>Ga0180104_1000007_pt1 | contig 72820 bp, 59 predicted proteins | sample EasRiv730_16_1Da_FD_121791 | JGI IMG/M metagenome (GOLD analysis project Ga0180104, IMG submission 121791) | Soil microbial communities from meander-bound floodplain in the East River, Colorado, USA - East River metaG ERMLT730_16_1Da | ecosystem: Environmental > Terrestrial > Soil > Floodplain ... | reverse complement strand
GGCTGTCCTTCTCATTGACGATGTCGGCGTAACGCTGCGGCATCCCGATCAGCATCGAGAAGAGACTCACGTCGGCCAGCGTGAGCTGCGATCCGAGCATCCACGCGCCCTGCATGCCCGAATTCATCCTCTGAATCGAGACACGAACCTTGCGCCGCCAGTCCGCCAGCTGTTCCGCTGTCCACACCTGCGCGGCCGATTCGCGCCACTTGTCCTGCTGCTCCTTCAGCGGAATGCGGGACACTTTGGCCTCGAACTCCTCCTTGCTCAAGTGCTGCACGGCATTCTTGATCATCGCGTGCCAGCCGAGAAAACTGAGCGCCGGGCAGAAGTACTCGTCCACGAACTTCGTCCACATGCGCATCTGCGCGCGGCCGTAGGCATCCGCCGGTCGCAGTGGGATTTCGGGAAAGGCCTCGTCGACGTACTCGTTGATCACGGTGGATTCGGTCAGCGTCCGACCGTCGTGGATCAGGACCGGCACCTGACCATTCGGGTTGATCTTCACGAACCACGGCTCGTGCTGCTCGAAGTTCAGCAGGTTGACGGGGTGGCTCTTGAAGTCGAGCTGCTTCTCCGTCAAGGGAAGCAGCGCCTTCAATGAATTGGCGCCAGGGCCGCCATGGTAGAGCTCGAGCATGTACCCCTCCAGAGAAACGTGCCGGAATCAGCCTGCCCGCGGTCGCCAGTTGCGCAGTCGCTCCGCGCCCTGCTCGAGCGTCTCATCGCGCTTCGCAAAGCAGAATCGCAGCACGGTGAGCTTGGGTGGGCTCTGGTAGAAGGGCGCCAGCGGGATCGCGGCGACGCCCGCTTCGCGGATGAGCGTATCCGCAAACGCCAGGTCATCTTCGTCACTCACAGCACTGAAGTCCAGCAGCTGGAAGTACGTGCCCTCGGCTGGCGTCCAGCGAAAGCCCGTGCCTTCGAGCAGGCCACAAAGCAGATCGCGTTTGCGCGCAAAGAAGCCGGGCAGCTCGTCCAGACGATCCGGATAGGTATGCAGGTAGTCCGCGATCGCGTATTGCTCCGGCGTGAACACCGTAAAGACATTGAACTGGTGCACCTTGCGAAACTCGGTGGTCAGTTCAGGCGGCGCAACGCAATAGCCTAAGCGCCAGCCGGTAGCGTGAAACGTCTTGCCGAACGAGAACACGGCGAAGCTGCGCTCGCGGAGCTCAGGGTGCGCCAGCACCGAGGCGTGGCGCCGGCCATCGAGCACGAGGTGTTCATACACTTCATCGGCCAGTACCAGGGCGTCGGTTCCACGCAACAGCTCGGCCAGAGTGTCGAGATCGCCTCGGGTCAATACGCGGCAGGCGGGGTTGTGCGGATTGTTGATGATCACCAGCCGCGTTCGTGGCGAGAGCGCATCGCGCAGCCGCTCCCAGGGCATGTCAAACTCCGGCAATTCGAGTGGCAGATGGATGCAGCGGCCACCCATCACCCGGACCGCGGGGTCATAGGAATCGTAGGCCGGGTCGAACACGATCACTTCGTCTCCCGTTGCGACGCAGGCGCAGATCGCCGAGAACAGCGCCTCAGTGCCGCCCACCGTGATCGTGATCTCCCGCTCGGTGTCGATCTGCACCGCGTAGCTGCGCGATATCTTGCGGGCAATCTCCTGCCTCAACTCCGGTACGCCCATCATCGGTGCGTACTGATTGCGACCGGCGCGCGTGTGCTGGTCGAGCAGTGCGCCGAGCTCGGGCGCGATGTCGTAGTCCGGAAAGCCCTGCGCAAGATTGATTGCGCCCAGCTCCTGCGCGCGCTGCGTGACCACCGTGAAAATCGTCGTGCCGACGCCGGGAAGTTTGGATCGGAAGGACATGGAGGAGGCGATCAGGGGTTAGCGGTCAGCGGTTAGCAGGTAGCAATTGGGGATTGGTCACGAGGAGAGGTTAGCGGAAATCCGGGCTGTTGAAGCACCGTCTGCGGACGTCAGCGAGTCCGGCACGCGCTGGCCCTTCGCCCGTCACTTCCTCTGCCCGTCTTCGCTAACCGCTAACTCCTAACCGCTTCTTTGTTTGCCGCCGCTATCGCCGCACCTACGATTCCGGCATTTGCTCGAAAACTCGCGGGCACGATCCCGGCCCGCGAGTGCAGCAGGTGTCCGAACTGCTAGTAGTTGTCGGTCACTCCACCGCCGATGATGGCGAGATCCAGCCAGAAAAGCACATGATAGGCCTCGAGCACGGTATTGACGCGCTCCGCCCATTGACTCCAGTCGAGATGCTCATCGCTGCGAACCCGCGCCGACGCAAAGTGTTCGGCTTCACGGCCATGCAACTCCAGGTGGCCCAGCTCCGTGTTCGGCAGCAGCCGGCCGTCGATGAACAGGGCCGAGCCGATTCCGGTTCCGAAGGTCAGCATCATCACCGTGCCGTTGTGGCCGCGCCCGGCGCCGAGCCGCATTTCCGCAATGCCCGCAGCGTCGGCATCGTTCAACAACGCCACCGGCCGACCGAGCGCGGCACTGATGATCTGCTCGCCGTTGACGCCGATCCATGCCGAATCGATGTTGGCTGCCGTATACGTGATGCCTTTCTTCACGACACTCGGAAAAGCCACGCCGACGGCTCCTTGAACCGGGAAGTGCGATGCCAACTCACGAATCGACGCGGCGACTAGCGTCGGTGTGGCGGGCCGCGGAGTGGTCAACGTGACCGGTGAATCGAGCAGCGCGCCGCTGGCGACGTCTACCAGTGCGCCTTTGATCGAGCTGCCGCCGACATCGAGACCGAGATATACCATCTACTCATTCGCCGCTATTGCCATCTGAATGTCGCGCTGCCGGACCTTTTCCTGCCGCTGCATCCACAGCGCCGAGCCGACGATACCGATGGTGACGATGAGCACCATGATGGTCGCGAGCGCATTGATGTCGGGGCTCACGCCCAGGCGCACCTTGGAGAATATGAGCATTGGCAGCGTGGTCGAGCCCGGCCCCGAGACGAAGCTGGTGATCACCAGGTCGTCCCAGGAAAGCGTGAATGCGAGCAGCCAGCCTGAAATGATGGCTGGCAGGATGATCGGCAAGGTGATGACGAAGAACACCTTTGCCGGACGCGCGCCGAGGTCCATCGCCGCTTCTTCAAGCGATTCATCGAACGTGGTCAGGCGCGATTGCACGACCACCGTCACGTACGCCATCGAAAACGTGATGTGCGCCAGCGTGATGGTGGTAATGCCTCGCCCGGCGGGCCAGCCGAGCGCCTGGTCCATCGCCACGAACAGCAGCAACAGCGACAGCCCGGTGATGACTTCCGGCATCACCAGAGGGGCGGTCGTCATTCCCGAGAGCATGGTGCGCCCGCGAAACCGCCCGAAGCGCGCCAGCACCAGCCCGGCGATCGTGCCGAGAACGACGGCACCAGTGGCATTTAGGCTCGCGATCTGCAGGCTGAGCTTGGCGGCATTGAGCATCTGTGCGTTGCTGAACAGCTCGATGTACCACTTGAAGGAGAAGCCCGCCCACACCGTGACCAGCTTCGACTCGTTGAAGCTGAACACGACCATCGACAGGATCGGCACGTACAGGAACGCGAACCCGAACGCGAGCGCGGTGAATACGAAAAACGAGCGCCGCTGCATCAGCGATGCACCGACATCTGCCGGCCCTGGAAGTACTGGAACACCATGATCGGGATCACGAGCAGCACCAGCATTGCAATCGCCACCGCGCTCGCCACCGGCCAGTCGCGGTTATTGAAGAATTCGTTCCACAGCACCTTGCCAATCATTAGCGAGTCCGGACCGCCGAGCAGCGCCGGGATCACGAACTCACCAACGGCCGGAATGAACACCAGCATGGCGCCTGCGATGATCCCGGGAACCGACAGCGGCAGGGTAATCCGGAAAAACGCTCGGGTCGGCCGACATCCCAGATCCGCTGCGGCTTCGAGCAGCGTCAGGTCCATCTTCTCGAGATTGGCGTAGAGCGGCAGCACCATGAACGGCAGATACGAGTAGGTGATGCCGACATACACGGCAAAGTCGGTCTGCAGCATCACCAGTGGTTCGTTGATGACTCCGAGCGACATCAGGATGTTGTTGATGACGCCGTTGCCCTTGAGTAGACCGATCCATGCGTACACGCGCAGCAGGAACGAAGTCCAGAACGGCAGGATCACCAGCATCAGGAGCACGTTGCGCCACGTCGGGCTGGCGCGCGCGATGCCATAAGCCATCGGGTAGCCGATCAGCAGGCACAGGACCGTTGAGACCGCGGCGACTCCGACGGAGTTGAGATAAGCGCGGCCATAGAGCGAGTCTGTCAGGAGAAAGGCGAAATTCGCCAGGTTGACCGTGATCTCGAGCGCCAGCTCGCCCACCCAGTCCAGGAGCGGGGCGTACGGCGGCATTGCGAGCTGCGTTTCGGAGAACGAAATCTTGAGGACGATGATGAACGGGATCGCAAAGAAGAGCAGCAACCACAGGTAGGGAATGGCGATGACCACCGCGCGACCGGTGACGCCGCGGTTGCGCAGCCACCGTCGAGACCACACGTACGCTTCGCTGTGTGTGACGCCCTGGATGAGACGCGCAATCGCGAAGGTCAACCGCTCACCCAGCGACAGATAGGCGGGCTGGGCCACTAGAACCCCCTCACCCTGCCCTCTCCCCGCCCGTCATTGCGTCACCACCACGCCGCTGGTCGGATGCCAGTGGAGGTAGACTTGCTCGTCCCAGGTGATGCGATCCTCGGGATGGCGGACCGTGTTGGGCTGCGTGACGCGGACCATCTTGCCGCTGGCGAGCTTGACCAGGTAGATCGACAGGTCGCCCATGTAGGCGATTTCCTTCACGACGCCGCGCACGCAGTTGTCGGGGCCCGGCGTTGGCTCGCGTGTTAGCGCGATCTTTTCCGGCCGCAACGCGACCCACACCGTGGCACCGGGCGCCGAGCTGACACCGTGATCGATGAAAATCGTACCGCCCAGCTCCCCGGATTCGATGCGCACATGATCCGGCTCGTCCTCGATCAGGCGGCCCTCGAACATGTTGACCGAACCGACGAAGTCGGCGACGAAACGCGAGTTCGGATACTCATAGATTTCCGACGGCGTACCCACCTGCACGAATTCACCGTGATGCATGACGGCAATCCGCGAGGCGAGCGTCATCGCTTCCTCCTGGTCGTGCGTCACGACCACGAAAGTCACGCCGAGCTGCTCCTGGATGTTCACCAGTTCGAACTGCGTGTGCTCGCGCAGCTTCCTGTCGAGTGCGCCGAGCGGTTCGTCGAGCAACAGCAGCTTGGGTCGCTTGATCAGCGACCGCGCCAGCGCCACGCGCTGTCGCTGCCCGCCGGATAACTGGTGCGGCTTACGCTTGGTGAACTGCGTCATCTTGACGATCTCGAGCATCTCGCCCACGCGCCGCCGGATCTCGTCGCGCGCGATCCCCTCCTGCTCGAGCCCGAACGCGACGTTCTTCTCCACCGTCATGTGGGGAAAGAGCGCGTAGGACTGGAACATCATGTTGACCGGACGCTCGTAGGGCGGAATCCCGGTCATGTCCTGGCCATCGATGAATACCGCGCCGGAGCTGGGCATTTCGAAGCCGGCCAGCACGCGCAACAGCGTCGTCTTGCCGCAACCCGAGCCACCCAGCAGGCAGAAGATCTCGCCCTTGTAGATCTTGAGCGAGACATCATTGACCGCGACGAAATCGCCGAACTTCTTGGTGATGCGCTCGATGCGCACGTACGGCGTCGCCTGCGGATCGTTCCAGGGCTCGATCTTCTTCTCAGTATTTGGCGAGCTGACCATAGAGATGGGCCTCGGGCATCAGGCCTCGGGCCTCAGGCGAAGACCGGGCGTCGGGCCTCAGGCATTGGGCCTTAGGCCTGACACCTGATGCCTGACACCCGAAGCCTGACGCGTTGCCTTTATTGTCCGGTCGTGAACCGGGTCCAGGTTCTCGTCAGCAGGCGCGTGTACTCCTGCGTTTCCGCGAGGTCCGGGAAAAGCTTGGCCTTGACTTCGTCCGGCGGGTAGATGCCCGGATCGTTCTTCACGGCGTCATCGACGAAGGGCAGCGAAGCCGCATTGCCATTAGCATAGTTGACGTAATTCGTGATCGCCGCTGTGACTTCGGGTTTGATGATGTAGTTGATGAAGGCGTGCGCATTGTTCGGATGCGGGGCGTCCTTCGGAATCGCCATCATGTCGAACCAGATGATCGTGCCTTCCTTCGGCACGGAGTACTTCACCGAAACATTGTTCGCAGCTTCGCTCGCGCGGTCGCGCGCCTGGAGAATGTCACCGCTGTACCCGACCGCGACGCAGATGTCGCCGTTGGCAAGGTCATTGATGTACTGCGAGGAATGGATGTAACGGATGTACGGGCGAATCTGCAGCAGCTTGGCCTCGACCAGCGCCAGGTCGTCGGAAGACTGGCTGTTGGGATCCTTGCCCAGATACGCCAGCACGGTCGAGGTGATTTCCGACGGCGAGTCGAGTACGGCGATGCCGCATCCCTTGAGCTTCGAGGCATTCTCGGGTTCATAAACCAGCGACCAGCTGTCGACCGGCGCGTTGGCGAGCGCCTTGCCCACCTTGTCGGAGTTGTAGCCGATTCCAGTGGTGCCCCACATGTACACCACACCGTGTTCGTTAGCCGGGTCGTGCAGGGCCGCGCGCTGCATCACTTCGGGGTCCATGTTGACGAGGTTCGGCAGCTTCGACTTGTCGAGTTTCTGGTAAACCCCTGCCTTGATCTGGCGCTCGAGGAACGAGGCCGATGGCACCACGATGTCGTAGCCCGAATTGCCGGCAAGGAGCTTGGTTTCCAGCGTCTCGTTGCCGTCGTACATGTCGTAGTTGACCTTGATCCCGGTCTCCTTCTCGAAGTTCGCGAGCGTGTCCTCGGCGATGTAGTCCGACCAGTTGTACACGTTGACGACCTGCTCTTCCGCGGCGGCGGGCTTGCCGGCCGCCTCTTCCCCTTCCTTGGCCTTCTCGCCCTGACCGCAGGCCGCCAGCGCCAGCGTGATGGCGACCCCCAGCAGACCCTGTCGCAATATGCTCGTCATGGTGGAGTCTCCTCGATTGAGAGCCCGGCTTGTTCTGGTTGAGCGTTTATAGCAGCACTAAACATTCAGCAGCAAATGCTCCCGCTCCCAGGAGCTGATCACCTGGGAGAAGGTCTCATACTCGTTTTCCTTGACCGCCGCATAGGCCGTGACGAAGCGTTCGCTCAACAGTTCCACGAGTGGCTTGCACGCCCGCAGCAGCTTGAGCGACTCATCGAGCGTGCGCGGCAGCGCAAAGGGCAGGTCGTGTGCGCTTCCGGTGATGGGCTCGGTGGGTTTGAGTCCCTCGATCATGCCGAGATAGCCGCACGCCAGCGACGCCGCAATGGCGAGATAGGAATTGGCATCCGCGCCGCCGACACGGTTCTCGACACGCCGCGACTCGGGCTTCGACACCGGCACCCTGAGGCCCGCCGTGCGATTGTCGTATCCCCACTGGACGTTGATCGGCGCCGAAAGATAACGCGTGATGCGCCGATAGGAATTGACGTTGGGACAGAACAGCGACATCGCAGCCGGCAGGTATTTCTGCAAACCCGCGATATGCGAGAAGAACAGCTGGCTCGGCGTTCCGTCGGCGTTACTGAAGATGTTCTGCTTCGTCTTGCGGTCCACGATGCTCTGATGGATGTGCATGGCGCTGCCCGGCTCACGAGCCATGGGTTTCGCCATGAAGGTCGCATACATCTTGTGGCGCAAGGCGGCTTCGCGCGCGGTGCGCTTGAACAGGAACGCCTGGTCGGCAAGATCCATCGCATCGCCGTGCAGCAGATTGATTTCCATCTGCGCGGCACCGTCTTCGTGAATCAGCGTGTCGATCTCGATGTCCTGCGCCTCGCAGAACGCGTAGATGTCGTCGAACAGCGGGTCAAACTCGTTGACCGCCGCAATGCTGTAGGACTGCCGCCCGATTTCGGGACGCCCCGAACGGCCGACCGGCGGTTTCAACGGGTAGTCGGAATCCGTGTTGGGTTCGACCAGGAAAAATTCCAGCTCTGGCGCCACCACCGGTTGCCAGCCGCGTTCCGCGTAGAGATCGAGGACGTGCCGCAGCACGTAACGCGGCGCCATGGTCACGGGTGCGCCGTCGGAATAGAAACAGTCGTGGATCACCTGCGCAGTCGGTTCCGCCGCCCAGGGTACGACACGCACCGTGCGTGGATCGGCCTTGAGGACGATGTCGATCTCGGACGGGTTGATCGCGCCTTCGGCTTCCGGGTACTCGCCCGTCACCGTCTGCAGGAAGATTCCTTCCGGCAGCCGCATGCCCTCCTCTTCCGCGAACTTTTCCGCAGGCATGATCTTGCCGCGCGCCACGCCCGCCATGTCGGGAATGATGGCCTCGACATCGGAAATGCCGTGGTCCTTGAAGAATTGCTGGATCTTGCTGGCCATATCTCTAACCGGCTTGCCGTTGCTGGGCGCGGTCACGGCCCGCCGCACCGAATGCGGCGAACAGTGCGCGTGAAAACGAGTTACTCATCACCTGCCACTCCGGATGCCATTGCACTGCGACAGCGAAGCGCGGCGCATCCGTGACGCGAAATGCTTCGATCACCCCATCGGTCGCGCGAGCTTCGACGCTCAGGCCCTTGCCCAGCCTCTCAACCCCCTGAGAGTGCAGTGAATTGACCTTGATGCGCTCGCTGCCCGCCAGTGTCCGGAGCAGCCCGCCGGGTTCGAGGACCACGTCGTGGGCCGGCCCGTACTGCACTTCCAGCGGCTCACTTTCGTCCTCGCGGTGGTCGTCGAAACCCTCCACCTCGTGCAGTTTCTGCCACAGCGTGCCACCAAACGAGACGTTCATCTCCTGGAACCCGCGGCACACCGCCAGCACGGGCAGACCCGCGGCCACCGCAGCGGGAATCATCGGCAGCGTGGTCGCATCCCGGTGCGGATCGTGCGGCGTGCCCGGGTCGCTCGCCGGCCCGCTGTAATGATGCGGTTCGACGTTCGAGGGACTACCCGTGAGCAGCAGTCCGTCAAAGCGATCGAGCACGGCATCCAGCTCGAGCTTCTCTCCCAGCGCGGGAATCAGCACCGGGATGGCGCCCGCGGCTTCCGCAACAGCCACGATGTACTTCTCGCCGACCGCGTGAAACCAATGCTTGCCCAGCAGGCGACGGTCGGCCGGTATCCCGATGAAGGGCTTCGCTGCGCGCATGTTAATTATTTTAAACAACCCGCGAGAGCCGCAGGCCTGAAGACCGGGCGCATTAGACCACATCCCCTCGCGGCGCGGCTGCCTGGATTCACGCCGGGTTCAAAGATCCCAGAGATTCCAAGGCTTAGGCGCACCTACTGCGGTGCGGCAGGTTTGCTCGAGTGCAGGGCGGCCCGCTATCCTCGCGAAAGTCAAGCCGGCTTTCTCATCGCAGAATATTAAACACGTGACCTCCTCGAGCAGACATATCCACTCCTACTACGCGGCCACGGCTAACGCGGCGCCGTCGCACCCGGAGCTCAAGGGCGATGCCAGCTGCGACGTCTGTGTCGTTGGCGGCGGCATTGCGGGTTGCTCGAGTGCGTTGCACCTTGCCGAGCGCGGATTCCGCGTGGTCCTGCTCGAAGACAAGCAAATAGGTTGGGGCGCCTCCGGACGCAGCGGCGCACAGGCCTTGCCCGGATTCGCCTGCAGCCAGGAGAAACTGCTGCAGCTGGTCGGGCGCGAAAATGCGCGCGCACTCTGGGATGTAAGCGTGGAGAGTCTCGCGCTCGCCCGCAATCTGATCCATCGTCATCAGATCGCCTGCGACTGGATCGACGGGCAGATGCACGCCGCAATCAAACCCCGACACCACGCCGAGCTCATCGAGTGGGCCGAGCAGCTCGAGCGCGATTACGCATACCGCTCGGTGCGGCTCATCGACGCGCCCGAGATTAGTGAACTGCTCGCCACGCGCCGCTACATCGCAGGCCTCTACGACAGCAACAGCGGGCACCTGCATCCGCTCAATTACACGCTGGGACTTGCGGCCGCAGCGCAGCGCGCAGGGGTCGAGCTCCACGAGAACACGCGCGCACTCCGCTACGACACGGGTAGCCAGATCACGGTGCACACGCCGCGCGGAGCCGTCCGCTGCCGCCAGCTGGTGCTTTGCGGCAACGTTTACCTCGATGGCATGGCACCCGAGCTCGCATCGAAGATCATCGCCGTCGGCACCTACATCGTCGCCACCGAGCCTCTCGGCGCCGAACGCGCGCGCGGGCTCATCCGGAACAACATGGCGGTGACCGACCTCAACTGGGTGCTCGACTACTTTCGCCTCTCCGCTGATCACCGTCTGCTGTTCGGCGGGCGGGTGAGCTACTCGGGCCTGGACCCGGCGAACACCGTCCGCGCGACGCGTGCACGCATGCTCGGTGTGTTCCCGCAACTCGATGATGTACGCATCGAGTACACCTGGGGTGGCTACGTCGACATCACGCTGAATCGGGCGCCGCACTTTGGGCGCCTGGCTCCCAACGTATTCTTCCTGCAGGGATTCGCCGGTCACGGCATCGCGCTCACGGGCATCGCCGGCAAGCTGATCGCCGAGGCGGTCGCGGCAACTTCTGAGCGTTTTGACCTGTTCGCGCGCATCCCGCATCGCAATTTTCCAGGTGGTGCGCTGCTCCGCCGACCGGCGCTCGTCCTCGCCATGCTTTACTACCGCCTGCGCGACTTGCTTTAGGTGCCACCCATGCTCACTCCCGGACTTCAGGTTTCGACGGTCGCCGAGGTCATCCAGCTGGCCGTCGCGCCCGTGTTCCTGCTGTCGGGCGTCGGCGTCATTCTCACGGTGCTGACTAATCGCCTCGCCCGCGTTGTTGAGCGCGCGCGCGGGCTGGAAGCCGCCTCGTCGACGGCCGACTGGCCGATGCGACAGGGAGAGCTTCAGGTTCTCGTTCGCCGGGCCCGATTGATGAATCGAGCCATCACACTGAGCACGCTTTGCGCCCTGCTGGTGTCATTCGTCGTGGTGGCGCTATTTGTGGATGCGTTCGTCGACCTCAACCTGTCCACACTGATCGCGGCCATGTTCGTGATCGCCATGTTCAGCCTCATCGTCGGGCTGCTCTGCTTCCTGCGCGAGGTGTTCCTGGCAATCGGCGCGCTGCGCATCGGCGTCAAGAAGAAGTGATTGCAAAACATTGATGGACGTGCGCGTGCCGCGCAAAGTCGCGGGGGATCGACTGCGCGGTAATGTCCTGAATGTTGAACTGCGCCAGCGCGGCGCGATCGAGGCGAAAGCGCTGAAAGTTGGTCGAGAACAGCAGCTTGCCGCGCGGCGTCAGCAGCTTGGCGGCGAGCGTAATCAGCTGCACGTGATCGCGCTGCACGTCCAGGATCCCCCGCGCCCGCTTGGAATGCGAAAAAGTGGGCGGGTCGAGAAAGATCAATCCGAATCGCGGTCCACACTCTTCCTGGCGCACCTGCTCCTGAAGCCACGGCAGGCAGTCCGCGCGCACGAGCTGGTGCTCGCGCATGCCGAAGCCATTGAGATCGAGGTTGCGCCGCGCCCATTCGAGGTAGGTGCTGGAAAGATCGACGGACAGGGTCGAGCGCGCGCCGCCGGCCGCGGCATGGACGGTTGCGGTTCCGGTGTAGGCGAACAGGTTCAGGAAGCGCGAACCGCCTGCTTGCTCGCGGATCATTGCCCGTGTCGGCCGGTGATCGAGAAACAAGCCGGTGTCGAGGTAGTCCGTGAAGTTCACGAGGAACTTGAGCCCGCCCTCGTACACGACGTGAAACGCGCCTGACTCCGAGCGTTTCGTGTACTGCTCTCCCGGCTTATGCCGCTTGCGTGTACGAAAGTGAACATGATCGAGACCGATGCCGATGAGTTCCGGGAGCACCGATAACGCCTCGTCGCGGCGCGCTCGCGCCGCACGCGGATCGATCGTGCGCGGTGGCTGGTACTCCTGAACGTAGAGCCAGCGGTCCTCCCCCTGGTAGAGATCGATGGCGAACGCGTATTCGGGCATGTCGGCGTCATACACGCGATAACAGCTCACCCCCGCCTGCTGCGCCCACTCGCCCAGTTCGCGCAGGTTTTTCTTCATCCGATTGGCGAACATCTGTGCGCCGGGTCGCGCGCGTGCCTCGGCTGCGTCGCGAAGAATCACGCCTGCGGACTCACGTTCGTGTTCGAAGCGGCCCGGCTCGATCTTAAAGCGCAGCAGCCGGCATTCGATCGGTCCATTCCACAACGTGTGTGTCCGTCGCGCATGGATGCCGAGCGCCCGTCCCAGCGCCGGATTGCCCGTCAGCACCGCGGCTTGCCAGCCGACGAACTGCTCGCGCAGTCTTGCCCCGAGCAATCGATAAAGGGGTTCGAGCTCACGCTGATCCCCGAGCCGTTCACCGTAGGGCGGATTGGTGCAAACGAGCCCGGGACCCTCATCGACGCGTTCGAGGCGCTCGAGGTCGCGGCGCTCCACGTGCACTCTTTTGTCCAGCCCCGCCCGTGCAACATTCTCCTGGGCCTGTCGGATCGCAAGGGCATCCTGATCCGAGCCTCGCAACGGCGTGCGTCGCTCGCTGCGCTGGCGCCGCTCTTCTGCCTCTGCCCTAATCCCCTGCCACATCGTCGCATCGTGCTGACTCCACCCCTCGAAGCCGAATCGCCTGCGCAGCAATCCGGGGGCCATGTCATGCGCGATCAATGCCGCCTCGATCACGATCGTTCCGGAGCCACACATCGGATCGAGAAAGGCTCCACCCTCGCGGGCAATCTCCGGCCAACCCGCACGGATCAGTATTCCAGCGGCAAGGTTCTCCTTGAGCGGGGCGATGCCTGCGCGCGTGCGATAGCCGCGCAGATGCAGGCTGTCCCCGGCGATATTGACGCTGACCGTGACCACGCGACGCTGCGAGTGCACGTGGATGCGGACGTCTGCATTCTCGGTGTCGATCGACGGACGTGTCCCGCGCAACTCACGCAGCCGGTCAACGATGGCATCCTTGGTCCGCAACATCGCGTACTGTCCATGCGTGAGCGGCGATTGGGTCGCGGTGAACTCGCACGCGAGCGTCGCTGCCGGTCCCAGGTGATCGCGCCAGTCGATCTCGTGTACGCCCGCGTAGAGCTCGTCAGGGGTACTTGCCTCGAAGCTGCGCAATTCGAGCAGAACCGCGGTCGCGATGCGCGACCACAGGCACGCGCGATAAGCGACCTCGAGCTCGCCACGGAAATGCACGCCGCCCGCACGGGCACGAAGCTCCGTCGCACCAAGCGCCGTGAGCTCGTCGGCGAGCAGGTCGCTCAGCCCTTTCGGCGCGGTCGCAAAGAAAGTATGTATCGCGGACAGAGACGCGGCCCACAGGATGCGGCGGCGACGAGGTCAGCCGTCGGCGGGCTTGCCGCCGTCAAGAGTCAACAGCGGGTGGTAAAGATCCGGCCGCCGATCGCGGAACAATCCCCAGGCGTGGCGATACGCGCGAATCGCCTCCAGGTCGAAGCTCGCGACGATCACCTGTTCGCTCTTGTCGTCGGCCTGGGCGATGATTTCTCCGGTCTTTCCGGCAATGAAGGAGTGACCATAGAAGGTCATTTCGAAACGCTCGCCCTTCTCGACTCCGATGCGATTCGATGCCACCACCGGCATGACATTGGCTGCGGCGTGACCCTGCATGGTCCGTTGCCAGTGATCCTTGGACGTGATCGACGGATCGTGCGGCTCCGAGCCGATCGCGGTCGGATAGAAAAGAATCTCGGCGCCCAAGAGCGCCATCGCGCGGGCGGCCTCGGGAAACCACTGGTCCCAGCACACCGCCACACCCAGCGTCCCGAAGCGCGTCGGCCAGGCCTTGAAGCCGGTGTCACCGGGAGAGAAGTAGAACTTCTCGTGATAGCCGGGCCCCTCCGGGATGTGCGACTTGCGATAGATGCCGAGCACACTGCCGTCGGCGTCGACCATCACGAGCGAGTTGTAGTAGGCGTTGTTGGCACGCTCGAAGAGACTCAGCGGCAACACCACACCGAGCTCCGCCGCCACCTTGCGCAGCCGCTCCACCGTCGGATGTCCATCCAGCGGACGCGCGAGCTCGAAATGCTTCGCGAGATGGTCCTTGCAGAAGTACGGCGTCTCGAAGAGCTCTTGCAGCAGGATGACGTTCGCACCCTTGCGCGCCGCGGCACGCACGAGCTTCTCCGCCCGCGCGACGTTGGCTTCGCGGTCCCACGAACAGGCCATCTGGGTGGCCGCGACGGTGACGGTGCTCATGACAGGTCGATCCAGGTGGTCTTCAGTTCGACGTACTTGTCCAGCGCATGCAGCGACTTGTCGCGCCCGTTCCCGGATTGCTTGAACCCGCCGAAGGGCACCGTGATGTCGTCCGCATCGTAGCAATTAACGTACACCGTACCGGCGCGCAGTGCGCGCGCAACGCGATGCGCGGTGTTGATATCGCGCGTCCAGATCGCCGCGGCGAGCCCGTAGATGACGCTGTTGGCGATCTCGAGCGCCTCATCAAGTGTGCGAAAAGTGATCGCTGACAGCACCGGACCGAAAATTTCCTCGCGCGCGATCCTCATCTGCGGCTTGACTTGGTCGAAGATCGTGGGCTCCACGTAGAAGCCACCGGACTCCTCGCGAACGCGCCGGCCGCCGAGTGCGACACGCGCACCCTCGCTCTTGCCCGCTTCGATGTAGCGCATCACGGTCTTCAGCTGCGTTTCATCGACGATCGCGCCGAGCGAGGTTTTCGGATCCAGCGGGTCGCCGGGCGCGAGCTCGCGCCCGACCGCCGCAATCTTTTCGAGGACCTGGTCGCGCACCGAATCCTGCACGATGAGGCGTGACCCGGCCGAGCACATCTCGCCCTGGTTGAAAAAGATCGCGAAGGCGGAAGCGCGAGCTGCGCGATCGAGGTCCCCGTAGTCGGCCATGATGATGTTCGGCGACTTGCCACCGCACTCCAGCCACACGCGTTTCATGTTCGACTGGCCGGAGTACTGCAGCATGAGCCGTCCGGTCGCCGTCGAACCGGTGAAGGCAATGCAATCGACGTCCATATGCAATGCCAGCGCCTTGCCCGCAGTCTGACCGAAACCCGGCAGCACGTTCAGGACGCCCTCGGGTAGTCCGGCCTCGACAGCGAGCTCGGCGGCGCGAATCGCCGTGAGGGGGGATTTCTCGGAGGGCTTGAGCACCACCGAATTGCCGGTCGCAAGCGCCGGGCCGAGTTTCCATGACGCCATCAACAGCGGAAAATTCCACGGCACGATCGCACCGACGACGCCCGTCGGCTCACGTGTGACGAGCGCGAGCGCTTCGGGGCCCGTGGGCGCTACTTCGTCATAGACCTTGTCGATCGCTTCCGCGAACCAGGCGATGCAGCGTGCGGCGGCCGGAATGTCGATGCGCGTGCTGTCGGCGATGGGCTTGCCCATGTCGAGCGTTTCGAGCAGGGCGAGTTCTTCGGCGTGCTGGCGGATCAGCTCGGAGAATTTGAGCAGCACGCGTTTACGCTGTGCCGGTGGCATCCTCGACCACGACCCCTTGTCGAATGCGGCACGTGCGCTAGCCACCGCGGCGTCAACGTCGGCAGCGTCTGTCGACGCCACCTTGGCGAGGAGCCGTCCGTCGATGGGACTCAGGCAATCAAACGTAGTGCCCGATAAAGCGTCGACGTAACGACCGTCGATGAAAGCCTGTGCGCGCGGCCGAAGCTTCGCAGCGCGCTCGTGCCAGGAGATTTGTGCTGCCATATCAGATCGTCGGCGCCGAATTGGCGCTGATGATCTCACACTCCTCGCGACCGGGGTTGTGGAACGGATGCGGTACTGCACTCGAAAACATCACTGTCGAAAATACTGGATGCATCTGCCGAAATTTGGGCCAGAATTGTCGGTAGTGTCAATTCTGCTGAACCTTATCCTCCACGATTCGATCCGGAGTCCCCCGATGAGCGCACACCCGTCGCCCCCGCAGATCTCGCCGCAGGATCTCGAAGCCTTCTGGATGCCATTCACCGCCAATCGCCAGTTCAAGGCGAGCCCGCGCCTGCTCGCGAAAGCGGAAGGAATGCACTACTGGACGGCGGACGGCCGCAAGATTCTCGATGGCGTCGCTGGATTGTGGTGCGTGAACGCCGGTCACGGCCGGCGCGAGATCGCCGAGGCAGTGCATCGCCAGCTGACGACTCTTGACTACGCACCGCCATTCCAGATGGGCCATCCCGCAGCCTTCGAGCTGGCGAATCGCCTGGTGCGCCTCACGCCGGGGTTCGATCACGTGTTCTTCACCAACTCGGGCTCCGAATCCGTCGATACGGCGCTCAAGATCGCGCTCGCGTACCACCGGGCGCGGGGCGAAGGCCAGCGGCAGCGGCTCATCGGGCGCGAACGCGCCTATCACGGCGCGGGATTTGGCGGCACCGCGGTGGGCGGCATGGTCAACAACCGCAAAGCCTTCGGATTGATGCTCAACGGCGTCGATCACCTGCCACACACGCTGGATCTCGAGCACAATGCGTTTTCCCGCGGCCTGCCTGCGTGGGGCGTACATCTCGCCGAAGCACTCGAGCGCCTGGTCGCGTTGCATGATGCGTCGACCATCGCGGCGGTAATCGTCGAGCCGATCGCCGGTTCCGCGGGCGTCCTGCTTCCGCCTCAGGGCTATCTCAGGCGGCTGCGCGAGATCTGCGATCGCCACGGCATCCTGCTGATCTTCGATGAAGTCATCACCGGGTTTGGTCGCCTGGGAGCGGCGTTCGCGACGCAGGAATTCGGCGTCCTGCCGGACCTGATCACGGCGGCGAAGGGCATCACCAACGGCTGCGTCCCCATGGGCGCCGTATTCGCGCGCAAGTCGATCTACGATGTGTTCATGCAGGGACCGGAGAACGCGATCGAGCTGTTTCACGGCTACACGTATTCCGCGCACCCCGTAGCTTGTGCCGCGGCCCTGGCCACCTTGTACCTGTACCAGCATGAAGGGCTGTTCACGCGGGCGCGAGAGCTCTCACGGTACTGGGAGGACGCGCTCCACAGTCTCAAGGGGCTGCCGCATGTCGTCGATCTGCGCAACTACGGATTGATCGGCGCGATCGAATTCGCGCCGGCGCCGGGCCGCGCGAACACCAGGGCGTTCGAAGTGTTCCTGAAGTGTTTCGAGCGCGGCGTGCTGACGCGCGTGTCCGGTGACGTGCTGGCGCTGTCACCGCCCCTCATCATCGAGAAGGGTCACATCGACCAGCTGTTTGGAACGATCGGGGAAGTGATTCGGACGATCAACTAGAGAAATCAGAGAGGGGACACGTAAGTCCCCTCTCCAGGAATTGCTCTTATTCAGAGCTCCACGGGAAGGTCGTCGCGATCGAGAAGATCACGCGCCCTTCGTTGTTGAACTCATCGGAAGTGATTTCGACGTTGGAATCCATATCGACGTATTTGAGATTGAGATTGAAATTGCCGAGCGTGTACCCGACGCCCACGGAATAGTCGAACGGCTCGTCACCGAAAACGTCCTTCCAGTAGTCGCCGAAGTTGTACCCGAGGTGTACGTTGAGAGCAAAGTTCTGCGTCAGCTCGAAGCTCGCATTACCTTCGAGGTAGTACGCATCGACATCGAGATTGCCGTAGTCGTTGGTGTACCAGGCCTTCACTTTGACCGGGCCGTAGCTGCCGCCAAAATAGACCTCGGCATATTCCACGTTGTCGTCATCGGGCCAGTAGGAATAGTAAACGAAGCCCACGTCATAGCCGAAACCACCTTCGGCTTCGCCGGCAAATCCGGCGTAAATGTCGACTTCTTCCGAGGTTTCCGTGCCGGGCCCGAAGTCGAGACAGCAGCTGCCCCAGGCACCGAGGTATAAGCCACTGTCGTGCGCCCAGTCGATGCTGCCCTGGATTGCCGGATCCGTGGCCGAGAGGCTTATTCCACGGAAGTCATAATCACTGACGGCGGTGACAGTTCCACTCAGCTGGGCGTGTGCCACCCCGCTGGTCAGCAAAAGAACTGCTGCGATCGCTTTCAATCCTCGCATGAGCAACTCCTGATGTATGGAAGTCGGAGGAGACCCCCTTCCGTTGCGCGCGTGCATCATATCAGCGCGAAGGCCAATCGGCACGCCGTAAATGGCAGGGCCGGAGTGTCGCACCAATGACACAGATGGAAAGGAGAAACGCTCCGCCGCCCCGAGCGGGGGAGCGCCCTGACCAGAGGGGGAGGTCAGGTTGAAAATGGCTTTGACACTTCGCATGAAGCACCTCTCGGGCTGGCGGAGCCGCACGCGACTCCTGCTACTGCAGCGGACTGCAGAAAATATGCCAGCGACGCTTGTGCATGATTAGAGCGCCCCGAGGCGCCGGATCCGCGTCAATCCAGCGAGATTGCACTTAGGCCGGGCAAGGAATCGGGACGGCGCACCGATGTGGTCGAAATTCCATCTGGCCATGGCGCCGAAAGCGCGCAGCGTCATGCGCCAGAACGAGGCAACGAAGCGGCGAATCAGCGGGGCTCGAAGATCGCGTACAGCTTGCTGCAGTCCTCGACCACTTCCCACGTGCCCGCAAAGCCCGCGGGAATGACGAAGCTGTCACCGGCCGCGAACTCATAACGCTCGCCCGAGTCCGCGATCACGATCAGGCGGCCGGACGTGAGATGGCAGAATTCGTTCTCCGTGTAACGCACACGCCACTTGCCGCGCGTGCTTGACCACACGCCGGCGAAGAACTGGTTGCTCTCATCGGCGAAATGGTTCGCGATCGTCTGTTGTGGCTTTCCCGAGATCAGGCGTTCTCGATCCGGTGATTGTGCTTGTCGCGTGACGGGGTCATGAAACGAAACGATACGAATGACGCGCTCGTTCATAGTGATGGCTCGCTCCACACCCGGGTCGAAGCTCGGGGACGCGAGGTGAGCCTGTCGCCGACCCTGTCGCATTGTCAAGCGAGCGGCCGCCACGCGTTCCCCGAGCTTCGTGAGCCTCAAGGCGCATCCTGGCTCTGCGCTACCTGCGAATCCGCACTGCCGATCGTGATCACCACGCGCCGGTCGAGCGCGTAACCGTCGATGTCACCTTGCGCGCTGTTCGCACCGACTTCGCCATGAGCGACCATCATGATGCGATCCTCGGTGACGCCGCCGGCCAGCAACCCTGCCCGAACGGACTGCGCGCGCTGCTCGGAGAGCGCGACATTTTCGTCCTCGGTCCCGCGCGGATCGGCATAGGCATCGAGTCGCACTGAAATCCCGGGCGCGGACGAAACCAGCTGCGCCAGTTCGGCCAGGTGAGCACTGGTATTCGCGTCGAGCGACGCGTCCCTGGTGCGGAACATGATTTCGCCCCGCAGAGTTCGCTGCACCGACGGTGGCAACGGCTGCGAGCGAATGTGCTCACTCAGTGAGGCCACCTGCTCCTGCGCGCTCATGAGCTGTGCCGACAACGCGGTAACGGTCTGATCCGATTCGCGCAGCCGCTCATCGAGCAGCGCCACGGTCTCGTTCTTCTGGTGATAGCGGTCGCCAAGAAGGGCGCCGACCACGATGCCGACGAAGGCCCCAACCGGCCCACCGGCAAGCGCGCCGACCGTCGCGCCGCTCACGATGCCTATCGACTCTTCTTTCGACGGAGGCCGGGACTCCTCCGTACTCGCCACGCCTGAAACGCCAAGGGCGATGAGGCCCACGGCAGCAATCACGGTCTTCATAAGTCCTCCTCGAAGTGTCTGGGCTGATGAATCACTCTTCGAGGCTGCATTTCAGCGCCACATCAACGCGTTGCCGTGAAGGAAAGCTGGCGGCTTGCCGATAAATTGTGGCGAATTCCGGTACCGGACACGGCTTATATGGCTTATTCACTTTGCGTGGGTGGCTTATTGCCGCGTCACACGGTCCTTGACGAGTCGGCGCACATCGCTCAATAGGTGGATAAGCCATATAAGCCGTGTCCGGTACCAATATGCCCATCGTTGAGTGTGACCCCTGGCGCGAGCAGTACTTCGAGCGCGTCGTCTGCCCCGACGACGTCGTGGTTCCGACCGACGACCCGGAATCGTGGCGGCTCTATCCCGAGCATCGCTGGGTGTTCAACAAGCTGCTGATCTGCGCAACGCAGGGACTCGAACATGGGCCCCACGGCCTCACGCCGCCGCGATTTCCCGTGTTCAGCAAACCGATCTACAACCTGCGTGGCATGGGCGTCGGCTCTCGCGTGATCCGAACCAGCGCGGAGTACACCGCCACTTTTGCGCCGGGACACATGTGGATGACGTTGCTCGAAGGCGAGCATGTGAGCACCGATGCAGCCGTCATTGATGGCACGGCCGTGTGGTGGCGCCACGCGTTGGGTGCTGCGGGCGGTGGCGGCACGTTCGACCACTGGAGAATCGCTGCCGAACCGCGCGTGGATCTCGAGAGCAGCCTCGGTACGTGGTTACGCAGTCATCTGCGCGGCTATACGGGAATGGTCAACCTCGAATCGATCGATCAACGCATCATCGAATGCCACCTGCGCTTCAGCGATCAGTGGCCGGACCTCTACGGCGGCGACGCGTGGGTCGCGGCAGTGGTTGAGCTGCACGCGCGCGGCGAATGGAAATATGACGATCGCGCGCGACGCGATGGCTTCAGCGTGGTGTTATGGGGCCCGCACGGGACGACGTATCGAGAGCCTGACGCAAACCTGGTCGACTCGATTCGCGCGTCCACAGCGATCTCGAGCGTGCAGATCACGTTTCACCCGGACCGCGAGCCGGACTCCCACTCGATGCCGCCCGGCGGATTCCGACTCGCGGTCATCAACTGCTGGGATCTCGAGGCCGGAGTCGCGGCGCGAGAGAGACTGCGACCGGCAATTCGACCGTCACGCTAGTCGCGGAATGTCCGCTCCGCAGGATCCGGCGGTTGCGGAATCTTCATCTTGCCGCCACGATAGCCCGGCCCGCGCACCACACGGCCCGGTTTCGCCCCCGTGTGTTCGCCGTCCTTCAAAACCTGCACGCCGTTGACGAACACATGCTGCACGCCGGTCGCGTACTGATGCGGATGGTCGAAAGTCGCATGGTCCATGACCGACGTCGGATCGAACACCACCAGATCCGCAAAGCATCCGGGATCGAGGCAGCCGCGCTGCTCGAGGCGGAAATTCTCGGCGGGCATGCGCGTCAGCCGGCGAACCGCGTCGGCGAGCGGCACGAGTCTCCCGTCGCGCACGTAGTGCCCGAGAAATCGGGCGAAGGCGCCGTACGCGCGCGGGTGAGAACTCTGCTCGAGGAAAACGCCCTCCGGTGCCATCGAGGGGGCATCCGACCCGATGCTCACCCAGGGTTGCCTCAGACCCATGCGCACGTTGTCCTCGGACATCAGGAAGTAGGCCGTCTCCACGCGCGTGTGATCCTCGATCACGAGATCCATCGCCGTCGCTTCCGGTGACTCGCCGCGCAGCCGGGCAATTTCGCCGAGCGTCTTGCCGGTCAGCGGCTTGAGCGCGGGATTCTTGAAGCCGATGAGCAATATTCGCTCGGCAGACCCTGCGGCGACATACAAGCTCTCCCAATCAGCCGAGCCCACACGCATCTCACGCGCGACGCGCTCGCGGATGTCCGGCTGTTTCAGCCGTTCAACCCAGGCATCGAGACCGCCTTCCTGCACCCACGGTGGCATCGCGGCATCCAGACCCGTCGCGCCGGCGGTGTACGGATACATGTTGGCGCTGAGCGGAACTCCTGCGTGACGCGCGGCCTCGATGCGCTGGATCGCCTGCGCCATCTTGGGCCAGTTCTCCTCACCGGCGGCCTTCAGATGATAGATCTCGGTGCGAATTCCCGAGCTGCGCGCAATGTCAATCGTTTCGTCGATGGCCTCGAGAATCCGGTTACCCTCGCTGCGCATGTGCGTGGTGTAGATCCCGCCGTACTGTGCAGCCACCTTGCACAGCTCGATCAGCTCGGCCGTGTCCGAAAAACTCGCCGGCACGTAGATGAGAGAGCTCCCGACACCCAATGCGCCTTCCTCCATTGCCTGGCGCACGAGCGACTTCATGCGCTCGAGCTGTTCGGGGGTCGGTGCCTTGTCTGCATAGCCGAGCTCGTGAATGCGAACGGAAGCGGCACCGACAAGCGACGCCACGTTGGTGGAGATTCCGCGTGCCACGAGCCAGTCGAGATACTCACCCAGAGTGGTCCATTCGATCGGATACTTGATGTCCGACTGCTGCTCGATCGCACTTGCCTTCATCTCCGCGTTGAGCGGTCCCATCGACCAGCCCTCGCCCATGATTTCCAGCGTGACACCCTGCCGGATGTCGCCCTGCGAGCGGCCGTCGGCAATCAACGATTCCGTGGCCCACGACAAGACGTTGATGAATCCGGGCGACACGGCTCGCCCGGAAACTTCGAGCGTCAGCCTCGCCTGCGCGCCGCTCAAGTCGCCGACTCGAACGATCCGGTCGCCGAGCACAGCGACGTCGGCGACGATGGGCGCATTACCCGTACCGTCATAAACGGTTCCGCCCTTCAGCAGGACATCGAATGTCTCTGCCGTGGACCGCTCGGCGGGCGGTACGGCGGTCGCACAAGCACTCGCGAACAGGACGAGCACGACCACCAGCCAACGTGTTCTCATCGCGAACTCCCCGGGATGGCGTTGCATCAATGATGACACGAGATCAACCATGAGAGAGGATGGCGGCGGCCTGCTGGGTGCTTCTCCGTCATGCACAAGTTTCCTCCCTGGCTTCTGTTGCCGGCACGGCCGACCCCGCTGATCCTCGTCGTTTCGTTCGCGCTCGGCCTGACGCTTTCCGCACGCGCCGGCTTGTTCGGTCTGCCGCTCGCGCTGATCCTTCTGTCGTGGTTCCTCAAGTACGCCTACGTCGTGCTCGATGCCGCGATGCGCGGTTTTGACGAGCCGCCAGTGCTGTCGCTCGAGATGGTAAACCCAGCGAACGAGCAGCGCCCGCTCGGCCAATTGCTGATCATCGGCGTCTTCTATGGTGCGACCGCAGCGGCGGAACCCTACCTCGGCGTCACGGCCGTTGCCATGCTGCGCCTGGCTGCGCTCGCGCTGTTGCCGGCCTGCATCGCGGTTCTGGGCAGCACGGGCAGTATTCTGCAGGCCATCAATCCCGTCGTTCTGCTGGCAATGATCCGGTGCCTCGGAGGTTTGTACCTGATCGTTGTCGCTGCGATCGCTGCGCCCGCCGCGCTAACCTGGGCGATCGTCGGCGGAGCATTCGGCGGGTTCGCGCTCGGGCTGCCGCTGACATTGGCGCTCATCATGTACACCTGCCTGTCGGCCTTCAGCGTCATCGGAGGCGTGCTCTACGAAAAGCGGCACGAGCTGGGTCTCGACGCATGGAAATCACCCGAGCGGGACCGCGCCCGGGAGAATCGCGATACAGCCAGGCAGCACGAGCAGTTGATCGATGAACTCTACGGCCATTGGCGGGGCGGCGCGCGCGCCGAAGCACTCCAGGCTGCGCAGAAGTGGCTGGACTCGCGCCGGCACGCAGCCGATGAATGCGACTGGTTGTGCGAGCGATTGCTGACGTGGCCCGATCGCAGGCTTGCGCACCGCCTGGCGCAGGACCATATCGAGCGATTGCTGGAAGCGAAGCGCACAGCGCAGGCGTTGAAGGTGGCCCGACGTCATCTGCAAAGCGACGCCGACTTTCGACCCGCGCGTGCCGCCGAGTTGGTTCGGTTGGTGACAGCCGCGCGTGACGCGGGCGATCGCGTGCTGGCTCGGCGCCTGCTCACTGATTTCGATCGCCATTATCCGCACGATCCCGCGGCACCAGTCGCGCAACAACTGCAGAATGAGCTGAGTCGCGCGCCGGCGTCGCGCGACCCCTCAGGGTGAGGGTTCCGGCGCCGCCGTCCCGGCGGAACTCCGCATTTTTTCGATGATGCGCGACCAGTACTGTGGCGAGCGTGTATTGCGCGCAACGAGCGCGTACACCGCCGGCACCACCACAAGCGTCAGCACCAGCGAGATGAGCACACCCCACATCACGACCACGCCGATCGGCTGCCGGCTCTCGGCGCCGGCGCCGCTGGCGATCAGTAGTGGAATCGCGCCGAAGGCGCTGCACAGGCTCGTCATCAGCACGGGCCGCAACCGCGTGAGTGAGGCCTGCACCACCGCCTCGACGAACTCGACCCCGCGATCGCGCAGCTGGTTGGCAAACTCCACGATCAGGACGCCGTTTTTGGCAGCGAGCCCGACCAGCATCACGATGGCGATCTGGCTGAAGATGTTGATCGACATGCCAAAGAGCCACAGTCCCGTAATCGCCCCGACGATCGCCAGTGGCACCGTCGTCATGATGATGAAAGGCAGCGTGAAGCTCTCGAACTGTGCGGCCAGCACCAGGAACACGACCAGCAACGCACCGAGAAAGGTCCAGTAGAGTGCCTGGCTCGACTTGAGGTATTCGCGCGCTTCGCCATCGAAGCTGATCTTGGCACTGGGCGGCAGCTCCTCTTTCACCGCGGTGCGGAAGAACTCGATCGCCTCGCCCATCGAGTAGTTCGGCGCCAGACCCGCCTTGATCGTGATGGCACGCAGGCGATCGAAACGATTGAGCTGGCTCGCCACGGCCGACTCCTCCAGCGTGACGACGCTGCTCAGGGGAATCAGCGCGCCGCTGCGCTCGGAGCGGACATACAGGTTGTCGAGATCGTTGGGGGATGCGCGGTCCTGACCACGGCCCTGCAGGATGACGTAGTACTCGCGCCCTTCCTTGACGAACGTGGTCACGATGCGCGATGCGAGCATGGTTTCGAGTGTGCGGCCGACGGCGTCGAGCGACACGCCGAGGTCGGCGGCGCGGTTGCGGTCCACCGAGACCTTCATCTGCGGCTTGCGCTCCTTGTAGTCGGTGTCGAGATTGAGGAGACCCGGATTCTGCTCGGCACGCGCCAGCACCAGGTCGCTCCAGTCCCGCAACTGATGGTAATCAGGTCCCTGTAACACCACCTGGACGGGTTCAGAAGCACCCCAGTTGAAGGCCGTCGGAACGAAAACGCCGGCACGCACGCCTGGCATCTGCGAGACCTTGGCCTGAATCGACGCGGCGATCTCCTTCGACGAACGCCGGCGCTCTTGCCAGTCCTTCAACACGATGAAACCAATGGCGCGATTCACTTCCCCCGCGCCCGTGAAGCCGCCTGGCGCGATGCGGATGTTGATGCGCTCGATGTCTCCGCGTGCTGCCTCCTCCGCCATGATGTCCTCGAGCTGGCGCGTGTAGCGCTCCATGTATTCCAGCGTCGCCCCTTCGGGACCGGTGAGCATGATGCGGATGATGCCGCGATCCTCCGCCGGCACGCTTTCCTGGGGCAGGCTCGTATACAGGAATGCGGCAACCGCAAAGATAGCCGCCGCACCGCCGATGACCTGCCACGGTCGCGCGATCGAACGGCGCAACAGCTTCTCGTACCGCTGAATGAGGCGGCCGAACAGATCATCGACGAGCTGGCTGGCACGGCTGCGGCTCGCTCCGCCCGCGAAGAGTTGCGACGTCATCATCGGTGTGAGGGTGAGCGCCACCAGGCATGAGAACAGGATCGAGGCCGCAAGCGTGAAGCCAAACTCGCTGAACAGGCGCCCGATGCGCCCGGTCTGAAAGGAAATCGGCACGAACACGGCGGACAGCACCAGCGTGGTCGCAATTACCGCGAAGCCGATTTCGCGGCTGCCGCTGATGGCGGCGAGCAGGCTCGGTTCGCCATGCTCGATGCGCCTGTAAATGTTCTCGAGCACGACGATCGCATCGTCCACGACCAGGCCGATCGCCAGCACCATGCCGAGCAGCGTGAGCACGTTGATCGTGAATCCCATCGCGTACATCGCCGCGCACGCCGCGATGATCGAGATCGGGATGGTGACAGCCGGGATGACCGTCGCGCGCCAGTTGCCCAGAAAGGCGTAGATCACGAGCAGCACGAGGACCAGCGAGATACCCAGCGCGAACAGCACCTCACGCATCGAGGATTCTATGAAAACGGCTCGATCGACGTTGATCGCCAGTTGTGTGCCCTGGGGCAGATCGCGGTTGAGCACCTCGACCTCGGCACGCACCGCCCGCGCCACTTCCAGCGTATTGGCCTTTGATTGCGCTTCGAGCCCGATGCTGATGCCCGGAATGCCATTGGTGCGCGCCGCGCTGCGCTCGTTCTCGGCCGCGAGCTCGACGCCCGCAACCTCGCCCAAACGGACCAGATAGCCGTCGGCGCCACGGCCGATGACGAGCTCGCGGAAATCCTGCTGTGTATCCAGACCAGTGGCGGTATTGAGCGTGAACTCGCGACTGCGCGACTCGAGCCGTCCAGCCGGGATCTGCACGTTCTCGCGGCGCAGCGCGCCCTCGATCTCGCTGACGGTCAGCCCGCGGGCGGCAAGTGCCTGGCGGTCGATCCAGACACGCATCGCGTAACGGCGCGAGCCGGCGAGATTCACGCGCGCTACGCCGGGCAATGCGGCGAACCGATCGACGATGTTGCGCTCGGCGAAATCGGTGAGCTCGAGCACGCTCATGCTGTCGCTCGCGAGGTTGAGGTAGATGATGGGATCGGCGCTGGAATCGGACTTGGCGATCTCGGGCGGCTCGGCCTCGACGGGCAGGTCGTCGATCACGCGCCCGACGCGATCGCGGATATCGTTGGCTGCTTCGTCCACGTCGCGATCGAGATCGAACTCGACGGTGATGCGCGAGCGCTCGTCGGCACTGGACGAGCGCAGCTTGTCGATCAACTCGACGCCAGCGATGCGGTCCTCGATCGGCTGGGTGATCTTGGTTTCGACGATCTCCGCAGAAGCGCCGCGGTAACGCGTGTCGATTGAGACGACCGGTGGATTGATGTCGGGAAACTCGCGCACCGTCTGCCACAACCGCCCGAGCGCGACGAACCCGAGCACCAGCAGCATCAGGCTGATGACGATGGCAAACACGGGACGACGGACAGAGAACTCGGAGATTTTCACGGAAGCCCTCACCGCAACCCTCTCCCGCGTCCTCGCGAGAGAGGGAGTGGAACCTCACCCCCACTCTCTCCCGCGTCCGCGCGGGAGAGGGTCTGAGGACGATACTCTCCCGCAAGCTGGAGTAAGGAGCACACGCAGGAGCAACATAGGCTCCATCAGCGGCCACGGAGTTGCAAGGACTTGGCCCTTTGCCGAGGGGACTCCTACAATAGCCGTCGTTCCCCGCAACAAATCTCCGCAGAGAACTTTAAGGAGCACGTATGGGATGGCTCGATTTTTTCTCGGCCGCGCTGCGCTTTGCGCTTCCCGGCCTGCTGGTCTTGAGCGTCGCCGCCTGTCAGAAGAAGCCTGAGGCCCCCGCGCCGGAAGAGACCCTGAAGGCGGAGCTCGGCGCTCTCGAAGGCCAGGTGGACATCGTCGCGTGGCCGGGCTACATCGAGCGCGGCGATACCGACAAGAATTACGACTGGGTGACACAATTCGAGACCGCTACCGGCTGCAAGGTCAACGTCAAGACCGCCGGCACGTCGGACGAAATGGTCTCGCTCATGACCCAGGGCGGCTACGACCTCGTGACGGCCTCCGGCGATGCCTCGATCCGCCTGATCCGTGGCAACACCGTGCAGCCGATCAACATCGCCTTGGTCCCAAGCTACGGAACCGTCGACACGCGCTTGCAGGAAGCGCCGTGGCACTACGTGGACGGCAAGCATTTCGGCACGCCGTACCAGTGGGGTCCGAACGTGCTGATGTACAACACAAAAGTGTTCACGACGGCGCCGACTTCATGGGGCGTGGTTCTGGAGCCCGGCGATCTGCCCGATGGCAAATCCAACAAGGGCCGGGTCCAGGCATACGACGGCCCGATCTACATCGCCGATGCCGCGGTCTACCTGATGGCGAAGAAGCCCGAGCTCGGCATCAAGAATCCGTACGAACTGAACGAGGCGCAGTACGCGGCGGCTCTCGATCTGCTGCGTGCCCAGCATCCGCTGGTGCATCACTACTGGCATGACGCCAACGTCCAGGTCCAGGACTTCACCAACGAAGGCGTCGTTGCTTCGAGTTCGTGGCCTTACCAGGTGAATACGCTCAAGGCCGCCAGCCAGCCTGTGGACAGCGTGGTGCCCGCAGAGGGCGCGACGGGATGGGCGGACACCACCATGCTACACGCGCAGGCGGCCCATCCGAACTGCGCTTACAAGTGGATGGAGTGGTCGCTCAATCCGAAGTTGCAGGGCGATCTGGCGTCGTGGTTCGGATCAGTCCCGGCGGTACCCGCGGCGTGCGAAAACAACGCGCTGCTCGGACCCGAGGGTTGCAAGACCAACGGCTTCGATAATTTCGACAAGATCTGGTTCTGGCGCACGCCGGAAGCCGCTTGCGGCTCGGGCGCGTGCGTTCCCTACAGCCGCTGGTCGACGGACTACGTGGCACTGATGGGCGGAAGATAACAAGTCACGAACCCTCACCCTGCCCTCTCCCGTAAAACGGGAGAGGGTACCGCTTCGACCCCCTCTCCCGTTCTACGGGAAAGGGTTGGGGTGGGGGTCTCCACTGCATGCCCTCCGCGATTGAATTCCAACACGTTTCGCGCCAGTTCGGCACGCTGCGTGCCGTCGACGACGTCAATCTGTCCGTCGAAGCGGGCGAGTTTTTCGCGCTACTCGGACCCTCGGGTTCCGGCAAGACCACTTGCCTCAGGCTGATCGCGGGTTTCGAGCAGCCGAACTCAGGCAAGGTCCTGCTCAATGGCGCCGACGTCACCGGCGTTCCGCCGTACGACCGCAACGTCAACACCGTATTCCAGGATTACGCGCTCTTTCCGCACATGAACGTCGCGGAGAACGTGGCCTACGGGTTGCGGGTGCGGGGCGCGCCGATCGAAGAGCAACGCCAGCGCGCGGCGGAGATGCTGGCGCTGGTCCAGCTCGAGAGTTTCGGCGACCGAGCGCCGACGCAGCTCTCGGGTGGACAGAAACAGCGCGTTGCCCTCGCCCGCGCGCTCATCAATCGCCCTGCGGTCCTGTTGCTCGACGAGCCCTTGGGCGCGCTCGATCTGAAATTACGCGAGGCGATGCAGATCGAGCTCAAGAATCTCCAAAGGAAACTGAAGATTACGTTTGTCTACGTGACCCACGACCAGGGCGAGGCGCTCAGCATGGCGGACCGCGTGGCCGTGTTCGACCGCGGCCGCATCGAGCAGCTCGATACACCGCGTGGTCTCTATATGCGCCCGCGCACGGCGTTCGTGGCGCGTTTCGTCGGTGGCGCCAACGTCATCGAGCATGAACTGGCCCGACGCCTCACCGGCTTCGCGCGTACATTCGCCATCCGCCCCGAGATGATGTCGTTCTATTCAACCACCAGCACGGTGACTGACGGCGTGATCAGCTGCGCTGCCACCGTAATCGATGTGCAGTATCACGGCGCGACGAGCCGCTGGCAGGTGCGCACCGAGGACGGCAGCGTGCTCGCGGTGGTGAGACCGGAACCTGGAGTCCGGGGTGACTCGTACGCGGTCGGCAACAAGGTCCGCATCGTGTGGCCGCGAGACCAGATGGTGATGCTGGAGCAATCGTGACGAGCGCAGTCGCAACCGCCGTGCCGGAGTTCCGCCGCTGGGCACGCGGGCTCTCGACGTTCTTCTATCGCCGCTCCACCTTCTATCTCCTTCTTCTTCTGTTGCCCCCACTGCTGTGGCTCGGCACGGTCTACCTCGGGTCGCTCTTCGCGCTGCTGCTCCAGAGCTTCTATGCCATCGACGAGTTCACAGCGACGGTCGTCCCGAAGCTCACGCTCGAAACGTATCGCCAGCTCATCACGCATCCGGCCAACGTCGACATCATCCTGCGGACGCTGGCGATGGCGATTGCGGTAACGCTGGCCTGCGCGGTCATCGCTTTTCCGGTTGCGAACTACATGGCGCGTTACGCCAGCCCGCGGATGAAGGCCTTCTTTTATGTGGGCGTGATGCTGCCGATGTGGACCAGCTATCTGGTGAAGGTCTACGCGTGGCGTCTCATCCTGGCCAAGCAAGGCATCCTCAACTGGGGGCTGACAGTGGTCGGGCTGGATGGCGCGCTTGAGACGGCGCTGACAACGCCCGTGATCGGCGGCCCATCGCTGGCTTCTTCCTATCTCGGCATGTTTATCGTGTTCGTCTACATGTGGTTGCCGTTCATGATCCTGCCGCTCGCCGCGGCGCTCGAGCGCGTGCCGCAATCGCTCATACAGGCGTCTGCGGATCTGGGCGCGCGTCCACGACAGACGTTCTGGGGCGTCGTGTTGCCGCTCGCATTGCCGGGACTCGCGGCCGGCTCCGTGTTCACCTTCTCACTGACGCTCGGAGACTACATCATCCCGAGTGTCGTGGGCGCACCCGGCTACTTCATCGGCATGATGGTGTATCAACAGCAGGGCACGGCCGGGAACATCCCGCTGGCCGCGGCGTTCTCCGTCGTCCCGATCGTACTGATCGCGATCTATCTGATGCTCGCCAAGCGCATGGGAGCGTTCGATGCGCTATAGGGATTGGAACGGTGCCTCGACGGGTCAGAAGCTCGCGGCGTTTGCCGGTCTCGCGTTCATGCACTTCCCCGTGCTGGTCATCATCCTCTACGCGTTCACCACCGAGGACCGGACGTATGAGTTCCCGCCACCCGGACTCACGCTGCACTGGTTCGAAGTGGCGTTCGCGCGCGAGGATATCTGGGCGGCGCTCAAGCTCTCGCTCACGGTTGCCTCGGCCGCGACCGCGCTGGCACTGTTCCTGGGGACGCTCGCCGCCTTTGCCCTGGTGCGCTCGCGCTTCTTCGGCAAGGACGCGCTGACACTGCTGTTCATCCTGCCGATCGCCCTGCCGGGCATCATCACCGGCATCGCGCTGCTGTCGGCGATCAAGCTTGCGAACCTGGCGCCCGGCTTCTGGACCATCGTCGCCGGCCACGCCACATTCTGCATCGTCATCGTCTACAACAACGTGATCGCACGCTTGCGGCGTCTGCCGAAGACCTGGGTGGAAGCCTCGATGGATCTTGGAGCGGATGGCGTACAGACGTTTCGCCATGTCGTGCTGCCGCAGATCGCCACCGCCCTGCTCGCGGGTGGAATGCTGGCGTTTGCGCTTTCATTCGATGAAATCATCGTGACCTTGTTCACCGCAGGCCATGAAAAGACGCTGCCGATCTGGTTTTTCAACGAGCTCTTCCGCCCACGTGAACGGCCGATCACCAACGTGGTCGCCGTCGTCGTCATCGCCGTGACGCTCGTGCCGATCCTGTTGGCGTACTATCTGACCCGCCCGAAGGAGTTCGAGGCGAAATAGCTCCCGTCCCCCTCTCCCCGCTCCGCGGGGAGAGGGTTGGGGTGAGGGGTCTCCCAATCTCGAGGCAACCATGCATACCAAGCTGCTGATCAAAGGCAAATTCGTCACCGGCAAAGGCGACGTCGAGGACATTCTCGATCCCGCCACCGGCAAGTCCATCGTTGAAGTCGCGGAGGCCTCGGAGGAACAGGTGAACGCCGCCGTCGAAGCTGCCGCAGCCGCATTCGACGGCTGGTCGCAGACGGTGCCGAAGGATCGCGCGACCCTGCTACTCAAACTGGCGGATCGCATCGAGGCCGAGGCCGACGATTTCGCCGAGCTCGAATCCTTGAATTGCGGCAAGCCGCTGGCGGCAGTGAAGGGCGACGAGATTCCCGCAATCGCCGACGTGTTCCGCTTCTTCGCGGGCGCCGCACGCACGATGACGGGCGCACTCGCCGGCGAATACATCACGGGATTCACCAGCATGATCCGCCGCGATCCGGTCGGCGTCGTTGCGTCAATCGCGCCGTGGAACTATCCACTGATGATGGCCGCGTGGAAACTTTCGCCCGCCATCGCTGCCGGCAATACCGTCGTGCTCAAGCCCTCCGAGCAGACGCCGCTCACGACACTCAAGCTCGCCACGATCATCACGGAGCTCTTTCCGCCAGGCGTCATCAACGTCATAACCGGACGCGGCAAGACGGTTGGCGCGCCGCTCGTTTCCCATCCCCTGGTGCGCATGGTTTCGCTCACGGGCGACGTCTCGACGGGAGAAAAGATCCTGCAATCCGCTGCGAAGGGCGTGAAGCGGACTCATCTCGAGTTGGGCGGCAAGGCGCCGGTGATCGTGTTCGATGACGCCGACCTCAAGTCGGTGGTCTCGGGCGTGCGCACATTCGGTTTCTACAACGCGGGGCAGGACTGCACTGCTGCGTGCCGCCTTTACGCCGGCGCCAAGATCTTCGATCGACTGGTGGCGGACCTCACCAGCGCCGTGGAATCGATCAAGGTTGGAACACAGCAGGAAGAAGGAGTGGAGATGGGCCCGCTCATCAGCGCACGGCAGCGCTCACGCGTCGCCGGATTCGTCGGCAGAGCATCGAATCTCCGGCACGTCGACATCACCACGGGCGGCAAGCAGCGCAGTGGCGGTGGCTTCTTCTACGAACCCACCATCGTCGCGGGCGCCAAGCAGAGCGACGAGATCGTGCAACGCGAAGTGTTCGGCCCCGTCGTTTCGGTGACGCGCTTCAAGGATGCGGAGCAGGCGATCGCCTGGGCAAACGACTCCGAATATGGCCTCGCTTCCTCGGTCTGGACCAAGGACGTTGGCAAGGCCATGCGGGTGGCCGCGCGCCTGCGGTACGGCTGCACCTGGGTCAACACGCATTTCGTGCTCGTCAGCGAAATGCCTCACGGCGGCCTCAAGCGTTCCGGCTATGGCAAGGACCTCTCCATCTACGCGCTCGAGGACTACACCGTTCCGAGGCACGTGATGGTGAAGCTCTAGGCGGTAAGCTCGAGCGTGACATGGCGAAAAAGCTTGCCGTACTCGTCATTCATGGAATGGGGACGCGGACGCCCGGCTTCGCCAATTCGCTGGTTTCAGAACTGAAGAGTCGCCTCGCGGCTCACGGCAAGAACGCAACCGACGTCGCGTTCGGAAGCGTATTCTGGGCGGACATCACGCAGGCGGCCCAGGAACTCTATCTGGACCGCGCACGCAAGGATTACGAGCTCGATTTCATGAGCCTGCGGCGATTCGTCGTTGGCGCGCTGGGTGATGCAGCCGCATATCAGCGGATCGAAGATCCGAACAACAGCGTCTACATCGCTATCCACGAGCGCATTCAGGCAGTCATCCATGATCTCTTCGTGACCCAGCTGGGTGAGACCAGCGTGCCGCTGGTGGTGATGGCGCACTCGCTGGGTGGACACATCATGTCGAACTACATCTGGGACATGCAAAAAGGAAACGTCCCCAGGCAGGGGCTCTCGGGCTTCGAGAAGTTCTGGAGCCATGCCGGGATGATCACGTTCGGCTGCAACATTCCGCTCTTCACATTTGCGTACAAGAAGATCGAACCGATCGAATTCCCGTCGCCGCGTCTTCCAGGCAAGGTGAAGTCCCTTGCGCGCTGGTACAACTTCTACGATCCCGACGACGTTTTGGGATACCCGCTCAGGCCCGTGAGTCCAAGTTACGCCCGAATCGTCGACGCCGACACCGCGATCAACGTTGGTGGATTGCTGACCAGCTGGAATCCTGCCTCGCACACGCAATACTGGACGGACGACAGCTTCATGAAACCGGTGGCGAAGTTTCTGGCGACATTCCTGTAGGACTCGTTGCGTCATGCAGTTCATCGCCACCCTCTGCGCCGCGCTGTTCGCAGGCGCTGCCGTCTATATCGATGCTCCCGGTTTCGACAAGCGGTTGGCAGAGACGCGACAGTCGCTCGAGCGATGGAACCGGCTGCACGTCGCGCGGTCAACCCTGAGCGTCGTCGCGCTTGTCTTGTTTCTGCCGAATGGCTGATCCCGGGGACTAGTGATGAAGCCTGTGTGGGCCGGTGCTTTCGTGATCGCTGGCATCGCGACTGGAGCTGCCGGCGCTTACTGGCTGGGTTCGTTCGATCCCGCCTCCAGCGAGCGCGTGGCGAAACGAGGTGCGCACGAGAGCGTCAGTCGAGGTACGGGCGGGCCGTCCGAAATTGCCGTCCGACCGAGTTCGCGTGAAGCCACCCGCCCCCCGATCTCGGAAGCCGAGACCAAGAACCTGCTCGACGACCCACACGCCTCGATCGAAGCTGCCCAGGCGCTACCGAATCATGACACCCGACGGAATCAGCTGGCTCGGCTCGGAGAGGCATGGGCCCGGTTTGCGCCCGAAGATGCCTGGCAAGAAGCGCTGCAGGTGGCGGATCCCGCCGCGCGCAGAGCACTTCAGAACGCGATCGCTGTGGAGTGGGCTTCGCAAGAGCCCGAACGGGCGCTTGCCAGCGTTGCCGCGCTACCACCCGACTGGCAACGCGATGAGCTGCTGAAGCAGGTGATGACGGAGATCACGCGCCACGACCCGCATCAGGCGCTCGATCTCGTCAAGGCGATCAACGTGCCGGACCCGGATTCCCTGAGCGCGCTGATCGTCAAGGAGTGGTCGCGCTACGATCCGTCGAATGCCGCGCAATGGATCGAGGGCCAGAGTCTGCGCTTTCAAGGTCGATTCGCATACCAGATCGCCGATGCCTACGTCGCACAGCAACCCAGCGAAGCGTTGGAATGGGCGCTCCGCATCACTCGCTCACCCGAAAGATTTCTGTGGTCTTACATGCTGCGGCAGATGGCAATCCACGATCCGCATGAGGCCCTGAGGCTCGCACTTGGTGCCGAGAACCCGGCACAACGCACGCAGGCGCTCGGTGGCGTACTCGGGTCGATCGCCAGGAGCGACCCGGCGCTCGCGACCAGCTACCTGGAGAAACTCCCCGCGGGGCAGTATCGCGCGCAGGCTGCAATGCAGATCGCCTCACAGCTCGCTGAATCCTCTCCAGCAATGGCGCTCGATTGGCTCATCAGCCTCGATGACCGGGCGACGCGAATTCAGGCCTTCATGCAGGTCGGCCACTCAGTAGCGCAGCAGGACCCTGATGCTGCCGCCGAGCTCCTCGACCGCGTACCAGCGGAAGCGCGTTCCGCATGGATCGGCGCCGTCGCGAACGCCTACTCAGAACACGACGTCGACAAGGCAGTCCAGTGGATCAGGAAGTTCCAGGATGAACCCGGCTACGCCCGGACGGTGCAGCGCTTCGCCACAATGATGGCGGGGCGCAGTCCCGATGCTGCACTGAACCTCATCGACCGGACGATGACCGGCAAGCCACGCGACGAAGCCCTAGCCGGAGCGATGCCGATGATCGCATCGCAAGCACCCGAGACCGCGGCGCGCTGGGTCGAGGAAATCTCGGATGACAACTTCCGGTCTAACGCCATCGCGAACGTAACCAGCGCCTGGGCGCAACATGATTTCCCCGCAGCACGCAAATGGGTGATGTCGCTGCCCTCCGGGTCGCCTCGCGATCAGGCCCTGGTGCAACTTGCCAGCAATGGCATCGCGTCGCTCGACGAAACCCTGACGCTGCTTGGACAGATCCAGTCGCCGGAGCAACGGTCGCAGGCTGTCCTGGCTGCGGCAGCGCGACTCGGACGCAGCGATCCTGATGGGATGCGGACACTGTTGCGACGCTATCCGCTCGATCCGCAGCAGCGGCAACAGCTCGACTCCATGCTCGAACATCAGGGCTGGGACGGCTGGTAGACTTCCGGCATGACATTCTCAATCGCGCGGCTGTGACGAGCTTTCGATTGGCGCCGATGTCGCCGATGATCCGGGGACTCACTCTTTTCTTGCTCGCGCTACCGATTGTTTTCTTTGCACTTGCGGCGTCCGGGAACCGGTTGCTCGAAATCCCGGCATTCCTGTTGGCGGCGATCTACGCCTGGGTCTGGCTGCGATTCCGGCCCAACAGATTCGTCGCCCTGCCGGATGCTCTCGAAATCAGATGGCCGCTCAAGCGCCGGCGAATTCCTCGCAACGAGATCACCGGCGTGCGCCTGATTGAAGCGGCCGAGCTCTGGCGCGATATCGGGTGGGGCATGCGAGTCGGTGCCGGCGGGCTCTGGGGTGGGTTCGGGTGGCTCTGGACCAAGCGTCGTGGCATCGTCCAAATGTATGTTTCGCGAACCGATCGGTTCGTGTGGATCGAGCGCGGCTGCCAAAGACCGTGGATCATTACGCCCGAAAAGCCGGAAGCATTCGTGCGCGAACTGGGAATGAGAGATCGCCTATGAACATGAAATCACGGGGACTTTCATTCGTTCTGGCGCTGCTTTGCTTCCAGGGCGGAACGCCAGCGGTCGCCTCCGAGCAGATCGATTACCGGGCGCAGATCGATGCCGCGAATCGCAAAGTGCACGAAACCCTCGCGCTGCGCGACGCCGCCGCGATCGCGAACCTTTACACCAGTGATGGAATCGTGCTGCCACCGCGGCAGGAGAGCGTGCGTGGCCGCGAAGCGATCCAGAAGTTCTGGGAGGCCTCTCTTGCCGGCGGCGGCAATGCGGAAATGACGATCGCAACCGTTGAAGTGGAAGGCCGCGGAGATACCGCATATGAAGTCGGGACATACATTTTCAGGAAAGAGGACGGCACCGTTCTCGATCACGGCAAGTTCATCGTCATCTGGAAGCTCGTCGACGGCGAGTGGAAGCTGCACCGGGACATTTTCAATTCGAGCGTGCCGCCCCCGTTGCCGACGGAGTGAACAAGTAACTACGGAAGCACCGGAAACGCCCTGTGCGGGGCGGTCTATTTCGCGTTTAAACGCAGAGAATCCCTCACCGGTCTGACGAACCCCGGTGGGTGTCGAAGTACCAGCTTGCCGCGCCGATCACGCCGAGCTGTCCGTGTTCGATCAGCCGGACCGGAATCGTTTCCAGGAGGCTGCGCATCGGGCTGGCACCGTGAAAGCGCTCCTTGAAGCTGCTCTTGCGCAGAAAGCTCTTCATCCGGGGCAAGACGCCGCCCGCCAGATAGACGCCGCCTTGTGCGCCGAATATGAGCGCCAGCTGCCCAGCGATGCTGCCCAGGGCTCCGCAGAACAAGTCGATTGCCTCGAGCGCGTTTGACTCGCCATCGTCGAGCGCAGCGGCGGTGATCTCCGCCGGTGCATGATACCTCGGCCGTTCGCCGCGGATGGCGCACAACGCCACGTGCACGTTGACTAGTCCGGGACCCGAGACGATGTTTTCATTCGAGACGTGCTGCCGGCGCATGCGCAGCACCTTCAGGATCTCGATCTCGATTTCCGTCGTCGGTGCGAATGCCGCGTGGCCGGCTTCGGTGTTCAGCACGGTCGGATGACGCTCACCGGGAAACAGGACCGCCGCGCCCAGACCGGTGCCAGGACCCATTACGAGCGTCGGACCGGGTGCTGGGGGTGCGGAAGCCTCAATGATAAGAGTCGCGTCGCCCGGCGCCAGGAATTGTGTGCCGTAGGCGGTGGCCGCGAAGTCGTTGATGAGCGTGAGCTCGCGGAACCCAAATTTCTCACGCAGCTCAGCGAGCGACACGGGCCAGGGAAGGTTCGATTGCAGCATGGTATCGCCGAGCGGATAGCCGGCACTCGCGATCGCCACACCGCACACGGTCTGGTCTTTCAGCGAGGCCAGAAAATCGCTGACGATGGCGCCGAGTCCTGGGTAATCCGCGCAGGCGTACTGACGATAAGACCCCAGGTCTACGCCGCGCGCTCCAGGTTCCCTCGGATACACGAGACCGAGTCGGGCGTAGGTACCGCCGATGTCTGTGGCGAGGACGGGAGCGGATTTTCCTGTCAAGGTTCGCGCCTCAAGCGTCGGGCAGTCGCGGCAAATGATCGCGAGGAGACCGCTACTCCCCGACTCTTCCGGCTAGAATGCCACAGTCCTGAATGCCTTTTGGCGATCAAGGTCACGGAGACGGTGTGAGAGCGACGGCACTCGTCAATGGCCGTGTGCTGACGGAGCGCGGCTTCGTCTCCGGGCGCGCCGTGCTCGTTGCGGGTACGCACATCGTGGACATCGTTGAAGACGGCACGCAGAAGCTGGAAGTGGTTGAGCGACATGATCTTCAGGGCCAATACCTTGTGCCCGGGTTCATCGATGTGCAGGTCAACGGCGGTGGCGGCGCGCTGTTCAATGACGATCCCTCGGTCGCAACCATCCGCCGCATCGGCGCCGCTCACCGTGCATTTGGCACCACCGGGTTTCTGCCGACACTCATCAGCGATGCGCCCGAGGTGATGCAGGCGGCAATCGATGCTGTTCGCGAAGCCATCCTAAGCGGCGAGCCAGGTGTGCTCGGAATTCATCTCGAAGGCCCCCTGTTATCGCCAGCGCGCCCCGGCATTCACGATCCTGCGAAATTCCGCGAAGCGGATGCGGCGCTGATCGAGCTGGTCTCGTCACTTGGTGTCGGCCGTACGGTGATGACGATCGCGCCGGATCGCGTGGCCCCTGCGGTCATTCGTGAGCTCGTCGGGCGTGGCGTGATCGTGTGTGCCGGACATACCGCTGCCGATTACGCGACGGCGCATGCAGCGTTCGATGCCGGTGTGCGCGGAGTGACTCATCTCTTCAATGCGATGCCACCACTCCAGAGCCGCGAGCCGGGCGTGGTCGGTGCGGCGCTCGAGGATGATCGCGTCTGGTGCGGGTTGATCGTCGATGGCCATCACGTGCACCCGGCCACGATGCGGGTGGCGCACGCCGCAAAGCCCGCCGGCAAGATGTTCCTCGTGACCGACGCGATGCCACCGGTCGGATCGTCGGAGTCCACGTTCCGATTGGGTGGCGCGACGATCCGATGCCGGAACGGCAAGTGCGTCAACGACGCCGGAGTGCTCGCCGGTTCCTGTCTCGACATGGCGAGTGCAGTTCGTAATGCGGTGTCAATGATCGGCGTACCGCTGGATGAAGCGGTCCGCATGGCATCCGCCTACCCAGCCACGTTCCTCGGCATTCACCACGAACGCGGGCGCATCGCGCCCGGCTGTCTGGCCAATTTCGTCGTGGTCAACGGCGACTCGGGTGTCTCCGAGGTCTGGTGTAACGGCGCCATCGCGCGTTGACGACGAGACTCTGCGGCATGTCGCAGAAGTCTTGCGCGTGCCTGACGACGCGATGCGATTCAGCGAAGTCGACTACTGTTGCCCGCGATCGGCGGCTGGGACCGGCGGACTGGCTGCCTGCGAAGGACGCAGCCTCGCAAGCAGGGAAAACAGATTGAAGATGACGTACAGGCGAAAGGCGATGATGAAAATGTCCGTGCACATCGACAGCCGTTGGTAGAGCCCCAACCACAGGCCTCGCTTGCGCTCCTTGATGACCTGGGTAAGCCCCGGCATTACCGCAAAGCCCATGCGCCCGCCGTGCCGCTTCACGAAGAAATTCAGCGCAATTTCGATCTGAAATTTCCGCTTGTAGCGTGATGGAACGTGGTTCCAGAGGCTTCGGGTAAGCGCGCGCTCGCCGCCAATGATCGGCGTGAAACGCAGCAGACGATTCAGCCAGTAGGTCGACCGGCCGCGGAGTGCGACGAACATCGCGAACTCACCGGACAACACCGGAGTGATCACCTGCGTGATCATCGAGATCGTGAGCCCCAAGATGTCGGCGTCGACCAGCAGGATATGGTCGCCGACGGCGGCTTGTACGCCGCGTTCGATGGCCGCAGCCTTGCCGCGGTTAGCGGATTCGGCAATGACGCGTGCTCCCGCGGTGATCGCTCGTGCCACCGTATCGTCGGTCGAGCCGTCACTCACCACGATCACTTCGCCGATCAATGGATGACGCTTCAACACCGCGATCACGTCGGCGATCGTTCGACCCTCGTTGTAGGCCGGAATGACCGCCGAGACCAGTTGTTGTTCGTTTATCGCCGGGTGCATAGCGGCGCCAGATCTGTCCGGACCCCCGCCATACTGCGGGGTCAAGCGTTATCTGGCAACTTTGCGGGGCAGCAAACCGCGAACGCGATTGGTGGTGAGGGGCTCAACCGAAAAGAGCATGCAAGCAAGCGAAATCGCTATGGAATCTCAATTCGGTCGGAGAAAGTTACCCTCAAAGTTACCCTCGCGCACGACCGGCTGTTGATGGACGACTATGGGCGTCTAGGGCCTAAAGCCAGTGCGGCAGGCCTTTACCGCCCGGTCTGGCGTTGTCGCAACAGACTTTCCGCGGGAATGCCAAATTTCTTGTGTAGGCCCTCGATCATTCGTAGCGTCAGCGCTCGGCGTCGACTTAGAACTTCGTAGACGCGATTCGTCCGTCCGATCACTGGCTCGAGATCCTTGACTGTGAGGCCAGACTGCTCCATCCGAAACTTTATGGCCTCGACCGCGTCGGGAAGATCCATGGGGAAGTGAGCTCGCTCGTAGGCCTCCACCAGTGTGGCCAGCACGTCCAAACGGTCGCCTTCTGGGGAATTGGCCTTGGCGGACATTAGCGACTCAATTTCCTTCAGTGCCGCGCGATAGCTTGCCTTCGTCTTGATGGGCTTGATGTCCATGATCTGTCCTGCCCCTGATTCCCCGAGGCGCGAGGGGCTGTGCCACTCTCGCACGGCCTTTAAACCGTCTGTGCATCAATTCGATCATATTGCTCGTGCGTGCCAATGAATCGCACGTACACCACGCGATATGGATAGTTGATCCACACCACAATCCGGTACCGGTTGCCTGCGATGTTGAACACGACCCGACCGTCCTTGAGGATGCTGGCGTTTCCGTATTGCCGCTTCACGTCGCTGGGTTTCGACCAATCCGCCTTGAGCACATCGCGGAACCAGGCGAGGGTCGGACCTTCGGCATCACGATACTGAGGGCGACCCTTCCAGAAACTCTTCAGGGTCGACACCGCGATCACCCTCATGCGCTACAGGTTAGTCCCATTTTGGGACTTATACAAGGCACCCAAACCGCCGACCCAGTCACTAATTGGCCTCGGGAGAAGTCATGATCACATCAATCTTGGATCAGAAGTCGTCGGATACTCCCGAGCGGCTGCGAATGTTGCGGCTCCCCCAAGTCTGTAAGGAGACCGGGTTGTGTCGCTCGTCCATCGGTGGTCATCCACGTCGCACGGCGCTGGCGATGCGTCGTGGGCCGATGCTTTCACGCTCGCGGCCGGCGTACTGCCTGCTCAGGATCGCGCGAAGCCACTGGATTCGATTGCTGAGAATCAACAGCTCGAGAGCGCCGCCGCGCGTCCCTGGCGCTGGCCCCAGGTTCTCGAGCATGGCACGGTGGCCAGCGCCTGCGCGTGACACCACGCGGAGGACGCCTTCGTACCACCGAGACAGCTGACCCTTCGAGGGCGTCACGTGCTCCATCAGCACCGTGCCCTGCTTGATGCACAGCTCCAGCTCCCGCGCGATAGCACGCCGGTCGTTGCGTCGATCGATCGCCATCTGCAGATCCGCAATGCGCACTCCGGCCGCGCGCCACAGCCGATACGGCGCCAGAGCCAGGTTCCAGCAGAGCACGATGACGATCCACAGCACACTTATCGCCGCGCCCGTGGAAAACGGCACGACATTGTCCCGGTCATAATCGGCGCCGCCCATGTAGAGGACGAGCGTCGTCGCGAAGCCCGGCCCGAGTACTTCCATAACGCTACGCCAGCCGCCGCCGAAGTGGCGGCGTGTCGCTCGCCACGCGTTCAGCAGGCACGCGCGATTCCATGCTCGATACGCGCGCCAGCTCATCGCGGCGTCCCCGTAGAGTGGTTGCGGGACCACGTTACATTGACCCGATCACGTTGATGAACACGCCCTGGTGGTTGAAGCTCAGGTCCGTCAGGTCCTCCGAGAAATCCGTGAAGTTGTAACCGACGCCCGCCTTGATGTGCTCACCCAGGTAGCGATAGATGCCGACGAGTGCGCCGGCGCGCTGCTCATTGAGATCGGGCAGGTCGAGCATGCGGCCCTCAGCCAGTCCTTCCCAGTACTGTCCGAGCCGCCAGTCGACGCGTACCACGACGAGTTGTGCGCTGTTGTCGAAGAACTGTGGAGCTTCGCGTTCGAGGCTCAGCAAGCCAACGCGGTACGCGTACTTCGCACCCATGGTCCAGTTTTCGGTGATGTCGTACGTAACATCCACCGAGCCAATGTGGCTCTTCTGGATGAATTGCGCCGCCTCGCCCTGTGGTGTCACCTGATCCGTCGTGGGCACGTTATAGAAGAAGGTGTACTTGGCGAGCGCGTTGAAGCGGTCGTGCATCACGGGTCGGTACGCATAACCGATCACGGCCTCGGTGTAACCGCCGTCATAGAACTGCCCTTGCGAGCTGTCACTGAGCGAATGGTCGAGCTTGCCGAGCAGGCGCCAGTCGGGTGTGAGCTGGTACTTGAAGTTGTTCCTGAAGAGCCAGGTCTCACGTTCCGTCCGGGTAAAGGCGTCGAGTTGCTGCACATCGTCGAATCGGTATTCGACGGCGCTCGAGACCTGGAACGTGTCCGACCCGTAGGCGATGCGCACGCCGGCGGCCTGGCGCTCGGTTGCCGCGCCGGTCAGGCTGTCCGTCAACGTGCCGAGCTCCATGTTCGCGCCCATGTTCCAGCGATCGTGCGCGGTCAGCGTCACGCCGGTCGCGTGCGTGAGCCCGGACGCCAGGTCCGTTTCCTGGTAGCGCTCTTCGACGTACATGCTGCCGCTATCCGACAAGCGCCGCTTCACGCCCGAGATCAGGTTGCCCTTGCGCACGTTCAATCCGGAGTCGGTGCGTTCGTTTTCGAGCGCGTAATTGAGGTACAGGCTGGTGCGGTCGGACAGCAGGTAGTTCGTGCCCAGCCTTCCACCTGCTCCGGTATCGCCATCCGAGACCTCCATATTCATGCTCATGCGCTCACCAAACTCATAAGAGCCGCCCATGCCGAAGCGGCCGTTGTCCTCGCGGCCTTCTGTCTTCGACACCGTGTCCTGCGCGAACGCGTAGCTGCGCCACGAAGTGAGCGAGTCGAAGCCCACCTGCACGACGGCGTCCGTGCGCTCGCCCTGTTCCTGCGTCAGCGGCACGACGAGTGAATTGTCGCGGCGCAGATCCTTCCTGACGCCGGTGCTCACGTTCCATTGCTCGTTGAGCTGGAAGCCGACATCGAGCTCGTGTGCAGTGGACTCGAGTCCAAGCTCCTGCACGCGCTTGTCCGACTTGGCGGTCAGCTCGAGTCGGTCGCCCACGGGCAGGTGGAACATGCCGCCGTAGTGCTGCAGGTCCGTGAGCGTGCTGAGACCTGGCGCCGAATAGCCGGCACCCAGGTCCTGTGTGTAGAGAGTCAGGCGGCCTCTCGATCCCGATATGAAGTCGCCGAGTCCAACGCTCAGATCAGCGCGGTATCCGTCGGCGCTCGCGTCGGTGAATGCGGCTCCGTTCTGGCCCGCGAAGCCGAAGCCGCCGTCATTCGACGCGAGTGAGCTCGAGACCAGGCCCTCGCTCTGACCGGTCTGCAACTTGAGCCACGAATTCGCGCTCTTCCTCAGGACCAGGTCCGCACCGCGCAGGCTGTTGTCGCCCGCTCCTTCGTCGCTGCTGTTTGCCGTCAGGCCGAGCTTGATGTGATCGTTGACCCAGTAGTGACCCTGCCCACCTGTCGTCAGAGCGTCGAGGTCCGAGAAGCCGGGCGTGTACTCGTAGCGCACCACGAGATGGGCCTGCTGGCCGCTGAGCCCGTCACTGCGAACCATGAGCCCGTCTTCATCGGTGGAGGACAAGGGCTCGGCGAGCAGGATGCGTCCCTGGAGATAGTCGATGTCGTAGTCGACCGTCGGTTGCAGGTCGACGACTCCCGTGACGAGCCCGGAGTCCTTGTCGCGCAGCTCGATGCGGGCCCGCTCGGAACCCGCCAGGATGTCCTGGTTACGCAGGTAGTAGAGCGAGCCGCCCGTGCCCCTGAATTCATCGCGGCTCGCCACCGTGCCCGGCTCCGCGGCGAAGGCATCGAGCGCGATGCGCTGCTCGCCGAAGTCGGTGGTGGCATCGGACTGCCAGTGCGCGTTGCCGCCGTAGAGCCCGCGATCGACGTGCGCGAGCTCGTTCTGCAGATAGCCGACCTTGAAATTGCCCCAGAGCGCGTGGCTGTCGTCGTGGCTCACCTGGACATAGAGCTTGCCGAGCGTCGGCGCGAGTTCCTCAACGATGCCGTCGTCGCCGAAGGTCGGGTAGTGGTAGTCGGGATCGATGCGGCGGAAGAGCGACTCCGGTGACTTGTCCAGGAAGTTGCTGAAGAGGTCCTTCACCGGGCCTTCGCGCGTATCGGCGCTCGCCGTCACGCGCCAGTGGTCGGGAAGTTTCTCGGTGAGGTAGAACGCGAGCCGGCCATCGAATGAGGAATCGAAGTCGTATGCTGCGTTCTCACCCTGCAACAGCTCCGCGGGACCACTGGTGCGGCTCTCGGAAACCGTGAGGTCCGCGATGCCGACGTAGAAGCGGTCGTGCGGCGCGAACTGCATGTCGCGCAGGTAAAGCGTTTCGTTCCCCGCCTGGTCCTGGACCGCCACTTCGACGGTGTGCATGCCGGTTGGGAGGATCGTCTCGGCAATGAAATTGCCCTGCGCGTCGACCGGAATCTGGCGGCCTCCCACCCACACTGTGTGCAGTGGCGGGATATTGCTGCCGGCGACCTTGACCGTGCCGCTGCTCAGGCGAATGTTCTGCACCGCAAGCTGGCTTTCGCCGTAGCCCGCCAGCAGCTCGCCTTCGGGCAGCGGTTGAGGTGCGTCGGTCGCCGGGGTCTCCTCCTCGGCCAGCCCGAAGTAGGTCGTCACACCCATGGCGCTCTCGCCGGCGAGCAGCTCGCGATCCGCAGCCGGATCGCCCGTGCCGAAGTAGGTCGTCACACCATTGGCGTCAGCGGCAGAGCGTTGCTGCTGCTCGCGTTCCGTTTCCGCTGCCAGCGCTTGCGCCACCAGGTCCTCGGAGGGCCAGCTCTCGAGGTCGGGGTCGGCATGAATCATCGACAGCGATTGAGCACTTGTGTCGTCGAACTGGCCGTTCTTGCCGTACGCGCGCAGTACGTACTTGAATGCGCGGTCGGAGCCCGCGAACTGTGGCATGACGGGCTGCCATTCCGCGAATCCACCGGAATCGATTTCGAGCACGGCCAGCGGCACATCGTCGGGCGACTGCTCGGCGCTGAATATGCGCACCTCGGCCCGCTCGATGAAGTGCCAATAGTTGGCATACATGCTGAAGCGCACCGGCTCGCCCACGAGGAGCCCGTCTTCCATCGGGTGAAACGCCACCGCGGTCGGTGATGCCACGACGTTCAGGCGCGGGCGCGCAGTGAGATTGTCGAACTGGAACTGGATGTCGGCCTTATCGAGCGCGACGTCGGTGCAGCGCTGCACGTCGGATGAGCTGCGATCGGGATCGTCGATCGGCACACCATCGACGCTGATGTGCATCATGTTGAGTCCGTAGGCGCTCTTGGGGCTGAGCTCACGCGTCATGCGCGTGATGTCGACACCCTCATAGTCGTCGAGCGCGGCGAGCTCGTCGTAGACCACCTGCACGACGACCTGCGAGCTCGGGTCCTGGGTGAAGCCGGCATTCACCACGTCGGAAGAATGGACGAACCCGCGACCCTCGTGCTCGGCTTGCGCGGGGGCGAGACCCATCTGGTCCCGGATCGTGTCCATGGCGCGGCGCGCCCGCGCAGCGGAAAGACCAATGTCGTCGCCGTAGATTGCGGCCGTGCGCCGGTCGAGACGCTCGTTGCCGGTGTAGCCGAGGAAACGCAGGCGCGCGTTGGTCTTGCCACTCACGTCCGCGAGCGCGCGACTCAGCTGCTCGGTGTAGCGCGCCGGAATGACCGGGCGGCCCTGCTCGAGCTCGAGCGGTGCGATGCTGCCCCAGGGCGGGTCGTAGACCTTCGTGGTCCACTCCGTGCCATCGGTCGCCGGGCAGAGCTGCGGTTCGTACGGCAACTCCTGCAGGGGATCGTCGTGCCAGAACTGCACCTCGATGCGGCGATTGAGGGCACGGCCCTGGGCGGTATCGTTACTGGCAAGCGTCGCGGTCGCGCCGCGGCCATCCCTTGCCAGGGCCGCGCTCGGCAGATTGAGCGCTTCCTGCACGGCGAGCGCGACGCGATGCGCGCGAGCCTTCGAAAGCGCGACATGGTCGCCGTAGATGCGTGCGTTGCGTCCGGCGAGCGGTACGTTGTCGGTGTAGCCAATGAACTTGACGACGACGTTCTGCTTGCCTTCAAGGTTGTGCAGCGCCTTGCGGATGTGCTCGATGAATTCGGGCGAGACGTCGGTGGTCTCATCGTCATAGTGCAGCGGCGGCACGAGATTCTTGATACGCGCGCGCCGCTCGTGACCCTCCATGAAGCGCAGCTTGCAGAGAGTCTCCATGCGACAGACCTTGACCTTCTTGAAGTCCTGCGCGACCAGGACCTCCTCTTGCGCGATGCGCTCATTCGGTTCGTCATACCACACCTCGACTGCGACGCGCCGATTGAGCGCTCTGCCCTCTTCCGTCGCGTTGGTGGCGATCGGACGCGTATCGCCGGCCCACTCGTATGTCATGGCCTCCGGTGGCAGCGTGAGCGCCCGCTGCAGGAATTCCGCCACCTGCCCCGCGCGCTCGCGCGACAGGCCCGCGTTGTCCTGGTACACGCGTGCCAGCGCCAGCGACAGCGGTTGGGTATCCGCGTGGCCGACGAGATGCAGGCGGACGTTGCGACGGTCGCGCACCTCATCGAGAGCCTTGCGCAGGATCTCGACGTATTCCGACGGAATGTCGGCGACGCCCGACTCGAAATGGATCGGCGGGATCACGTTCGTGAGCTTCACGGTCTCGAGCGCCTCGCCCGCGACGTCACGCAACTCGAACTCATCGCCCGCTTCGCTGTGCAGTGTTGCAGGATCGCGCAGCCACTCGTTGACCGGCTCGTCGCTCGACAGGTGTCGCTCGACGCCCTCGCCCAGTTGCGACTCATTGACCGTCTGCGCGACGGCGGCGGCGGAAATCACCAGTCCGCATATCAGCGACGCGAAGAGTTTCTGCCACATAGCGTTCACCTGCTAACTCCCGAGCGCTCGCCCCGCTGCTTGGGCGGGCTGCCCAGTCGCCAGAAGACCTCTGGTTCGATCTTCAGCTCATACGAAGCGTCGAGCGCCTTCCAGCCGATCAGGACCTGCTCCTTGACCGCGTTGAGACGCCGCTCGACGAGCCCGGCATCCTCGATTTCCGCCAGGTAGGAAAGACGCAGGAGCGAGGGGGCCTTGCGCAGCTCTGCAAGCAGCAGCTCGATTCGCGGCTGCCACTGCAGCCGGATCTCGATACTGCCGGGCTCGAACACGGCATCCGCAAGATCCATGCTCACGACGCGGTAGATCGAGGCGCCGAAGTTCATGCGCAGCGTCTTGCCGCGCGTGGCACGGTGCACTCGCACTTGGTCGGTCGAGGGCCGGTAGCCGCTCGGCAGGGTCCGGTCGTCCAGCTTGAGGACGAAGTTGCTGCCGCGGCCCTCGACCGGTGTGGTCGCACAGGTGATGTGGTAACGGCCGTGCGCGTCCGTGGCCGCGGTGAGACCACGCGCGGTCACGAGCCGTATGCCGGGCAGGCCTGCTTCACCCGCCTGCTGGAAGCCATCGCGATTGAGATCGTTGAATACCTTGCCGGTGACATCGGTGCAGTCGAATGTCGGATCTGGCACTACGCGCACGGTCGCCGTCGCCTCGCCGGACAGGGCGACATTCGTGATGTCAAAGGCGGCCTGTGCTCGATTGACGAATTCGCCTTCGCCGACGCCGGCGCCGACCGCGAGGACCAGCATGAGGGTGCGCACCTGACCGGTGTCGATCGTAAGATCGCTCCAGGTGAGCTCGCGGCCCGCAAGTTCCGGCTCGGTGGCGACACCATCGATGCGCGCCGAGCCTTCGACGTAACGGAAGCCCGCCGGGAAGCGATCCACGATCTGCACGCCCTCGAGCAGCGGCATCTCGCCGGTGTTCCTCACGGTGATCGTGTACGGCACGAGCTGACCACGCGTCACGTTGAGCATCGGCGTGGTCTTGGTGATCGCGAGCGCCGCCAGGAGCTGCGGATCGATCGGGATGTGGTTGTTGAAGATCTGGCTCGAGCCCGGCACGAAACCGTCATCGAGTGTCAGGTGCACGTGATAGTTCGTGCCGGCACTGCGCAGTGGCAACGAAGCGGCGGGTGCGAACTCGAAAGCCTGCACCTCGCAATGCTGCGCGGTGGCGGGAATTGCGTCGTTGGCGCTGCCCGGGCACGCGGGGACAGAGAACGGTCCGGTCGCTGGGCCCGAAGTGGGCGGAATGAGCTCGGAGTAGCCGGCGACGTAGCCCGCTGGCGGCGCGGCGACGTCGAGAAGGTAGTTGCCGCCACTCGCACAGGCCGGATCGGAGAAGTTGATATCGAACCGGTAGTAGCCGGAAGCCAGTGTGACCTGACCCTGCTGCGCCGGATCGTAGAAGCAACTCGCCGGCAGCGCAGCACGACTGCCCGCCTGCAGCAATCTCAGGGTCGCGCCGGCGATCGGCGTGCGCGTGATCGTGTTGTAGACCACGCCGTTCGGCTCGATCGGCAGGTTGAGGTTCTGCAGGTTGCTGTTGACCTGCACTACGATGTCGCTGATGCGTTGCAGGTCGTTGGTGAACACCGAGTCTGCGCGACCGAGCTTGGCGGTATTGGGTCCGGCGGCCGGCGCGACGAAACGCAGCTCGTAGCGATCGGCTGTCGCATAGTTCGGCGCCACACCGCTGATCTGATAGACGCCGTTGGCGTCCGTGAGCGCCGTGAGAATGAGCCCATCGTTGCGGTAGAGCTCGACTGCCCAGCCCTCGAGGAGGCGCTCGCCCAAGTCAACGGCCTTGTTGAAGTTGGCGTCGTGCCAGGCTCGGCCATTCAGGATGCCAACGCCGACGATACCGCCGACGTCGATTGATACGCTCGCACTCGCGGTCTGCACGGGATCGTTCCAGTAGACCGTCGCCGTGTTCGTCACGCGCGTGCCGATCGCCAAGTTCGCGTTCAGCACCGCCTGGAAGCGCAGCAGCACCGAGCGGCCCGGTTGCAGCGGGCCGTTGGCGGTCGAGTAGTCAGCCGTCAGCAGCGAGTCCACGACCGTGACGCCCGCGGCCGCGCCGTTCATCGTCCACGACGCCGGGACGAACTCGAGGTAGCCGGCCTGCGGCACGGCGATGTCGTCCCGGATCACGACGGCGAACGCCGGTACCGTGCCGATGTTCGTGACTTCGACCGTGTACTCGAGCGTCGCGCCCGCGAGCGCCGGGCCGCCGCCGACGACGGCGACCTGCTTCACGATGCTGAGCGTCTGCAGGTCGCCGACGACGACGACGGTCGGCTCGGGTCCGGTCGCTGGATTGCCGTCGCCGTCGGTCAAGAGGTCCGGGACTTCGGCAGTATCGACGACGGCCTGGTTCGCGATCACGGTGCCGGGCGGCACGCCGTCGTTCACGCGCAGATCGAATTGCACGACGGCCATCTGGCCGCCCGAAAGCGTGCCTGCGCCCGCGCCCGGCAGCGGCGGCGTCAAGTTCGACGAGCTCACGTCGACGCCCGCCACGAGCGGCGACATGCCGCCGTCGGGCCGGCCCACGGGCTGGCCGTTCAGCGTCATCGAGTCGGCGACGTACGTCGTGTTCGCGGGCACCGAGTCGCGCAGCACGGCCTGCGTGATCGGCGCCACGCCGTTGTTGTGAATCCTGATCGTGTAGCGGAGCACATCGCCCGCGTCGACGAGGCCGGGCGACATGGCGTCGACTTGCAGCGCCGCCGACTTCTCGGCGTACAGCCGCGGCATGACCGTGACGGTGTGCGCGTCCTCGTGGTCCAGGACGCCCACGGTGCCGTCGGTCAGAGTGCGCGTGTAGACGTCGCGGACCGGATTCGTGTCGTCGCCGTTGAACCACTGGGTCGCGCCGGCCACGTTCGTCAGCGTGATGGCGTACTGAGAACCGGAGTCGAGCTGCGTGCGATACGCGATCACCAGACGTTCGCCCACACCGATCACCGAAGCGGCGGTCAGCGTGTTGAACGTGAGCTCGCACGCGGCGCCGCTGTAGACGAGCGAATAGTCCGTCCCCTGGACCAGCGGACCTTTGCCCGGTACCGGCGTGACGCCGTCTGCCGCGAAAACGCGCGCGCTCAACACTTCCGGCGTCGTGTCGCACATCCCCCCGGTCGGACCGTCAGGCAGTCGATCGACGAGCGTCGTGTTGAACGCGGCGGAGATCCCCATGTTCCGCACGTCGAGGACGAAATCACCCCACTCTCCCAGGTCCATCGTCGCCGGGCCCGACTTCTCGACCGTGAGCGCGGGCGTGCCGGGTATGAATTGCCCCACGAGGCCCGAGGTGTTGGTGGTGCCGCCTTCTCTCGTGATGAATTCGGACACCGGATTACCGTCGACGAGAAAGCTCATCGACAACGTGTAATCCACTCCATCGACCTGGAACGTCGTGGGCAGGGGTGAGGCGACAATCGTCACTCGGTCCGTGCACCCCTCTCCGGGCGGCGTCGGATAAGGACAAGGCACCTGGTTGTTCGGGGTTTCCTCGTGGTTGAGCGTAAAGGTGAAGTTCAATGGACCGGTTGAGACACCGTCCACGCTGAGCACGAGGACAACATCGAGCTGAGTTGAGGTTAAAGAAGGATCGCCGACCTCGAAGTTCCGATGCGTAAATGTCCCAAGAGAAAAGAAGGGGATGGGCCCGGGGAACGTCTGAGGGGGCGGGAGCGTAGCGGTGAAGTCATAGCCGCTTTGCGGCGTACCGGACGTTGTGCCCCACCTGATAATCGAGGTCGGATTGCCGTTTGTGATGACAGGATCACCCGGCTGACTTCCGGGGAGGTTGTCCACTGGGTCATGCCAGTTTCCGATGACGGATACGTAAGTGATCTGAGCTGCCGACGCGCTCCCTGGCAGAACCGGAGCGACCAGTGCAGAAACCAATGCGCTCAGGATGATGAATGATTTCTTCATGGCGTTTTGCGGCGCGAGACGTCAGCAGGTCAGGTCATCACGCTCATGCCGCCGGCAGGAAGTCGATTGGGTAGACGATCGTGATGGCCGGCACCTCTTTCGCGCCGAAGTCGAACGTGTGCACACGGTCGACGATCTGTGTCACGAGCTCGGGCGCATTCATGTCGGTAGCGTGCAACTGGCAGAACGAGACGCTGCCGTCCGGCTGGATCGTCAGGCGCAGGACCATCTGTCCTTGCAACGTCGGATCGCGTCGCAGCTCGCGGTTGTATAGGCGATAGAGCGCCGACTTGTAGCGATCGAAGACGATCTGGATCTCTTCGTCCGTGCGAGCGAGGCCAGGACCATTGCTCGACGGTCGCGCCGCGGGTCCGACCGCGTCGATGTTGCTCGAGGCGCGCGTCAATGCCGCGCCCTGCATCGGACCGCGCACGCCGCCACCATCGGCACCGAAATCGCGGCTCAGGGCGGCCAGCCTGATACCGCCGCTCGATCCAGGTGCGTTGGTGGTCAACATCGAGCGCTCGGGCCGCAACCCCGAGCTCCCGTTCGCATTGTTGATGCGTGCCTGCGAGCCGAGACGCGCCACCACGGCAGCTTCCTTGATCTGAGCGAGCTTCTCGCGGAAGGCGAGAATTCCCTGCTCGGGTTCCGGGACGTCCGCGGGTGTGGGCTCGGGCTCAGACACCTTGGCCACGCGTTGCGGCTCGCGCTCCTCGACCGGCTTCTGCTCCTTGAGCTTCTCCTGTGGCTGCGGCAACACCACTGCCGGAAGGGGCGGTGGCTGGAGCTCTTCCATCATCAGGGTCACGACGCGCTCCGGTACGTCAGCCGGCTCCTCGAGCACGTGCAGAGGCAGATCGATGAGCGGCAGGAGCAACGCGACCAGGAAGCTCGCAAGGAGGGCAATGGCGAGCGACTTGCGGAAGCGCCGGTCGTCCTCGCAGCCACGTGTCCATGCGGGCACCGGCTCGCGCGAGCTGATCGCCTCGATCTCGCGCTCAACGATCCATTCGTGCTTGAGTCGTTCTTCCTCTTCCAGCGCTTCGAAGACATCGTCCTCGAGCAGGTAGGCGTGCTCCTCTTGCCGCGCGATCTCTTGGAGAAGCGCCCCGCGGCGCTCCTCGATCTCGGTTACGCGCTGCTGGAAAAGCGCCACGCGGTCGCGCGCGCGGCGGAGTTGCTCGTCACCGGTGTCGGCGGTCGCACGCTCGCTCCAGAAGAGCGCTGCCCCACCCGTTTCGCGGAGCTCCTGCAGCGCGACACAGGCATCCTGCAGCAAGCGATGCTGCTTGCGCTCGGTCGCCAGGGCTTCGAGCTCGGCGTCGATGGCGCGCAGATCGCGCACGAGCGCGTCGAGTTTCTCGCGTGCCTGCGCGAGTTGCGTCGCCAGATCCTGAGCGGTCGCGGCGCCCTGGTCGGTTACTGCTTCTTGAGCGGTTTCAGCTTCCATGAATGTACCCAGGTGTAATGGCTGGATGACACGGTCGCGTCTCTAGACGCTCTCGAGGCCGGCCGCGTCGAACGGCACGTCCTTCTCGATAACCGCCAGGGAAATCTTTCCGTACGAGGCCGCGGTGCAGGTGGCCATCACCTTCTTCACCACGTCGTACGGCAACGACTTGTCGGCGAGCACCGTGATCTCGTGCGAAGCGAGCCAGGCATTCCCCGCCTCTGCAGCCTTGGCCGCGAGCACCGGCCGGGCGAGCACTGCGCGCAGCGGCTCGATGAACGGCGTGTGCGAGTCGCGGATTTCCGCGAGGCTCGCGACCAGCTCGCCCTGCACGAACAGCTGGTCGGTGGTGATCATCACCACCACGGACTGCTTGGGCTCCGCCTCCGCGGTCGACTGCGGAATTTCCACGCCCTTGGCGTTCTGCACCACTTCCACGTTGGTGGAATAGACGAGCAGGAACGCCACCATCACCGACAAAATGTCGATCAGCGGAATGAGATTGAGCTCAGTGTCCGCCCCGTAATGCATCATGTTCTTCATGCGCGTGCGAACCGGGAGCAACGTGCTCATGGCGCGTCTCCTAGGGCGATGCGGGTGAACAACGCCACTCTCGTGGGTTTCGCGTCGCCACTGTCGATGGCAGTGATGTGCTGATCTCCAGCCTCACCAGCCGGCACCTCCGTGCTCCGGATCGCATCCATCACCTGGATGAGGTTGTCGTACCTGACATCGGGCTCCATCAGCACCGAGGCGCTGTCGACGTCCGGATACTCGCGCTTGAGGGACAGCGCGAGCTCGGACAGCGCTTTCAGGTCGTACTCGCCGTTGACCGCCGGCAGCGCCGCGATCCGCGTGCTGCCATTGGTCAGCTCGAGGCCTTCCTTGCGCACGATCACCTCGAGCCTGAAGGTCGGCTCTGAGACATTGCTGCTCTCCGCACTCGGCAGATCGAGCTGGAGGACCGTGATGCGTGCAAACACCGCGGTCATCAGCAGGAACGTGACCAGCACGGTGAAGATGTCGATCATCGGCACCAGCAGGAGCCCGGCCGGTTTGCGCGCGCGACGCAGGTGAGTGTCGTACATGAGCGGTCCCTACGCGTTCACCGCGCGCGGCAGATCGATGGGGCCCTGAAAGCGGGTCGGCTGGCGGCTCGTGAGCACCGTCAGGAACTTGATCGACACCGACTCCAGGCTCTCGATCAGCTGCGTGGTCTTGGTCTGCAGCAACGCATGCATGACCAGGAACGGCACCGCCGTCATGAGGCCGAACGCCGTGCAGTTCATCGCCTCCGAGATGCTCGCCGAGAGCAGGTTGGCTTTCTCCGCCGGGTTCACGGTCGCGACCGCGGCGAAGGCGCTGATCAGACCACTGACCGTGCCGAGCAGCCCCAGCAGCGTCGCGATGTTGGCGAGCGTCGCGAGGTAGTGCGTGCGCTTCTCGAGCCCAGGCATGATCTCGGTCATGCGTTCCTGCATCGCGGTCTTGACGTCATCACGACGTCGCACCGCGCCCTGCAGCGCCAGGCCCATGTTGAGCAGGCGCGCGATCGCGGAATCGTCCTTGCCGGTGAGCTCGCGGGCCTTGTCGAAGTCGCCGCTGGTCAGCGCCGGCTCGACCTGGTTCCACACGCTACGGTTCTTGACGCTCATTCGCGTGAGCGACACGTAACGCTCGACGGCGATCGCGATGCCGATCGCCAGCACGAGCAGGATCGGCAGCATGAACGGGCCGCCCTGCACGAAGAACTTCACAATTCCATAGAACATGTCCACCGTTGCACCCTCCTCTTTCACCATTCACTTTGAATTCGAGCGGATCTGGTAATACGCCAGCTCACGCATGAAGACGTCCTTGTCGACGGGCTGCGTGGCGTCATCGAGCAGCTTCGATAGCCCGGGCATGTCGCCGAGCTGTGAGCTCTTCCAGGGCACGATCACGAGTGACTTGGGCGCCTCGTCGTTGCCCAGGATCGACATGCCCGACATCTCCACGTCGCCGTCGACCTTTCCTTGCTGTTTCGACTCCGCGTTCGCCGGCGGCTGCTCTTGCTCCGCGTTGCGCTCGTGCTTCGCGTTGCGTTCGCCTGCCGCTTGCTCCTTCGCCTCCGCCACGCGCGTACCGGAATCGCGCTCGACGGTGTCGTCGGCCGCGACTGTGGCGGCGATGAGTAGGGATGTGCAGAAAACGACTGAGCGCCACATGTGTCCTCCTAGTGACTCGTCCTCGCGCGCATATCCGCAATCCACATCGCGGCATTCGGGTCATCCGGCACCGTCTGCTGGTAGGCGACGTAGTTGTCCAGGGCGCAGGGGAGATCCGCGAGATAGAGATCGCAGAGAATCGCGAGATTGAGCCTGGCAAAGTGAAAGCCCGGAGAGAGCGCGATCGCCTGCTCGTAGCTCGCCCGCGCCGCCGCGAAATCGCCTTTCCTGCGCTGGAGCAGACCGAGCTCGTTGTAGGCGACCGGATGCCGCGGATTGAGCTCGAGAGCGGTCTTCAGGCTCGCAATACCCTTGTCCAGCTCGCCCACTCGGCCATAGGCGATGCCGAGATCGATGTGAGGCGCGGTCACATTGGGCGCGCTCTCCGTGACCCTGAGCAGCAACGCGATACCCTGCTCGTACTGATTCTGCTCGAGCAGCCGTGTGGCGCTGTCATAGTTGCTGCGCGTGTCGACCGCGACCCGCACTTCCTCGGCGATCGTGAATCCGCTCGAGTCCTGCTGCAGTTCCGCCTTCACACTGTGCTGGGTCGGCCGCGCGCTGTGCCTGGTCTCCGGCGTCGTGGTCGAGCAGGCAATGAGCATCACTGCCGCCGTGACCGCGGTCAGTGCACGGCAGGTCATCCGCAATCGAGTATCAGTGCGCGACTGCATGGCTAGTTCCCGTTCGGCGCCTGCTTGAAGAGGATCGTCTGGCCCGTGCTGGCCGTCGGCGCGGTCAATGCTGATGTCGCAGGCGGCTCGGCCGGCGGCGCCGTGGTGTCGGTCTCGACCGCGATCGCGGGCCGCTCCGGCTGTCGATACACGTAACGATCGATCGATCCGAGGAAGCCGCTGCTGATCTCGGACTTGGCATATCGCCCGGGCTTGAGGACCGCGAGGCGCGCGAGGCTCTTTTCCGTCCAGGCGTTGTAGATCCCGCCACTCATCAGCTCGAGGTTCTTCTCGTGAACTTCGATCCCCTTCTCCTCGAGCGGGAACGCTTCCTCTTCGAGTGCGAGCTCGTAGTCCTGCAACTTGGCCGCGTTGAGCCCGGCGGGGCGCTCCGATTCGACGAGCGAGCGGCTGAAGTTCGAGTACACCTCGGCCATGTAGAAGGTCGCCGCCGCAGTGACTTCGCCAACCTCGTAAGCGACAAGGTTGCCAAATGCCGCGGTCGCCACGTCCATCGCCCGCCTCTTCTCCTGCAGGCTCTGATCGAAGGGTTGCACCAGTTTCAGCGCAGCAAAGTGCTCGTAGAGGGGTTCTGCAAGAACCAGCGCTGCGCGGGCCGCGAGATTGCGCGTGCGGTCCGTTCGCGCATCGCCCGCGCCGGCGTCGATGCGCACGATCGCCTCGAGTTGCTCGCGATAGCGCGCCTGGTCGCTGCGGCCCCGATGAATCTCCGCAATCCTCTGGCGCGTCTCGGCGGCGGCTTCCACCGGTTGCGGGTACTGCTCCACGTAGCGCGAATAGACATCGAGGGCGCGATCCACGCTTTGCGCCTGCTCGTAGAGATTCCCCGCAAGCAGCAGCGCCTCGGCGCGTACCCGTGCATCCTCCGACTCTGTCGCGACGCCCTCGTACTCGGCTGCGGCCTGCGACAGTTGACCTACCTCGCGGCGGATGAAGGCAATCTGCTTGGTCGCCTCCTTGTGCAACTCGTGCTCAGGGTAGGTGCGCCGGAAGTCATCGAGCACTTCGGCTGCGGCCGTCCAATCCTGCAGATGCATGAGCGCGGCACCGGCGTCGTACTCGGCTCCAGCGGCGACCTTCGAGGCCGGGGCCGCCTGTTTGACGCGCAGGAAGTGATCGGCCGCCGCGCGGTACTCGCCCAGCCCGTTCGCCTGCTCGCCCTGCTTGTAGATCGAGGCCGCGAGGTTTTCCACGAGCGCCATACGCGATTCGTCTTCCAGTGCCGTCACCTCGAGCACGTGCGCATAGGCCTGCTCCGCCTGCGGGTACTCCGCCAGATCGAAGGACGAGTGCGCCACGACGACCCAAGCGGTGCGCCGTATCGCGGGCGCCGCAGCCGGGAAACCCTCGATGAGCTTGCCAGCCGAGGTGCGCGCGAGCACGAAGTCCTTCATGTCGTACAGGTCTTCCGCGGCGGCACCCAGCACGACGGCCGCGTGTTCGTGCTGCGGAAAGGTGTCAGCGAACTTGAGCGAGCTCGAGACCGTGTCGCGTCTCGCCGCTTCCTTCGCCTCCGCGCTCACGACCTTGAGATACTCGCGGTGCGCGTATATGGCCGCATAGCCGGCCGCTGCAGCCTGCGGATGGGCCGGATAATCGTAAGCGGTGCGCTCGTACTCCCTGGCCGCTCCCGCCTGATCGCCGTTTTCGCGTCGGAGATCGGCTAGCTGGTAGTTGATGGCCGGGGCTTCAGGATCGCCGTGGAAGGAATCGAGAAACTCGCCGTACCAGCGCGCAGCCTCCGCGTAGCTGGCGGGCTTCTCCTGCGCCTGGCCCGCATCCTGGTACTGCGCGTGGTAGTGATTGGCGAGATCGGTGAGATTCTTTTTCAGGTCCGCCAGCACCTGCGCCGATGTGCTCACATCGAAGTGACGCCAGTATTCGGCCCGCAGACCATAGCGGGTGGCGAACTCCTTCTTGGAGTCGAGCACCAGCTTGGGAAAGCTGCCCGCCTCGTAGATCTCGATGACGCGCATGCCGAAGCGCGGCGACTCGGCATGCAGCGGGTAGAGCGCGACGAATGAGCGATACACCGTCGCGGCGTCCTGGTATCTGAGCTTCGCCAGGTAGAACTCGCCGAAGTAGCGATAGACGCGATCCTCGTAGGGACGGTGACCGTTCGTGGCGAAGTACTCGCCGACAACTTCCGGACCGCCGCCCAGGTTCGAGAGGCTCAGGCTCACGACCTGGAACGTATCCTCGATGCGCCGCTCTTCCTCCTCGTCGTGTGTCCCATCGAATTCGTAGCCGCTCGCCACCTTGTAATCGAGCAGCGTGAAGTAGCGGTGCAGCGCTTCTTCGTAGAACTCCTGCTTGTAGAGCGTCCAGCCGAGCTTGTAGAGGGCGAGCTCGTAGTACTCCGAGCCCACGCCCATGCTCACGATGGCCGCGTAAGCGTGCTCCGCATCGCGATACTTCCTGCGCGTAAAGAAATGTTCCGCGCGCCTGAACTGCACCTCGTCCAGGTAGCGCGAGCGCGGATGCTCGGCGATGAGCTGCTCCATGACCTTCATGGAATCGGCGGTACGGCCGAGCTCGTCACACGCGCGCGCCTTCTGGTAGAGGACCTGGGCGCGGAAGGCGTAAGCGGGATACTTCACGAGGAGCTCGTCGTACAGCCTGATCGCCTCGGCCGGGCCGGCGCGCTCGAGGCTCGGATCCGCACCCTCGGGCAGCGCGAGCTCCGACAGTTCATCGGCTGAAACGATGGATGACTGATTGCTGGCGCGACGCTCGAGCTCGCGCTCAAGATCCTTTGCCGGGGCTGCGGCGCCCGCTCGCGCCGGCGTTGTCAGCGCCGCTGGCGCGTCGATCCTGGTTGTGGCTGCCGGAGCCGGCATGCGCACCGGCTCGTTTCGGGCGACGCGAGTGTCGCCGCCTGGCGCAGCGCTCGGCGCCGGCACTTCCACGAGCTCGCCATCCCCCTGAAGTCCGTATTCCTTCTCGATCTTGAGATCCGCGAGCCGCCGCATCGCTTCCGGACTCAGCGCACCAACCGGGGTCTCTTCGAGGAACCGCTGGTAGCTTTCCATGGCTCTTTCGAGGCCCGCGGTGACCTGCGCGTCCGCAGTATCGGCCGGAACCTCGTGGAGGCTCGCGAGCGTCTCCTTGTCCGGATGCTCGGCGCACCCGCCGAGAGCGAGCGCAGCTGTCGTAACCAGGGCGAGACAGAGGCCGCGCATCTACCGCCCTCCTCCTCCGCCGGCGCCCTGAGTCTTCGTCGCGCGGTCGTAGCTGTCTGCGACCGCGTAGCGCGCCTGGGTCTGGTACGTCTCCAGACGCTCGCCGCGCTTCTTGAGCTCGTCGATCGCGACCGTTTCGATCAGCTCTCCCTGGCGCGCCGTCAACGTGTTCACTTGCTCGAGCGCCTCGCGCACACGCGTGCGCAGCCGGTTGATCGCCAAGTCATAGCCCGCATAGCTGTGCATGGCCGCCTGTCGCGTCCTCACGAATGCGTCGTAACGCGCCTGCATGACGGCGATGTCCTCGTTGAGCGCGCGCAGGTGCTTGTGTGCCTGCGTCAGGCGCTCGGGATATTCCGTGTAGAGCTTCCAGCCGATGACGCCCTTCAGGCGCCTGAGCCGCTGGTGCAATTCACTCGCTCCCGGACCGTTGACCGACGCGAGAGCGAGCTCGAGCTTGCGCAGTCGCTCCTGGGCAATGCGTTCGTCGGCAGTGGCGAGCAGATCCGGTCGCGGCGCCGTCAGGATGGCCTGCAGGCGGCGATCCAGGTTGTCGCGCTGCTCCATGCGCAGACGAATCTGCGAGTCGAGCTCGCGGAATTGCGCGTCGATCGCCGGCAGCAATGGCTCGTAGTTCGCGCGGCGCAGGCTGATGATGTCTTCGAAGGCATCGAAGCTGCTCTGCCAGGTCGAGAGCTTCTTGCGCAGGTCCTCCATGTCCAGGTAGTTCTGCAGCGCGGTCTGGAAATCGTGCGAAGCCATGAGCGTCGTGAGGTAGTAGGTCTCCGGCGCATCCGGCAGCGCACGCAGGCGCACCACCCATTCCTTGTCCTGCTTGATCTCTTCGCGCACCAGCGCCTGGAGGAATTTCCCCTCGCGAATGCTCCTGATGGAGGCATCCACCTTGCCGAGCTCCTCGCCAAACGAGTTGAGCGCTTGGTCATAGAGGAGCGCAGCGCGCCCGTACACGCTCAACTGAGCGTAGGCGTAAGGCAGCGCGAGCTTTGCTTCCTGGACCGCGCTATCGGTGGCGTCGCGCTGAATCAGGAGGTTCCAGGGAACGAGCGCGCGCTCGTAGTTCCTGGCGGATGCGTACGCCCAACCGGCGCTCAGGAGCGCCTGATTCGAATAGGGACCTTCCAGGCGCACGTGATCGAAGGAGCGCTGCGCACGCTCGAAGTCAGCCGATTCCAGCATCAGCCGGCCGAGCACCATGTTCGACTTGTCCGCGATGGCCGTGGAGGCGCGATCGGCGCCCTTGGACTGGCCGGCCTTGTCCAGCTGCTGCAGAGCTTCCTTCGAGCGTCCGGCCTGCAGTTCCGCAATGGCGAGGTTGTACGCCGCGAATGCACTCAGGCCTTTGGCACCCTGCAATCCCTTCAGAACGTCGGCGGCATCCGCCGGTCGCCCCAGCGCCATGTAGACGTTGGCCCGCAGGAACTCGATCTCATCCCGTATCGCATCTGGCACCTTGCCGTCGATCCGCTCGAGCGCCTCGAGCGCGTTGTCCATCTGACCCTTCTGAAAGTGGATGCGTGCCAGCCGGAAGGCAGCTTCGTTGCGCACTATCTCGTCAACGTTGCCTTCCAGAACAGCGCGGATGGCGCGTCCGGCGCGATGGTGCATGCGGTAGGAGAGCTCGAAGTCGCCGACTGAGAACTCGGCTTGCCCAACGTGATAGTGAAGGGCGTCGAGCTGTGGCTCATCGAGACGGCGATGCTGAGCGAGTTCCGCATCGAGCCGCTCGAGCGCTTCGAAATACTGGCCCTGATAGGCGTGATACAAGGCCTCGCCGAAATAGAGATCCCTCAACTCGGCGGCGGGGGCAGGACGCGCGGCCAACAGCGTGGCCAACGCCAGACCCGACATCAGGTGCGGTGCGCGATGCACTAGTGCCACTCCCCGAGATCGATCGCGGGCTTGCCGGAGTCGGGGCCGGCCAGCGTGACCCCGATGAGCTTGGGGCCGACGCCCTTGCTGAAGGCGAAACGCTCGGTGCGGCTGTAGTCCTTGCCGTTCTCGAGCTTGCCGCTGAGCGACACTTCGATCTGGTGCTGCCCGGTCGCAATGTTGCCGGTGTAGAGTCGCTGCACGCTGCCTTTTTGCAGCGCTTCGAGCTCCTTGAAGCTGTAGATGTAGTGCGTCGCTAGTTGACCGTCGATGTGAACCTGCACGGCGTCGAGACGGAATGTCTCGCCCTGCGCAAGGGCCACAAACACGGCGACGTGAGTGTTGGAGGGGTAGAGAAGCTTCTCCTCCAGCTGGCTGAGCTCGGCACCAATGCTCAGGACGTCGGATTTGACCTCCTGGACCTGCTCGTCGAGGCCTTTCATCTGCTCGCGGTTAGCGTCCTGCGCAGGAACGGGTGCCACGCAGACGCAAAGCAGGATGCTCAACAGGAAACTGCGGATCGCGTGTGACATGAGCGCGTACCTCTGCCGTGCAGCTGCTTATCTCGGCCTCATGAGATCGAGTCGAGAACTTGTGGAGCGGGGAGTGCGCGGGCCTTTCAGCCCGGCGCTCACCGATCGTTCACGCTCGCGTCTTGAGAATTGACCCGGACATCGCCGTGTGTGCAGCGAACGCTGCGGCGCTGTGGGCGCAGTGAGGCGCCAATCGCGGATGGCGCAGTGAGCGTACGAGCACGCTCGTGATTCTGTAATTTCCAGTCATCGCCCCTCCCCTCCACCTGCGGTACGACGCATCGTCTCCACACCGAGGCAGCCCAATGGGCGGACTGGATTTCGGCGGTCCCGCTGTCATGGAGCCCGTGGCTCTTTAGACCGGAGACTTTGCGTCGCCACCTTTCGGTGGGTTTGCCCTGTCTTAAATCCGCGACCATCCTCGCCACTTTTCCCTTGGCGGGTGTGACGTGACTCACACATCGCGAACGTGTGAGCTCAAATAGTTCCCTTGCTTTCTTGTGCAGTCGCGATGAGTCAAACTTTTCAACGACCTGTGCGTTAGGAAAAAATTTTGTCCTCCGCGAATCCACGCGGAGCAGTGCAGATCACATAATCTGGAAGCGCACATCAGCATCAGAGGTATCAGCGTCCAGAACCGCTATGCATGACGCAACATGATTTCCGTCGCGTCATCTTCACCAAGCGTCACGGGACGAGAAGCGATACATCGAGCGCGCTCAGGCTCTCGGGATCGCCAACCAGTCAACGCGTAACCCCGAAGCCCGAGTCCCGAGTCCCTTAATTTTTTGAACAAGGAGCTTCTATTCCCGCTCACTGACTCGACTGGTACCCTGAAACTCCGCGCGGGCGAGGAGGCATTCCATGGGAGACGATCTTGCCGCAGCCAACGTCAATCGCTCGTATTCGCGTCCTTCTACTACTACTGCTCCTCGCTTGGCGACCGGATCGATGATGCCGAGCGGGCTACGTACTCCCGGCGAGGCGATCGTTTCTGGCTGGTCGGTTACACCCTGCTGTTCCTGGATCCAAGCCTGATCCTCTTCTCGATCGGGCTTCTTGCCGTCGGGTCTGCCTGGTTCGCACTCTGGCTGGTGTTCTTGCTCTTCGTGATCCGCCACTTCCCGAGGGTCCAGACCGCGCGGAAGAGTTCCTATCCAGAACCAAGTGGACGAATTCGGTGAATTGACTGACACCAAGACCGATGCTGGCTTCCGCGTTCTTGAACTGGACCCTGATTTTTGCCTGATCGGAAACTGCCTGACCAAACAGGCACCCACACGAAAGTCGCTGGCGAGAAAAGGGAAAAGGTGACTGGTGAGGGCGGGAGTCGAACCCGCGACCTAGGGGTTATGAATCCCTCGCTCTAACCGTCTGAGCTACCTCACCATTGTGGGTATCGCGAAGGGAGCGCGATTCTCCGGGGGGCGTGCCGGAGGTGTCAAGCGGAAGCGGCTGGTCCAGTCGACGACTAGTACGCGGCGGCGGCGCCCGCTTCATCGAGATGGTCGATCGCCCAGATCAGCGCCGCGGTGAGCAAAACGCCGCCGACAATCCATGCCGCGACACCGGTTCTTGCGCCGTCGCTGCGTTCTACCTGAAGGCTTGCCATGTCCGCGTACGCCACGCGCACGTCCTCGCCTACCAGTGCGTCGGTCTCGACCGAGGTCACTTTGAATCGCAGCTTCTCGCCCGCGCGCGTCGTGAGTTCGACGGTCTCACCCACGTTGACCGCCGGCGTCGCCGACGGTTGTTCGGGTCCCGGCAGCGGCACTCCCTGAAGGGATGTGCACGCCGTGAGTATGAAATTGAGCGTGACAATCAGCGCGATTACGCGTTGCCACTCACTTGCTTGCAATGCGCTACCCTCGAGACCCTCACCCCGGCCCTCTCCCGCAAGCGGGAGAGGGAGTGGAAGGTCAAACGTTGAAGCGGAAATGCACCACGTCGCCTTCGCGCACGACGTATTCCTTCCCTTCCAGTCGCAGTTTACCCAAATCGCGCGCGCCGGCCTCCCCTTTGAACGCGATGTAGTCGTCGAATGCGATGACTTCGGCGCGAATGAATCCGCGCTCGAAATCCGTGTGAATGACACTCGCTGCCTGCGGCGCCGTCGCACCGGCGCGCACCGTCCAGGCGCGAACCTCCTTGGGACCGGCGGTGAAGAAGGTTTGCAGACCCAACAACCGGTACGCGCCACGAATGACGCGATTCAGCCCCGGTTCCTCAAGCTTGAGCTCGCGCAGAAAATCCCCCCGGTCCGCTTCATCAAGCTGGGCGATCTCCGCCTCGATAGCGGCACAGATGGGCACCACGATCGAACCCTCGGCAGCAGCGAGCTGCTCGACCGCCGCCAGATACGGATTGTCGGCGAAGCCGCTCTCCGACACGTTCGCGAGATACATTACGGGCTTGGCGGTGAGCAGGTGCAGCTCACGCAACATGAGGCGTTCGGCGTCGGTGAGCGTGAGAGCGCGTGCCGGCTTGCCGGAATTCAGATGAGACCGCACGCGCTCGAACAGATCACGCCGCGCGATCGCATCCTTGTCGCTTGCCGCTTTGGCCGCCTTCACGGCCCGCTGCAACGTACGCTCGACGGTGTCGAGATCCGCAAGCGCCAGCTCGGTGTTGATCACTTCGATGTCCGTGAGCGGGTCAATTCGTCCCGACACGTGCACGACATCGTCATCCACGAAGCACCTCACGACGTGCGCGATCGCATCCACCTCGCGAATGTGCGCGAGGAACTGGTTTCCTAGTCCCTCGCCTTTCGAGGCGCCGGCGACCAGGCCGGCAATGTCCACGAACTCCACCGTCGTCGGGATCACCTTTTCCGGTTGCGCAATCGCCGCGAGTTGCGCCAGCCGGGGATCCGGTACCGGCACGACGCCGACGTTCGGGTCGATGGTGCAGAACGGATAGTTCTCGGCCGCGATCTGCGCGCGCGTCAGCGCATTGAACAGCGTGGACTTGCCGACGTTTGGCAGCCCGACGATTCCGCATTGAATGGGCATGAGGGAAAGAGTGAGTGGTGAACAGCGAGAGGTGACGAGTGGGTGCTAGGCGTGTAGGTGTAAGTGGTCAGGGCTGAGCGATGGGTGATGAGTGACGGCATATCCACATGGTCACACTTCCCGATAGGCTCCGCTCACTCCTCACTCCTCACTCCTCACTCCTCACTCGTCACCTTCTTTCCGTGCAGCTTGTTCATCGCCTTCTCCGGGCCTTCCTTGATCAGCACCGGCATGATCTCCACCGCCGCGGCCACGCATTCGAGGATCGCCGACTCTTCCTCCGCCGGCGCGCGGCGCAACACGTAGTCGATCACTTCGTCCTTGTTGCCCGGGTGACCGATGCCGAGCCGCAATCGCCAGAAGTCCTCGCCCATATGGGCAATCGTGTCCTTGACGCCATTGTGTCCGCCCGCCCCGCCGCCGCGCTTCAGGCGCACGGCGCCGACGGGCACATCGAGCTCGTCATAGGCCACCAGCATTTCCTCCGCGGTGATGCGGAAATAGTCCGCGACACTGCGGATCGCCAGTCCGCTGCGATTCACGTAGGTGAGCGGCTTGACCAGCAGGATCTCGTGCCGGCTGATCTCGATGCGCGCGAGCTCCGCCTGGTGCTTGCGATGCTCGCGAAAGCGCCCTTCGTGCGCGCGCCCCAGAGCGTCGACAAACCAGAAGCCCGCATTGTGACGCGTGAGCGCGTGCTCCGGCCCCGGGTTACCGAGCCCGACGATGAGTCGAAGCGGAAATGCAGCCATGTGGGGCCAGAGCGAGAAAGAAGCCAGAAAAAGCAAAGGCCGCCCCGAAGGGCGGCCTGCCATGGTGTCGGGTTTAAACCCGACACCCGCGGTGTTACTTCTTGCCGCCCTCCTTCTTGGAGGGCTCCTTCTTGCCCTCGACTTTCTTGCCCTCGTCCTTCTTTCCTTCGTCCTTTTTGACCTCGTCCTTCTTCGTGCCCTCTGCGCCCGCGGCTGCAGCACCCGGTGCGCCCGGAGCTGCGCCAGGAACAGCGCCCTCGGCCGGTGCCACCACGCCTTCCGCAACGGCGGCAACTGCAGTCGGCTCCGGCTCTTCGGCACGCGGCATATGGACCGACACCACCGTGCTGTCGCGACCATGGGCGAGTTCGACCAGCTCGACGGCCGCAGGAATCTTGAGGTCCGACAGGTGCAGGCTCTGATTGAGCGCCAGGCCAGACACGTCCACTTCGATGAATTCCGGCAGGTCCTGCGGCAGACAGCTGATATCGATGTCGGTCTTCTGGTGCGACACGATGCCGCCCTGCTCCTTGACGCCGATCGCGATCGACTCGCCCTTGAAGTGCAGCGGGATGCGGATGCGGATCTTCTCGTTCTCGACCACGCGTTGCAGGTCGATGTGCAGCACGGAGTTGCGCGCCGGATGACGCTGTACGTCCTTGAGGATCGCAGCCTGCGCCTGATCGCCCACTTTCACGCTGAGGATCGTCGAATAGAAGCGCTCGTCGTCGAGCAGCTGCAACAGTTTCTGGTGGTCGAGCGAGAGCCCGCGGGGATCCCGATGACCGCCGTAAAGAATGGCCGGCACCTTGCCGAGGCGACGCAGGCGGCGGCTCGCACCTTTGCCTTCGTCGTCACGGAACTCGGCGCCGAGTTCGAATGAGGTTTTCATAAGACACACTCCAATTTGACGTCAAACCAGCAGGCCCGCGACCAGGTGCTGCATGAAGAGAAAGTTGAGAGTTGAGAGTTGAGAGTTGACGGTTGACAGGCAAGAGCACAATTTCTGCGTTCCTTACTGCCAACTGTCAACCGCCAACCTACCTACTAATCTATGTACAGACTACTTACCGATTCCTCTTCCCGGATCCGGCGCAGCGTTTCAGCCAGCAGTCCCGCCACGCTGAGCTGCCGGATCTTGCGGCACGCCTGCGCCGCCGGACTCAACGGGATCGTGTCCGTGACCACGATCTCGTCCAGCACCGAACCGGTGATGCGCTCGACCGCGTTGCCCGAGAGCACCGCGTGCGTGATGTACGCCACCACGCGTTCGGCGTCTTCATCCTTGAGCGCCTGCGCCGCCTGGCACAGCGTCCCGGCGGTATCGACCATGTCGTCGACCATCACGCAGGTCTTGCCCCTGACCTCGCCGATGACGTTCATCACCTTCGATTCGTTCGGACGCGGCCGGCGCTTGTCGATGATGGCGAGATCCGCATCGTCAAGGCGTTTCGCCAACGCCCGTGCGCGCACCACGCCGCCGACGTCCGGCGATACGACCACCATGTCCTTGTATCCCTGCTTGTACGCATCGCCCAGCAACACCGGCGACGCGTACACGTTATCGACCGGGATGTCGAAGAATCCCTGGATCTGTTCGGCGTGCACGTCCACCGTCAACAATCGGTTGGTCCCCGCGCTCGCGATCATGTTGGCGATCAACTTCGCCGTGATCGCGGTGCGTGTCGCACGCGGGCGGCGGTCCTGGCGCGCGTAGCCGAAATACGGCACGACCGCCGTGATGCGGGCGGCCGACGCGCGCCGGCACGCGTCGATCATCACCAGCAACTCCATCAGGTTGTCGTTCGCCGGTGGGCAGGTCGGTTGCACGATGAAGACGTCGCGTCCACGCACGTTCTCCATCAGCTCAATGTTCACCTCACCGTCGCTGAAGCGGCCGACGAAGGCGCGGCCGAGCGGCACGGTGAGGTGCCGCGCGATCTCGTGGGCCAAGGCCGGATTGGCATTGCCCGAGAACAGCGCCATCGACGATCGTTCCACCGGTGCTCCCGATGATGGCTGGGGTGGAAGGATTCGAACCTCCGAATGGCGGGATCAAAACCCGCTGCCTTACCTCTTGGCGACACCCCAGCCGAAATCGCGTTAAAGCCGCGTCCGCCCCGACGCCGAGCTGCCCGCCCGCTCGAGCCGGTCGAGCAAGGGCGAGCGGTTGTGTCCTTGTACCAGATAGCCCTGCCAGCTCGACGGCACCGCGTTCAAGAGCTTCTGCGCTCGATCGAGGTTGCCCATGGCAGCAAATACACACGCGCCGGTGCCGGTGAGCCGCGTTGGGGCGTATTGACCGAGCCATTCGAGCGCCGCCCCGACCTGTGGGTAGCGTGCCCGGACCACGGGCTCGCAATCGTTGCGCCCGTCCGACTCCAAAAAGGCGCGTATTGTGATGGGGGCGGAATTTCGTGTCAATTCAGGGGCCTGAAAGATTTCACGGGTGCTCACGGCGCACCCCGGAAAGATCACGACATAGGTCAGTTCGGGCAGGTCGAGCGGCGTGATTTCATCGCCAACGCCCTCCGCCCAACCGGCCCGGCCACGCACGAAAACGGGTACGTCGGCACCCAGCTCGAGGCCCAAAGCCGCCAGCCGGTCGATGCTCAACCCCAATCCCCACAAGGCGTTGAGTGCAATGAGCGTAGTGGCCGCATCGGAGCTGCCGCCGCCCAGACCCGATCCGATGGGGATGCGCTTGCGCACGTGGATGCCGACACCGAGCGGGCGCGCGGTTCTCTGCTCCTTCTGGAGCCGCTGGGCGGCCCGCACCGTGAGGTCGTCCCATTCAGGCACTTCGGCAGGGCCCTCGACCCGCACGATCCGGCCGTGGTCGCGCGTTTCGAACGAGATCTCGTCACAGAGATCGATGAACTGAAACGCGGTCTGCAGCTCGTGATAGCCGTCGGGCCGGCGACCCAGGATGTGCAGAAACAGATTGAGTTTCGCTGGCGCGGGCCAGGGATCCATCCGCTTCCCCCCTTTTCAGAATCTCCACTCGTCGACGACGACGCGCATGCGCAGGGGCCCTTTCTCGAGGCGGACACGACCCGGCAGCCAGCTGTCGTACTGGTACACATAACGATCGTACCGCGCCTGCCAGCCATTCTGCTCGAGCTTGCTCAGGCGGCCCTTCTCGTCCAATTCTTCGAGCGCGTCGGATTCGGGCGCGGGCACACCGAGCAACCAGAAGCGCAGGCTCTCCACGGGCAAGGGCACACCGATCGCCTGCTCCAGCGCCGACGCGGCATCATTCGCCGTGATCTTCTCGCCCTTGCTGGTCTCGATGTCGAACGATTGACCATCACTGCGTACGCGCACACCGCCGACACCGAGCACGCCCTGCAGGTGCAGCTCCGAATTGGCGGCCTGCTGCCGCCACGCAACATTGGCTGTCCAACCGTCGGTTGCAGTTGCAACTGCCGCGCGGCCTTTCATCTCCCAGTGATCGAGCGCCTGACGCTCGATCTTGGCGCGATTCCAGTCCGCCGGCGACAAGGTCGGCGCTGTCGCGCAGCCGCCGAGCAGCAGCGCGACGAGCAATATCGCAGCCCAGCGCATCAATCCGGATACCGGCGCAAGGTATTCAGGAGGTAACGGTGATCAGGCTCTTGGGCGATGGCCTGGTCCCAGATCGCCCGCGCCTGCGAATGCTGACCGAGCGCCCACAGCGTCTCGCCGAGATGCGCCGCGATCTCGCCATCCTTCTCCTCGGCATAGGCGCGCGTGAGCCAGCCCAGCGCATCGCGGTTCTGTCCCATTCGGTGCAACACCCAGCCCATGCTGTCCTGTACGGCGGGACTGTCGGGCGTCATCTCGAGCGACTTGCGGATCAGGCTGTGCGCCTCGCGCAACTCGAGCTTGTGCTCGGTCAGCGTGTAACCGAGCGCGTTCATCACCACAGGATCACCGGGCCGAAGTGCCAGCAGCTCGCGCAACGAGCTCACGGCATCGTCCACACGTCCCATGCGCTCGAGCGTGACGCCACGCGCAAAGCGCAGCGGCAGGTTGTCGGGATAGCGGGTCACCTGGGTATCGAGGATCTCGAGCGCCGAATCGGCTGCGCCCTCTTCAGCCAGCAATCGCGCCCGACCGAGCGCCAGCTCCACCTCGCTTTCGGGGTGATCCTGCTCGTAGGCGTCGAGCAACTGGATCGCCTGGTCCCGCTCTCCGGTGCCAGCCAGCAGCCGCGCCGAACGCAGTAGCGCATCGGTCGCGTACGCGCCGGACGCAACGTGCGAGTAATAGCGGATCGCGCGCTGCGGATCGCGTCGCCGCTCGTAGATGATGCCGAGCGAATAGAACGAGAGGCTCACATACCGGCCAGTGCTGAGCAGCTCGTTGAAGCGTGCCGCCGCATCATCGAGCTTGCCGGCCGCCAGGTCGAGGCTGGCGAGCGTGCGCAGCGCTTCGGGACGCGCATCGGGGAGTTCGAGTAATGCGTTGAGCTCGGCGCGCGCGGCTTCCTCTTCATTGGCAGCGCTCTGCAGCAGCGTTAATTCCAGCCGCGAGGGAATGTCGTTCAATGCCGCCACGCGCCTGCGCGCGATCTCCAGCCCGGCATCAGTCCGTCCACTGACCACGAGTGCGCGCGCCAGGAGCCGTTCCGCATCTTCGGTGCCCGGATCCAGCGCAAGCGCCTTGCGTGCGCTCGTCGCCGCCAGCTCGTAGTTGTAGGCCCGCAGCGCCGCGGCGCCGACGGCATAGTGGGCCTGAGCGAGCTTGGGATATCGCTCCGCGAGCCCGCGCGTCACCCACAGCACGCCATAGGCGTTGTCCTCTTCGGCGAGCGTCGAGCTGAGATCGGTGAATCCCTCCGCCGGGCTGGCATACGCGGTCTCGAGCACCGGCTCGAAATGAGCCACGGACTGGTCCAAGACGTGCAACCGCAGCGTCGCGACCGCGAGGTGGCGGTGCGCATCGACGTTTGCCGGTTCGAGTTCGAGCCAGCGGCGCGCGCCGGCCACCGCCGCATTCTCCTGGCGGTTCTCGAATGCAACACGTGTCGCCTGCTCCGCCAACGCCGGTTCCGTCGACAACTGCGCGGCTTTGACGTATTCCGTTGCCGCGACATTGTATTCACCCCGCTGCAGGGCAATCTCCGCGATCATCAGGTGCGAACTGGCGTCGCCGACCGGTGTGCCCGTATCCCCCGGCCGCTCGCTGACGCCGTCGCTGGCGCAGCCCGCCACGAGCAAGACGAACGCGCAGCACGAGGTTGCGCGACGCAGGAGGAATCCGACCGACATAGACGCACTATAACGCACCGCACGCTCACTTGAGTTGCGCCATTCGAGGCTCCACAATCGCGCGCCTCGATGAAAGCCTCGATCCGCCAGAAACTCGACAAGCTCGCCGAGCGCTACGAGGAAGTCAGCCGCTTGCTCGCCGAGCCGGACGCGGCCTCCAGCCAGAACCGCTTCCGCGATCTCTCCATGGAATACGCGCGCCTGGAGCCACTGGCGCGCCAGTACCGGGGCTACGTTGCTCTCGAGCGCGACCTGTCGACGGCGCGGGAGCTCGCCGCCGACAGCGACGCGGCGACCCGCGCAATGGGGGAAGAAGAGGGTCGCGCGCTCGCGGAGCAGCTCGAGATGCGGGAGGCCGATCTCAGGAAGCTCCTGGTGCCCAAGGATCCGCGCGACGACAGCAACATCTATCTCGAAATCCGCGCGGGCACCGGTGGCGATGAGGCGGCGATATTTGCCGGCGATCTGCTGCGCATGTATGCGCGTTACGCCGAGTCACGCGGCTGGCGCGTCGAACCCTTGAGCCAGAGCCCGGGCGAGCATGGTGGGTACCGCGAGATCATCAGCCGGGTCGTCGGCCCGGGGGCTTTTTCGCGGCTCAAGTTCGAGTCCGGCACACATCGCGTGCAGCGCGTGCCGCAGACCGAGGCCCAGGGTCGGATTCACACGTCGACCTGCACGGTGGCGATCCTGCCCGAGCTCGAGGAGGTCGAAGCGGTCGCCCTCAACCCGGCGGAATTGCGCGTCGACACCTATCGCGCCTCGGGAGCCGGCGGCCAGCACGTCAACAAGACCGATTCCGCGGTGCGCGTCACTCACCTGCCGACCGGCATCGTGGTCGAATGCCAGGACGAGCGCTCACAGCACAAGAACCGCTCGCGCGCCATGTCGTTGCTCAGGGCGCGCCTGCTGGCGGCGGAGCAGGAGAAGCAACAGCGCGAGCAGGCCGAGACGCGGAAGCTCCAGGTCGGTTCGGGTGATCGCTCGGAGCGCATCCGCACCTACAATTTCCCGCAGGGACGCGTGACTGATCACCGCATCGAGCTGACGGTCTACCGCCTCCCCGAGATCATGAACGGTAAGCTCGATGAATTGATCGCGCCACTGATCCAGGAGTATCAGGCGGAGCGACTGGCAGAGACGGAGTGATCAATGGAGCCGAATGACATCACGCGCCGCGGTGAACTGGCGATCGACAGCGTCACCGGCGTCGACGTCTCGCTGCCGATCGTCGGCGCGGGCGGGCGCAGCTATGCGTTCATCATCGACTGGCACATCCGCCTGCTCGTTGCCATCGCGTGGTGGCTGATCGCGACTTTCATCGTCACCGGCAGCTTTGCTCTGTTCGGGGCCGGCGTCGCGGGCGACGATGGCGACGGGGATTCCGGCTTCAGCCTGTACTTCCTCGTCGCGGTGCTGCCCACGCTCGCGATCTACTTCCTGTATCACCCGGTGCTGGAGCTCACCATGCACGGTCGAACGCCCGGCAAGCGCATGGCCGGGGTACGCGTCGTGACGCGCGAAGGCGCAACCCCGGGTGTCGGTGCCATTCTGATCCGCAACGTCTTTCGCCTCGTGGACTGCCTGCCGATGTTCTATTGCCTGGGGCTCGCGGTGACGCTCATCTCCGCGCAGCATGTCCGCATCGGAGACCTCGCAGCCGGAACGCTCCTGGTTTATGACCGTGAGCGCAAGCAGGGCACGTCCGCCGAATCGTTTGTCGTTGCGCACTCGGGCGTTGACCCTCGTCTGGCTGAAGTCATCGACGAGCTGCTCGGACGCTGGTCGGAGCTCGAGCCCGCTGCTCGGACGCAGCTCGCGAGCAAGATCCTGCGGCGCGTCGACCCGGCCGCCGGAGAGATCGAGGATGCATCGACGATGAGGGAGCGGCTGCAGTCACTGCTCACCACGCGTCCGCAGTGAGCAACGCATCCGATCATGCCCTGCGGAGCTGGCTCGATCGCCGAGTCGGCGTGTGGCAGCGGCTCGCCTCCCTGGCTTCGCGCCTGATGCGCGATCGCGCGAGCGGTGTTTCGGAGGCTATAGAGATGGCGGAGGGCTACCGAGCTGTGGCCCGTGACCTGGCGCTGGCGCGCCGCGTGATGCCAGAGGGGCGCACGCGCGGCGCGCTCGAGTCGCTCTACGCCAATCTGCACGCCAGCCTTCATCGCCCGCCGCATCACTGGCGCAGCGACCTGCGGCGACTGTTGCGCGAAGACGTTCCCGGAATCATGCACGGCCTGCGAGCGCAGCTGGTGTGGGTGTCTCTGCTCATGGCTCTGAGCGCGGCCGCCGGTGCCTGGTTTGTGAACAGCTATCCAGAGCTGATCGGACTCTTGGCATCGGATGAAATGATCGAGAACGTCGAAGACGGCAAGCTCTGGACCGACCAGCTCCTCAACATCGTGCCGTCTTCGGTGCTGTCCGTCGGGATCCTGGCCAACAACATCACGGTGACATTGTTCGCATTTGCGACCGGAATTTTCTTCGGGCTCGGAACCTTTTACCTGATTTCGATCAACGGCCTGATGATGGGCGCGCTCTTCGCATTCACGGCGCACCATGATCTGGCGCTCAGGTTGTTCAACTTCGTGGTCGCACACGGTCTGGTGGAAATCAGCGTGATCTGCATCGCGGGCGCGGCGGGCGTCGGTCTCGGCGAAGCGCTGGTGCGGCCGCGCGAACAGACACGGCGCGAGGCATTCCAGGCGGCAAGTGCGCGCATCGGGAAACTGCTGGTGCCCTGCGCCCTGCTGCTCGTCGGCTGCGGTTTCATCGAGGGCTATGTTTCCCCCGATCCCACGTTTCCACTCGCCAGCCGCGTCGTCATCGGCGTGGGCTACTGGCTCATCATGGTTGCCTTGCTGCGTGGCGATCTGCTGGGGGGCAGCAGTCAGACGCGGCGATCGCGTCGCAGCCTCGCGTAGTAGCTCAAGACCGCGGATTCGAAATCCGCCGGCCGTGCGGCAATGACGGGCGTCCCGGCACTACGCAG
>Ga0180104_1000006_pt1 | contig 78480 bp, 72 predicted proteins | sample EasRiv730_16_1Da_FD_121791 | JGI IMG/M metagenome (GOLD analysis project Ga0180104, IMG submission 121791) | Soil microbial communities from meander-bound floodplain in the East River, Colorado, USA - East River metaG ERMLT730_16_1Da | ecosystem: Environmental > Terrestrial > Soil > Floodplain ... | reverse complement strand
CGTGCGAATACGTCGCCGCGGACCGCTGGATCCGGGCCCGGCTGCACCACGCGATCGCCGCGTGCCGCGGGGCATTCCAGATCTTGTTGCAGAAGTTGCGATAGCCATCGACGCGCCCGAGATCGAAGCGAATGTCGCGGCCGAGCGTGGCCAGCGCCGCAAACGTAAAGCGCAGGGCATCCGTGCCATAAGACGGGATGCCGCGTGGATACTGGCGGCGCGTGTTCTTCTCGATGGTCGCGCGCATGTGCGGCTGCATGAGACCCGAGGTGCGCTTGGCAACCAGGGCGTCGAGCTCGATGCCGTCCACGAGATCGATGGGGTCGAGGATGTTGCCCTTCGATTTCGACATCTTGTCGCCGTGCTCGTCGCGGATGAGACCGGTGATGTACACCTCCCGGAAAGGGACGTCGCCCGCGAATCGGAGCCCCATCATCAGCATGCGCGCGACCCAGAAGAAGATGATGTCGAAGCCGGTAACGAGCACCGAGGTCGGGTAGAAGGTCTTAAGCTCGCTCGTCGCGGCGGGCCAGCCCAGTGTCGAGAACGGCCACAGGGCCGAAGAGAACCAGGTGTCGAGGACATCCTCGTCCTGTCGCAGCGCTACGCTCGCTCCGTGGTGCCGATCAGCCAGACGCTGCGCGTCCTGCACATTGCGCGCGACGAACGCGTTGCCGTGCTCGTCATACCAGGCTGGAATGCGGTGTCCCCACCAGAGCTGACGGCTGATGCACCAGTCCTGGATGTTGTGCATCCACTGGAAGTAGGTCTTCTGCCAGCTGTCGGGTACAAAACGCGTGCGGCCGTTGGCGACCGCAGCGATAGCGGGTACCGCGAGCGGCGCGATCCTCACGTACCACTGGTCCGTGAGCCAGGGTTCGAGCACCGCACCGCTGCGATCGCCGCGCGGAACGGAGAGCGTGTGCGGCTCGATTCTCTCGACGAGCCCGCGTTCCTCGAGCATGGCCACGACGCGCTGCCGCGCATCAAAGCGATCCAGTCCACGCAGCTGCGCCGGGATCTGGGCGAGGGCGGCTCGGTCAGTGGCGCTGTCCGCCGCGCTGATGATCCGGGCATCACGATCGAAGATATTGATGAGGGGCAAGCCGCGGCGCTTGCCGACCTCATAGTCGTTGAAGTCATGTCCCGGTGTGATCTTGACGCAGCCGGAGCCAAACTCCGGATCGACGTAGTCATCGGCGATGATCGGGACCAACCGGTCGGTGATCGGGAGCTTAATCTTCTGCCCGACGAGTTGACGATACCGCGCATCCTCGGGATGCACCGCTACCGCCGTGTCGCCGAGCATGGTCTCGGGTCGAGTAGTCGCGACCACAACGTGCCCGCCACCGTCGGCGAGCGAATAGCGAAAGTGCCACAAATGGCCGGCTTCGGGCTCGGACAGCACCTCTAGATCGGACAGCGCGGTATGCAGCACCGGGTCCCAGTTGACCAAGCGCTGGCCACGATAGATCAGACCCTCGTCGTGCAGGCGTACGAACACCTCGGTGACCGCTGTCGACAGCTCCGGATCCATCGTGAATCGATCGCGGCTCCAGTCCACCGACACGCCGAGCCGGCGCATCTGGCTCGAGATCGTGCCTCCGGACTGTGACTTCCATTCCCAGACGCGCGCGACGAATGCCTCGCGCCCGAGCTCGGCGCGCGATCGGCCCTCGGCATTCAACTGGCGCTCTACCACCATCTGCGTGGCAATGCCCGCGTGATCGGTGCCCGGCTGCCACAGCGTGTTGTGGCCCTGCATGCGGTGAAAGCGCGTCAGGGCATCCATCAGCGTGTGCTGGAACGCGTGCCCCATGTGCAGCGTTCCGGTCACGTTGGGCGGGGGGATGACGATCGAGAATGGCGTGCCACGCCCGGACGGAGCGAATCCGCCCGAACTTTCCCAGCGGGCGTAGAGGCGCTGCTCGATGTCGTGCGGGGAGTAAACCTTGTCCATCAGAGAATCGAAAGTATAGCGGAGCGGCGTGGGCGCGCCCGCGCGGAGAAGTCAGTTCCGTGAGACGCGTTCGCGCAGGGCGGCTTCGATGATCTCAGGCAGGCGCGCGCGCAGGCGATCGCGGACGCGCGCGAACAGGGCTGTTTCGACTTCGCGGCTCGCCTCGCGCAGCAACTGATCGGCGAGCTTAAGCACCTGCGCCGTGACCTCGGCATGCACCGCGGCGCGCTCCTCGGGCGACAGCGCGGTGGGATCGAGGTCCACGACATCAGTCAGCGTCGGAATCGCCTCGTCATGCCGCGAGCGATCAGAGCTCATCGTGGCTGCTCACCTGGTGTGAGTCCGGTGCGAGCCCGCGATCGCGGTAGAAGCGATAACGCTCGCGCCCCGACTGGCGACGTGCGAGATCGCCGTCGACGGGCTCGACCACCCGGGCGAAGCGCTCGAACCCTTCCGGGACTTCTTCGCGCAGGTTGATCAACACGTCCGCCTCTCCCGGGCCTTGCGTGCTGTCGCTGATCAGCACCGCTGCCCGCGGCGCGCGATCTTCCGAATAGATCTCGTGCGGCACGAAGCTGCGATCGCGAAAAGTCCACAGCATCTCATCGAGCGCGTGTGCGTCCGCGTCGCCTGACGTCAGCAACAGGACTTTCTGCGACTGTGACCAGGCTTTCTCGGCAAGCCGGCAGGCGAGCTTGAGGCGCGCCTGCGCGTCTGCCTGCGCGAGAATGTAGAAGTCGACGCGCGCCATTCTCACCCCTTGCGCGCGCGCTCCAGCAGAAAATCGACCAGCAACGGGACCGGGCGTCCGGTGCTGCTCTTCTGCGCGCCACTCAGCCACGCAACGCCGGCAATGTCGAGGTGCGCCCAATGCAGGCCCTGGGTGAACTTGGCGAGGAAGCATGCGGCCGCGATCGCGCCCCCCTCGCGGCCGCCGGTGTTGGCGAAATCCGCGAAGTTGCTCTTGAGCTGCTCGCCGTATTCCTCGACCAGTGGCAGGCGCCAGGTGCGATCGTCGGCTCGCTCGCCGGCCTTCACCAGCTCGGTCGCGAGCGGCTCGTCAACTGACATCAGGCCGCTGTAGTGCGCGCCGAGCGCAATGACGCACGCGCCGGTCAGCGTTGCGATGTCGATTACGGCCGCGGGCTTAAAACGGCGCACGTACGTCAGTGCATCGGCCAGAATCAGGCGGCCTTCGGCATCGGTGTTGAGAATCTCGATCGTCTGTCCGGACATGCTGTGCACGATATCGCCCGGTTTGGTGGCACGCCCGCTCGGCATGTTCTCGCACGCGGGTACGACGCCGACCAGGTTGACGCGCAGCTTCAATGCGGCCGCGGCGGCAAAGGTCCCGATCACGCTTGCGGCGCCGCTCATGTCGAACTTCATCTCGTCCATGCTGGCGGGATCCTTGAGCGAGATTCCGCCGCTGTCGAATGTGATCCCCTTGCCCACCAGCGCAACCGGCGCCGCGCCGCGCCTCCCGCCCCGATACTCGAGGACGATCAGTTGCGGTGGCTCGTCGCTGCCGTGCGTGACCGAGAGAAAGGAACCCATCCTGAGTCGTGCGATTGCCGCGCGATCGAGCACGCGGACCCGCACCGCCCGGTGCCGGCGGGCCAGACCGCGGGCCGCCTGTGCCAGATATCGCGGCGTGCACACGTTCGCGGGAAGATTGCCGAGATCGCGGGTGACCTGAAGGCCCGCCGCAATCCCGGCGCCGTCGTCGAGACCGCGCTGCGCCTCGCGACGCGCGCGCTGGCTTGCAAATCCCAGCGTCAGGTGGGTCATTGCCGGGGCAGGAGGCTTGTTGCCCGTCTTGAGATCCGGAATGCGATAGAGCGCGCTGGCGAAGGCTTCAGCGGCGAAGCGGCCAGCATAGTAGGAATCGACTCCCGCGATCGGCTCTCGCGCCAGCCATGAGATGGCGCGCCGTGCACGAGTGCGCGCCAGCGCCTGGAATGCGGCGGTCAAGGCGCGGCGATGGCTCTTGCGCTCGTAACTCTTGCGCGGGCCGAGACCGACCAGCAGGATCCTGGGCGCGGGTGCGTTCGGCACATCGGTGAGCAGCATCGATTCCCCAAGCTTGCCGGGAAAGTCGCCGCGCCGGATCAGGGCATTGAGCCGCTTGCCAACCCGGCGGTCGAGCTGCGTGGCCGCCGCGGTGAGCTCACCCGATTCGTGGATGCCGACCAGCACACAGTCACCGCGCACTTCGCCGGCAGAACCCGTAACCGCCTTCAACTGCATAGCGAATCCTCGAATCAGTCGCCGCACGCGCATCTGCGACCTCGCACAGATTGAGCCTCGCGCACGAGTGGTTTAACGTTACCGCGACGCCGGTTCTTTAGGTTCTGTTCACCACAGCCTGTCGCTGCGGGCGCGTCCGGCAGACATGGCGAGGTAGTGTACTCAATTTGAGCGTGCGGCCACAGCAGCGGGCGACACCGGTATTCCGCATCCTCGATCGCTATATCCTGCGGGAAGTGACGCTGACGTGGCTGGCCGTGACCGGAGTGCTGCTCGTCATCTTGGTCACGAACCAGCTCGCGCGCGTGCTCGAGCGGGCGGCTGAGACCCGATTCTCGCGCGAAGTTATCCTGGCCCTGATCGGCTTCAGCTCGCTCGAGAATCTCACCGTGCTGATCCCGGTCGGGCTCCTGCTCGCGATTGTGCTCGCTTTTGGCCGTCTCTATCACGAAAGCGAGATGGTCGCCGTGCATGCGTGCGGGATCAGCGTGCTGCGCCTGTATGTCCCGGTGCTGTCTCTGACTTTCGTGCTCGCTGTCGTGCTTGCCTGGCTGGCGTTGGCCCTGGCGCCCAACGCCGCGGAACGCGTGCAGCAGCTGCGCGGCGTCGCGTTGCGGGACGCGCAGTTCGCCAACCTCGAGCCGGGCCGGTTCCGCACAGTGGGAGGCAGTGGCGTCGTGTTCTATGCCGCGGCGGTGGATGCCGACGGTACGCTGAGGGACGTGTTCGTGAAGCGCAGCCAGGGCCGGCGCATCGAGATTGCAGTCGCCAGGCGCGCGCGGCATCACGTCAGTGAGAACGGGTTACTGCACACGATGGTGCTCGAGGAGGGCCGGCGGTACGAGGGGATTCCCGGCGACCGCGATTTCCGCATCACGGAATTCCAGGAGCACGGCATTCCGGTGCGGCTCCCGGCGCCGATCTTTACGGCCGCCGACGTCGAGCTCAGGCCGACGCTGGCGCTGCTGGCCTCGCCCGATCCGAGAGATCGTGCCGAGCTGCAATGGCGGCTGTCGATGCCGCTGATGGCGTTCGTGCTCACACTGCTCGCGGTTCCGCTTGCACACCTGCGGCCGCGCCAGGGCCGCTATGCGCGCATCGGCCTGGCGATCCTGCTGTATTTCGTCTATGCGAACCTGCTGTCGGCCGCCAAGGTATGGGTGGCGAAGGGGACCTTGTCGCCCGTGGTTGGTGTGTGGTGGGTGCACGCGCTCTTTGTGGGCTTCGCGTTGTTCATGCTCTTCCGGCAGGACATCTGGATGCGGCTACGGCGACAATCGGCACGGGCGGCTCGGTGAAGATTCTCGATCGCTACCTCATTGGCACCGTGCTGCTCTACAGCGCGATGGTGCTCGGCGTGTTACTGACGCTGGGCGGGCTATTCGTGTTCATTGGCCAGCAGGACGACATCGGCGTGGGTGACTACGGTGCGGCGAACGCGCTGTTGTTCTCGTTGCTCAGCCTACCGCAGCAGGCTTTCGAGCTGATGCCGATCGCCGTACTCATCGGCGCGTTGCTCGGCCTGGGTGCGCTCGCTCGGGGCAGCGAACTGGTGGTCGTGCGCGCCGCGGGTGTCTCCGTCATGCGCACGGCTCGCGCGGTGGCCATGGGTGGTTTCGTGATTCTCGTCTTCACCGTGGCGCTGGGCGAGTTTGTCGCGCCGCCGTTGCAGAAATTCGCCCGCCAGCAGAAGGCGTTCAGCAAGTTCTCCGACGTGAGCTTTGCCGGCTCAGGCAGCGCCTGGATCAAGGATGGCGAGACTATGATCAGTGTGCAGGAGCAGACCGGCGACCAGCTGTTCGGTGGTGTGTTCGTGTTCCGCTTCGACGGACCACAGCAGCTCAAGAGCGTGGGCCAGGCTAGTAATGCCACGGTCGAGCAGGGCAGTCGCGAATGGCGGCTCGAGGGCTACCGCGAGACGCGATTCGAGGGCGAACGGGTCGAGGCAATCGCCGAACCGCGGACGATGCTTACGACCCGCGTCGATCCGGGTTTCCTCGGGCTCGCGGTGAGCGAGCCGCGTCAGCTGCCATCGCTCGACCTGATGCGGCTCATTCGTCACTTGCACGCCAACGGGCTGGAAACCGGAACTTACGAATTCGCCTTCTGGTCGCGCATCGCACGCACCTGCGCGATCATCGTGGTGGCGCTATTGGCCGTGCCGTTCGCGTTCGGGCCGTTGCGCACCACGGGCGCCGGTGCGCGCATGGTGGTCGGCGTCCTGATCGGCGTCGCGTTCTTCCTGGTCCAGCGCACGCTCGAAAGCGGAGCGCTCGTGTTCGATCTCGATCCGGTGGTGTTGGCGTGGATTCCGACGGCGACGCTCGCCCTGGTCACGACCGCTCTGATGGCGAGGACCCGCTGAGCCGCTCACGCGCCGTGGGCGCCGTGACTCACGATCCGTGTGCCGCTCAACCGGTCATGCCACGTGAGTCGCTCGCGATCGAAGAGCAACCACAGGTATCCCAGGCCGACCGCTGACCAGGACAGGAGTGCGGCTGCCAGGCGCTTGAACACGTCGCGCCAGCGCAGCAGCGACCCATCGGCGCGAATGACGCGGATCCGCCAGGCCAGCATTCCGAGCGTCTGGCCGCTGTGCGTCCAGAAGAAGCCGAAGTAACCCGCGACGACGGCGACGAGCAGCGCGCGAAAAGAGTAACGCATCCAGCCGGGGGACCCAGCCGCGATGGCTTCCCCGTGCGTGAAGGGCAGGACCACGGCGGTCGCGAGCATCAGGAGTGCCGCGAGGAGCAGGGCGTCGTAGAACATCGCGGCGAACCGGCGCAACAAGTCCGCGAACGATGAGCCCGCGGTTCCCGATGCAGGCGATGTCGCAACCGGGCCGGCCATGATGGAGGCCAAGGGAAGGCGTCTCAGGACGACTTCAGCAGATCGTTAAGCGGGCGGAACAGACCTTCGTACTGGTAGGCGGGAATCTCGAACGCCCATCCGCTGAACCGCGCTGCCAGTGACTGGGCTTGCGTGCGGGTCTCTTCTGGCTTCGCATCGGCGGGTGCGGGAGGTGTAGCCGCGGTCCCGGGTTTCGGCTCAACGGGTGCGACTACGGCAAAGCGCTGTCGCTGCGCGTCATCGAAGCGAGCGGTGAGCCTTAGCCAATGCCGATCGCCCTCCTTGCGGCCGCTGACTTCGAGAATCGTGCCATCGAACAGGAAAAACTCGGCGCGCGGGCTGTCCGCTCCCCACTGTTCCCCGCTCGGCACCACGCGCACGTCCTGGAAACTGAGCCCGGACAACGCGGAGGCCAACGGGTTGGCTGCGATCGGGCTGGCGAGCTCGCGCCCTTTCGGCAGATCACGTATGACGAGATCGGTCTGGTCGCGCGTCTCACGCAACGCCGTGTAAGTCGCGCTACCTGCAGGTGAGACGCGGGCCTGCTGCACGCGGTTGGCTGTGATGTCGAGCAGCGACCGGTCCAGCCAGTTCTGCGGTTCGGTGTCGAGAGTAAGCGCCGACGTCACGGCGATGCTCGTTGCAGAATCCGCGACGCGCGCATAAGTCGAACGGCTGCCTGCGCTCTTGCCGACGATCAACACAATCGGCTCCTGCAATCCGCCGAGCTCGATGCGCACCCCGGAGGCAGCGGGGGACTTGACGTCCTCGACACCGAGTACGGCATAGTTGGCTGAGTCTGACGTCTTCTGCTCAACGATCCTGAGCTCGGAAAGATCGATCAGGAGCTTGCGCAGCTTGCCGTCATCGGCGGGGTAGCCTGCACGCTCGGCGACTCCCCAGGACTTCTCGCCGCGCTTGAGCGTCACCGCGGGCTGTTCACCCGCTTTCACCAGGCGGACCTCGGAGACCTCGTTGAGCGCCGCGGAGAGTGCCGGAAACACACGCTCACCGGCGGTTTCGTTGCGCCGCAGGCCTCGCTCGCCGCTGAGCCAGATCGCACCCGCGACGATGAGTAGCGTAAGAACGACCAGAATGCCGAGACGCCGACCGGTCATCGTGAATCTCAGGTGCGCGATGCCGCGCGCCGCCGGCGCCACATGAACGCGGCCAGTGCTGCGATCGTCAGCAGCAGCGGCACGAGGGCGATATTGATCGCCTTGAGCAGGGTGCCCAGACGCTCGATCTCCTGATCGAGCCCGTGCCGCACTTCCCTGAGCTCCTTGCGGATGCGGAGCTTTTCGTCCTGGAAACGGCCCAGCTCCTGTTCCTGCTCGGGCGTCAGGATGAGCGACGACTGGTCGTTGCGGCTCGATTGCAGCGCGACGAGTTTCTGCTCGGTGGCGCGCAGCTCCTCCTCGAGCTCGCGTTCCTTGCTGCGGAAGCGATCCTCCGCCTGCCGCCGCAACTCCTCGACGCGCTCGAATGGCCGCACGAAGCTGGCGCGGCCGCGAATGCTGATGAGATCGCTGTTGCCGGTGAGATTGTCGACCGCATTCAGCACCAGGTCGCCATTGTTGGCGATCGCCTGTGCAAATCGCTGACCGAAGAAAGACTCGCTGCGTACCCACAGCATGTCGGTCAGGAGGTCGGTGTCGGCGACCAGAACCAGGTTCACTGCCTGCGCCGACTCCTTGAGGGCGCCCGGCTGTTGAGCGAGTGGGGCGGCTGGCATTTCCCCGGCCGGCCTGCCCTCGGGGAATGCCGACCTGAGCGTGCCACTCAGCCGCGCGGCGATCACGTAGCGCTCGCCGGTCGGCCGGAAACCATCGCGCAACGACGCCGGGTCGGAAAGCATCGCGAATCGCTCGACCGGGAGCGCCGCCGCGAGCGCGCTGGTCTGCACGAGCGGCTCGAGCGTGAGCGCCGAGCCCTTGGCCAGCTTGAAGCTGCCCGTGGTGGCGACATTGATGGAGTCGAGCGCCGCTGTGATGACATCTTTCTCATTCAGGTTGGAACGGTCGAGACCGAGAAAGGCGATATGCCGCTGCGGTTCTCCGCCGCCCATTCCGCCGACCATGAGGGCGCGTTCGAGGTCGCCGATCACCTGGCGCGGATTGAATTCGATGCCCCAGGCCTTCAAGAGCGGCTCCAGAGTCGAACTGCGGTTGGCGCCCATTGCGGCGTACGGATTGCCCGGTTGCTGGCCTGCCGCATCCGCTTCCGACTGCGGATCGACAAAGATGAGCGCGCGCCCGCCGCGCAGGATGAACTGGTCGATCGCATACAAAGTTGCTTTTGACAGCTCCTTGGGATGCACGAGCACGAGCACTTCGATGTCGGCATCGATGCTCACCGCCTCGTTACTCAAGGTGCGTACCGTGAAGAGCTGTTCGAGCTGCGACATCACCGCCCAGGGGTCGCGCATCTGGCCGGTCATCGGGTTGAAATCGGTGCTCATCGGCAGCGTCGTGAGCAGGCCGATCACGGGCTTTTTCGGGCGTGCCAGCTCGACCACGAGTTTGGCGATGTCGTACTCGAGAAATTCTTCCTGGTCCGGATTAAAGAGTTCTATGGCCGCCCGCCCATCGGTGGAATTGGTGCCGGCCAGCCCGAAATAGAATGTCTCGCTGCCCCTTCCGAGCGGCACCGCCTGCAGGCCGAGCTCGGCGGCGCGATCCTCATCCTCGGAGAACGGCTCGGGATCGATGCTCTGCAGGCGGATCTTTCCGCCGGCGCGCGCCGCCATCTCCTCGAGCATTTCGCGCACACGCGTCGCGTAGGTATTGAGCCTGGGCGCTTCCTCACCCGCCGCACGCGAGAAGTAGAAGTAGAGGTTGATCGGTTCGTCGAGGCTCTTGAGGATGTTGAGGGTGCCGGGCGCGAGGGTGTAGAGGCGATTCTCCGTGAGATCGGCGCGCAGGCCGCGCAGCCCCAGGTTGGCCAGCATCACGAGCCCGACGAACAGCACTGCCAGCAATGCCAGCGCCAATGCGCCACTGCCACGGTGACCCTGCAACACCTTGCGCACGTCGAATGCCATTCAGTTCGCCTTTTTCATGTCGAGAACGATGCCGGAGGCTGCGAGCCATAAGCCGATCAGCAGCGCGAAGAAGACGATGTCGCGGAGATCGATGACTCCCTTGCGGATCGACTCGAAGTGCGTGAAGAAGCTGAGCGAGGCGACCGCATCGACCAGCGCCCCCGGTGTCCAGCCACGCAACAGGTCCAGCACGAACGGGTGGCCGCTCAGCGTCAGGACGAAACAGATCACGATCGTGAATATGAACGCGATCACCTGGTTGCGCGTCGCGGCCGAGAGACACGCACCGATGGCAAGGTATCCGCCCGCCATCAGGAAGCTGCCGAGATACGCGGTCAGAATCGTGCCGTTGTCCGGATCGCCCAGGTAGTTGACGGTGAGCCAGATCGGAAACGTCAGCGCCAGGCCGATTCCGGCAAAGCACCAGGCCGCAAGGAACTTGCCACCGACGGCCTGTGCCAACGTCACCGGCAATGTCATCAGCAGCTCGATGCTGCCGCTCTTGCGCTCCTCGGCCCAAAGGCGCATTGCCAGCGCCGGAATCAGGAACAGATATAGCCACGGATGAAAGGCGAAGAAAGACTCCAGATCCGCCTGCCCCCGCTCGTAGAAGTGGCCAAAGTTGAAGGTGAACACACCAGTGAGCAACAGAAAGATCACGAGGAAGACATAGGCGAGTGGCGTGGCGAAATAACTCGCGAGCTCGCGCCGGAAAATGATGCCGACGTTGCGCATCAGGCACCCTCCGTGATGGCGCGGAAAACCTCGTCGAGGCGACCCGACTCCAGGTGCAGCTCGTTCACGGCCCACTGCTCGCGCCGGGCGAGCTCGCTGACGATGGGCAGGATGAGCTGGCCGGATTTCGGCAGCGCCGTAAGCCGCGCTTCCTTTTCACGAAGCTCGACAGTGGCAACCTGTGGCAGGGCGCTGAGCGTAGCTCGCGCCGGCCCCAGGGCGGCCCGATCGGTGAAACCGACGGTCACCGCATTGTGATAGCGCGAGCGGCTCGCCAGTACCTGCGGTTTCTCGTCTGCGACCAGTCTTCCTTTCGAAATGATGATGGCGCGGCTGCAGACGGAATCAACCTCTTCGAGAATATGGGTCGAAATGACGATGATCTTGTCGGCCGCCATCGCGTTGATGAGCGCGCGCACCTCGTGTTTCTGGTTGGGATCTAGGCCGTCGGTGGGTTCATCGAGAATCAACACCCGCGGATCATGCAGGATGGCCTGCGCGAGCCCCACGCGGCGCCGGAATCCCTTGGACAGCGTGTCGATCGACTGACCCAGGACCGCGCCGAGCTTGAGCCTCTCGATGACGTCGGCGAGGCGTGTCTTGCGCCGCTCGCCCGAGAGCGCACGGATGTCCGCGATGAATTCCAGAAAACCGCGGACGGTCATCTCGCCATAGCTCGGCGCACCTTCGGGCAGATATCCCATGCACGCCTTGGCGGCGAGTGGATCGCGCTCGACATCGTGTCCGCAAACGGAGGCACGGCCCGATGTCGGCGCGATGAACCCGGCGATCATGCGCATCGTGGTGGTCTTGCCCGCAGCGTTCGGCCCGAGAAAGCCGAGCACCTCTCCTGGCGCGACGCGGAAACTCACGTCGTCAACGGCCGTCAGTGCGCCGTAGCGCTTCGTCAGGTTGGCGATCTCGATCATAAGGAGCCTTGAGACTGCCGTGTCCCACGGCGGTTCCCGCCGCGGCGGCTTTTTCTGGGGCGGCGATTGTGTCGAGCGCTTCGGGAAAATTCAAGCTTGCGATGTGGTTGGATTCGTGCGCTGCGACCAGCAGAATTGCGATCCATGTCTGCACACGTCACGCGCGCGAGGAATAGTGGCTTGCTGATCTGGGACCTGCCACTGCGGCTGTGTCACTGGCTGCTCGCCGTCGCGGTGCTCGGTTCCTGGGTCACACACAAGATCGGCGCACCAGCGTTCACCTGGCACGTCTGGTGCGGTTGCACGGTGCTCGTCCTGACGGCGTTTCGCATCGTGTGGGGATTCGCGGGACCGCGTCACGCGCGATTCGCGACCTTCGTTCGCGGGCCGTCGAGCATCGGTCGCTACACGCGCTCGCTGTTCACTGTCGATTCGACTCAGCACTACGCGGGGCACAATCCGCTCGGCGCATTGATGGTGTTACTCCTGCTGGCGCTCTTCGGCGTGCAGGCGGCGGCGGGGCTGTTCGCCAACGATGAGGTGGCGAGCAGCGGACCGCTGTACGGCTATGTGAGTGATGCCACCAGCGATGCCTGGTCACGCGTGCACCGGTGGGGCGCAAAGCTGATCTGGGTGGCCGTGTGGCTGCACGTGGCGGCGGTGTTCTTCCACGTTATGGTGAAACGGGACAACCTGGTCGCCCCGATGATCACGGGCCGCAAGCAACGGGCGTGGCTCGCGCCGAACGAGGGGATCGCCAGCTCTCAGGTCCTGCGCGCGGCGCTGATCGCGGCGACGTGTGCGGCGATCGTGTATTGGCTGGTGGAAACCGCGCCCACACCGTCGCTCATTCTCTTCTGATCAGTCGGTGCGATACTTCTCGTGGCAGGCCTTGCAGGCATCGGCCAGTTCGAGGAATGCGGCTTTGGATTTCTCGAAATCCCCATCCTTCGAGACGACCGCAAGCGTCGCCGCCTTGCCCCCCATGGTTTTCATCAGCTGGGTGAATTCGTCCATGCTCTCCCAGATCTCGGGGCGCGCGCGTGTCGTTGCGCCCGTTGCCGAGTCCGGTGGATAGCCCTCCAGCAGCATCGGCGCCATCGTCGCCACACGTTCGGCGCGGCGCGCGAATTCGGCCGCATCGTACGGTATCTTGCCCTGCGCCATCCCGGCGATGGGTCCGAAGTTCCACAGGATGACCTTGTAGACCGATTGGCGATACTTGATCGCCTGCTCGGCCTTCGACGGCGCTGCATTTTGCGCCTGCACCCCGAGCACGGATCCCACGAGCGCGGCGAGAAGCGCGACAACCTCTGCCTTCGAGAGTCGCTGCCGGTGGCAGGTCCGTGACTTGCTCATTGGATTGAATCCTCCGGTGTTCAACTCTTGGCCACCTGCTTGTCGATGGCCGCCTTGTGATCGCGCAGGATGCGCCGGATCTCCGCCATCGGCGGACGGTCCGCCATGCGGCCGATCAGATCGGCCAGCTCGTGCCACTTGCGGCCCCAGCCCAGCAGTCTCACTGCATCTGCGACCACCGTCTTCTCGCGTTCGGGCGACGTGCGCGTGCGCGCTACCGGTGCGTGATGGCCGTGCTTGGCTTCGCGCCGCGCCTGTTTTCGTGGTTCGGGCTTGTGCGGGTGCGCAAGACGTCCCGAATCTCGCGTCGTCGCACGCGCAGCCTGCGGCGCGGCGACCGGCGGTCGTGGCATCGGGCGCGTTTCGCTGTGGGCATGCACCGCTTCACGGGGTTGAGTGACGACCGCGCTCTCGCGCGTCGGCTCCTCCCGCGCGGGCGCGGTCGGCATCTGCTGCGTTTGCGAGACCGTCTTGAGATCGACCTCGTTCTGCAGTTCGGCGAGCGGGATGAAACGTTCGATGTGTTGCGAGCCGACCAGGTTGGTCAGGAACGCCATCAGCTCCAGTGCGTCGGAAAACTTGGCATCGCCCATCGCAGCGCGCGAGTCGAGGTGCTCCTTGAGTGACAGGGCCTTCTGCCTGGCGAGATCCAGGATCCAGCGCGACGGCCGGTCGTGCGTGACCCACGGCTGCACCTTCCAGTAGCTGGCATCGTCCAGCGCCGAATACTTGAGGTGCAGCTCAAGGCTGCTGAGCCACTTATCGATCAGTTCGCTGATGCGCTTGTCGGCTGGGTTCACTACCGGTCTCGGGCTCCACGAGGCGTGCTCGTAAGCTAAACCATGCATCCGATCGTGACCAGCCGGGGCGGAGCACGCGCTTCCAGTGGCGCTCCCGGAGGAATTGTTGGGTACCACCCCTGGCCCGGACCTCGTCGGGGCCAGTTGTCGCTGCCGTGATTCGTTCCCGTCGAATCAGTCGGACCCTCGTACCAGCCTTGAGAAGGCGGCTGCGCCTGAGCAGCGATATCCTTATGGATGCGTATACTCCCCGTGTAATCATTGTCTTACGAGAAACATTGTCTTGGAGTATCGGGCCTGTCGTATAAGAAAATCCTGGGCTCTGCCGCGCTGGGTCGGACGATGCGGGCAACGGTGGTCATCGTCCATGATGGCCGCGCGCCGCTGTCGCCACCTATCAGTCGTCGTCGAGAATCGTGACGGTTGCGCGCGTGACCGGCCCAAGACGACCGCCGCCCGAAAGGCCCATAAGCTCGATCTCAAACGACTCGTCACCTTCAGTGAGCGTGTCGCGCACGATCGGCACGTAGATCACGCGCACATCGTGTCCTTCGGCAATGTCGGTGACATTGATGCCATCGATTCCATAGTCGCTCCCCGGCCGGGCGGAACCGGGATTGGCACGCCACTGCACGCGTGCCGGCCCGCGCAAGTCATCGAGTCGCCTCACTCTCACGACCGCTAGCACTGCGCGCTCGTCGACCACGATTTTGGACTGCTCGAGCGAAACCCGGCTGCGCGCTTCGATTTGCGCCGGGCCTGTCGTGCTCGCCATTGCAGGCGCATTCGTCGGACCCCTGCTCGCTGCAAGGCGTGATTCAGTGGCGGCAGCCCGCGAATCGCGGACTGCTTGCGTGTGCGCCCCGCTTGGCCGCAATTCGGACACGGTAGGCGCCGACATCGCATTCTCCAAAGCTGCTGGTTGCGGACGGAGTACTGGTGCCTGTGAATGAGACCTCTGGGCTGGATCGCGATCCACTCGGAAAAAGATCGTCGCGATGAGAAACGCGCCGAGCGCCATTGCGGCGAGCCGGCCAGCGAGTGCAGCGCCGTACCATTGCTTCCGCGCCGGGATACCGAGCTCGGCGAGAAACTCGCGCACGCTCGATGTTCGATTGCGATTGGACCATTGCAGACCACGTTCAATCGCCGCGACATGGTGCTCCGAAAGCTCAGGTGCAGGGGCAATGCGCATCCCCCGATCGCGTGCGTCGATGATCAATTGACGGCCGAAGGGGTGACGCCCTGTCAGCACCTCGTAGCTCACGCATGCAAGGCTGAAAACATCGTCGCGTTCATTGGGAGGTTTCCCATCCAGCACATCGGGGCTCGCATAACGACGCGTGGCGGCCGTCACGCGCGGGCCGGGCGAAAGGGGGTCCGCGGTGCGTTTATCCGTTGGTTGGGTCGCGACGCCGAAGTCCAGCACGCGCACCAGCCTGGTCGGCGTCACGAAAACGTTGCCAGGCTTGAAGTCACAATGCAGCACGCCGTGCTCATGCGCGAAGGCGAGTGCCTCTCCGCACGCAGCAATGATTTGCAGAGCCTCCGATTGCGGCAGTCGCTCGGCCTTGTGGCGCGCCAGAAGAGAGCTGAGCGACCGGCCATCGAGCAGTTCCATCGTCAGAAACCATGTGCCTTGCTCACAGTCGATGTCGATAGCGCGCACGATTCCGGGGTGCACAAGTTCGTGCGACTGGTGGAACTCGCGCTTCATTCGCTCGGCGATGTCCTCGCGATCGCGCAACTCCTCGCGCGCCACCTTGAGTGCCACATATGCGTCTCGATCCGAAGGGTCGCGTCGCAGGTCGCGCGCACGAAATACGATGGCGGTGCCGCCGTTACCGATTTGGCTTTCCAGCACGTAGCGATCGCGAATCGTGGCGCCGGCGATGAACTGCGGACGCATCGGGGGCGGTGCTGCTGCCTCACGTTCGAGATTCCCGGAGAAGACTGGCGGCTCGGATGAAGTCGACCGTTCAGGCATGCGAGATCGTTCGGCGGAAGCATCCGCCTCTGCGTCTGTCGTTGCGACGCGTTCGGCGGGTCCTACCGGGCGGACGGTGCTCGAAACCATGTCGACTGTCGGGTCACGATCGACGAGCACCGACGGCAGAAGATCGTCGGTGTTGGGATCATCACCCGTCTGATACCAGCGCTCCATCTGCTTCTGCAGTACCTCGTAGTCTGCAGCGGAGAGAACACCCTGAGAGCGCGCCTCGCGCAAAGCTTCCCGCACCACTCGCCACTGCGCCGTGCCGAACGAGGAGGGATCCTCCTGGGCGAGTGCGCAAGCCCGTTCGGCGTCTGCCTGCGAAAGGAGCCGACTGACCAATTGATTGACGTGCGGATCCGCGTCCATAGTGAATGCGTCGGCCGAGCACTGCTGAGTCGCGCCTCACCGCAAACTAGAGGGCAAGTGTCGCCTCGGTCTGTTGCCCAGCGTGTCCTTACACCGGATTGATGCGGTCCAAGTCTGCGCTCACCGGCGGCCAGCAGGGCGGGCAATAGACATAATGAACCGCCGCGAAGCGCTTGATTGCTCGCCCGAAGTCGACCTCGCGGCGGCCCGGCCGTCAGGCCAATGTCAGATCGAGACGCCGCGGACTTTGAAAGGTCATCGAGGAATACAGTCGACCTTCTCGTGCACACCCAAAGCGCGGCATGTGCTTGAGCAATTCCCCGAAGATGATGGTCATCGCAACCCGGGCGATCATCGCTCCGTGAGAATCGTGCGCCGCCAGCGATCGAACCCCCACGGTTCGAATATTCTTGCGGAGCGCACCCGTCGAGTGGCGCTCCCAGAGGGATTCGAACCCTCGTACCAGCCTTGAGAGGGCTGTGTCCTGGGCCTCTAGACGATGGGAGCGTCGGCGGGGTTGGCGTCGGGGCCGCGTGGCCCGAAAATCGGGGTGGTATTATACGGGCCGCACCTCACCGCTCAAGCGGAAAGAATTTGAACGTCGCACCCGCCGGCGCGCAGCCCCGCATCGTTTCGCGCTCCGAACATCCGATTTCGCGCCACGCAATCTCTGCCAACGCGCTCAGGGTGCTGTATCGCCTCAAGGATGCCGGCTATCAGGCGTTCCTGGTGGGCGGCAGCGTGCGCGATCTGCTCCTCGGGCTGCAGCCCAAGGACTTCGACATCGCCACCAACGCGCTGCCTGAGGAAGTCAAAGCGCTGTTTCGCAACTGTCGCCTCATCGGCCGGCGTTTTCGCCTCGCGCACGTGTTCTACGGCAGCGAGATCGTCGAGGTGGCTACGTTTCGTGCCGCGCACGAGTGGCAGCCGGAGGAACGGGACGAGGACGAATGGCGAGCCGCGGGCGAGGATTCCGAGCGGCTGCTCGATGCGCGCGGGCGAATCCTGCGCGACAACGTCTACGGCACGATCGAGGAGGATGTGTGGCGGCGCGATTTCACCGCCAATGCGCTCTACTACAGCATCGAGGATTTCTCGGTGTGGGACTTCGTCGGTGGTGTGGCGGACGTCGGCTCACGGCGGCTGCGCCTGATCGGCGATCCGGTCACCCGCTATCACGAGGATCCGGTGCGCATGCTGCGCGCCGTGCGTTTCGCCGCCAAGCTCGGTTTCACGCTCGATGCTGCGACGGAAAAGCCCGTGCGGGAACTGGCATATCTGTTGACGCACGTTCCGCCGGCGCGCCTGTTCGACGAAATGCTGAAGCTCTTCCTCAGCGGCTTCGGCGCGCCCGCACTTCGACTGCTGCGGAACTACGGCTTGCTGGCACCGCTTTACCGCCCGACTGCGGAACTGCTGGAGCGTGATCCGCAAGGCCCGGCGGCGCGCTTGCTCCAGAGCGGGTTGGAAGGCACGGACGCGCGCGTCGCCGCGGACAAGCCGGTGACGCCGGCGTTTCTGTTCGCGATCCTGCTCTACGGCCCGATCATGGACCGCGCGGCCCGACTCCAGGCGAACGGGCAGCCGGAGAGCCATGCGCTGTTCAACGCGTGCGAGGAAACGGTTCGCGAGCAGCAATCGCGTGTTTCGATCCCGCGCCGCTTCACCTTGCCGATGCGCGAGATGTTCGTCCTGCAGCCGCGCTTCCGGCGTCGCGAAGGCAAGAAGGCGCTGGCGCTGCTCAATCACCCGCGCTTTCGCGCCGCCTACGACCTGCTGCTGTTGCGTGTGCAGGCGGGCGCGGAGGATCCGGAGCTCGCGCAATGGTGGACGCAGGTGCAGTTAGCGCCGGCGCAGGAGCATGAGTCCATGGTGAAGCAGGCTGAACCGGCGGCGGATGGCGCACGGACCCGGCGACCGCGGCGCCGACGTCGAGGCCGACGGCGCAGCGCTCCGCCGGCCTGAGCGTCCAGTTCGATGCAGTGGATACCGGCGTACATCGCGATCGGCAGCAATCTGGCCGAGCCGCTCGAGCAGGTTCGTAGCGCATTCGAACGACTCGCGCGCATCCGCGATACTCGACTGCTGGCCCGTTCACGCGTTTATGAGACGCGCCCGCTCGGCCCGCAGGACCAGCCGAACTTCATCAATGCGGTGGCGGGTCTCCTGACGCGACTCGGGGCCGCCGAGCTCCTGTCCGCGCTCAAAGCGATCGAACGCGATATGGGGCGCGCATCGCCGCCGGTACGCTGGGGTCCGCGGATCATCGATCTGGACCTGCTACTCTACGGCGCGCACGTGATCGACGAGCCCGGGCTCATCGTGCCGCATCCCGGTATTCATGAGCGCAACTTCGTCCTGTATCCTCTGGCCGACATCGCGCCGACGCTGCTCATTCCGGGTCGCGGCTCCGTAGGCGAGCTGGCGCGCAGGCGAGGCGCAGACGGACTGCGACCCGTCGCTTAAGGTCGCGGACTCAAGTTGACGGGCTGCACGCTCGGATCAGTCGCAAAGCTTCCAGGAGTCAAATGTCGGCGCCGCCGGTGCATCGGTTCGTGGTCGTTGAGGGCCCCATCGGAGTGGGCAAGACGAGCCTCGCGCGCCGCCTCGCGCAAAGCTTCGGCAGCGAGCTGATCCTCGAGCAAAGCGAGGAGAATCCGTTCCTCGAACGCTTCTACCGCAACCCGCGGGCCGCCGCGTTCCCGACGCAGTTGTACTTTCTTTTCCAGCGCACGCGGCAGTTGCAGCAGTTCCGCCAGCACGACCTCTTCGATCCGGTGCGGGTTGCCGACTATCTGCTGGACAAGGATCGCCTGTTCGCACGCGTCACGCTCGACGACGAGGAGTACGCCCTCTATGAGCAGGTGTTCGCCCGGCTCGCAATCGATGCGCCGACCCCGGACCTCGTCGTCTATCTGCAGGCACCGGTTGACGTGCTGATGGAGCGCATCGCGAGGCGCGGCATCCACTACGAAAAGTTGATCGAGCGCGCCTATCTCGAGCGGGTGGCCGAAGCTTACGCGCGCTTCTTTCTGCACTACGAGGCAGCACCCCTCCTGATCGTCAATACTGCGGGGATCGATCCGATCGGCAACGAGGCCGACTACGAGCTCTTGATCCGGGAGATCCGCAAGCTGCGCCGCGGCCGTCAGTACTTCAATCCCGCGCCGAGCCTGCTTTGACCGCCGAGCGGCGACCTGCCATTCTTCTTCACACTGCATGTACACGCACCTGCAACTGCGCGGCGCGGCACGCCCTCCTGTAAACGTCTCGACCCTGCAGAAAATGAAGGCCGAGGGCGAGAAGATTGCCTGTCTCACCTGTTACGACGCGAGCTTCGCGGTCCTGCTGGATGACGCCGAGGTCGACGTCGTGCTCGTCGGCGACTCGCTCGGCATGGTGATCCAGGGTCACGACACCACCGTGCCGGTGACGATGGAGCACGTGATCTATCACAGCACGGTGGTGGCGCGCGGGCTCTATCGGCCTTTCCTCATCGCCGACATGCCATTCATGAGCTACTCGTCCAAGGAGCAGGCGTTGCAGAACGCAGTGCGGCTCATGCAGGAGGGCGGCGCAAAGATGGTGAAGCTCGAAGGCGGCGCAGGGCAGATCGACATCGTGGAATTTCTTGCCGGCCACGATATCGCCGTGTGCGCGCACCTTGGATTGAAGCCCCAGTCGGTGCACAAGATCGGCGGTTTCCATGTCCAGGGGCGCGACGACGCGGAGGCGGAGCGGATGCTTAAGGATGCGCACGCGCTCGAGTCGGCCGGAGCCGATATCCTGCTGCTCGAGTGCATTCCATCGAAGCTCGGCGCGCTCATCACGCACGAGATCAGAGTGCCCGTCATCGGCATCGGCGCCGGCCCCGAGGTCGATGGTCAGATACTAGTTCTCTACGACATCCTCGACGTCACCGCCGGTCGCAAGCCGCGCTTCACGCGCAATTTCATGGAAGGCGCGGGCAGTCCCTTGCAAGCGGTGAAGAACTACGTGCAGGCGGTCAAGGACCGCAGCTATCCCGCACCCGAACACTGCTTCTGAATGGAAACCGTCACGCGCATTCACACGCTGCGCGAGCGCGTGTCGTCCTGGCGCCAGCTGGGGCTCACCGTCGGCCTGGTTCCGACGATGGGCAATCTCCACCGGGGGCACTTCAAACTGGTGACGGAGGCGAGGCAACACGCCGATCGGGTGGTCGTGAGTATCTTCGTCAATCCGATGCAGTTCGGTCCGAACGAGGACTACGCCGAATATCCGCGCACGCCGCGACCGGATGCCGCGCTCCTGGACAAGGCAGCTGCGGATCTGCTGTTTCAACCCGAGGTTGCGGAGATCTATCCGGCCGACCATGAACGCGGGACGGTCGTGGATGTGCCTCAGCTCTCCGGAATCCTCTGCGGCGCGTTCCGACCCGGTCACTTCGCGGGCGTGGCGACGGTCGTCACCAAGCTCCTCTGCATCGTGCAACCGCAGGTCGCCGTTTTCGGGGAGAAGGACTATCAGCAGCTCACGATCGTGCGCCGCGTCGTCGTCGATCTATGCCTGGCAACCGAGATCGTATCCGTGCCGACCGTGCGCGAGAGCGACGGGCTCGCCATGAGCTCACGCAATTGCTATCTCACGGCTGCAGAGCGCGCCGTGGCACCCGCACTCCATCGGGCGCTCCTCGGCGCCAAGGAGCGGGTCGAGAGCGGCGATGCCAACTTCGATGCCATCCAGCAGTCCGGGATGCGCGCGCTCGAGGCCGCGGGCTTCAAGCCGCAATATTTCGCGGTCATGCAGGCGAACGATCTGCAGCCGGCGAACGCCGGCAGCCGCGAGCTGGTGATTCTGGCAGCGGCGAAGCTGGGGAAAGCGAGGCTCATCGACAATGTGAGGGCGGAGCGAAAGCAGGTTGGCAGTTGACAATTAGCAGTTGGCAGTTGGCAGTTGGCAGAAAGAATCACCAACAATCTTGCCGTCAACCGTCAACCCAGTCTCTCGTGCTGCTCCAGCGCCCACTCCACATGTTCTCTCACCAACGCTGAAGCGCTTTCCTTCCGTGCCGTGAGGGCTGTGATGACCGGCGCACTCGTCGGCGCGTTGCCGAGCGCGACTGCCAGGTTGCGCTGCCAACGCTCGTAGCCGATGCGGCGAATGGCGCTGCCCTTGGTGCGCTCCATGAACTCCGCTTCCGTCCACGCGAAGAGCTCCGTGAGCAGGGTGCCGTCGAGCGCACGACGCGGCGTGAAGTCCGGTTCGGCCGTCACCCTCGCGTAGCGATTCCACGGACACACGAGCTGGCAATCGTCGCAGCCATAGATGCGATTGCCGATGGCTTTGCGGAATTCGACTGGGATAGTGCCCTTGTGCTCGATCGTGAGGTAGGAGATGCAGCGACGCGCGTCGAGCTCATACGGCGCGACGATCGCACGCGTCGGGCAGATGTCGAGGCAGGCGGTGCAGCTGCCGCAATAATTGCTGGGCGCCCGGTCGGCGGGCAGTGGCAGATCGGTGTAAAGCTCACCGAGGAAGAACCATGAGCCTGCGTGGCGATTGAGCAGGTTGGTGTGCTTGCCGATCCAGCCCAACCCGGCATCGCGCGCGAGCGCCTTTTCCAGAACCGGCGCACTGTCGACGAATACTCGATACCCGAACGACCCCACCTCGCGTTCGATCCGGTGGGCCAGCCGCTTAAGCTGCCGGCGGATGATCTTGTGGTAGTCGCGACCCAATGCGTAACGCGAAATGAAACCGAGCGTGCGCTCGCGCAGTACTGACCAGGAATCGCGGGCGGTCAGCGGCAGATAGTCCATGCGCGCGGAGATTACACGCACGGTACCAGGCACCAGCTCGGCTGGGCGGCTGCGCCGCGTGCCGTGGCGAAGCATGTACTCCATGTCGCCATGCCAGCCGCGCGCAAGCCAGCGTTCGAGACGGCTCTCGTCCTGGGCGAGCGTGATCTCGGCAATCCCAACCTGCTGAAAGCCGAGTTCCCCGCCCCAGCGCTTGATGCGCGCAGCGAGGGATTCGGGGTCGAAGGCAGTGGCGGCGTTCATCTGCAGCGGGGAACCGCGGATCGGCCGGAATTGGCGATGGCGCCAGTATAATCACCGCCATGCCGGATCTGCCGCTCGAGCTCTACAGCGCTGCGCAAGTGCGCGCGCTCGACCGCCATGCGATCGAGACCGCGGGCATTCCTTCGTTCGTGCTGATGACCCGCGCCGGCGCCGCGGCGTTCGACGCTCTACGCAAGTCCTGGCCCACAGCGCGGCGGATCCTGGTCGCCTGCGGTGCCGGCAACAATGGAGGCGATGGCTATGTTGTCGCCCGGCTCGCAAAGGCCGAATCGTTTGACGTGTCGGTCGCCGCGCTCGCCGGGCCGGAGCGATTGAAGGGAGATGCGCGCCGCGCATTCGATGAATGTCGCGCGGCCGGCGTGCCAATCGGCAGGTTCGACCCCGCGGCGCTCACGGACGCCGAAGTGATCGTTGACGCGCTGTTCGGGACGGGACTCGACCGGTCGCTCGATGCGGGTGCATGCGCGATCGTCGGCCACATCAACTCGAGCGAAAAACCGGTTCTCGCGATCGACTTACCGAGTGGATTGAATGCAGACACCGGCGCCGTCATGGGGGCTGTGGTGCGCGCCACGCGCACCATCTCGTTCATCGGTTTGAAGCTGGGGTGTTTTCTCGGCGAAGGCCCGAGTGTCACCGGAACGCTTGAATTCGCGTCGCTGGACGTGCCGGCGGCTCCGGCCGGGCTTGCACGGCCGACCGTCGAGCGCATCGACAGGGACCTGATTGCGCGCGTGCTGCCGCGACGCCGGCGAACGGCGCACAAGGGCGAGTTCGGACACGTGCTGATCGTCGGCGGCAACGAAGGCATGGCTGGCGCCATACAGCTGTGCGGTGAAGCGTGTCTCCGTAGCGGCGCCGGTCTCGTCAGCATCGCCACGCGTCCGGCGCACGTTGTCGCCGTCACCGCGGCCCGGCCCGAGTTGATGTGCCACGGCGTTGCAGAGCCACAGTCGCTGCGTGCGCTCATCGAACGCGCCGACGTCATTGCGATCGGTCCCGGGCTCGGACGAGATCCCTGGGGGCGCTCGCTCTTCGAGGTCGTGCTCGATGGTCATCTGCCGGTCGTTCTGGATGCCGATGCGCTCAATCTGCTGGCAGAAAGTCCGCGTCGTCGCGAAGACTGGATCCTCACCCCCCATCCGGGCGAGGCTGCGCGCCTTCTTGGCGTGCAAACGGCAGAAGTGCAGAACGATCGGTTAGCCTCGCTTCGCCAGTTGAACGGCCGTTTCGGTGGTGTTGTGGTGCTGAAAGGCGCCTGCACCCTGGTCGGCTTCGATGATGCAACTCCCGCGCTGTGCGATCGCGGGAATCCCGGCATGGCCACCGCCGGCATGGGCGACGTCCTCACAGGCGTACTAGCGGCGTTCCGGGCACAGATCGGCGATCCATGGAATGCGACGCGCGCCGCCGTGCTGGCGCACGCGCTGGCCGGTGATGAGGCGGCGAAAAATGGCGAGCGTGGCCTGATCGCGAGCGATCTCATCGCCCGGTTGCCTGCATGTCTCAATCCCAGACGCTCGAACTGAGAGCGCCCGATCCCGAGGCGACGCTGGCGCTGGGTGCCCGCCTGGCCAAATCGCTCAAGTTGCCGCTGGTGGCGCCATTGGTGATCGGGTTGAGCGGCGAACTGGGAACCGGGAAGACCACGCTGGTGCGGGGATTCCTTGGCGCTCTCGGTGTCACTGATACGGTGCGCAGCCCAACGTACACCTTGCTCGAGGAATACGACGCGGGACCACTGCGGGTGGCGCACCTGGATCTCTATCGCGTGCGCTCGAACGCGGAGATCGAGGAGCTCGGCATCCGGGAACTGCTCGAGGCGAATCGCGTGGTGCTGATCGAATGGCCCGAACGTGGGGAGGGCGCGCTGCCGCCCATGGATCTGTCGATCGCGCTCGAATTCTCAGGATCCGGAAGATGTATCGGCCTTGAATCCCGCACCGCTGCGGCGCGCGCGCTCGTCGGTGCGCTTCGCAGTTATTCAGGTAGGCGTTCAGATTGAACACCTATCTTCATAATTTGTATTGAAATAATCGCAGATTCCGGTTTACAGTACGGCGGGGGAAGCTTGAGTCCAAGACTGACAGATGACCGCAATTCGGCGAACTCTCATACCAGGCGCGTTCCTCGCTCTACTCGCCGGCACTGCTCAGGCAGTCGAAATCCGCGATCTCAGACTGTGGGCCGGTCCCGATCACACCCGGGTCGTTCTCGAGCTTTCCGGTCCAACCGCCCACAACCTGTTCACGTTGCGTAATCCCGAGCGCGTCGTCCTCGACATAGCGAATGCGACGCTTGCGGCCTCCGCGGCTGCGCCCGCCGGTCAGGGTGTCGTACGGCAGGTGCGTTTTGGGGAGCGCGAAGACGGCAACCTGCGCGTTGTGCTCGATCTGCAGGCGAGCGTGCAACCGAAGAGTTTTATCGTGGCGCCGAATGAATCCTACGGCCATCGCCTGGTGATCGACCTGGCTGCGCCCACCGAGCCGGCGCCGGTCAAAGTCGAGCATGCGCCACAGGACGACGCCCGTGATCTGGTGATCGCGGTCGATGCGGGACATGGCGGTGAAGATCCCGGCGCGATAGGTCGCAGCGGCACGCGCGAAAAGGATGTCGCCCTCGCGATCGCCCGGCTGCTCGGCGAGCGCATCGATCGTGAGCCCGGAATGCGCGCAACGCTGATTCGCAACGGTGACTTCTACATCAAGCATCGCGATCGCATCAGCAAGGCGCGCGACCAACGTGCGGATCTGTTCATCTCGATTCACGCCGACTCAATCCGCGACCGCAGCGTGACCGGTTCTTCGGTGTACATCCTGTCGCCGCGCGGAGCGAGCGATGAGGCGGCGAAGTGGCTCGCCGACCGCGAGAACGCTGCGGACCTTATCGGCGGCGTCTCGCTCAGCGACAAGGATGACGTCCTGCAGTCGGTGTTGCTCGATCTTTCGCAGACGGCCAGCCTGAGCGCCAGCATGAGCGCCGCGCAGCGCGTGCTGCTCGAGCTCGATCGCGTGGGCGAGATCCGCAAACCCGCGGTCCAGCAGGCTGGATTCCTGGTACTGAAATCTCCCGATATTCCATCGATGCTGGTCGAGACGGCCTATATCTCGAATCCCGGTGAAGAGCGCCGGCTGAAGGACCACCGGCACCAGGAGAAGCTCGCCAACGCCATTCATGGTGGCCTGCGAGGTTACTTCTACGCCAACCCCCCGCCCGGAAGCCGCGTCGCCACATTGGTGGCCCAGCGCGGCGCAGAGCCCGGTCGCGCAGTCATCGCTCAGGAAGGACCGATCGAACTCGACGCGCGCTGAGCGCATTAGCGTTGAACGGTTGACAGTTGGCAGTCGACAGTTGACGGTTGACAGTTGATGGCACGAAGTGCCGGTGCTTCTGTCTCAATCAACCGCCAACCGCCAACCGCCAACCGCCAACTCTCCCATGGCCATCCGCATTCTCAATACCGAGCTCGTCAATCAGATCGCGGCCGGCGAGGTCGTCGAACGGCCGGCTTCCGTGATCAAGGAGCTGATCGAGAATGCGCTCGATGCCGGGGCGCGGCAGATCGACATCGAGGTCGAGAAGGGTGGTGTCGCACTCTGCCGCGTGCGCGACGATGGTTCAGGTATCCCGAAGAACGAGCTGCCACTGGCGTTGGCACGGCATGCGACCAGCAAGATCAGCTCACTCGATGATCTGGAGCACGTCGTCAGCCTGGGATTTCGCGGCGAGGCCTTGCCCAGCATCGCCTCCGTCTCGCGGCTGACGCTCACGTCCCGCACGGCTGACGCAGACCCCGGCTGGCATGTACGCGTGATCGATGGCGAGATTTCTCAACCGGCGCCCGCGTCTCATCCGCCCGGCACCACGGTCGAGATGCGGGACCTGTTCTTCAACGTGCCGGCGCGGCGCAAGTTCGTCCGCAGCGACACCACCGAGTTTCAGCACATCGCGCGTCACGTCGAGCGCCTGAGCCTCAGCCGCTTCGATGTCGCATTCAGCCTGACGCACAACCAGCGGCGTGTCGTGTCGCTCGCGGCTGCCATGAATCGCGGTGCGCGCCAGCAACGCGTCGCGGCCATCTGCGGCAGCGAGTTCCTGCAGCACGCGCTTTTCGTCGAGCACGCGGCCGCCGGCATCCGTCTGCATGGCTGGATCGCGCTGCCCACGTTTGCGCGCGCGCAGCCCGACCTGCAGTTCTGGTACGTCAACGGCCGGCCGGTGCGCGATCGCCAGCTCGTCAACGCAGCACGGGTCGGCTACCGAGATGTGTTGTTCCATGGCCGCCACCCGGCGTATGTGCTCTTCCTCGAACTCGATCCGGCGCGCGTCGACGTCAATGCGCATCCGACCAAGCAGGAACTGCGGTTTCGGGATGGGCGCAGCGTGCACGAGTTCGTGCTCAGGACGCTCGCGCGAGTCTTGAGCGAGACGCGGCCGGGTGCACAGGCGATCGGGCCGGCAGCCAAGGAATCACTCTGGGTGCGCGCTGTTTCCGAGCGTGCATCGGCGATGGAGTCGCAGGGTGCAAGTCCACAAGTCGGCATGGCGCTGGGTGAGCCGTCGCTTCGCTTCGATCTGTCCGCGGTGCGCTCCGGGAACGGGGCGGGGCCGGCAGCTGGCGGCGGCGAGTTCCCGCTGGGATTCGCGCTCGGGCAATTGCATGGCGTGTACATCCTGTCGCAGTCGGCGGATGGCCTGATTCTGGTCGACATGCATGCCGCGCACGAACGCGTGACCTACGAGCGCCTCAAGCGGCTCGCCGCGGGGCAGGAGAGTGCTCCGCAGGTGCTGCTCGTTCCGGTGACCCTGGACGTTTCGATGTCGGAAGCTGACTACGCCGAACAGCACCGGGCGGAGTTCGAGCGGCTCGGGTTCGAGATCGATCGCCTGAGTCCGACCCAGCTGCTCATCCGCCAGGTACCGGCGCTGCTTGCGCGCACCGACATCGGTGCACTGGTACACGATGTACTCGCTGATCTGCGCGAGCGTGATGCGAGCCTGCGGCTGGAGGATCGCGGCATGGAGTTGCTGGCGACGCTCGCCTGTCGTACCGCCGTACGCGCGCATCGCACGCTGACGATCACCGAGATGAACGCGCTGCTGCGCGAGATGGAGCGCACCGAACGCGCCGACCAGTGCAACCACGGACGCCCGACGTGGATGCGGCTGTCGATGGCGGATCTCGATCGTCTGTTTCTACGCGGCCGCTGACGTGACGATTCTCCTGATGGGGCCGACGGGCGCCGGCAAGAGCGCGGCTGCCATCGCGCTGGCGGAACGCATCGGGGCGGAGATCGTGAGCGTCGACTCCGCTCTCGTCTATCGCGGACTCGACATCGGCGCAGCGAAGCCGGACCACGCCATTCGCGAGCGAATCCCGCATCACCTGATCGACATTCTCGATCCCGTGGCGACCTACTCCGCGGGCCAGTTTCTGCGCGATGCCCAGCAGGCCATCGACGAGATCCGTGGGCGCGGCCACATGCCGCTGCTGGTCGGCGGAACCATGCTCTATTTTCACGCGCTGCTGCACGGGCTCGCGGCGCTGCCGGAAGCGGATCCCGAGCTCAGGCGCGAGCTCGATGAACGTGTGGCGCAGAGGGGCATCGCGGATCTTCACGCGGAACTCACACGCGTCGATCCGGAAGCCGCCGCACGGATTCATCCGAACGACCCGCAGCGGATCCAGCGCGCGCTCGAAGTGTTCTATCTCACTGGTTCACCGATCACCCGGCTGCAGGTCGATCGACGAGGTGCGCTGCTCACCGATGGCGCACTGAAGGTCGTGATGTGCCCCGCGCGGCGCGCCGATCTGCATCAACGCATCGAGTGGCGCTTCCATGCCATGATGAAAGCTGGGTTCCTCGACGAGGTCCGAGCTTTACGCGCGCGCGGCGACCTGACGGCGACCACACCGTCGATGCGCGCCGTGGGCTACCGACAGCTCTGGGCGCACCTCGACGGTAGATACGGGCTCGATGAGGGCGTCCGGCGTGGGATCGTCGCAACCCGGCGCCTGGCGAAGCGGCAGCTGACGTGGCTGAGGACCGTTCCGGCGGCTCACTGGATTGAATCGGCCGACAACCGGGCGCTCGATCAGACGGCCGAACTCATCGGCGCCGTCGCGGATGCGCGCGGTTCCTGAGCGGCAGCTTGGGCTATGTTAAGATTTTGACCCAATGGTGCCCCGGGCCGGATTTCACGGCCACCCCAAGGAAGGGGTAGCGTAGGGCCAACAGACTCGAGAATCTGATAAAGAACAAGGAGATGAACATGGCCAGAGGCCAGTCGCTGCAGGACCCGTTTCTGAACACTTTGCGCAAGGAACGGGTGCCGGTGTCCATCTATCTGGTCAACGGCATCAAGCTTCAGGGTCAGATCGACTCCTTTGACCAGTTCGTGGTGCTGCTCAAGAACAGCGTGAGCCAGATGGTGTACAAGCACGCCATCTCGACGGTGGTACCGGCGCGCAACATCCGCGTGCCCTCCGGCGACGAGGAATCACCGGCCGCGCCCGCCGAATAGGAACCGATGAGACAGGAGAGTCCGGTTGTTTGAGCGGCCGCGTAGCGGTGAAGACGCGGTCCTGGTTCGCATCGGCATCGGGGAGCCTGCCTCGGAGCAGGACCTAAGCGAATTCACGGCGCTGGCGGTTTCGGCGGGCGCGCGTCCCGTGGCGACGATCAACGGATTCCGGCGACGACCGGAACCCCGCTTGTTTGTCGGCTCCGGCAAGGCAGAGGAGATTCGTGCCGCGGCGTTGACCCACGCGGCCGATGTGGTGTTGTTCGATCACGCGCTGACCCCGAGCCAGGAGCGCAACCTGGAGGAACTCATCGGCCGCCGCGTGCTCGACCGCAACGGGCTCATCCTCGACATCTTTGCGCAGCGTGCGCGCAGCTTCGAGGGCAAACTGGAAGTGGAGCTGGCGCAGCTCAAGCACCTGGCCACGCGGCTCGTGCGGGGCTGGACGCACCTTGAGCGGCAGAAGGGCGGCATCGGGCTCAGAGGCCCCGGCGAAACCCAGCTCGAGACCGACCGGCGCCTTCTGGCGAACCGGATACGCACGCTGACTCGCCGTCTCGAGAAGCTGCAGCGGCAGCGGGACACGGGTCGCCAGGCGCGGCGCGAGATACCGGTGCCCACAGTCGCGATCGTCGGCTATACCAACGCCGGCAAGTCAACGCTATTCAACGCGCTCACCGGCGCGGACGCGTATGTCGCGGATCAACTGTTCGCAACGCTCGACCCCACTGTGCGGCGAGTGGAGCTCCCGGGGGCGCAGGTTGCCGTGCTCTCGGACACGGTCGGCTTTGTGCGTGACTTGCCGCACGAACTGGTGGCGGCGTTCCGCTCGACGTTGCAGGAAGCGCGTGATGCGAGCCTCCTGCTGCATGTCATCGATGCCAGCGACCCGCAGCGACTCGAGCGCATCGATCAGGTCAACGGGGTGCTGCGCTCGATCGGCGCCGGCGGAATCCCGCAAATCGAGGTATTCAACAAGATCGACCGAATCGGCACCGCACCCCATGCAGAGCAAGCGGCGAACGGAAAGCGGGCGCGCGTGTGGCTTGCGGCCGCGCCGCGCGTCGGACTCGAGCCGTTGCGCAAGGCCATTGCCACCGCGTTGTGGCCCGAGATCGAGCGCGCCACGCTACGGATGACCCTGGGCGCCGCCGCGGCGCGTTCGCGTTTGTATGCGGAGCATCGTGTCCGCGCCGAGCGCGTGCTCGACGACGGGGGCTGGGAAATCGAAGTCGAGCTCACGCCGGCGCAGATCGAGGAGTTGTGCCGTAAACCCGGGGTCGCGCGCGCGTTGCCGGTGGCTTGTGCCCCGAACACTGACTCCCTACAATTTCGCGCCCCCAGGATCAGGGCCGCGCGCTGACTCCGGCGCGCGCACTATCAATCCAGAAATCACTATGGCTTGGAACGAACCAGGTGGTAGCAAGAGTCCGTGGGATCGGCGGCCCGGGCAGGGCCAGCCCGATCTTGACGAGATGGTGCGCAACTGGCAGCGCAAGCTGGCCGCAATATTTGGCGGCGGGCAGGGCGGCCGCCCATCGGGTGGACCGGGCGGCGCGCGCCTCAACTGGGGTTCGATCAGCCTGTTGCTGCTGGCGATTTGGGGTGCGACTGGCTTTTACCAGGTCGACGCGGCGGAGCGCGGCGTGGTCACTCGCTTCGGCCGCTACGTCAAGACGACGTCGGAAGGTCTGAACTGGCACTGGCCCTGGCCGATCGAGGCGCGGCAGATCGTCAACGTCGCCAAGAACGACAGCATCGAAGACAAGACGCGGATGCTCACTTCCGACGAGAACCTGGTCGACATCACCATCGCCGTCCAGTACATCCGTCCCGACCCGCTCAAGTTCCTGTTCCAGGTCCGCGACCCCGAGGATACGCTGCGCGACGTGAGCGAAAGCGCCATTCGCGAGATCATCGGCCAGAACAAGCTCGATTTCGTGCTCGGTGCGGGGCGCCAGGAGATCACGGAGAAGACCGAAGGACTTATCCAGGGCATGTTGGATTTCTACCAGACCGGCGTCCAGATCATCACCGTAAACCTCACGGCCGTGAACGTTCCCGAGGAGGTGGCGCCGTCGCAGAAGGACGCCATCAAGGCGCGCGAGGATCGGGATCGCTTCAGCCAGATGGCGCAGGCCTACCTGAACGACATCGTGCCGAAAGCACAGGGCGAGGCTTCGCGGCAGCGCCTCGATGCACAGGCCTATCGCATGCGCGTGATCGCGGAGGCCGAAGGTGAAACGTCGCGCTTCGGGCAACTGCTCACTGCCTATGAACGAGCCCCGAACGTCACTCGCGAACGGCTGTATCTCGAGACCATCGAGGGCGTTCTCAGCCGCTCGCGCAAGGTGTTGCTCGACACCCGGCCGGGCAGCAGCGTGATCTATCTGCCGCTCGACAAGTTGCTGGAGAAGGGCACGGCGGGCGGCACCGACGCCGCGGCTTTGCTCGCTGCTCCCGTCGCGAGACCGCAGGACGGACCGGTAGAGACGATCACCGTCGATCCGCGCAACCGGGGAGACCGCTGATGCCGCCGCGCGCATTGTCACTGGTGATTCTCGTCGGCGCGGTGCTCATCCTGGTGAGCAAGTCGGTGTTCGCCGTCAAGGAAACGGAACTGGCGATCAAGTTCCGCTTTGGCGAGATCGTGCGCTCGGACTACAAACCGGGTCTGCATTTCCTGGTGCCGTTCATCAACAACGTGCGCAAATTCGAGAAGCGCATCATCACGCAGAATCATCCGCCCGAGACCTTTCTTACCAGCGAAGGCAAGATCCTCAACGTCGACTTCTACGTCAAATGGCGGATCGTCGACGTCGAGGCGTACTACCGCGCGACCAGTGGCCTGGAGGAGAACGCGGCGCTGCGCCTCAGCAACAACGTCAAGGACAGCATCAAGAGCGTGATTGCGCGTCTGACGATCCAGCAGATCGTCGCAGCCGAGCGCGCGGCGGTCACCGGAGACCTTCTGGGGGATGCCGGGCGTGACGCGCAACAGCTTGGTGTCGAGCTCGTCGACGTGCGCGTGCGCCGCATCGATCTGCCGGATGAGGTGACCGATTCGGTATACCGGCGCATGGAGCAGAATTTCGCCGCGCAGGCGGCCAAGTTGCGCGCCGAGGGCCAGGCCACGGCCGAGACGACGCGCGCCGATGCGGACCGGCAGCGCACGGAGATCCTGGCGGCGGCTTCACGCGATGCGCAGAAGATCCGCGGCGAGGGTGATGCGCAGGCGACCGACATCTACTCGCGCACGTTCAACAGGAACCCCGAGTTCTACAAGTTCTATCGCAGCCTGCTCGCGTACCGGAACTCGATCGGCCGCGACACCGACGTGCTGGTGATTTCGCCCGACAGCGAGTTCTTCAAGTACCTGGAGCGGCCGGACGCGCGCTGAACGGCGCGTGCCGCCGCGCAACTCCTCAAGCCCTGGAAACCGCCGATGATCTGGTCGGACCTGCTGGCGGCTTGCGCGCTCTATCTGGTGCTCGAGGGCATCCTCCCGTTCCTCAATCCACAGGCGATGAAGCGGACCATGCAGGCGTTTTCCATGCTCGAGGATCGACAGCTGCGCATTGCGGGACTGGCCAGCATGGTGGTGGGCGCACTGTTGCTTTACTGGGTGCGGGGCTGAATGGGCAAGAACATCATCGTGATCGGCACCCAATGGGGTGACGAGGGCAAAGGGAAGATCGTCGACCTGCTCACGGATCGCGCCGGCGGTGTGGTGCGCTTCCAGGGTGGTCACAATGCCGGTCACACGCTCGTCATCGGCGAGCAGCGCACGGTGCTGACGTTGATCCCCTCGGGCATTTTGCACCCCCACGTGCAATGCCTGATCGGCAACGGTGTCGTGCTGTCGCTCAAGGCGTTGCTCGAGGAGGCGGACCGGCTGATCGCGCAAGGCGTACCGGTGTTCGAGCGGCTGCGCATCAGTCCCGCCTGTCCTCTCATCCTGCCGTCGCACATCACACTGGACCAGGCGCGCGAACGCGCGCGGGGCGCGAACGCGATCGGCACCACCGGGCGTGGCATCGGCCCGGCCTACGAGGACAAAGTGGCGCGCCGCGCGGTGCGGGTCGCCGATCTGTTTCAGCGCGAGCGCTTTGCCGCCAAGCTCGGTGAAGTGCTCGACTATCACAACTTCGTGCTGCAGAACTATTTCCGTCTGCCGCCGAGCGATTTCCAGCAGGTGCTCGAGGAGTGCCTGACCCAGGCGGAGCGCATCAAGCCGTTGGTCAGCGACGTGACGCAGACGCTCGCCGAGCTGAGCGCGCTTGGTAAGAACGTGCTGTTCGAAGGTGCGCAGGGAGCGATGCTCGACGTCGATCTCGGCACCTATCCGTTCGTGACCTCCTCGAATACTACCGCCGGCGGCGCCGCGACCGGCACGGGGATCGGGCCGTGCAACTTCGATTACGTGCTGGGCATCGTAAAGGCCTACACCACGCGCGTCGGCGCGGGTCCGTTCCCGACCGAGTTATTCGATGAGGACGGCGAGCACTTGTCCCGCGTCGGTCGCGAGTTCGGCTCGGTCACCGGGCGGAAACGGCGCTGCGGATGGTTTGATTCGGTGGCGCTCAAGCGTTCGGTGCTGAACAACAGCGTCTCCGGCTTATGCGTGACTAAGCTCGACGTGCTCGACGGTCTCGAAGTGATTCGCGTCGGCGTCGGCTATCGGTGCGGCGAAAAGATCCAGCAGGCGCCACCGCTGATCACCGACAGTTACGCCGATTGCGAACCCGTGTACGAGGAACTCCCGGGATGGCAGGAATCGACGGTCGGTGCGACCGCATACGCGCGCTTGCCGGCGAGCGCGCGCCGCTACCTTGAGCGACTGCAGGAGATCGTCGCCGTGCCGATCGACATGATTTCCACCGGTCCCGAGCGCGATCAGACGATCGTTCTCAGGCACCCGTTCGACTGAGCGCAGAATCCCGAGTGAAACCTGGCGGCGTGGTGCCCAGGAGAGGACTCGCATACGAGTAGAATTTGAGCCGTTTTCTAGGTTTTCTGGTGTGCCGATCTCACCGGTTACTCGCAATGTTACCCTCAGCCTTCTTGGCCCGTATGTCGCGTCGAGCACACCCGTTGGCTTCAGTAGGTGCCCACGCTTCGGAACTGGAGCCAATCCACTACGAAATGTCATCCTCGATCCACGCAACTGAAATTCGGCCGAGCCGCCGCCGCTTGGGAAATTCGCCACTGCGTTCGAGACGCCAGATCGTCATGTGCGAGAGTCCCGTCACTTGGATTACTTGTTGGGTGCGCAGCAGTTTCATGACATTTGTTCCTCGGCCGCGCTTTCTGCAGGCCGTGCGCTTACGGGCGAGTTCTCACTGACTAGCAATCATTAGTGAAGCTGGCGAGGAAAATCACGCCGCGTTTGACCCGGACAAACGGCAGAAACTCGCAGGGCAGACGCGCCAAGCGGAGCACCGGCGGTACGGTAGACAGAGTATTGGGTGACCCGCCCGGTGATTTTCCGTCTATTTGATTCTTGGGAGGATGGCAAGTTGAAGGGCCCCGCCTTTTCGGACCAACGCGGCGTTGTCGCGCACGAGTTTCATGCGCGCGTCAAGGCGATTGGGCTCGAGCCAGTCAGCGAAGCGCTCGGAGGGACACCAGGCACGCTTGCGACGCTACGACAAGCCCTGTGGAGGTGAGACGGACGTGCGTGAAGTGAGTCCCTGAAAGGGCTGGAACCCTCGACCGGGATACACGCTCCTGATGGTTCTTGATGCGTGGAGTCTAGAAGTACCCGTGCAACTGCACGAAATACTCCCGTCGGTTCTGCAGGTCGTTCTGTGGGATGCCCTCGTAGACACGTGCACCCACGCGTAGTTGCAAAAACTGAATTGCGAAGTATTCCCAGACGACGCTGAAGCGGTTCTGCTCATCTTCACCGACATCGTCGTCCGGCTCGAAGTACTCCGCGGTCAATTTGATGTTGTGTCCCTTGCGCAGCAGCCAGTTCGCCTCCAGCAGACCCGTCAGCAACGTGCGGCCATCCGCGCCCAGACTGTCATCGTCGACCCAGTCCGCTTCGCCCAGCCAGGCGGTCGGACCGGTGCGTACCCCGCCGAACACGCCCGCGACGAGGCGTTCGCCGGCGTCGGCACCGTTGCGAGCGGCGCTGGCACCGACTCGCCACGCGGGCTGCACGAACTCGGCGCGCGCCACGACCAGTTTGGCGTCGTCGGTCTCTGCCGCGCCGGCTGCGCCGTTGGCGATTGCGAGCTGCGCCGACCACGCCCCTGTTTCGAACCCGAGCTCGACGCCGTTGTCCGGCGTCGTCATGTTGAGGCCCGGCACCTGGCGCACGAATGCGCTGTCGTCCTCGAGCCGCAGGCCGAAGGGCAGATAGAACTGGCCCGCCTTCACGTACGTCGATCCCTCGCGCAGCCACAGGCGCACGTTGGCCTCGAGGTTGGCCGCGCTGCCCGGCGCGAAGCGCTGATCGACATACACCGACAGGCGATTGGGGACGACGGCGAAGTCGAGGAACAGCCGCAGTTCCTCGAGCTCGAAGGCCGTGTCGGTGCCGAGATTGCGCGTATCGGACAGCTCGGCATTGGCGCGCGCATTTCCGCCCACCGACAGGAAACGGCTGATGCTGCCTGTCCAGAGATCGGTGTCGTCCGGATTCAGACGCCGCGCCGCCAGCTCCGTCTGCGCATACACGTTTCCGAATACGGTCCGCAGGCCGCCACCGGTCGGATTGACGTGGCACTGGATGCACTTGAAACCCGTCTGCACGGCGAGCCAGGGTTCTGCGCTTACTGGTGCGGCAGCGCCCAGGGCGGCGATGGCGAGCAGGGCAGGCCCCAGAGTCCGATGTGTCATCGTGTGGGCTCCGTCACGGTGAATGTCAAGCGGAAGTCGCCTCCGGCAACGCCGTCGCTGTCGCCGTCGACCGCATCGCCGGCCATGTCGGCGAGTGCGGCCGCACCACTGGCACGCAATTGCAGTTCGTATTCGCCGGTACCCAAAGGCACCGCCGTCTCTATCCACACACTGCTCGGGTCATTCAGCGGCACACGAATACTCCGCAGCGGTTCCAGCGGCGCCGTGTCAGGCGCGTGCTGCGTCGCCGCTCCGACGCGGCGGAGCTGCACCGTCGTGGCGTTCACCAGCGACGCATCGAGCGGGCGCGAGACAACGATCAGCAGGCGACTGAGCGGCGCGTCGAGCGCTTCGCCATCGATGGGTGCGCTGGCGACGATCGCGGTGGGCGCCGTGCTCACGGAGACCACGGCCGGTGCGGGCGCGCCTGCGCTGATCCACTGCCGCACGTTGTCGATCGAGGTCTGCGGCAGCGGCGTTCCGCCCAACGGCATGCGCGCACCGACGGCGGCGCGGCCTTCGATCTTGTGCACCAGATAGCTGGAGCCGGGATCGCCGGGTGAGACTCGCAACAGTGCGGGAACCTCGACGCTCGCGACGTTGACGAGCATCGCGTAGCTGACGCCGGGCTCGAGGCGAAGTCCGAGCGGTGCCGCGCCACCGGCATGACAGGTGGTGCACAGCGGCGTGAAAATCGTGCTCTGCAGAAACACAAAATCGACCGCGCCGCCAGGCGGCGGAGTGCCCGGATTCTCGCCTATCGGTCGGCCGTTCTCATCCAGGCCCTCACCACTGCCGGCGCAGGCGGAAATCGCAATTGCAGCCACGGCAGCGAGTGACTTGCAGCCGCGCAAGCGCATGGCCGAGGCGACCCGCAAATTGGGCAACACCATTTCCTCACTCCGACTAGTGACTCGTCGCGCGGTAAGTGCGGCCGACGGCGTAACGGGTTCACTCGCAACATGTCGCCTGCCGGTGTGAACCGATTCAAGGAAATCGAGCACTCACCGACGCAACAAACTGCTCGGGCGCGCACCTGCGCGCCTGAATTCAGCCCGTCCGTCTGATCGGAGAGTTCCGCATGACAGAGTTCCGCATGACAGCGCAGCCCGAGTGCGTGCGCGTGGCGAGCGCTCATTTCTTACTTGCTCTAATCGCGGCTATCGTTGCCGCATGCGGCGGCGGCGGCGGCGGCGGCTCGAGTATGCAGGCCGCGAGCGCGACTATTGCGGTGCAGCCCGCGACAATCACGCTGGGTCAGAGCGCAACGCTGACCTGGAGCACCAACGGGACAGGGTGCACGGCGAGCGGCGCCTGGAACGGCGCGCAGGCCGCGAGCGGGACGCTGGTTGTCACTCCCAGCGCGGTTGGCACACAGACCTACACATTAGTTTGCTCGGGTGGAATCTACGGCGAGAGCAGCAGCCAAACCGCGACGCTCACCGTCAACGCGCCGAGCGCGTTTGCAATGAGCAGCCTCGTGTCCGATGGCGCCACGCCCGCGACCACCACGGACGCGAACCTCGTGAATCCCTGGGGAATTGTCTTCGCACCCGGTGCGCCGGTCTGGATTGCCAACAACGTCACGCAGACCGCGACTCTCTACGACGGCACCGGTAACGCATTGGCGCTGATCGTGAACCTGCCTGCAGGCCTCAACGGCAGCGCTGACGCCACCGGAATCGTATTCAATGGCAGCACGACCGATTTTGTCGTGACCAAGGATGCTCTTTCCGCGCCCGCGCGCTTCATCTTCGACGGCGAGGGCGGAACCATTCTTGGCTGGGCGCCCACGGTCGATGGCACAAACGCGATCATCGCGTACGATGACGGCGCGGGCGGGGCCGTCTACAAAGGTCTCGCGATTGCAAACAACGGCACAGCCAATCTGCTGTACGCCACCGACTTCCACAACAACAAGGTCGACGTGTTCGACAGCAACTTTGCCAGGATCACGGTCGCTGGCGGGTTCACGGACGCGACTCTACCGGCGGACTACGCGCCGTTTGGAATCCAGGCACTGCAGATCCAGGGCCAGACGCGCATCGTGGTGACCTACGCGAAGCGGGACGCCGCGACGGACGATGAAGTAGCGGGAGCGGGCTTTGGTCTCATCGATGTGTTCGATACCAGCGGCACTTTGCTGACTCATCTCGTCGCCGTGGGCGATGCACTGAATGCACCTTGGGGTCTCACCATGGCCCCGGCGGGATTTGGCACGCTCAGCAACGCCTTGCTCGTCGGCAATTTCAGCGATGGCGTCATCAACGCGTACGATCCGGTGACGGGCGCATTCGTCGGGAGCCTCCAGGACAGCGCGGGACAACCGATCGCGACGCCCGGACTTTGGGGAATCGCATTCGGCAACGGCGCGCGCAATCAGCCGACAACGACGCTGTACTTCGCTGCTGGCATCGCCGGCGAGGTCGATGGTCTATACGGGCGCATCGATCTCGGCGCCACGGCGCCCGACATCGTTGCGCCGACTGTTGCGCTGACGGCGCCTTCCGGTACGGTGAGCGGCACCGTCGCGGTCACGGCCGACGCGGCCGATAACGTCGGCGTCGCCCAGGTCGAATTCCTTGCCGGCACGGCTTCGCTCGGCGTCGACACGACGGCACCATACGCGGTCAACTGGGACACGACGACCGCCGCCAATGGCAGCGTTAGCCTCACCGCCGTTGCGAAGGATGCGTTTGGCAATTCAACGACCTCGGCCGCAGTGGCGGTGACCGTATCGAATGTTCCGCCGCCGCCCGACATCACGCCCCCCACTGTTACGCTGACAGCGCCTGGCGGTACGGTGAGCGGCACGGTGGCTGTGACTGCGAATGCGGCGGACAACGTCGGTGTGACCCAGGTGGAGTTCTTCGCCGGCGCGACGTCGCTCGGAACGGACACGAGCGCGCCTTACTCGGTCAGCTGGAACACGACGACGGTTACGGATGGCGCTGTGACATTGACCGCCGTCGCGCACGATGCTGCCGGCAACACGACGACGTCGGCACCGGTCGACGTCACCGTTTCGAACGCGGTGGTCGTGACGCTGGCGCAGCTTCAGACCAACATCTTCACGCCGCGCTGTTCCGGCTGCCACACCGGCGTCGGCGGGACGTTGCCCGGTGTCATGAACTTGACGAGCACTGCGGCGACGTTCACGGCGCTCGTCAACGTCACCAGCATCAGCGAACCGACGTTCAAGCGCGTGCTGCCCGGCGACCCGAACAACAGCTACATCATCCATAAACTCGAGGGTACGCAGCTCGTCGGTTCCCGCATGCCGCTCGGAGGACCCTTCCTCGACCAGGCGACCATCGATCAGGTGCGCGCCTGGATCAATGCCGGCGCACCCAACAACTGACCCCTGCGGCAAGGAGGGCGCGGAGCAACTGTTCCGCGCCCTCTTCCCGACGCAATACAGCCCCTCGTAATGCAGTCTCATCCGCTGCACCCGCTTCGGTTCAGCATGCCGACACTGTCCCCGCTAGAATGTGTGTCGTGCACGCGGCCATACCTCCCCGGCCGATGCGCCATGAAAACGCAAAACGGGCAGAGTGGCATGCATGGTGATACCCGCGCATCGGCGCCTTCGCCGTCTACTCCTGGCCAGCGCCGGCGTGGTGGTGGGCCTGCAGTCCGCGACTATTCGGGCTGAAGGACAGATCAACGGCCTCGTCGGAATCACGAACGACTACGTGTTTCGTGGCCGCAGCCAGACAAGCGGTGATCCCGCCTGGCAGGCAGGCATCGGCTATGAGCACAGCTCGGGTGCGTTCGGTGGCGTCTGGGCGAGCCGCGTCGACTTCAACTCTCGCTGGGATCACGAGCTGGAGATCGACTATGTGGTCGGCTTTGGCCGCGACCTGCACCGCGACTGGCGGGGCGAAATCGCACTCCGCCACTACACCTATCCCCAGTCGCCCGACCCGCTCGACTACGACTACACTGAAATCGCAGGCACGCTGCGGTTCCGAGATTTCGTCACGCTGATCGTCGCCTACTCGCCCGGCTGGAGCGGCTACACATCTCGCGGCGCGGTGCGCAGCGACCGGCTTCTCGCGGCCGAAGTGGGCCTGCAGTACCCCGTGGGGCATGGCTTCAGCGCGACGGGTGGGTTGGGCCGGCTCGACATCGCGGGACCGTCGGGCGGCACGTCCCTGTACTGGAACGCCGGCGTTGCACATCAATACAGCCGGCTCACTGTCGATCTGAGCTACTACGACACCGACCGTAGCGCTCGAGCGCTCTATGGTCCCACCAGCGTCCAGGGTGACGTCGTCGCGGCCATCGTGTACAAGTTCTGAACGCCCCTCGCCAATACTTGTGCGCTGCACCCGCCATTCGCGTGGCGAGTGGCCAGAATGAACCTTTTGCGCGTCGGAAGGCACTCACTGTCGAGAACCTCAATTAGGCCGCCTTTTCAGACCTTGACCTTGGATGGATCAAACGCGAGCGGTCACGACGTCGATGTCGCGATCGAGCCTGAGCTTGCGCTCCTCCAGCGCATAGCCGGCGGTGACAGGGCCGCCTTTCATGAATTGTTCGAGGCGTACTATCGCCGTCTGTCGCGATTCTGCACGCGACTCCTGCACGATCCGCAACTCGTCGAGGAAGTGGTCAACGACACCTTGATGGTGGCATGGCGCAAGGCTGGAAGCTTCAACGCGCGCTCCCGAGTCTCCACCTGGATATTCGGAATCGCCTACCGCCTGGCGATGAAGGCGCTGGCATCGGGACAGCTCCGCGCCAGGGAGATCGGATCTGACGGCGCCATGCAGGGCCAGGCGGGGTCAAGCGTCGAGACGCAGCTCGAGGACACCGAAGTGAGGGAGCTGCTCGAGGTCGCGCTCATGCGGCTCTCGCCCGACCATCGTGCTGTGCTCGAGCTTGCATACTTCATGGGCTACTCCTGTGCGGAGATCGCAGCGATCGTGGAGTGTCCCGTCAACACCGTGAAGACTCGCCTGTTCAAGGCTCGCGAGCGCTTGAGAATGTTGTGGCCGACGCTGACAAGCGAGACGCGACCGACATTTCAGGAGACGATGGAATGATTGCTCATCAGGCCGTATCGCAGCGAGAGCATCTCAGCGTTCGCGAGCTCCTGCCATTCTTCATCAACGGCACGCTGTCGGAGCTCGAGAATGCGCGTGTCACGCGTCACGTCGCAAGCTGCGCGAGTTGCCATGCAGAGCGCGACGAACAGCGCCGGCTCATGGAGTTGATGCACGCTGCGCCGGAACGCGCGGGCGACGCGCAAGCAGCGTGGGCGCGGCTGGAGCGGGCTCTCGATGCCGAGTCACGCGCTCGGGCGCAGGATCGCCGGGTGCGACCAGCCTGGATATGGAGTATCGGTCTCGCCGCTGCGGCCGCCATGGTGTTGTTGCTCACGCGGATTGTGCTAATCGATCCAGATTCGAGCACCAACGATTACCGCACGCTCACTTCCGCAACACCGGCCTCCCCCACGGGCAGCGGGACGATACGCGCGGTATTCGTCCCGCAGGCCACTCTGGGCGACATCGAGAATCTGCTCGATCGCGCGCGTTGCCAGATCATCAGCGGTCCATCGCCTCGCGGCGTCTACACCCTCGCACCGTCGGGTACGAAGGCTGGTGCCCCGCATGATGCGCTCGCGGCACTGCGCGCGTCGCCGCTGGTCGCGTTGGCCGAGCCCATCGGTGAGGCGCGTGTCGAGCGGTAGCGGCGTGTCGCAGAGCGTGAAACTCGCAATGGTGATGCTTTCGAGCGCTCTGTTGCTCGGCTGCATATCGGCGACAGATCTAGGGCTATTGGCGTCAACGACCGTTGAGGACGTGCGTCCACCCGGCTCGCGCCTCACGGACTCCGATTCCGATCGGCAGATCCTCGTCACGATCGACAACGAACCGCAGCTCGATCTGCGCCGTGCAGGCTCGACGATTCGCGGCTACTTCTCGTCGGATGCCTATCGCGCAAGCCCGGCCGCGCGCCAGATCGCGGAACAGCTCAGCCGCGAATACGGCCTGGCACGCCGCGACGCTTGGCCGATCCGCGCCTTGCAGGTTCATTGCGTTGTCTACGAGGTACCCGTAAGCATTTCCCGCGATTCCGTCATCGCGAGGCTCGCACACGATCCGCGCGTAGAGTCGGTGCAGCCAATGCAGTCATTCACAGTGCTCAACGGCCCACCGTATAACGATCCGTATTCCGAGCTGCAGCACGACATGGGCACGCTGAGCGTGTCCTCCGCGCATCGCTGGGCCAGAGGCCGCGGCGTGCGCGTAGGCATCGTCGACACGGGCGTCGACCTGCGCCATCGGGATCTCGACGGCAAGGTGGTGGCCACCGCGGACTTCGTCGCGCGCGATCGGCGCGCATTTCTCACCGATCGTCATGGCACCGCAGTGGCCGGCGTAATTGCGGCATCGGCCAACAACCGCCTCGGCATCGTGGGTGTAGCTCCGGACGCTGCACTCATCGTTGCTAAAGCCTGCTGGTATGCACCCGGAGATCGACTGCAGACCGCGGCAGTGTGCAGCAGCTTTACGCTCGCGCGCGCACTTGCATTCGCCCTCGAGCGGGATGTCGATGTACTCAATCTCAGTCTCAGCGGCCCTCGCGATCCACTCCTCGAACGCCTGGTCGCGGCTGCCATCAATGCGGGCGTCGTGGTGGTTGCGGCGCGGCCCGACGGCGCTCACGCGGCGGCTTTTCCCGCGGGTGTAGATGGCGTCATCGCAGTGCTCGCCGCGGAAGTCGAATCCGAGGGGCAGCGCTCCGATGGATCACTCTATGCGCCCGGACAGGAAATTCTCACGCTCACGCCCGAGGATCACTACGACTTCTTCTCGGGCAGCTCGGTCGCCGCGGCACACGTCTCGGGAATTGCGGCGCTGATACGCGAGATTCGACCGCAGATTACGAACGTGACAATGCGCGAGCTCCTCGTCCGTACGTCAGCACGAGTGCCGTCGACTCTAGGTGCTCCGCGACTCGTGGTGAACGCCTGCGCAGCCCTTGCCGATCTGGTAGGCAGCAGCGAGTGTCCCACCATGATCGCCACTGCCGCGACCGCAGGTTCCGAAGGGCTCCCGGTCCGATAACCAACAGTAGAGTACGAGCGTCACGCCTCGAAGCGACTGACCACTTGAGGCGGAGATCGCGCCTCGCGGAACGAAGCGGTCGAGAGGACTAGAAAAAGCGGCCCGACTGGCTTCATTTCTAGCCTCCGATAAGGCCCGCGCCCCGCCGACCACCCGCAATGTTGCCCGCTGTCAATCAGTCAGATCGGCTGATCAGGTTGGGCTTCGACGAATCACGTCTGAAAGGGATCGATCACTTTGACGCGGCCATAAAGTCGACCGTGCTCGAAGTCTTCCGACCAGAGGGTATCGAGTCCGCATTCGTCCGCGTACGCCCGGAGGTGGGCATCGAACCACGAAAGCCTGTAGAGCGCGGCGCCCCGCAGCGCCGTGCGCAACGTAGCTTCCGTCGGATAAACGACCGGGAACTGCACGAGCATGTCTTGCACTTCGCGGTGTGCGTCCTCGACGGGGAGCAGCGGCGCCTTGCCGGCGATCGGTCGCGTGACCGCGGCAACGAATTCGACCAGAGCCTGATGGGGCACCATCATCGACTGGTCAGCGATCCCTCGCCGCAGCAGCTCTGTCGTACGCTTCTGCTTGGCACGGAACTGGGGGTCGAATCGATGGACCAGGACGTTGGTGTCAACGAGCCCGGCCACGCGTGTAGGGTTCCTCCCGCGTCCAGCCGCGGTTCTTGGCGGCTGCATGGGTTCGCATACGCTCGCGGGCGCGCTGGCGTTGGGTGGCCCGATCGAAGTGACGGAGCCGCTCCTGTGCAGTCATGGCAGTGTTCGCTCCGCCTGACACTTCTTCCAGGAAAAGTAATCATTACAGTTCATTGCCCACATCTTAATCTGCAGTGACACCCGCTTCACCATGGGTAACTCCGTGGCGAAGCAGCAAGGAAAGGCTGGAAAACAATGGATTTCTGCGCGAATGTGAGTCCTGGACTGCCCAGGAGAGGACTCGAACCTCCACGGATCGCTCCACTGGTACCTGAAACCAGCGCGTCTACCAGTTCCGCCACCTGGGCATCGCGGAGCCGAGTGAACCGGCCCCTGAAGAAGGCGCCGCACTTTACGTGCGGCCTCCTACCTTGTCAAATCACGGACTTGGTCGCAGATCGTGCAATCGATCGCATGCGATTCGAGACCAGCAAGTGACACCAAAAAAACGTTCACCGCACGCTCCGAAGGGTCGCTGGCAGGATCGCGACCCGCGATTCGCGAGCGAGAGCCGCCGTTACGAGGAGCCGATCCCGAGCCGCGAGCTGATCATCGCGGAGCTTCGCGATGCCAATCGGGCCTTGAGCGCGGGCGAACTTGCACGGCGTCTTCGTCTGCGCAAGGACGCCTTGATCCGCGCGCTCGAGAATCGCCTGACGGCAATGAGCCGTGACGGCCAACTGCGACGCAGCGGTCGCAATGCGTATGGCGTGGACGCGGATCTGGGACAGCTCGAGGGCACGGTCACAGCGCATCGCGATGGCTACGGCTGGTTCGCACCCGACAGGGGCCCGCCCGACGTGCATCTGGATGCGGGCCAGATGGCAGGCGTGATGCACGGCGATCGAGTGCGCATTCGCGTAACGGCCGACGACGGCCGCGGTCGGCGCTCGGGGGCGGTTGTCGAAGTGCTCGAGCGCGGAACGCGCGAGCTCGCCGGGCGCTTCGAGGATGCCGGCGATGTCGCCGTGGTCATTCCCGAGAATCCCCGCTATCGACAGCGGATCCTGATTCCGCTTTCGCAGCGCGGTTTGGCGCGGCACAACGATCTGGTCATCGTCGAGCTCACCGAACCGCCGACGCGCACCTCGAACGCAATCGGCAAAGTCACGCGAGTTGTCGCGACGCGCAACTTGGCGGAGCTCGCCGCCGAGCTCGCCATCGTGACGCACGGCCTGCCTTACACCTGGCCCGAGGCAGTCGAGCGCGAGGCGCGTAGCTGGGGAGATCGCGTACGCGCGGCCGACATCGCGGGACGCGCGGACCTGCGTGACCTCGCGTTCGTGACCATCGATGGCGAGGACGCTCGTGACTACGACGATGCCGTGTACTGCGAGCCGGTGTCGCGCGGCTGGCGCCTGCTGGTCGCGATCGCGGACGTCAGCCATTACGTGCCCATCGGCAGCGTGCTCGACGTCGAGGCGCAGGTTCGTGCGACCTCCGTCTATTTTCCCGATCGCGTGCTGCCGATGCTGCCGGAAAGCCTGTCAAACGAGTTGTGTTCCCTCAAGCCCGGGGTCGATCGGCTGGCACTGGTCTGCGAGATGCACGTGGATGCACACGGCGCGGTGACCCGACCGCGATTCCAGGCGGGCGTGATCCGGTCGCAGGCGCGCCTGACCTACACCAAGGTCGCGGCGATTCTGCTGGCAAGAGATCCGGCGTTGAGCGCCGAAAACGCAGCACTGGTGCCCCATCTCGAGCACCTGCATGGCCTTTACCACGCTCTGCGCATCGCTCGCGAGCGGCGCGGAGCCCTCGATTTCGATGCCCCGGAAATCAAGGTGCGCCTCACGGAGGAAGGCTCCGTTGCCGCCCTCGAAGTGCATGCGCGCAATGACGCGCATCGCCTGATCGAGGAATGCATGATCGCCGCCAACATCGAGGCGGCGCGGTTTCTCAACAAGCACGACCTGCCGACGCTGTATCGGGTGCATGGCGAGCCGGAAGAGCGCCGGGTGACGGAGCTGCAACGGATGCTGCGGGCGCTCGGTGTCGGCGTACGTTTTCCCACAACGATCGGCACGCGGGAGCTGAAGCAGGTCAGCGCGCTCATCGCCGGGCGGCCGGATGTCGCCTTCATCGAAAGCCTGTTGATTCGCTCGCTGCCCCAGGCGGTGTACCAGCCGGTCAACATCGGGCACTTCGGGCTGGGCCTGAAGGAGTACGCACATTTTACTTCGCCGATCCGGCGCTACCCGGACCTGCTGGTTCATCGTGCCATCCATCATGCGGTCAGAGCACACGGGAACGGGGGATTCACCTACTCGAGCTCCGACATGGAGCGCCTCGGCAGCGAGTGTTCAGCGAAAGAGCGGCGCGCAGATGAGGCGGCGCGCGACGTGATGGCCTACCTCAAGTGCGACTACATGCGCGCCCACGTGGGCGATGAGTTCGAGGCCGTCGTCACGGGCGTGGTCGAGTTCGGGTTGTTCGTCCAGCTCGACAACCTGCAGATCGACGGTTTGGTGCACGTGTCCGCGCTGCACGGGGACTTCTTCGAATTCGATGCGACGCACTGCGCCTGGGTGGGCAGGCGGACGCGGCGGACCTATCGCCTGGGCATGCATGTCGCGGTCCGGCTCACGCGCGTCGACCTGCGTGAGCGCCAGCTTGACTTCGAGCTTGCGAATGAACCCCGCACGACGACACCACGCGGTGCACGCAAGACGCGTACTCGCCGGCGCAACGGCTGAGTCCGAGCATGACGGATCGTTCGTGGGTTCATGGGGTGCACGCGGTTCGCTGGCTCCTCAAGCAGCACCCGGAGCGAGTGCGCCTGTTATACGTGCAGGACACCCGCGACGATGCGCGCGCGGCGGAAGTGCTGGCGCTCGCACACGAAGCCGGCATCAAGCACCAACGTATTGATGGGCGCCGCCTGGACGAGTGGACGGGTGGCGCCGCCCATCAGGGCATCGCCGCTGAGGTACAACCCGCGCGCAGCTGGGATGAGTCCGAGCTGCTCACTCACCTGGAGAAGTTGGCTGAGCCCGCGCTGCTCTTGCTGCTCGATGGCGTGCAGGATCCCCACAATCTCGGCGCGTGCCTGCGTACGGCGAATGCCTGTGGCGTGCACGCGGTCGTCGTTCCGCGCGATCGCGCCGCCGGACTGACACCGACCGTGCGCAAGGTCGCGGCGGGCGCAGCGGAACTGGTGCCACTGGTGACCGTCACGAATCTCGCGCGCGCCATGCGCGTCCTCAAGGAGCGCGACCTCTGGTTCATTGGCACCGATGCACAGGCCGCACGCAGCACTTTTGATGCCGAATTCAAGGGCGCGATCGGAATCGTGATCGGAGGCGAGGGCGCGGGGCTGCGCCGGCTGACGCGCGAATCCTGTGACCTGATCGTCCGGCTGCCCATGCGCGGCGCCATTGAGAGCCTAAACGTGTCGGTCGCGACAGGAATGATGCTTTACGAGGTGCTGCGGCAGCGATGATAAGATGCTTGCCACCCCCCGCACGCTTCAGTACCATTCGCGCCCTTCGTTCGGGACAGGCCTGGGCGATCCATAACTCCTTGCCGCATCTGGTTTTTCGCATACCGGGCGGCTACATCCAGAGGGAGAATCGATGCGACACTACGAAATCGTGTTTCTGGTCCACCCCGACCAGAGCGAGCAGGTTCCCGCCATGCTCGAGCGCTACAAGGGCATGATCGCGACCGGTGGTGGTAACGTTCACCGCCTGGAAGACTGGGGTCGACGCCAGCTCGCATACCCCATCGCCAAGGTTCACAAGGCACATTACGTGCTGATGAACATCGAGTGCGACCACAAGACGCTCGGTGAGCTCACGGGCGCGTTCCGGTTCAGCGACGCGGTGTTGCGTCACCTGGTCATCAAGGCCGATTCGGCGACGACCGAGCCCTCGCCGATGGCACGCGCCAGCGAGGAGTCCGAGGCGCGCCCGGGCCGCGACGAGGGTCCCGGATTCGATCGTGACGATGACGACGAAGCCGGCGCCGGCGCGCGCTGATCCGTCGGACCGCAACCCACCGTATTCGGGGCACACACATGGCGAGATTCTTTCGACGCAAGAAATTCTGCCGCTTCACCGCGGAGGGCGTGAAACAGATCGACTACAAGGATCTGACCACGCTCAAGAGCTACATCACCGAGACCGGCAAGATCGTGCCGAGCCGCATCACCGGCACCAAGTCTCACTACCAGCGCCAGCTCGCGCTCGCGGTCAAGCGTGCGCGCTACCTCGCGCTCCTGCCGTACACCGACCAGCATTGAGGGCGTCGCGATGGAAGTGATTCTGCTGCAGAAAGTCGCGAACCTCGGTGGCATCGGCGACCGCGTCAAGGTCCGGCCAGGATTCGCGCGCAATTTTCTGCTCCCACAGGGCAAAGCGACGATGGCGACGGAGGCCAACGTGGCCAGGTTTGAGGCGCGTCGCGCCGAGCTCGAGCGCATTGCGCAGGAAGAGCTCTACAAGGCGCAGCAGCGCGCCGAGCACATGCAGGATTTCAAGCTGCGCATGACGGCCAAGGCCGGCACTGAGGGAAAGCTCTTCGGGTCGATCGGTACGGCGGATATCGCGGATGCCTGCACGACGGCTGGCTTCGAAGTCGCGCGCAGTGAAGTGCGCTTGCCCACTGGGCCGATCCGCGTCATCGGTGAGCACGCGGTCACGCTGCACCTGCACACGGACGTCAACGTTGCTCTTCCCGTGACCATCGTCGCGGAGGATTAGCCCGGTCACGCCCGTGATCAAGACGCAGAAGGTCTCCGTCTCATCGGCAGAACCCCTGCGCATTCTCCCGCACTCGATTGAAGCCGAGCAGAGCGTGCTCGGTGGCCTGATGCTCGATGCGACTGCCTGGGATGCGGTCGCCGACGTGCTCACGGCGCCGGATTTCTACCGGGCCGACCATCGCATCATCTTCAGCGCGGCCGCCACCGTGAGCGAGCAGGGCAGCCCGATCGACGTGGTGACGCTGTCGGAGCATCTCGAACGTCACGGGCAGCTCGAGGCGGCGGGTGGCCTCGCCTATCTCGGGACGCTCGCACGAGATACGCCGAGTGCCGCCAACATTCGTGCCTACGCCGAGATCGTCCGCGAGCGCTCGTTGCTGCGCCGGCTGATCGAGGTGGGCACGGGCATCGCGAGCTCGGGATTCAATACCGACGGACGCAATGCCCGCGAACTCGTCGATGAAGCCGAACGGCACGTGTTCGCGATCGCCGAGGCCGGGGCGCACGGCCGTGACGGCCTGGTTGCCGTGCGCAGCATTCTGCCCGGCGTCATCGATCGCATCGATCAACTGTACCGCTCACCCGAAAAGATGACGGGCGTGGCGTCAGGCTTCACACAGCTCGACCAGATGACCGGCGGATTGCAACCCGGCGATCTGATCGTCATTGCCGGACGCCCCTCGATGGGCAAGTCGACGCTGGCGGTCAACATCGCAGAAAACGCCGCAGTCGGCGCCGGGGTCGCGAGTGCAATCTTCAGCATGGAGATGTCCGCCGAGCAGGTGAGCCTGCGGATGATCTCCTCGCTTGGCCGGATCAACCAGTCAAACCTGCGCACCGGCAGGCTTTCGGAAGAGGACTGGCCGCGCATCGACACTGCGATGACGCAACTGTCACGCGCGCCGCTGTTCGTTGACGAAACGCCGGCCCTGACGCCGACCGAGATCCGCGCTCGCGCCCGCCGGCTGAAGCGGGAACACAACCTGGGCCTGGTAGTGGTCGACTACCTGCAGCTGATGCAGGTACCGGGCACCAAGGAGAACCGCGCCACCGAGATCTCCGAGATCTCGCGGTCGCTGAAGGCCTTGGCCAAGGAACTCAAAATTCCGGTGATCGCGCTGTCGCAGCTCAATCGCAGCGTGGAGCAGCGCGTCGAGAAGAGGCCGGTGATGTCGGATCTGCGCGAATCGGGTGCGATCGAACAGGACGCCGATGTGATCCTGATGATCTATCGCGACGAGGTTTACGAGGCCGCCACCTCGCGCAAGGGCATCGCCGACATCATCATCGCCAAGCAGCGCAACGGCCCGACCGGGGAAGTGCAGCTCACCTTCCTCGGCCCCTATACGAAGTTCGAGAACTACGCTCCCGAAGCGTACGGAGAGGGCGTGCTGCGGTGACGCGCCTGATTCGCGCAGTCATCCACTCCAGCGCGCTGCGCGCCAATCTTACCGCCGTGAAGCGCTTCGCGCCCCGGGCGCGAATCCTGGCCGTCGTCAAGGCCAATGCCTACGGCCATGGCCTGGTACCCACCGCGCTCGCGCTCGCCGATGCCGACGCATTTGCGGTGGCGCGCCTGGAAGAGGGCATGGCGTTGCGCAGCGCCGGAGTCCGCACGCCGATCGTGTTGCTTGAGGGTGTGTTCAATGCGCCGCAGCTTAGGGAGGCTGCCCACCAGGATTTCGAGCTGGTCGTTCACAGCCCGGAACAGGTGGCGCTGCTGGCGGACTGGCGCGGCGCACACTGCTTCAACGTCTGGCTCAAGATCGATTCGGGAATGAATCGCCTGGGGTTCCGCCCGGAGGAGTTTCCGGCGGCCCACAACGCGCTCGCCGAGAGCGCTGCCGTCGCTCCGCGAATGCGGTTGCTCACGCACCTGGCCAATGCCGACGCACTCGGCGATCCGGTGACAACGGAGCAGATCGCATTATTCGAGCGCACCGTCACCGGGTTCACGCTCGAACGCAGCATTGCCAATTCAGCCGGCATCCTCGGCTGGCCGACGAGCCACACCGATTGGGTTCGACCCGGCCTGATGCTTTACGGCGTTTCGCCGCTTGCGGGGCGGACCGCGGCGGACTTCGGGTTACGACCGGCGATGACGCTGCTGAGCACGGTTATCGCGACGCGGCGCGTGCGGCCCGGTGAAAGGGTCGGATACGGAGGTTGCTGGACCGCGCGCCGCGCAACGACACTGGCGATCGTTGCGGTGGGCTACGGTGACGGCTATCCGCGGCATATCGCCAATGGCACGCCCGCGCTCGTCAACGGTGCGCGCGCCAGCATCGCGGGGCGCGTATCGATGGACATGGTGGCCCTGGACGTGACCAACCTGCCAACGGTGCACGTCGGCGCCATTGTAGTTCTGTGGGGCGAGGGATTGCCGGCTGAAACGGTGGCGCCGCACGCGGACACGGTGCCGTACGAACTGCTGTGCGGGGTCAGCCAGCGCGTCGCGCTGGAACTGGAATAAGCTCAGTTCTCGAAGAAGCCCATCTTGACGCCGGCCAGCTGGATCACGTCGTTGTCGCGCAACCGGCGTGCCTGCGGGCCGATCGCCGATCCGTTGACCAGCGGGAAGTCGTTTTCCTTGCCGCTGTCGACATGCACGATGAAGTAACCCTCGGCACGGCGCGTGATCGCCGCAACCTGAACGCCTGGTCGGCCGAGCGTCGTCAATGCTTTGGTGAGCTCGAGCTCGCGTCCCGCGAACGCGCCGCTCAGCACCTGTAGCTTGGCTTTCGGCAGCGCGACCGGCTGATCGCTTTCCGGCTTTGCCGACGGCGCGAGTTTGGCCGCGGCCTGCTCCACCGACTGCGCCACCTTGCGAAGCTTCTCTTCGCCCTGCGAGCTCGGCTGGATCACCATGGTCTTCTCGAATTCGTCCTGCTCGGCGTCCCCTTCCTGCTGGTCGACGAATCGCAGCTGGTGATGGCCGACGGTGACGACGTCACCGTGCTGCAGGGCATGCTTCTTGATCAGCTTGCCGTTGACGTAAGTGCCGTTGGTGCTGTTGAGATCCTCGAGGAACGAGTCATTGAGGATATTGATGATGAGCGAGTGATGGCCGCTGACGGCCGGATTGTCGATGCGGATGTCGTTGTCGGGAAGACGGCCGATCGTGTACCGCTCCTTGTTCATGTTGTATTCCGCGAGGATCTGACCGTCCAGGCTCAGAACTAACCGTGCCATGCGTTACGCCTCGTTCCTTCAGCCAAACCATCCCAGAATCTTGTCGAGCATCCGCCGGCGAGCGGGAAAGGAGTCTACGACATGGGCCATGACCAGAGATATGTTGTCTCGGCCACCGTTGTCGTTCGCCAGCTGCGTCAGTTGCTTAGCAACTGAATCAAGATTAGCACTAAAAGTATTGATAGTTAAGTGAATATCGTCGTCCTCGACCATGTCCGACAAACCGTCGGAGCAGAGCACGTAGAAATCACCCCTATGCACTGACTCCTCGTTGATCTCCACTTCGACGTTGGGTTCGACACCCAATGCGCGGGTCACGTAGTTCTTGTTGGTCGCTCGCTGCGCTTCCTGCTGTGAGTAGAACCCGCGATCGACCAGCTCCTGCAACAGGGAGTGGTCCATGGTCACCTGGGCGAATTGGTCGTTGCGCAGACGATAGAGACGCGAATCGCCGACGTGCGCGATCGATACGCGATTGTCGTAGAACAGGCAGCTCACGACCGTCGTTCCCATGCCTTCGCACTGCGGCTGGGTCTTCGAGGTCTGGTGAATGATCTTGTTGGCGCGATGGATCGCGTCCCGCAGGATGATGCTGGGACGTGCGAGCCCGGTTTCGGGGTCGTTGCCTTCCAGGTCTTCGCGAATCACGGCCTCGCGCACCAGGTTGACGATGGTCTTGACCGCGATCCCGCTCGCGACTTCGCCGGCGTTGTAACCGCCCATGCCGTCGGCCAGCACCAGCAGGCCGATGTCAGGATCGATGGCGATCGTGTCCTCGTTGTGTTCGCGCACCTTGCCGGTGTCGCTCATGGCGACGCACCGCAGCTTGCCTTTCAGGTTGCTCATGTGAGCGTCAGTGTCCCTGGGCTCGCAACAGGCGGCCGCAGTCACGCAGCGCCACGGCCATCTCGCTGCCGCTCTGGTAGCGCTGGTCGGCGTGCTTCTGCAGGGCGCGGGAGAGGATCGCCTCGAGCATCCCCGGCAGATCGGGCCGGACCGCGCGCAACGGCGGGTGCGCGTCGTTGGCGATCTTGAACATGAGACCGGTCATCGAATCGGCGCGAAATGGCAGCTGACCGGTGAGCAGCTGGTAGAGCGTAACGCCGAGAGAAAACAGGTCGGATGGGCCCTGAACGGTTCGGCCCTCGAGCTGCTCGGGTGACATGAACGACGGCGTACCCAGCACGACGCCCGTCTTGGTCGTACCACTGTCGGTCAGTCTGGCGATGCCGAAGTCGGTAATTTTCAGCCCGTCGCTGGATTGATCGAACAACATATTAGCGGGTTTGATGTCGCGGTGGACCACATTGAGCCGGTGCGCGTGCGCGAGTGCATCGGCCGCGCGCGCCAGCAATTCAACTACGGTGGAGGCGGGCAACAGCTCGGAGGACGAGGTGAAGTCGCTCAGCGGCCGGCCGGAAAGGAATTCCATCGCGATGAAGGCCAGCTGTTGATCCTCGCCCGCGTCGAACACCGTAACGATGTTCGGGTGGTTGAGCCGGCCGGCACTCTCCGCTTCGCGGAAGAAGCGCCGCCGTGCCTCCTCCAACTCTTCGTCGCTGAACTCACGCACCAGGGCGATCGCCTTGACCGCCACCACGCGGTTGATCTTTGGATCGCGCCCCAGATAGACGACGGCCATCGCGCCACGGCCGATCTCCCGTTCGATCTGGTAGCGGCCGAGGGTGCGTGGGGCGGCGGTGGGGCGACTGGGCACTGTGGATAAGTTGGGCCGGTTGACGCGGTTCATCGTCTCGGTCTCAGAACCCGCCCGGCGGGCACAAAAGAACCCGAAGCGTATCGTGTTGGCGCGCCGCATGAATACAGGGATCGCCGTTCCGTGCGCTGCGCCACGCGGCGCAGAGTCGAATTTTGCACGCCATCACACATTGGCCTCGAGCCCCCACCCCTGGGTCCGTAAGCGGGCGGGAGTATAGACGACCGGGCAAGGGGCTTTCAGGCCCTCGCGCCCGTTTTTCGAGCTGACCATGAAGCTGTGCGAGCGCATGCTAGGATTTGCGGCCCTTCCTGCGAGCCCGACCCTTTTGGCAAAACCCAAGACACTGTTCGTTTGCGCAAGCTGCGGTTCGACGACACCGCAGTGGCAAGGTCAATGTCCGACGTGCGGAGAATGGAATGCCCTTGAGTCGGCGCCGGCGCCCGCGCGTGGGGCGCGTCGGGCGGCCGCCACCGGGAACCCTGGTGCCGATCTGCGGGCGGTCAATTCGCCCGACGTTGAGCGGAGGACTTCAACGGGCCTTGGCGAGCTCGATCGCGTACTGGGTGGGGGCGTGGTCACCGGATCGGTGACGTTGCTCGGCGGGGATCCGGGGATCGGCAAGTCCACGCTGCTCCTGCAAGCCGCCGCTGCGGTCGGCGGCGAGCAGGCGGTTCTGTACGCAACCGGCGAGGAATCGCTGCACCAGGTCGCGCTCAGGGCACGACGCCTCGGGCTCGATGCCGCACGGGTGCGGCTGCTCGCAGAGACCTCGGTCGAACGCATCATCGAGGAGGCCGGCAGCGCGGGCGCCCGCATGATCGTCGTCGACTCGATTCAGACCATGATGTCCGAGTCGAGCGACGCAGCTGCCGGTGCCGTGTCGCAACTACGCGAATCCACGGCGGCGCTGGTGCGCTTTGCCAAGTCGCGCGACACCGCGGTGTTCCTCATCGGTCACGTCACCAAGGAAGGCGCCATCGCCGGACCGCGCGTGCTCGAGCACATGGTCGATACGGTGCTGTACTTCGAGAGCGACAGCGGCAGCCGGTATCGCGTGGTGCGCACCATCAAGAATCGTTTCGGCGCCGCGAGCGAGATCGGCGTGTTTGCAATGACGGAAGCCGGTCTGAAGGAGGTGCGCAACCCTTCAGCCATCTTCCTCTCCCGTCACGAGCAGCCGGCGTCTGGCAGCATCGTGACCGTGACGCGCGAAGGCACGCGGCAGCTGCTGGTGGAAGTGCAGGTGCTGGTCGATTCCACAGCGCTGACGAATCCACGACGCGTCGCCGTCGGCCTCGATCACAACCGTCTCGCGCTGTTGCTCGCGGTCCTGCATCGCCATTCTGGAATCGCGATGCACGGCCACGACGTGTTTGCCAACGTGGTCGGCGGCGTGCGGATCAGCGAAACAGCCGCCGATCTTCCGGCTCTGCTGGCGGTGGTCTCGAGCTTGCGTGACGTGCCGCTGGCGCAGGACCTGGTGGCTTTCGGCGAGATCGGCCTCGCCGGAGAGATCCGTCCGGTTCCCTATGGCGAAGAGCGGCTGCGCGAAGCGGCCAAGCACGGCTTCCGCCGCGCTATCGTGCCCGCTGCGAATCGGCCGCGACAGCCGATCGATGGGCTGCAGGTGCTGGGAGTGCAACGGCTCACCGAGGCAATCGCTGGCGCTTGCGGCTGACCGGTTGGCCGGGCTCGGGTAGTGCCGGTGGCGTAATGCGCACGGTCCTGACCGTATTGTCCCCCGCCTGCAGCACTTCCACCGTGTAGCCGCCGATCTTGAGGCTTGTCCCCGGCTCCGGAATCGTCTCCAGGTACTCGACGATGAGCCCGTTGAGCGTTTTCGGACCATCGGTCGGCAGAGTCCACTGCAGGGCCCGATTGAGGGCGCGCACGCTCGCGCCCGCATTCACTACGAAGCTGCCATCTGGCTCCGAATGCACGTCCTTGTGCATCATGGTCGCCGGGTCGGTGGTGAATTCGCCGACGATCTCCTCGAGGATGTCCTCGAGGGTCACCAGCCCCTGCACGTCGCCATACTCGTCCACAACCAGCGCGATGCGCCGGCGCTGGCGCTGGAAATTGAGCAGCTGCGTGTTGAGCGGCGTGCCCTCGGGCGCGAAGTAGGCGTCGCGGGCGCGAGCGAGCTCGATCAGGCGTTCGCGATCCAGATCGCCGCGCGTCAGCTCACGCGCAACGGCCTTCAAGTGCAGGATACCGATGATGTTGTCGAGCTCGCCTTCGTACACGGGCATGCGCGTGTGCTGGCTCTGGCTGATCTGTGCCAGGATCCGGTCCCAGTCATCGTTGACGTCGATCCCGACCACCTCGTTGCGCGGCACCATGATGTCGTCCACGGTGACCTTCTCGAGATCGAGGAGGCTGAGGAGCATCTGCTGGTGCCGCTGCGGAACCCTCAGGCTCGCTTCGGCAACGACCAGGCGCAACTCGTCGAGACCCAGAGAATGCTCGCTCACGGCCTGCTTCGACACGCCCAGCACGCGCAGGAACCCGTTGGCGAGCTGGTTCGCAACCCAGACGATGGGCATGCTGATCCATATCAGCGGCCAGTAGAGGTAGGCGGCGGCCAGCGCCATGCGTTCCGGGCGCACGGCGGCGAAAATCTTGGGTGCCAGCTCGCAGAACACCACGGTGAACAGGCCCAGACCCAGCGTCGTTGCCCAGACCAGGGCGTCGCCGCCATAACGCTGCGCGAGCAGCGTACCCACGGTCGGCGCGGCCATCGTGGTGAGCGTGATCCACAAGAGGTTTACGCCGAGCCAGCGATCCGGTTGTCGCGTGAGCTTCTCAGTCAGTATCGCGGCGCGATCCCCGCTGCTCGCGCGGTGACGCAGCCGGTAACGGTTAATCGTGAGCAGCGCGACCTCTGTGCCGGCGAAGAACGCCACAAGCACGAGGAGGAAAATGAGCAAGAAGATCAGCGTCAGAATAGGTTGGTCGCTCAAGGAAGTTGCCTCGTGCGTTCCGTCGGGAGCTAGCCCGGCCAATGATGCATGGCCGGCCCCGATCATGCACGCCACCGCCCACGGCTATAATCGCGCCGATGTTCGACAAGCTCACGCAACGCCTTGGCACTGCGCTCGATGCGCTGCGCGGGCGCGGGCGCATCACGGAGGAAAATATCGCCGACGCCCTGCGGCAGGTGCGGATGGCGCTGCTCGAAGCGGACGTGGCCCTGGCCGTCGTCAAGACGTTTGTCGAAGCAGTCAAGGTACGCGCGCTCGGCATCGAGGTGAGCCGCAGCCTTACTCCCGGACAGGCCTTCATCAAGATCGTCCATGACGAGCTGGTCAGCGTCATGGGTGGCGCAGGTGCCGAACTCAACCTGCGAGTCCCGCCACCGCTGGTGGTGCTGCTTGCGGGCTTGCAGGGCGCGGGCAAGACCACGACCGCCGCCAAGCTCGCCGCGTGGCTCAAGTCGCAGGGCAAGAAGCGCGTGCTGCTGGCAAGTGTGGACGTCTACCGACCGGCGGCGGTCCTGCAGCTCGAGCGCCTTGCAACGCAGATCGACGTCGGCTTCTCTGCCGTGCCGGCCAATGCGATCCCTGAAGAGATCGCCGCGGCGGCACTCGTGCAGGCCCGCCAGGGTCTCTACGACGCCCTGATCGTGGATACCGCGGGCCGGCTGCACGTCGACGCGGAGATGATGGAGGAAGTGCGGCGCATCGACCGCGCGCTCACCCCGAACGAACGGTTGTTCATCGTCGACAGCATGGCCGGACAGGATGCGGTCAACGCGGCCCGCGCTTTCGGCTCGGCGCTCGACTTGACCGGCATCATCCTCACCAAGGCAGATGGCGATGCGCGTGGCGGCGCGGCGCTCTCGGTGCGCCAGATCACGGGCAAGCCGATCCTGTTTCTCGGCGTGGGCGAAAAAACCGCTGCGCTCGAGGCTTTCAACCCGGAGCGTATTGCCTCACGCATCCTCGGCATGGGTGACGTGCTCGGCCTGGTCGAGCAGGTCGAACAGCAGGTCGATCGCGAGAAGACCGAGAAGCTCGCGCGCAAGCTGAGCCAGGGGCGCGAGTTTGATTTCACCGATCTGCGCGATCAGCTCGCGCAGCTGCGACAGCTGGGTGGGCTCGGAGCATTGTTGGAGAAACTTCCGGCTCAGCTCGCCCGGACGGGAGCGATGCCGGCGCAGCTCGACGAGCGGCAACTCAAGCGGCAGGTCGCGATCATCGATTCGATGACGCCACGCGAGCGTCGTCGCCCGAATCTCATCGACGGCTCGCGCAAGCGTCGCATCGCCGCCGGCGCCGGAGTCCAGGTGCAGGACGTCAATCGCCTGCTCAAGCAGTTCCTGCAGATGCAGAAAACGATGAAGCAATTCTCCAAAGGCGGTCTCGCCCGGATGCTGCGCGGCATGGGCGGGCGAATGCCGTGAAAAGATAAGTCGGTGCCGGACACGGCTTATGTGGCATTTCCGCGCACCCGCCCGAAATGCCACATAAGCCGTGTCCGGCACCGTTAACCGGAGGAGGAATCATGAATCGTGTTGTCTTCGCCCTGTTTTGCGCCTGGCCGTTCGCGGCGCTGGCCGCTGACGACATCAGCAAGGTCAACGGCTCGATCGAGATCGCGGCCAATCAACAGGCGGGCAGTCTCTCGACGGTTAATGGCACCATCCACATTGGGGCCGGAGCGAGTGTCGCGGATGTGGACACCGTCAATGGCCGCATCACCCTCGACGAACGGGGTGTGGCGGAGTCGCTCAAGACGGTCAACGGGTCGATCACCGTTGAAGCAGAGGCTCGCGTGCGCCGCCACGTCACCGCTGTGAATGGCTCCATCACGCTTGAAAGCAATGCCGACGTTCAGGGCCGGGTCGCGAACGTCAACGGCGAGATTCGCCTCGATGGTGCGCATGTCGGGCAGGGCATCCAGACCGTGGAAGGCGACATCGAACTCGGCCGGCAATCGCGCATCGAGGGCGGTATTCACGTGGAAAAGCACAGCGCGGGTTGGTTCAGTTTTTCATTCTGGGAGGACATCCCCCGGGTGGTAATCGGTCCCGGCTCGATCGTGCAAGGCACGCTCAAGTTCGAGGGCGAGGTGGAGCTCTACGTCAGCGATACCGCAACGATCGGGGCGGTCGAGGGCGCCAAGGTCGTTCGCTTCTCCGGCGAGCGGCCCCCTTAACTGTCGGGCCGCTTCCAGACGCTTGATTTGCAAAAAAGTTTCGCCTTCGCAGCGCAGTTTGAGTAGAATCCGCGCCTCGTTTTTCCGGGCCGGGGACATGACCAGATGGTGACGATTCGACTGACGCGAAGGGGTGGCAAGAACCAACCCTTCTACCACGTAGTGGTGACCGACAAGCGCAGGCGGCAGGGTGGCAGCAGCCTGGAGCAGGTGGGCTTCTTCAATCCCCGTGCGCGCGGCGGCGAAAGCCGGCTGCGTCTCGATCTCCCGCGCATCGATTTCTGGACCGGCAAGGGCGCGGAAGTTTCCGATCGCGTGAAGTCGCTCGTCGCGGGTTATCGCAAGCAGGCGAGCGTCTGAGGCGGGGCCAACCCGCCGGATCGTGAACATCCCGGGCTCGGAGCGAGCCGCGTCTCAATGGCTGCCGATCGGCCGCATCGTCGGCGTATTCGGCTTGAAGGGCTGGGTCAAGGTTGAGTCCTACACGGATCCTCGCGAGGCGATTCTCCGCTACGGTGTGTGGCACCTCGATCGACCGGCAGGTGGCGGAGCCCGGCGAGTGCGCGAGGGTCGGCCGCACGGGCGCCTGGTGGTGGCGAGCCTCGAACAGATCGGGGACTGCGACGTGGCGCGGACGCTGGTCGGGGCGACGATTGCAGTGCAGCGCGCGGCACTGCCGGAGCTGAAACCACGGCAGTACTATCAGGCCGACCTGATCGGGCTGCGCGTGGTCGATGCGCAGGGACGCGAGCTGGGGCGGGTGGAGTACTTCATCCATGCGCCGGCTCATCCCGTGATGGTGGTGCGCGGCGCGCAGGAGCACTGGTTGCCGGCGACACCGCAGCACTTGCGCCGGGTGGATCTCGAGGCCGGTGAGATTCGCGTCGACTGGGACCCGACCGAGGAACAGGATTCCGGTGGCACGCCTCCACTTTGAGGTGGTGACGTTGTTCCCGGAGATGATCCGGGGCGCGCTCGAAGCGGGCGTCACGGGACGCGCGGTGAACCGCGGCTTGGTGAGCGTCGGAGTGGTGAATCCACGGGATTACGCCACCGATGTGCACCGGACGGTCGACGATCGGCCGTATGGTGGCGGCCCCGGGATGGTGATGAAAGTCGAGCCGCTGCGGAGCGCGATTCGTACTGCGCGGGCGCGCGCACCGGCCGGTAGCACGACGGTGTTTCTGTCGGCGCAGGGCCGACTGTTCGATCAGCAGCGCGCCATGGAGTTGTCGCGCCGCGCAGGCTTGATCCTGGTGGCCGGACGCTACGAGGGCGTCGATGAGCGTCTGATCGAGCTCGAGATCGATGAGGAGTTGTCGATCGGGGATTACGTCCTGAGCGGCGGTGAATTGCCGGCGCTCACCGTGATCGATGCGGTGACACGGCTGTTGCCGGGTGCGCTCGGCGATGAGCAATCGGCCGTTCAGGAATCGTTTTTCGACGGGTTGCTCGATTGGCCGCATTTCACGCGGCCCGAGGATTTCGAGGGGCGGGTGGTCCCGCCCGTGCTGGTGAGCGGCAACCATGCCGATATCCGCCGCTGGCGCCTGAAGCAGGCACTTGGGCGGACCTGGCGGCGGCGGCCGGAGTTGCTCGCACAGCTCGAGCTCACGGCGGAACAGCGCAAGCTCCTCGATGAGTTCATCGCCGAGAGCGAGCGCGCGAATCAGAGCTGAAACCGCGGGGTCGATCCCGCCCACGAATAGCAGTGAGTGAGATGGCAGTTATGAACAAGATCATCCAACAGATCGAAAGCGAGCGCATGTCGCGCAAGGTCCCGGACTTTTCGGCTGGCGACACGGTGCTGGTGCAGGTCAAGGTCGTCGAGGGCGACCGGGAGCGCGTGCAGGCGTATGAGGGTATCGTGATTGCGAAGCGCAATCGCGGCTTTAACTCCTCGTTCACGGTGCGCAAGGTGTCACACGGCGAGGGCGTGGAGCGCGTGTTTCAGACCTACAGCCCGGCGATCAGCGAGATCGTCGTCAAGCGCCGCGGCAACGTGCGGCGCGCGAAGCTCTATTATCTGCGCGATCTTTCCGGCAAGGCGGCCCGCATCGAGGAGAAGGTCTGAGCCCAGGCCGGATGCTGAATCGCGGCGCCGTTTCGAGTTCGACGATGGCCCTCGCGCGCTCCCTGATCCCGTTGGCGGCCGCAGCCGCCCTGTGCACCGGTGCGACTGCCTCTGCCGCGGACCGGACCGCGCTGCTGCAATCACTGAAACTGCCGCCGGGTTTCCACATCGCCATCGAAGCGGACGACGTGCCCAACGCCCGCACGCTGGCAGTGGGGGACCGGGGCACCCTGTTCGTGGGCACCCGCAAGGGCGGAAGCGTTTACGCGGTCCACAAGCTTGCCGATGGTCGGCGCGAAGTGCTCACCATAGCGCGCGATCTCAATTCGCCGAACGGCGTGACTTTCCGCGATGGCGCGTTGTACGTGGCGGAGATCAGCCGCATCCTGCGCTACGACGACATCGAGAATCGTCTGCAGTCGCCACCGGCGCCGGTCGTTGTCGCCGCTGATCTGCCGCGCGACGCCCACCACGGCTGGAAGTACCTCGCCTTTGGCCCGGACGGCAAGCTGTACGTGCCGGTCGGCGCGCCATGCAACGTGTGCAACGAACCCACGCATGCGCTGATCCTGCGGATGAATCCGGACGGCAGCGGTCGCGAGGTGTTCGCACGCGGCGTGCGCAATACGGTGGGCTTCACCTGGCACCCGGTGACCGGAGAGCTTTGGTTCACCGACAACGGCCGCGACTATCTGGGTGACGATGTGCCACCCTGCGAGCTCAATCACGCGCCGCGCGCGGGGTTGCACTTCGGGTTTCCGTTCTGTCATGGCGGCGACATCAAGGATCCGGAGTTCGGCCAACTGGGCAGCTGTTCCGCGAGTGTCGCGCCGGTGCAGAAACTCGCTGCCCACGTGGCTCCGCTCGGCGTGAAGTTCTATACCGGCAGGCAGTTTCCGCAGCGCTATCGCAACCAGTTGCTGATCGCCGAGCATGGCTCCTGGAACCGATCGGAGCGCTCCGGTTATCGCGTGACACTGGTGCGTCTCGAGGGCGCCAGGGCAGTGTCGTACGAGCCGTTCGTCACCGGCTGGAATCAACGCGACCGGGTGCTCGGGCGGCCGGTCGATCTGCTCGTCATGGCCGATGGCTCGGTGCTGGTCTCGGACGACAGCGCGGGCGTCATCTATCGGATCACCTATAGCGCGCCAGGTTGACGCGCGAGAGGACGGCGAGGTCAAGTAACAGCATGTCGCACCGCGGGACTCTCTTCGGCGTTTTTACGTTCATCTGGCGCGTCCTCGACGGGCTGCGCAAGATGCTGCACCTGATCTTGCTGCTGGTGCTGTTCGCGATCGTGCTCGGGGCCTTGCAAACCTCCATACCGCACGTGCCGCACGGCGCCGCGCTGGTGCTCGATCTTGAGGGACGTATCGTCGAGCAGCTGAGCGGTGACCCGCTCGAGCGTGCCGTCAAGGATGTCACCGGCGAAGGCGAGCCCGAAACGCTGCTGCGCGACGTGCTGACGGCGCTCGAGGCGGCGGCCAAGGACGATCGCATTCGGATCGTCGTGCTCGACGTGAGTGCAATGAGCGGTGCGGGCTTGAGCAAGCTGCAGGAGATCGGCGCCGCTCTGCGTGAGTTCAGACAATCGGGAAAGAAGATCGTCGCGGTCGGCGAGGCGTTCGAGCAGTCGCAGTACTACCTGGCGGCGCACGCAGACGAGGTTTACCTCGATCCGCTGGGCTATGTATTCATCGATGGCTACGACTACTACCGCACGTTCTTCAAGCAAGCACTGGCGAAGCTCGCGGTGGATGTCAACGTGTTCCGGACCGGCACCCACAAGACTTACACGGATGCTTTCACCCGCGACGAGATGTCAGCCGAGGATCGCGAGCAGTCACTGGTGTGGCTGAACGCGCTGTGGAGTGCGTATCAGACCGACGTTACAACCGCGCACAAGCTGTCGCCGGGTGCACTCGCGGCCTACGCCGCGCAGATCGCGGCCCTCGTCAAGGGGGCGAAGGGCGATACCGCACGGGTGGCGTTTGCACAGGGCCTGGTGACGGCGCTCAAGACGCGCGATGACGTCTATGAGGATCTCAAGTCGGTGGTGGGCGAGGACGAATCGACCCATTCATTCAGGCAAGTCGACCTCGACGACTATGTCGTGGCCATCCATTCTGAAGAGATGCTCAAACGCGGGTCGTCGAACAAGGTCGGCGTCATCGTCGCGGCCGGCGACATCCTGGACGGCTTTCAGCCAGCGGGGACGGTCGGCGGCGATTCGACCGCGGAGCTGATTCGTGACGCGCGCTACGACGAAGACGTCAAGGCACTGGTCGTGCGCGTCGACAGCCCCGGTGGCAGCATGTTCGCGTCGGAGGAAATCTATCGCGAGCTCAAGGCCGTGCGCGAGGCGGGCAAGCCGGTCATCGTCTCGATGAGCAGCGTCGCGGCCTCGGGCGGCTATTACATCGCAGCCGCAGCGGACGAGATCTGGGCCAGCCCGACCACGATCACCGGCTCGATCGGCGTGTTCGCGACGATCCCCACGTTTCAGGACACGCTCGCCAAGGTGGGGGTCCACGTGGACGGCGTCGGGACCACGCCATTGAGCGGCGATTTCCGTCTCGACCGCCCGCTCGGGCCGGCAGCGCGCGACATCCTGCAGGCTGGCGTCGAGAATGCGTACGGCCTGTTCCTCGATCGCGTCGCGGAGAATCGCAAGAAGACGCCGGCCGAGATCGACGCCGTGGGACAGGGTCGCGTCTGGTCCGGCACCGACGCGCTGACGCGTGGACTGGTCGACGCGATGGGAAATCTCGATCAGGCCGTCAAGGCTGCCGCACGGCGCGCAAACCTCGGTGAGGACTACGAGATTCGCAACATCGAGCCGCAGTTGGGCTGGCAGCAGCTGATCGCAATGGAGTTGCGCGCGACGGGGCGGTCACTGGCGAAGACGATCGGATTCCGGTCGGCGCCGGCGCGTCTCGTGGAGCGCGTGCTCGATCCCTTGCAGCGCGAGGTCACGCGTTGGGCACGATTCAACGACCCGCGACACCTCTATTCCTACTGCTTCTGCGCGCTGTAGGTGCCGGACACGGCTTATTTGGCTTATTGGTCGTTCCCCAGCCGATGCCCCAGATCGCCAATAAGCCAAATAAGCCGTGTCCGGCACCTCACTTCCAGATCGCCAATAAGCCAAATAAGCCGTGTCCGGCACCTCACTTCGTCCAGTCCAGGATGATTTTGCCCGAATCGCCGTTTTTCAGTGTCTCAAAGGCTTGGCGAAATTCGCGCGAAGGCAGGTGATGCGTGATCACCGGCGTGATGTCGAGGCCGCTCTGCAACATGCTCGACATCTTGTACCAGGTCTCGAACATCTCCCGCCCATAAACGCCCTTGATCACGAGGCCCTTGAAGATCACCTGATTCCAATCGATCGCGGTTTCGGCCGGTGGAATGCCGAGCAGGGCGATGCTGCCGCCATGGTGCATCGTGCGTAGCATCTCGCGCAGTGCGCCCGGATTGCCGGACATCTCGAAGCCGACGTCGAATCCTTCCTCCATGCCAAGCTGCTTCATCGCGTCATCGAGCGAGTCACGGTTGATGTTGAGCGCCAGGCTCGCTCCCATACGGCGGGCGAGTTCAAGCCGGTAGTCGTTCACGTCGGTGATTACGATGTGGCGTGCGCCTGCGAAGCGCGCGATCGCCGCAGCCATGATGCCGATCGGACCGGCACCGGTGATCAGGATGTCCTCACCGACGAGGTTGAAGGACAACGCCGTGTGCGTGGCATTGCCGAAAGGATCGAGGATTGCCGCAATGTCGTCGCCGATGGCGGGCGTGAGCTTGAACGCATTCGCCGCCGGCAGGGCCAGATATTCGGCGAAGCAACCCGGTCGATTCACGCCCACGCCGACAGTATTGCGGCACAGGTGCCGGCGTCCGGCGCGACAGTTGCGGCAGTAGCCGCAGGTGATGTGCCCCTCGCCGGACACGCGATCACCGGGCTTGAAGCCCGTGACCTCGCTGCCAATCTGGACCACCTCGCCGCAGAACTCGTGCCCGACCGCCATCGGCACGGGAATGGTCTTCTGCGCCCAGGCGTCCCAGTTGTAGATGTGCAGGTCGGTGCCGCAGATCGCGGTCTTGCGTACGCGGATCAGGACATCGTTGTGACCGACGCCCGGTTCCGGGATCTCTTCCATCCAGATGCCGGGCTCGGGCCGCGACTTGACGAGTGCCTTCATGAGTTCCTGTGCTTGAAAGTCATTCGATCAGTTTCAGCTCGCGCCCGACCTTGCAAAAGGCCCGAAGCGCGCGATCGAGATCGGAGAGCGTCAGGCCCGCCGACATCTGTGTGCGGATGCGTGCCTGGTCCCGCGGCACCACGGGATAGCTGAAGCCGATGACGTATACCCCTTCTGCCAACAGTCTCTCGGACATCAGGCTCGCGAGGCGCGCGTCGCCCAACATGATCGGAATGATCGGGTGCTCACCGGGAACGATGTTGAAACCGAACGCGGTCATCTGCTGGCGGAAGAAACGCGTATTCTCGTACAGCCGGTCGCGGAACTCCGAGCTCGCTTCGAGCAAGTCGAGCACCCGCACGCTCACCGCCGCGACTACCGGGGGGATGCTGTTCGAGAACAGGTAAGGCCGCGAACGCTGGCGCAACCAGGCGATGATCTCCTTGCGACCCGACGTGTAACCACCGCTGCCGCCACCGAGCGCCTTGCCGAGCGTGCCCGTGAGGATGTCGATCCGCTCCATCACTCCACAGTGTTCGTGCGTGCCGCGGCCGTTCTGGCCCATGAAGCCGACGGCGTGCGAGTCATCGACCATCACCAGCGCGTCGTAGCGCTTGGCAAGATCGCAGATGCCCTCGAGCTTGGCCACGGTGCCATCCATCGAAAACACGCCATCGGTGGCGATGAGGCGTGTCCGCTTTTTCTTCGTGGCACGCAGGAGTTTCTCCAGCTCCTTCAGATCGCCACTGGCGTAACGCAGGCGCTGTGCTTTGCACAGGCGAATGCCGTCGATGATGCTGGCGTGATTGAGCGCGTCGCTGATGACGGCATCCTCCTCGCCGAGCAGGGTCTCGAACAGGCCCCCGTTGGCATCGAAGCACGACGAATAGAGGATCGTGTCTTCGGTGCCGAGAAAGCGGCTCAGGCGCTCCTCGAGGTCCTTGTGAATCGCGTGCGTACCGCAGATGAACCGCACCGAGGCCATTCCGTAGCCGTATTCGTCGATGGCGCGGTGTGCCGCCTCGCGCACCGCCGGGTGATTGGCGAGGCCGAGATAGTTGTTGGCGCACAGGTTGATGACTTCCTGTCCGCCGCTGACTCGCACAACCGACTGCTGTGGGGAAGTAAGAACGCGCTCGGTCTTGAACAGACCTTCCGCCTTCAGTTGTTCGGTTTGCTTGGCGAGGTGCTTAAGATACTGCTGCCGTTTCACGCGCACTCCAGATGCCGCGGTTCGCGCGGGCGCGCATTATAACGGGTGCCGCGGACTGCACTCGCGGACGTGGTAGCCCTGATGAACATGCCAGATCACGACGCTCCGCTTATCCGCCGGCGAATCGATCGCTGGCTGTGGTGCGCGCGTTTCTACAAGAGTCGTGCGCTGGCTAGCGAGGCGGTGGCCGGCGGCAAGGTTCACGTGAACGGCGAACGCGTCAAACCATCGCGCGGCCTCGCCATCGGCGATCGCCTGCAGATCACGCAGTCGCCTTTCGAGCTGGAACTCATCGTGCGCGCCTTGCCTGCCCGCCGCGGCCCGGCCACCGATGCGCGCGCGTGCTACGAGGAAACCCCGCAGAGCATTGCGCAGCGTGAACGGCTTAAAGAGCAGCACGCGTTGGCGGCAGCCTTCTCCCCACGTCCTGCTTCGCGGCCGAACAAGCGGGACCGACGCCGGCTGCTTCAGCTTCGCCGCCCATCCTGAGCCCGGACGTCCCGAACTCGGGAAATCGCCCTGCGTTGATCGTCCCGCTTGCGGGACCGGATCTCACTGCAGGCGCCGGTTTTCGTCTCTGAATACGGTGAATAATCTTCTAAATACAAGTAGTTACAAGTATATACGGGCGGTTGGCATGCCGGGTGCTTTGTTCTACGCGAAAACTTTATGGACAAGCCCCGAACCGATATCGATCGACGCCGCCGCAAACGCTGGCTCCTGGCCGGCGTGGCGGTACTCGCGGTGGCGAGCGCCGGAATCGCGCTGGCGACGCTCGAACCGTTGGCCCCAACGGTCGATGGCAGGGTTCTTTTCATCGACGCGGTTAAGCGTGGCGAATTCGTACGGCGCGTGCGTGGAGCCGGCGTACTGGTGCCGCGCGACCAGCGCTGGATCGCGGCTGCGTCGGAGGGTCGCGTCGAACGCGTGCTCGTGCGGCCCGGTGTGACCGTCACGGCGGATACCGTGTTGGTCGAGCTTTCCAATCCCGAGCTCGAACCGCTCGCCGATGAGGCGCGTTGGGCGCTCGATGCGGGCCGTGCCGAGCTCGCCGCCCTGCGCGTCAGTCTCGAGAGCGACGTGCTCGATCAGCGCGCGCGCATCGCGGAAGCCCGTGCCGAGTACGAGTCAGCACGATTGCAGGCTGAGGCTGAAGGACGTCTCGCCGGCGAAAAGATCATTTCGGATCTGCAACTCGCGCGCTCGCGGCTGACCGCCGAACAGCTTGGCGTGCGGCTCGAGATCGAGCAGGAGCGGCTCGCCAAACTGGCCTCAGCCGTGTCGGCACAGACCCAGGCGCAACGTGCGCGCGTGGCGCTGCTTGAGCGGACCTGGGAGCGACGCCGCGCCCAGGTGGAAGCTCTCCGTGTGCGCGCCGGGCTCGATGGAGTATTGCAGGCGCTGGCAGTCGAAGCGGGTCAGCAGCTCGCGGTGGGCGCCAGCATTGCTCGCGTGGCGCGCCCGGGATCGCTACGTGCCGAGCTCAAGATTCCCGAGATCGATGCCCAGGACCTGGCTCCCGGCCAGCCCGCATCCATCGACACGCGCAACGGACTCATTGCCGGGCGCGTCGAACGGGTCGACCCCGCCGTGCAGAACGGTACCGTCAGGGTTGAAGTCGAGCTCCTGGGTGAGCTCCCCAGCGGTGCACGCGCGGATTTGTCAATCGAGGGCACGATCGAGATCGAACGTCTGTCGGACGTTATGCACGTCGCGCGACCGGTCAGCGTGCAGCCACTCTCCGACGCGCAACTTTTTCGCGTGACGGATTCCGGTGATGCCGAACGTATCAAGGTCAAGCTGGGGAGGGCCTCGGTTGACCGCATCGTGGTGCTCGCGGGTCTGACAGCCGGCGAGCGCGTCATCGTCTCGGACGTAACGCAGTACTCGCGCTACGACCGGCTCAACGTGGAGTGAAGTCATGGGATTCGAGATGTCGCTCTGCCTCGACTCCTTTCTCAGCTGCGTGGATTGCGTGTCGGTCGCCTGGGGCATCCTCGGGACCGCCGTGTACTGGGTTTCTGATCTCGGAGGTTGAATCGTGAATCAGTCGCAGACACTCATTCGTCTGGAGAATGTCAGCAAAGTCTTTCACACCGACGAGGTGGAGACCCACGCGCTGGCGGGCATTCAGCTCGAGATCAGGGCTGGCGAGTTCGTCGCCATCTCCGGGCCTTCGGGCTGTGGCAAGTCGACGCTGCTCGCCATCCTTGGCCTGCTCGACAATCCGACCGAGGGCGAATACGCGCTGGGCGGCACAGCGGTCGCAAGTCTCTCGGCCCAGGATCGCTCGCGGATCCGCAACCGGCAGATCGGCTTCATCTTCCAGGCGTTCAACCTGATCGGCGACCTGACCGTCTACGAGAACACCGAGCTGCCGCTCACCTATCGACCTGGGCTCTCGCGCGCCCAGCGCGGCGATGCCGTGCTGGCGGCCCTCGATTGCGTCGGCATGTCGCATCGGCTGAATCATTATCCGTCGCAGCTGTCCGGTGGCCAGCAGCAGCGCGTGGCCGTGGCCCGCGCGCTCGTGGGAAGGCCGTCGGTCCTGCTGGCCGACGAGCCCACCGGCAATCTCGATTCGCGCAACGGTGACGCCGTGATGGAGCTGCTGGCGAAGCTGCATGCCGGCGGTTCGACGGTGTGCATGGTGACGCACGACCCACGCTATGCGAGCTACGCCGACCGACGCATATCGCTATTCGACGGTCGCGTGGTCGAAGAGGAAGTCATGCCCCGGCGACGGGCCGCGAGCTGAGGATCACAGCCTATGAACATTCTGCAAGACGTGCGCATCGCCTGTCGTTCGCTGCTTCGCACGCCCGGATTCACGGCGCTCGCTACCGGCGTGCTCGCGCTCGGGCTGGCCGTGGTGGTCACGATGTTCGGCATCCTCTACACGATCGGCTATGAGCCACCGCCGTTCCCCGAGCCGGAATCGCTCGTCGGCGTCCACATCATCGATCGCGCGCGCGGCGGCTCGAGCGACGGAGCGGACACGCACAGCCTCGCGGACTGGCGTGCGGCGCAGACGAGCTTCGAGGCCATGGGCGGTGGCCTGAGCGGAACCGTGATCATCAGTGGCGACGGTGCCGCTGAGCGTTACGACGGCGGCATGGTGACCGGCGCATTCTTCGGCGTGTTGCGCGTCAAGCCGCTGATCGGCCGCGCGATCGAAGCGCGCGATGACATCCCGGGCGCCTCACCTGTCGTGGTGCTGGGTCATGACCTCTGGCGCACGCGCTACCACGCGGACCGAAACGTGCTCGGCCGCGTGCTCAAGGTGAATGGCGAGCTGTCGACGGTCGTCGGAGTCATGCAGCCGCTGTTCGATTTTCCCAGTTCGCAACTCTGGATCCCGTTGCGGGAGAATCTGGACTCGACTCCGCGCGGCAAGGGCTCGTGGGTCAACGTCGTCGCACGGTTGCAGCCCGGCGTGACGATCGATGAAGCGCAAGCCGAGCTCAGTGCGATCGCCACGCGTGCGGCCGAGCGCTACCCGGAGACCAGCGGGGGCATCGAGCCCGACGTGCTGCCGATCGCCGCGAGCATCATCGGTCGCGAGGATCTGCAGCTGTTTCAGACGCTTTTTGCCAGCGTGTTCCTCGTGCTCGTGATCGCTTGCGTAAACGTCGCGGGGCTCATGCTGGTGCGCGCCGCCACGCGCACCCAGGAAGCCAGTGTGCGTCGCGCGATGGGGGCAGGGCGCGCGCGCCTGGTTGGACAGATGCTGGCGGAATCCTTCGTGATCGGCTGTGCGGCAGCGCTCCTCGGCCTGACGCTCGGCGCCGCGGCGCTCGAAGTGCTCGACAACATCCTCGTGTCGACGCTCGAGGGCCTGCCGGCCTGGTGGGACTTCGCCGTGAACGGCCGCATCGCGCTTTTCGCGGTGGCGGTCGGCATCCTCAGCACGCTGGTGGCTGGCCTCTTTCCGGCGCTGCGCGCGTCCGGTATTGATATCAACAGCGTGCTGCGCGACGGTACGCGCGACACAGGTCGCTCGACGGGTCGCATCATTCGCGGCCTGGTCGTGGTCGAGATCGCACTCTCCTGCGTGCTGCTGACTTCGGCCGGCATCATGACCCGCATTGCCATCAAGGCGAGTTCCGGCGACCTCGGTGTCGACGTGCGTCCCTACATGACCGGGCGCATTGGACTGCCGGAGGCAGCCTATCCGGAGGAGCGCCAGCTCCAATTCATCGAGAAGTTGCACGCGCGCGCGCAGTCGATTCGCGGCGCGAGCGGCGCAACGCTCGTGACGGCCCCCCCGGGACACGGCGTCGGCAGGGCGCTGTATGCGCTGCCGGATCGGTCCTATGCCTCGCAGGGCGATTATCCGTATGCCAATGCAGTGGGGACGATGCCCGGGTTCTTCGACGTCATGCGCGGCCGCGTGATCGCCGGGCGCGACTTTACCGCACTCGACCGCGAAGGATCGCTAAAGGTTGCGCTCGTAAGCGACACCTTTCAGCGCACTGTCTGGCCGGGGCAGAGCGCGATTGGTCAGCGACTGCGGCTCAAGCCCAACTTGCCAGGTTCGGAATGGCTCACGGTGGTGGGCGTCGTGGCCGACATCCTGCACGACGACGAGCCTTTCAGCCTCGACGTCGTCACTCCCACGGTCTACGTGCCGCTCCTGCAACATCCCGAGCGCTTCTTCACTCTCGTGCTGCGAACGGACGGCGATCCACATACGCTTGCTCCGGCGATCCGCGATGTTGTCACGCGGATTGATCCCGATCTCGCGGTGTACTGGCTGCGCACGATCCCCGAAGCGCGCGCATTAAACGCCGGGGGCTTGAGGATCATCGGCGGGCTGTTCGTGGTTTTCGGCATCATCACCATCGTGCTGGCTGCCTCTGGCATCTATGGAGTACTGGCGCAGTCGGTGGCTCAGAGCACGCGCGAGATCGCCATCCGTCGCGCGCTCGGGGCACCCGATGGCGGCATTGTCGGTGCCGTTGCACGTCGCTCCGGGTGGCAACTCGGCCTCGGACTCGTCATCGGCATTGCTTTGTCGCCGTTGATGGCCATGCTGCTCGGGAGTGCGATCGGTGGCGCCAACCTGCACGATCCATGGGTGTATGCCACGGTGCTCACCACTCTCACGCTCGCGATCGCGATTGCAACCGCGGTGCCACTGCGACGCGCACTCCTGCTGCAGCCGGGTGTCGCCTTGCGCTACGCGTAGAGGTCGCGGCGGCAGGCCGCTGGCCTGTTCGCTGCGCACTGCTGCTAGACTGCGCACACGTCGGGGCCCTTTCGGCCCCGACTGTCTCACAGCACCTCACGCATGCCACCCCGACTGCTAGTCGCCGATGATCAGCCGGATGTCCTCACGGCGCTGCGCCTCCTGCTGGGTAACGAAGGCATCGACACCGTATCCGCCAGCTCACCCGCCGGCGCGCTGGCGGCGGCCGCGGCCAATCGATTCGATGCGGCGCTGATCGATCTCAACTACGCGCGCGATACGACCTCGGGCACCGAGGGGCTGGACCTGCTGGCCCGTTTGCGTCAGACCGATCCCAACGTTCCGATCATCGTGATGACCGCGTGGGCGACGGTGGGGCTGGCGGTCGAGGCCATGCGCGCCGGCGCCCGCGACTTCATCGAAAAGCCCTGGGACAATCAGCGACTGCTGTCGGTCGTGCGCAACCAGCTCGAGCTCGGGCGCGCGCTCAGGCGGGGTGAGCAGCTGCAAGCCGAAAATGCTTTGCTGCGCGGCTCCTCCGAACCCGAGGTCGTGGCGGAATCACCGGCGATGCGTGACGTGCTCACCGTTGCCAGGCGTGTCGCCCAGTCCGATGCACCGGTGCTCATCACTGGCGAAAACGGCACGGGTAAGAGCCTGCTGGCGCGCCTGCTCCATGGTTGGTCGGCGCGGCGTGATCGGTCGTTGATCGAAGTGAACATCGGCGCGTTGCCCGAGGGCGTGTTCGAGAGCGAGCTTTTCGGCCACGTCCGCGGCGCGTTCACGGATGCCCGGCAGGAGCGCACCGGCCGCTTCGAACTGGCTGACGGGGGCACACTGTTTCTCGATGAGGTCGGCAACCTGTCGGCGGGTCAACAGGCAAAACTGCTGCGAGTGCTGGAAAGCGGTGAGTTTGAACCCGTCGGCTCGTCACGAACACGCAAGGTCGACGTGCGGCTGGTGTGCGCGACCAATGCCGATCTCGGCCGGCTCGTGAGTGAGAGCCGGTTCCGCCAGGACCTGCTGTTTCGCATCAACACTGTGGAGATCAACGTCCCGCCGTTGCGCCAGCGTGCCCAGGACATCCTGCCACTCGCGACCACAACCCTTCTCGACGCGGTGCGCCGCTACCGGCGCGATCTGCGCAGCTTCGATCCCGCGGCGCTACGGGCCTTGTCGCAATATGCGTGGCCGGGCAACGTGCGCGAGCTGCGCAACGTAATTGAGCGCGCGGTGCTGCTCGCGGCGTCCGATCCCATCGCAGCCTCTGACCTGCGTCTCGGTCCGGTGGAGTCGGCGCCACCGACGCTGGAGGACATGAGCCTGGAAGACGCCGAGCGCGCGCTGATCCGAGCGGCTTTGCGGCGTCATGCCGGCAGTGCCAGCGCGGCCGCGCTGGCGCTGGGGTTGTCGCGCAGCGCCATGTACCGGCGCATGGAGAAGCTGGGGATCCAAACGGATGTCTGAACCTGCCGTCCGTGCGCGTGCCCGCTGGCCGTTCGAGCGGCGCGTGACCGCGCTGGCAATGGCGCTCGCCCTTCCGGCGCTGGCCCTGGGGGTGTTCGTATTGTCCGCCCTCGACGTCAGTCACGTGCTGCGGGCGTGCCTGATCATCCTGCTCGTGCTCCTGATCGGTGGCACGGCGGCGCTTCTGCGTGAGTCGATCATTCAGCCGCTGCGCGGGCTGGCAAACGTCGTCGAAGCCTATCGGGCCGGCGACTACACGGTGCGTGGGCGGCGCAGCGCCAAGGGCGACGCGCTCGGCGATCTGGTTGGAGAGATCAATGACCTCGGGCGCACGTTGCACGAGCAGCGGCTGCGCGCGATGGAAGCGACCGCGCTGCTCGACAAGCTGGTCGGCGACATCGACGTGGCGGTGCTCGCTTTCGACGGGGCGCACGAGCTGCGTCTGGCCAATCCGGCCGCGATCCGCCTGTTGGGAATCGAAGTCGGCACGGCGCTCGGGCGCCGGGCAGCCGATCTCGCGCTCGATGAGTTCCTGGATGATGCGCGCCCCACACGCATCGTCGGCGCGGTGGCGGGGCGGAGCGGCCGATGGCAGGTCACGCATGGCACGTTTCGTGAGTCCGGCCTGGTGCAGCACCTGCTCATCATCGCGGACGTGCGCCAGGCGTTGCGCGACGAGGAGCGACTCGCCTGGCAGCGGCTGATCCGCGTCATCGGCCACGAAGTGAACAATTCCCTGACACCGATCCGTTCGCTCGCCGAAACCTTGCGCGACATGCTGCAACGGACGCTGGGTCCCGGTCAGTCGCGCGAAGAGACTCTCGAGGCGCTCGGAGTGATCGCGGATCGCACCGAGGGACTGGGCCGATTCCTGGCGCAGTACAGTCGGCTCGCCCGGTTGCCGCCGCCGCGCCCGCGCTGGATACCAGCCGCGCCATTGCTCGCGCGCGTTGCGGTACTCGATCCCGAGCGTCGCATCGAGACCGGCTCCGATCCGGATCTGGAGGCGTGTGTGGACGAGGATCAGCTCGAACAGGTGCTGATCAATCTGGTCAAGAATGCGCTCGAATCGCAGGCGCCCGACGGCGGGCACGTCGCCGTGCGCGCGCAGTCGCGCGGGGGGGGGTTGTCCATCACGGTGCTGGATTCGGGTCCGGGGATCGCCAACCCGGACAATCTCTTCGTCCCGTTCTTCACCACCAAGCCGGGTGGCAGCGGCGTCGGCCTTGCCCTTTCACGCCAGATCATCGAAGCCCACGGCGGCACGCTCAGGCTCGACAATCGCAGTGACGCCCGCGGCGCAGTGGCTACGGTGGAAATTCCGGGCGCGGCGCGGCGATGAGCGGATTGCACGCCATCAGCGCCGATCGCCGGCCGACGCGACTGTTCACCGCACTCACCGGTTTTTTTCTGGCCAATGCGCTGATTGCCGAGTTCGTCGGCATCAAGATTTTTGCGCTCGAAAGCACCCTGGGTCTTCGGCCCTTCGACTGGAGCCTGTTCGGCCAGAGCGGCTCGCTCAGCTTCACCGCCGGAGTCCTCATCTGGCCGGTGGTGTTCGTCATGACGGACGTGATCAATGAATATTTCGGTGTGCGGGGTGTGCGCTTCATCTCGTGGCTGGCGGTTGCTCTCATTTCCTACGCGTTCATCGCTGCTTATGTGGCGATCAATCTCGCGCCCGCCGAGTGGTGGATCGGGATCAGCGCCGAGCGTGGCGTGCCCGACATGCAGGCGGCCTTCACGGTCATCTTCGGCCAGGGCATGTGGACGATCATGGGCTCGATCACCGCATTCCTTCTCGGCCAGCTCATCGACGTATTGATCTTTCATCGCATCCGCCGGGCCACGGGTGAGCGTTGGGTCTGGCTGCGCGCCACGGGATCGACCGCCGTCTCACAGCTCGTCGACAGCTTCGTCGTCCTGTACATCGCCTTCGTCCTGGGTCCGCAGCGCTGGCCGATCGGGCAATTCCTCGCGGTTGGCACCGTTAACTACAGCTACAAACTGACGCTGGCTTTTCTCATGATTCCGGTGATCTACGCCGCGCGCCGTGGCATCCAGCGTTACCTGGGTGCCGAGACGGCCGAGCGACTGCGACGCGAGGCGGCTCAGTAGAGCAGGGCGGTCATCTTGCGGCGATACGGGCCGACTCGTTCGTCGGACTCTCCCAGCAGCTGAAATGCCTGGAGAAGACTGCGGCGCCCGAGGTCGCCCTGAAAACGCCGGTCGCGACGCATGATGGCAAGGAGCAGCTCGAGCCCCAGCGCGGCATCGCCGATCAACAGTTCGTGGGCCGCGAGCCGGTGCATCGCCTCGAGATCGGCGCCGTCCGCGGCGACCTGGCGGCGCAGTTCATCGACTTCGCTGGCTGCAGCGGCGCTACGCAAGAAATGAATGCGCGCGCGCACTTCGTCGGCCCGCTTGCCAGCGGCATTGGCAGGCAGCGCCTCGAGTATCTCTTCGGCCTCGGCGTAGTTGCCGTTGCGCGCGAGCGCAGCTGACAGGTCGATGCGCGCCGCGTCGTTCTGCGGATCCTCGGCCAGAACGTTGCGCAACAGGACCGCCGCACCAGCGGCGTCACCGGCGTTCAGGCGTGCCTTGGCCCGCTCGCGCAGTCCCTCGGAGGCACGCGGCACGTGCTTGTCGAACAGCTGCTTCAATCGCGTTGCCGGTTGCACGCCGACGAAGCCATCGACCTGCCGGCCATCGCGAAAGATGCGGACGTCGGGAATGCTGCGAATGCCGAACTGAGCGGCAATCGCCGGCTCCTCGTCGGTGTTGACTTTCGCGACCTGCAATCGGCCGCCGTAGCCCGAAACCAGTTCCTCGAGGATGGGGGCCAACGTGCCGCGTGGCCCGCACCACGGTGCCCAGAAATCCACTGCGACGGCCACGGCACGCGAGCGCTCGATGACGAATGTGCCGAATCGCGCAGCGTTGGTGTCGAAGATGGCGCTGTCGAGACGGCGATCGGAGGTCATGCCCCGTCAGTATACCGAGCAGGGCGCATCCCCGATGATCACCAGCGCCTTGGTACAATACGCGCCTTCACGAACACCGCCCCAGGAGCTCGAATTCATGTCGGCCAATCCAGCGCCACGGGCGCTGGCGTTCATTTACCCCGCCGGCACGGCGCCCCAGTCGCCGATCGGTGCCGCGATCAATCGTCGCTTCCTGGCGGACGAAACCGAGTGCGTGCGCGAGCTCGCGCCCTTCGCGCGCCTGGACCCGGCCACGAAGGTCGAGGTGCGGAAACTCGCGGTCGGTCTGGTCGATGCCGTGCGCGCCAATCGCACACGCAAGGGTGGGCTCGACGCGTTTCTCAGGCAGTACGACCTGGCGTCGCGTGAAGGTGTCATTCTCATGTGCCTCGCGGAGGCGCTGCTGCGCATTCCGGACGCGGACACCGCGGATCGTCTGATCGCGGACAAGATTGCTGCCGGCAACTGGGCGGATCACCTGGGCGATAGCGATTCGCTGTTCGTCAACGCGTCAACCTGGGGGTTGCTGCTCACGGGTCGGCTGGTGCGCCCCGACCCCGAAGATCTGCGCAATCCCGGCGCAGTGATTTCGCGCCTCGCGACGCGGCTCGGCGAGCCGGTGGTCAGAACCGCGCTGCGGCAGGCAATGCGCATCATGGGCCACCAGTTCGTGATGGGGCGCACGATCGACGAGGCGCTGGCGCGCTCAACCGAAAACGAGAATCGCCGCTTCCGGTATTCCTTTGACATGCTCGGTGAAGCGGCGATGAGCGCCGAGGACGCGGAACGCTTTTGCGTCGCCTATTCGCAGGCGATCGCGAAAATCGGCACCGCGCGTGGTGAGGCGGCCGACGAGGCGGCGCCCGAGATATCAGTCAAGCTGTCCGCGCTTTTCCCGCGGTATGAATTCGCGCAGCGCGAGCGCGTCCTTTCAGAACTCGCTCCGCGGCTGTTGCAGCTGGCGACCGAAGCGCGCGCGGTGGGCGTCGCAATCACCGTGGACGCGGAAGAGGCCGACCGGCTGGAGCTGTCGCTTGAGCTGATCGATCGCGTCCTGCAAGCGCCGTCCTCTGCCGGGTGGGGCGGATTCGGTCTCGCCGTGCAGGCTTATCAGAAGCGTGCGCCGGATGTGCTGCGCTGGCTTATCGACAGAGCCCGTTCCAGTCGCCGGCGCTTGAGCGTGCGCCTCGTGAAGGGTGCCTACTGGGACAGCGAAATCAAGCGAGCCCAGGAAAGGGGGCTCGCCGGCTACCCGGTGTACACGCGCAAGCGGAACACCGATGTGTCGTATCTCGCCTGTGCGCGCCTGTTGCTCGATGCCGGCGACGCCGTCTATCCACAGTTCGCGACGCACAATGCGCATACCGTGGCCAGCATCACCTGCATGGCGCGCGCCAGGGGCACGCGTTTCGAGTTCCAGCGCCTGCACGGCATGGGCGAGGAGCTCTACGCGGAAATCGTCGGCGGCGACAAGCTCGATCTGCCGTGCCGCGTCTATGCACCGGTGGGCGCGCACGAAGATCTGCTGCCCTACCTGGTGCGGCGACTTCTCGAGAACGGCGCCAACACGTCCTTCGTCAATCGCATCGTCGATGAGCGCCTGCCTGCGGGCGAGATCGCAAGCGATCCGATCGATCAGGTCGAGGCGCACAGGTCGATTCCGCATCCGAAAATACCACCGCCGCGAGCGCTGTTTGGCGACGAGCGGGTGAACTCGGCTGGCGTCAATTTCACTGACGGCGGCGAGCTCGCGGTACTCGCCAGGGACTGTGCGCCGGCGTTGCGGACGTACTGGTCCGCCCGGCCAAGGATCGATGGCCGCGATCAGGAGGGTGCGGAGTCCTTGATCACCAATCCCGCAAACCGCGCCGAGACGGTCGGTGGCGTGATTGGTGCGGACGATCAGACGGTGGATGCCGCAATCGCGTCCGCCCACGCGGCGCAGCCGGAGTGGAATCGTGCCGGCGCAAAAGCACGGGCCGGCATCCTCGAGCGTGCCGCCAATCTGTTTGAGTCTCATCGCGGCGATCTCGTTGCGCTCGCGGTGCGCGAAGCCGGGAAAACGCTTCCGGACAGCGTCGCGGAACTTCGCGAAGCCGTGGATTTCCTGCGCTATTACGCCGCGCGCGCGCGACTCGACATGGGCGCACCGCAACGCATGCCGGGGCCGACGGGCGAGAGCAACGAGCTGCGCCTGGAAGGGCGCGGCGTGTTTGGTTGCATCAGTCCATGGAACTTTCCGCTGGCGATCTTCACCGGCCAGGTCGCTGCCGCCCTGGCGGCAGGCAATGCGGTGCTCGCTAAACCCGCCGGACAAACCCCGCTGATCGCCGCGCATGCCGCACGGCTTCTGCACGAGGCCGGCGTGCCTCAAGCGGTGCTGCATTTTCTCCCCGGGGGCGGGTCCAGCGTCGGCGGCCGAATTGTCTCCGATCCGCGCGTCGCCGGCATCGTGTTTACTGGCTCGACGGAGACGGCGCGCAGAATCCAGAAGTCCCTCAGCGAACGCAGCGGCCCGCTCGCGACGTTGATTGCGGAGACGGGCGGGCAGAACGCAATGATCGTCGACAGCTCGGCACTGCCCGAACAAGTCGTTGCCGATGTGGTGCAATCAGCCTTCAACAGCGCGGGGCAGAGGTGCTCGGCACTGCGCGTGCTGTTCCTGCAGGATGAGATCGCGGAACAGGTGCTGCGACTGCTGCGCGGTTATATGGATGAGCTGGTCCTCGGTGACCCGGCACTCCTCGCCACCGATGTCGGACCCGTGATCGACGAGGCGGCCCGCTCGACGCTCGAGGCGTATACGGAGGCGATTGGCCACGGCGCGCGCTGGTCGCATCGCTGCCGGCGCGAGTCCTGGCATGCGCAGGGGACCTTCGTGGCGCCATTCGCCGTTGAAATTGACAACCTGGAGCGGCTCACGCGGGAAGTGTTTGGTCCGATCCTGCATGTGATCCGCTACTCGGCCCGTGGACTTAATCGCGTGGTCGATGCGATCAACGCCACGGGCTACGGGCTCACGCTGGGAATTCACAGCCGCATCGATTCGGCCGCCCGCG
>Ga0180104_1000005_pt1 | contig 84508 bp, 83 predicted proteins | sample EasRiv730_16_1Da_FD_121791 | JGI IMG/M metagenome (GOLD analysis project Ga0180104, IMG submission 121791) | Soil microbial communities from meander-bound floodplain in the East River, Colorado, USA - East River metaG ERMLT730_16_1Da | ecosystem: Environmental > Terrestrial > Soil > Floodplain ... | reverse complement strand
GGTAGTATGCGGGGTTCAACTCGCCGCTCTTCGATCTCGGTGGTGTCGCTTCGAACAATGAGTTTCCAGATGACTTGATCCAGCGCCTGATCGAGGCTTATTTCGAGCGGCCACTCGACGACGAACTGGCCCGCCGTTTCGTCGCCATGACCGCAGCCTCGCTTCTGCGCGAGACGATGTGGAGCATGGTGTCGGAGATCCACTCGAAGATTGAATTCGACTACGCCGCCTACACGGCCGCGAACCTTGCGCGATTCGAGTCGGCGCTCGCAGAGTTTGAGGAGATGGACGACTCGTGACCGAACTGCCCCGCTCCGCGAAGATCGTCATCGTCGGCGGCGGCATCGTGGGCTGCTCGGTGGCCTTTCACTTGGGCAAGATGGGCATCACCGACTGCATCTTGATCGAACGCGGAAAGCTCTCCTGTGGATCGACTTGGCATGCGGCCGGCTTGGTCGGGCAACTCCGCACCAACGCCAACGTGACGCAACTCCTCGGTTACTCGGTCGCGCTTTATGACAAGCTCGAGGCGGAAACCGGACTCGCGACGGGCTGGAAGCGAAACGGCGGACTGCGGCTCGCGTGCAGTGCGGAACGCTGGATCGAAGTGAAGCGGCAAGCAACCACCGCACACAGCTTCGGCCTCGAGATGCAACTGCTCACGCCCAAGGAAGCGCGCGATCTCTGGCCGATCATGATCGTCGACGACGTCGTCGGCGCGGCGTTCCTACCAACGGATGGCCAGGCGAATCCAACTGATATCGTTCAGGCGCTCGCTCGCGGCGCGCGTACAGGCGGCGTGTCGATCCACGAAGACACCCAGGTCACCGGCATCCGCGTTGAGAGCGGTGCGGTGCGCGCGGTCGAAACGGATCGGGGCGTAATCGCGTGCGAGAAGCTCGTGCTGTGTGCCGGGCAGTGGACGCGCGACCTCGGTCGGTTGGCTGGCGTCAATGTGCCGCTGGTCTCGGTGCAGCATCAGTATCTCGTCACAACCGAGATCGAGGGCGCGACGCGTGGGCTGCCGACGCTGCGCGATCCGGATCGGCTGACCTACTATAAAGAGGAGGTCGGCGGCCTCGTCATGGGCGGTTACGAGCCGAACCCGATTCCGTGGGCGGTCGATGGCTTGCCGCCGGATTTCCAGTTCACGCTGCTCGAATCCAACTGGGACCATTTCACGCCGATCATGCAGCTGGCACTCGAACGCGTGCCGGCGCTTGCGACTGCAGGCGTCAAACAGCTTACGAATGGCCCAGAGAGCTTCACGCCCGACGGCAATTTCATCCTTGGGCACGCCCCGGAGGTGCGCAACATCTTTGTCGGCGCCGGCTTCAACGCGTATGGCATCGCGGCTGGCGGTGGCGCGGGCATGGCACTCGCGGAATGGGTGGCGCGCGGCGAGCCGCCGTACGATCTGTGGCCCGTCGATATCCGCCGCTTCGGCCGCAACCACCAGGACATCGACTGGGTGCGGACCCGCACGCTCGAGGCGTATGGCAAGCATTACACGATGGCGTGGCCGAGCGAGGAGTACCGCTCGGGCCGACCGTTCCGCCAGTCACCGCTCTATGACCGGCTCAAGTCTCAGGGTGCAGTGTTCGGCGAGAAGCTCGGTTGGGAACGTCCGAACTGGTTCGCGGACCTCGCGGCGGGCGAGGAGCCAGAGGACATCTACACCTATGGTCGACCGAACTGGTTCGAGGCCGTCGGACGCGAGCACGGCGCGACACGCGAACGCGTGGCGCTCTTCGATCAAACGTCGTTTGCGAAATTCATGATGACGGGCCGCGATGCCGAGGCGGCGCTGTCCTGGATCGCGGCCAACGACGTTTCGAGGGATCCCGGCGCGCTCGTCTACACCCAGATGCTGAACGCGCGCGGCGGCATCGAATGTGACCTGACCGTTGCGAGGCTTGCTGACGACACCTTCTACATTGTCACGGGCACCGGTTTCGCCACTCACGACTTCAATTGGATCCAGCGCAACATCCCGGCTGGACTTAGCCCTCAGCTTACCGACGTCACCGAGAAATATTCGGTGTTGGCGCTGATGGGACCACGCGCCCGCGATGTACTGGCGGCGGTGACGCGCGATGATGTGTCGAATGCCGCCTTTCCGTTCGCGCATTGCCGGCGAATCACGGTGGCCGGCGCCGAAGTGATTGCGCTTCGTGTGACCTACGTCGGCGAGCTCGGCTGGGAGCTACACGTCCCCATCGAGCTTGCTGCCAGCGTTTACGATGCATTGATGGAATCAGGCCGCCCACACGGCATCGCGAACGCCGGCTATCGCGCGATCGAAACACTGCGTCTTGAGAAAGGCTACCGCGCTTGGGGCGCCGATATCGGTCCGGACCATTCGCCGCTGATGGCGGGCCTCAGCTGGGCGGTGAAACTGAATCGCAACATTCCGTTTCTCGGGCGCGACGCGCTCGAAGTGCAGAGGAGGGGTCGGTTGCCGCGACTGTTCGCCGGGTTCGCGGTCGATGATTCCGCCGTCGTGCTGCTCGGGCGCGAGACAATCTTTCGCAATGGCAAGCGCGTCGGTTGGCTCACGAGTGCCGGCTACGGCCACACCGTGCGGAAATGGATCGGATACGGCTACGTGCGTTATCCGGAACACGGCGTGGTGGCCGACATGGTGCTTTCCGGCACGTACGAACTCGAAGTCGCCACCCAACGCGTGCCGGCCTCGGTGTTCCTAAGGCCCCTCTACGATCCCGGCATGACCCGCATCAAAGCCTGATTGCATTGACGGGCCTGAATCGCAGAAGTAGCGTCCGCTCGCTCTTTGCAGGGGGGAACCGCCTCATCCCACGAACAGAAAGGCGGCGTACCAAGGAGACTTCTGCCATGAAACGCCATAGTCGTGTTGTTTTGAAATCTAGTGTCATGCTGGCACTTCTCGTCACCACCTTTGCGGTCGCACAGACTGCGCACTCGCAGGTGGCAGCGGCAAATGCCGCTGAGGCCCCCGTCAGTAAGGCTGCGGGAATCAACCTGGACGAACTTGCACAGCGGCTCGTCATGCAAAGCGCTCGCGTAAAGGAAGGCGAGATCGTCTTCCTCTCGGGAGGAGTGCGTGACCTGGAGCTCCTCGAAAATCTTGCCACACATGTAAGCAAGGTAGGCGCCTTTCCACTGGTTACTGTCTTGAGCGATCGCATGATCAAGCGTTCCTTCACGGACGTGCCCGCCAAGTACGACTCGCAAGAGCCCAAGCTCGATCTCGCGCTTGCGGATCTTGTGAATGCGGCGATCGTGGTCGACAGTACCGAGTCGGCGGGTTTGCTCGACGGTATTTCCGTCGAACGACGCGCGGCTCGCGCCAAGGCGGCCGCACCGGTGAACAAGAAGTATGTGAGCAACAGCGTGCGATTCGTCGAGGTCGGCAACGGCCTGTACCCAACCTCCTGGCTCGCACAGCGTCTGGGAATGTCTCAGGGTGACCTGGCGAAGAGCTTCTGGGAAGGCGTCAACGTCGACCACACGGCGATGCAGACCCGGGGCGGAACGGTCAAAGCCGCCCTCGCGGCGGGCAACAAACTCCGTATCGCGAGAGCTGCAAACGGAACAGACGTTACCCTCAGCATTGCAACACGCCCAATCATCGTGAGCGACGGCCTCATTTCAGCCGAGGATGTAAAGCAGGGCGGTCCGGCGGTCGCGGTCTTCCTGCCCGCCGGTGAAGTGATGATCACGCCTGTGGCGGGCACCGCCAACGGAAAAGTGGTTGTCGAGCGGCTGTACTTCGACAACAAGGAAATCCAGAACCTGACGCTGAGCTTTGCGGCCGGCAAGCTCGCGTCGATGTCCGGCAGCGGCCCTGGCTATGCTGCTTTCAAGGCGAGGTACGACGCTGCGAGCGACCCAGGAAAAGCGGCGTTCGCGTATGTGGACTTCGGTATCAACGACAAGGTCCGTTTGCCGCAAGCGAGCAAGGTCGGCACCTGGGTGCCCGCCGGGATGGTGACGGTCGGGATCGGCAACAACATTAACTTCGGCGGCGAGAACAACTCGGACTACAGTTTCTTTTTCCACCTACCGGGGACGACCGTGACGCTAGACGGAAAGACGATTGTCGAGGACGGCGGCCTCAAGCTGTAGGAAGAAGGTGCCGGGTTGAAGTCATGAAGTTATTGCGGCATTTACCACTGCAATCGAGCTGAAAAAACTTCGCAACTACAACCCGGCACGGCTCTGGCACAAGGTGCTGCGCAGAATCCTGGGCGCGCCGACGTGGTGTGCTCATTGTGACGGCGACGGCGCCGTGTAGCAGCGCTCCCACGGACTGGCTTGACCGGATCGGTTATTAGGTGTATATACGCCTATCATGACTGATCCGAAAGCACTCGCCCGAGGCGCGCATGACACTTGTATCTGCGGCAGCGTTCGCAGGGCCGCCCGAGCTATCACCCAGCTCTACGACGATTGTTTGCGCCCGTCCGGATTGCGCATTACACAGTTCAGCATCCTCGGAGCGACGATGGCGATGAATCCGATTACGTTGACGCGGCTTGCCAAGGTGACGGTCACCGATCGGACGACATTGACTCGCAATCTCAGGCTATTGGAGCAACAAGGCTTGATTCGCATCGATGCGGGCGTCGATCGCCGAGAGCGGGAAATCAGCATCACCGGCGAAGGCGCCAATGCGCTGAAGAGAGCCTACCCGTTGTGGCAAAGGGCACAGACGCAGGTCATCAAGGGGATGGGGCCTGGGCATTTGAAGGCGATGCAGGATCAGCTCGCGGTGGCGACTGCGTTGTTGCGCAAGAGTTGATTTTTTTTGCTCATATAGGTGTAGCTACACTGATAACTCAACCACTCTTAATATAGGAGAGACAACATGTCCAGCATTCTCAAACTCGCGGTCATTGGCTCAACCGTGGCATGGCTCGGCACAACGGCAGGAGTCGCAAGCGCCGATGGTCACGAGCAGGCGAGGCATCTGCTGCAGCGCTCGGAGGCGAAGACGGAAGCGAAACCGGCGATCGGCGTGGTCCGAATTGTGGCGCGGGATGGCCATGAACAGGCCCGGCGCATGATTGAGGGAACTGGCCTGGTTGCGCAGGAAAGCGGCCCGGAATATGAAATCGCGGGACTGATCGTGGAATCCGATCAGGTTGCTGACGGACACACCAGAGCGCGAAATCTGCTCGCGAGGCCGCTCAACAAACCTGATACGACTCGGGCAGGTCGCACAACGGCCCGCGTCGAAACCAGTCCGAAACAGACGAGGCAATGATCACTGAGTGAGTCATCACGGGCTCGGGCCTCAATCAAGAGGAGTCTGGTCATGAGTAAGGCAAGCGTCGCCGTCGGCGTAGTTGTCGCCGCGTGGGCGGCCGTCATCCTTATCTTAGGCGCAGCCGGATTTTTTGATACCCCGGATCGGGCGTTGCCACTTCCACTCCTGATGGGAGTCGCCGCGCCTATTGTGATTTTTCTAGTTCTATTCAGATCCATGGTGGGCTTTCGCAATTGGGTTCTCGCCGCCGACCTGCGCTTGGCAACCGGAGTACAAGCGTGGCGATTTGGCGGGCTGGGTTTTTTCGCGCTTTACGCGCACGACGTGCTCCCGGGACTATTCGTCTGGCCGGCAGCTCTCGGTGATATGGCAATCGGCGCGACCGCGCCTTGGCTTGTGCTGGCGCTTGTCAGGCGCCCGGAGTTTGCGGCCACTCGCGGATTTGTCGTCTGGAATCTACTCGGCCTGCTGGACTTCGTCGTGGCGCTGACCACTGGAATCCTTGCTTCCAGCACGAGTATCGGCATTGGCGGTGAGATCACCACGGACCCAATGGGCCGGCTGCCCCTCGTGTTGATTCCTTGCTATCTCGTGCCGCTCTTTACCATGCTGCACCTGACCGCCATCTTCCAGGTGCGGCAACTTGCAAGGGGGAGAAGTTCAGCCTCACTGCTGGAGAGTGCGGCGAGAGCCTGAGACAACGCTCTTGTGATCAAGGCCAAACTAACTGGCTGTACGAGGGCATGCGTACCGGGCTTGGAGAATTGGCAGTCTGCTCACGTCGGCGGATCGCGTCACACCCGCGAATGCTCCAATAGTCCAAGTCCGGTACCTTTCTTCGGGCGGATCATGCTGGCGTCGCTCGCGGAAACCACACGGGCACAGCGAGATAGAGTGCGAGGGCACACCACAAGACGAATGTGAACCCGAGGTCGATCGCAAGCAGCGTGGCGAGCGCCGGGCTGATTACGGATGCACAACCGTTGATACCCCAGGCCCAGGGAACGAGAGGCTCATCGAGCTCGCGCAGAGCGAGCGGGAATGGCATGCCCATGAAGAATGCGAGTGGCGCAAGAAGCAGAATGGCCACGGCGGCTCTCGCGATCAGCGGCCAATGTCCCAGCAAAGTGAGCAGGGGATCGAACGTCACCGAGTAAAGCGCGCCGATGATCACGACTGCAACGACGGCGCCAACAAGACGTCGACGACCTTGAGCGGCGGAGACGCCGCGGCTGCTCCACGCACTTCCTGCCCCGGCGCCGATCAAAAAGGTCGCGAGGACCAAAGCGAGTGCGATGGTGGGCTGCGGCACGAATAGCAAGAGCTTTTGCAGGAACACGATCTCCACGGCGAGAAACGCCAGTCCGATGCTTGCGAAGTACACGAATGCGCGCCACCTCGAACCCCTGGCGAGCGTTTGCCGCTTCAACATCGCGAGTGGCGCAACGATCAACAGCAGGCCGGCCAGCATCGCCTGCACGACCGTGGCGACGAGAACCGGATAACCGGCTTCGAGCAGCGCCATCCCGCCGCGACCTTTGGCCTTCCATGCCTCCCTGAACGACGACCAGCGGAAAAAGTTCTGGAAGTAGGGCCGATCATCGGTTGCGGGTCGAATGTCGAAGGAGTAGGCCGCAATGAAGCGGTCTCGCTCCGCGCCCAACAGCGCGCGGGCGGCATCGTAGAACCAGGGCTCCGGCAGCTCGTTATAGAGATTGGCCTGCTCGCGGCGCATTCCGGTGAACCACGCGACATCGAATGAATGTTGTTCACAGAACTCACGCATGCGATTGATTTCGGCAGGGGTCGCAGCGCCGTTCTTGACGAGGAGCGTCAGCGTTTGCCAGCTGCGAATCATCAATAACCGACTTCCCGGATCTTCCACGCCCGAAGCGCGCAGCGCTGCGATTGCGGTCGCGAGCAACTTGAGTCCGTCGCGCGGCGGCACCTGCACGAACCGCGTAATCGACAGGAATCCCCCGGGGGAGAGCCGCTGGTAGTAGAGCTGCAGGGCCTCCACGGTGAGGAGGTAGTCCTCGCTCAGCCCGCTCAGCCCACCGCCTGCAGCACTCGTGAGCGACATCTGGATGAGGTCGTAGCGGCTGTCGTTCGCTGCGAGAAAGCCCCGCGGCTCACCGATCCTTAACGCGATGCCCGGTTGGTCGACGAGTCGGCCGGTGTAGTCGCCATAGTCGGAGGTAAGCAGGCGCGCGACCTGGCGGTTGACTTCCACTGCGTCGATCTGATTCACGCCGAGGTGCCGGGCCCGAAGTATCTCGAGCCCACCGCCGGCGCCCAGTACGAGCACCGACTGCGGTCGCGCGAGTCGATAGGCCAGTGCGCTCGTGGTCTCATCCAGAAATCCAAGCCGCCCAGGGTCATCGCTTGCAGCAGTGAGGGCATCCATGTTCTCGCCATCCGTGAACAGGCCGAGCTGCGGGGGCGGCTCACTGGTCGACGTCAAGCTGAGACCCGGTGCATGACGCAGTGGTACACGCGGGCTTTCAATGACGGTCACGCGCCCCAGCGGACTCGATCGTTCGGCGACGATGCGCGTGCCGCTCACTCGCAAGGCCTGGCTCAGGCTCTTGTACGGTCCGGCCTCTGGGCGAAGCCATGCAGCGGGAACGACCGCAGACAGGATCACGCCGACGATGCTCGCGGCGAGCCAGCGAGGACTTCGCCATCGAAGCTCAGCCGAGGCAATGACGGCCGAAATGAATCCGGCGGCAGCCAGGAACTTGAGCGCAACCTCCGGCGCGAGAACGTAGAGCGCGACGAGAATCAGGAGGCTGCCGACGCCAGCGCCAATCAGGTCTGCCGCATAGATTCGACCGGCCTCCCGCCGGTATGCGATCAGGGCCAGTCCGATGGCGTTGGCCGCGCAGAAAAAGGGTATCGAGAGCACGAGATAAACGGCCACCAGCCACAGGGGTTGCCACGGATCCCAGAGCAACTCCTCGGCCCTGAAGGGAATTGCCTGTGCAATGAGGGGTGCAAGAATGAGGCAGAGGCCGAACAGAACGAGATTGGCAATGAAGGCTTGCGCGTAGCGCTCGATGAGCCAGCGCCAGGCGAGCGCGAGAAAAGTGCCGCTCGCGCCGAAGCCCAGCAGCGCGAGGCTGATCATCATGTAGGCGAAGTGATGCCAATGGACGATCGCGAAGAACCGCGTGAGCAGAATCTCGTTTGCGAGCGCTGCGCAGGCGACTACGGCAACGGACGCGAGCGGCTGGCGCTCATTCATGACTGCCGGTGAGGGGAACGAATGCGACCGGGAGAACCTGGCGCGTCGTGATGCGACCGTCCTCGGCTTTGCGGACCAGCACGAGTTGCTGCGCGGTGAAGCGCGTGCCGACCGGCAGGATCATGAGTCCTCCCGCCTTGAGCTGCGTCAGCAACGGCGGAGGAATGTGGCTGGCCACCGCCGTCACGACGATCACGTCGAAGGGCGCGTGCTCAGCCCAACCGTAATAGCCGTCACCGATGCGCACCTCGACATTTGCGTAGCCAAGCTCTTTGAGTCGTGAGCTCGCTTGGGTGCCGAGGGCGTCGATGATCTCGATCGTGTAGACCTTCTGACACAGCTCGCCGAGTATCGCGGCCTGGTACCCTGATCCGGTACCGACCTCGAGCGCGCGGCAGCCGGGCTTGGGTTCGACGAGATCCGTCATGATGGCGACGATGTAAGGCTGCGATATGGTCTGGCCATGGCCGATGGGCAGGGGACGATTGTCATAGGCATGTTTGCGTTGGTCGGCGGGCACGAACTCGTGCCGCGGCACCTTGGCCAGCGCGCGCATGACGCGCTCATCGAGTGCGCGCTTGTTGAGATACAGCGCAGTATCGCGAACGTCCTGCTCGATCTCGGTGAGCAGCGCCTGTCGTGCCGCCGTGTAGGAGTCCGCCGCGCGAACGGTGGAGGCCGCGCCGATGATGATGAGCAGGCCAGTGCACAGGCTACGCACGACAGCAGCGAAGGTTTTCACGCGCTCGAGTGTACGCCTGCCCGCTGCCACCCGTGATCCACGATCGGCGACGACGTGAGTCGCTGCTCAAGGGGCTCTCGACAGCGCAGCGGACAGCACGGGATCGCGTCCCGCGGCGTAATCGGCGAATGAGGGCTCGGCCCGGATCGTGGGCTCCAGGGAGACGGCTCTCGTGTGGAGCGCGACGACGGCCCAGTAGCACTTGTCGAGATCCGGGCAGCCTCGGCCCCAGACGTGGTAACCGTCGCTGTAGCGCAACCGGATTGCGGAATTGGGCAGCGTCATCGAATCGCCCTCGGCCCAGAAATGAGCGGCATCGCCCATCGTTTCGCCAACGAGCACGGCGCGATCGCCGCCTTCGGCCTTGATCATCGCCGCCGTGACCAATGCGGCGGAAAACGTCACGCGATCGACCAGCACGAAGATCTTTCCATCGGCCGGCATGAGCCGTGGCAATGCGCGGGCTGCGAGGTCTTCCTGCATCTGCGCCGGCGTCAATTCGGAGGGCGGTGGCGGCGCTGCGACGTCCTCGGCTAGGGAAGAGACGCAGAGCGCAACCAGCAGGCCGGCGGGAATCGCCACGGCAGTTCTTCGGTATCGCAAGGTACTACCCTCGATTGTCCGAGCTCCAGAAGAATCACAGATGCATTCTCTCAAAATCGCGGCGGTCACTGACATGCAGGTCGCTAGTAGTGATCTGAAGGCGGTCAACGCGGCGCCGGACACGGCCGGCGCCAGAAATAGTGCGGTGACCCATAAGCGCATGGTAGGCGTTAGTGTGCTCCCGACTCGCTTGAACTAACCTTAACGAGTCAGACACCATAATTCGCGTACGTCGCGATCGGAGGGAAGCATGAGCACGCATACTGCAACCGTCGTGTGGGAGCGCGCAGCCGGCGCGGCCTTCAAGGACGGCAAATACTCGCGGGGTCACTCCTGGCGCTTCGATGGCGGTACTGTCGTGCCCGCGTCCAGCGCGCCGAAATCGGTACCTTTGCCCCTGTCCAGGGAGGATGCGGTGGACCCGGAGGAAGCGTTCATCGCTTCTCTCTCCTCCTGCCACATGCTCTTCTTTCTCTTCTACGCCGCGAAGGCCGGTTTCGTGATCGATCGTTACGAGGACGAGGCGGTTGGCGAGCTCGGGAAATTCGCCCAGGGCGCCATGGGGATGGTGAAAGTCAGGCTGCGGCCGCGCATCGCCTGGTCGGACAAAACCCCCTCCTCCAGTGAGCTCGAAGCGCTTCATCATCGAGCGCATGAATCCTGCTACATCGCGAACTCCGTGAAAACTGAAGTCGTGGTCGAACCGCGCTGATCGCCGGACTCGACTGTGTCAGTAGAACTGGATCCGCGAAAGGTAAGGGGGATGATGGTGCGTTCGACGATTCTCATTTCGCTGTGTCTCGTCACTCTTGTGCTGAGCGACCGGAGCGAGGCAGCCACCGACGTTACAGCCGGCAAGCGCATATTCGAGACGGTATGCGCCATGTGTCATGGGACCAGCGGCCGACCTGATCCCGACAGTCCCATCGTGCAGGGCTTTGATCCAAAGCCCGCCGACCTCTCGGATCCGCTCTTCAACAGTCGCGAGCCCGTGCGTGACTGGGAGATGGTCGTTACACACGGCGGCGAGGCGATGGGTTTATCGCCGCTAATGCCACCCCAGGGCGGCAGCCTGAGCGGCGACGACATCGGGAATGTGGTCGCCTACGTCAAGACGCTCGCGGATACGAGTGACTATCCGCCCGGTGAATTCAATCTGATGCTGCCGATCCGCACGAAAAAGGCTTTTCTGGAGGATGAGCTGGTGTGGAGCTCGCGCCTGACCCAGCGCGAGGGCCAGGATGTGCTGCGAAACGTGCTCGAGTTTGAGAAGCGTATCGGTCGCCGCGGCCAGGCCATCGTCGAGTTGGTGCAAGAGGACAATGGCCCGGAGACCGAACTCGAAGAGATTGAGCTCGGATACAAGCACGCGCTCGCCTGGGATCTTGAGAGGGCCTATCTCCTCTCCGGTGCCGTGGTGGTCGCCATTCCGACGGACGATGAGGCATCGGAAGAGATCATTCCGTATCTCGCGTACGCGCAGGAACTCGCATCGCGAGCGACGTTGCAGGCGAGTGGTCGCGCCATCTTTCCGGTGGACGATATCGATCAGGGCGCGCTCGAGCTCGCGGGCATCGTGCATTACGTATGGAGCGACTGGCCGCGACGGGTGTTTCCCGCCCTCGAGGTGACAGCGACCGTACCGTTCGAGAGTGGCACCGGGGATAACGTTCAGTTCACTGTGGTGCCGCAGATGCGGATGGGGCTCACGCGCGGCGGCCATGTGGCACTCAATCTCGGCGTTGAGCTGCCCCTGAGCGATCAGGACTACGACTACCGTGCGCATCTCACGCTGCTGTGGGATTTCGCCGACGGCAGCTTTTTCCAGGGGTGGTAACTCATATTCCTGTCACTCGGCAAGCGAGCGCCGATCTGATACAGCGCCCGTATTGGTGGGACACGGTCGCGATGCTCGCGGTCGGATCAGCACCGTTGCGGCCGAGTGTGGACGTGGCCGTGATCGGCGGTGGCATCACAGGTCTCTGCGCCGCGCGGGCGCTCGCCAAACGTGGCGTCAGTGTCGTTGTGCTTGAGGCGCGAACAATTGGCTGGGGAGCGAGTACGCGTAACGGCGGCATGGTGCTGACCGGGCTCAAGCTGGGCGCGCGCACCTTGCTTGCCCGCTATGAGCGCGATCTGGCGCGGCAGCTCTTCAAAGCGTCGGTGGACGCCGTTGCCTGTGTCGAGCAACTCGTCAACGACGAACTCATCGATTGCCATTTCAACCGCTGCGGGCATTTGTCACTCGCCTGCAAGCCCGCTCACTACGAGAATCTCATCAGCGCAGCGGATGTGCTTGCGCGAGAGTTTGCGCACGACGTTCGCCCGGTATCGCGTGCAGACCTGCGAAGTGAGATCGGCTCGGAGATCTATCACGGCGGCTTGGTGGACGCGGCGAGCGCCAGCATCAACCCGGCGCAGTATGTCGCGGGGCTGGCACGCGCGGCTCGTGAGGCCGGCGCAACTCTCCATGAGAGCACGCCGGTGGAACGCGTTGAGCGCCAAGGTCTTCGCTGGCGCGTGACGACGGCACGCGGCGCACTCGATGCGGCGGACATTCTGGTCGCCACGAGCGGGTATACCGGAGCCATGACGCCGGCGGTGCGCCGAAAGATCGTGCCGATCGGCTCCTACGTCATCGTCACCGAACCGCTGCCGGAAGTGTTGGCGCGTGAGCTCAGCCCGCGCGGTCGCATGATGTATGACTCGCGGCATTTCCTGCACTACTTTCGCCTGACGCCGGATCGTCGCCTGCTCTTCGGCGGGCGCGCGCGCTTCGTGCCGGAGACCGAGTCCACGGTCCGCGAGAGCGCGGAAGTGCTGCGCCGGGGCATGCTCGATGTCTATCCGCAATTGCAGGACGTGCGTGTGGACTACGCATGGGGTGGCACGCTCGATTTTGCGTTCGATACGATGCCGCACGTGGGAAAAATGGACGGATATCACTACGCACTGGGCTATGCGGGCCATGGGGTTGCGCTCGCAACCTATCTCGGCACGCGAATCGGCGAATCGCTCGGCCGTGGCGACCTGAGGGAAATTCCATTCGCGCGACTCAAATTTCCCGGAGCACCGCTCGGCCTGTATTGGGGTAAGCCCTGGTTCATGCCGTTCGCCGCAGCCTGGTACAAGTTCTTGGATTGGGTTGGCTGAGGCTCGCATAATGGCCGCGCGTCAGCGGCCATCACGGGGGAGGGTTCGTCCATGACGAAGACATTGCGCCAGTCTCTTCTGGTCCTGGTTCTGTTCGCACTTGCGATTCCGGCGTGCTCGAAGAAGACCGAGGACGCAAGTGTTGCGGAAGCCCCCGGTGAGCTGGCGGTGCTCGAATGGGCGGGTTACGACGCGGAGGACTTCTGGATCGACTTCAAGAACGCGAATCCCGCCGTCGAGGTCAACTTCGAGATCGGCTCATCCGATGCCGATGTGTACGGGAAGATGAAAGCCGGCACCAAAGCTGACGTGTTCCATGCGTACACGGGCTGGCTGCAGTTCTACGTGGACGAGGGCCTGGCCGAGGAGATCGACGTCTCCAAGCTCGCCAACTGGAGCAAGGTGCCGGAGACCTTCAAGGCCATCGGTCAATTCAATGGCAAGCAGTATTTCGTGCCGTGGGATTGGGGCTTCACGTCGATCCTCTATAGGACCGACAAGGTCAAGGGAACGATCGACTCGTGGGCGGCGCTTCTCGACCCCGCATACAAGGGACACATCTCGACGTGGGATGACGGGCCGGGGATGGTGACGGTCTCCTCGTATATCCACAAGTACGACGAAACCAACATCACGGCCGAACAACTGGCGGCGATCCAGGCGGAGTGGATCAAGCAGCGCGGGCTCAATCTCTTCTACTGGGCCGGTGAACCCGAGTTGATCGACGCGATGGCCAATGGCGATGTGTGGGTGGCCTACGCATGGCAAGGGGCCTACGCGACACTGCTCGGAAAGGGTGTGCCGGTGGCCTACGCCGATCCAAAGGAAGGTCGCAACTCCTGGGTGGGTGTCTACGGCATCCGCAAGGGCACGCCGAGCTACGAGCTCGCACTCAAGTTTCTCGACGACAAGCTCGCCACTGCAACGGCGACCAACGTCGTGAATCAGTTCTATTACGGTGCGGCGAATCAGGAAGTGATGAGCGCCATCACCGATGCGACGCTCAAGCAGGCATTCTCCGTCGATGATGCGACAGTGCTCCAGCGGACCAACTTCACGCCGAATCTAACGGCCAAGCAGCGCGATGACTGGACCGCCATGTGGACGGAAGTGAACGCGGCGCCTTGAACCCCCGCACCCCGAGAGCCCCTCACCCCGACCCTCTCCCGCAAGCGGGAGAGGGGGGAAGAGCCCCTCACCCCGGCTCTCTCCCCACTGACGTGGGGAGAGGGGGAAGAGTGTAATTAGCTGTGCTCGGGCAACGGGCATCGTTCTGGGCTTTGTATCTCCCGCCGGTCTGCTGGGTCGGACTGTTTTTCCTCGTCCCGATCGTCCTCATGTTCGCGCTCAGTTTTCGCGCGGATATGCAGGGCGATCTCTTGAGCCTGTGGTGGCCGACGCTCGCGCAGTATGAGGCCATCGCCGCGGTCGGCAGTTACTGGCGGTTGCTCGCGATTTCGATCGTCATGGCGTTGTTCGTCGCGCTGCTGGCCGTCGCGTTGGCGTATCCGATCGCGTATTTCCTGGTGTTTCGCGCGGGGCGCGCCGCCGCGCTCTGTCTCGTCATTCTGCTCATCCCGTTCTGGACCAGCTTCCTGCTGCGCGTAATGAGCTGGAAATTCCTGCTGGGGTCCGAGGGCGTGATCAATTCGTTCCTCATGTACTTGAACGTCATCGCGGAACCGCTGAGCGGGATGCTCTACAGCCGCAAGGCCGTGATCGTCACGCTGGTTTACGTGTGGATCCCGTTCGCCGCGTTGCCGATCAGTGCGGGGCTGCAACGCATCGACAGCGACTTGCTCGAGGCGGCGGCTGATCTGGGCGCACCACCATCGCGAAGTTTCTGGGCGATCACGTTTCCGCTGAGTCTTCCCGGGGTGCTGGCCGCATTCTTCATGGTATTCATCCCGACAGTGGGGGAATACGTGACGCCACTCCTGATCGGCGGCAGTCAGGGCAGCATGTACGGCAACATCATCCAGGATTTCTTCACCAAGGCCGCGAATTGGCCGCGGGGCGCCGCACTCTCGATGGTGATGCTCGCGGTGACGCTAATCCTGGTCGCGGTCGCCGCGCGCCTCGTCAACGTGCGCCGCCTGCTCGGATGAAGATCCACGCGTCCGCCGCGGCGATCGCTTTGCCGCGCCCCAAGGTTCTGACGGCCTACTTCGCCGTGCTGATCATTCTGCTGTACCTGCCGCTGGCGGTGTTGTTTCTATTCTCGTTCAACAACGGCACCAGCCTTTCATTTCCGCTGCAGGGCCTGACGCTGCATTGGTACGAGAAGCTGTTCGATTCGCCCGAGATTTTGCGTGCCGCACGCAACAGCCTCGTCGTTGCCGTGGTCAGCGGCAGCTTCGCCACGATTCTCGGTACGGCTGTTGCACTGCTGCTCACTCGCTTTCGCTTTCGTGGCGAGGGCTTTCTCTTTGCGCTCGCCATGTTGCCGCTCGTGGTGCCGATCGTCGTTCTGGCCGTGGCGCTATTGGTGCTCTTTCTCACCGCTGGTATCGATCGCTCACTGTGGACAGTCGCCATCGGTCATACCGTCGTGGCACTGCCTTTTGTGGTCCTGATCGTTACCGCGCGGCTCACCGGCTTCGACCCCAGCCTCGAGGAAGCGGCGATGGACCTCGGTGCGTCCTACCGGAAAATCATTGTTGCGATCATCCTGCCGCTGATTGCGCCGGCGGTGATCTCCGCGTGGCTGGTCGCCTTCACCGTGTCGCTCGATGAATTTGCGCTGGCGCTGTTCCTGGCGGGCAATGAGCCGACGTTCCCGGTGTATCTCTTCAGCCAGTTACGCTTTGCCAGCCGACTGCCGGTGATGATCGCGCTCGCCGTGCTGCTTATGATGGGCACGCTGCTACTGGTACTGATCGCGGAATGGATCCGGCGGCGCGGTCAACGAGGCGCTGTCGTGAAGGGATGAGAAGGGTGAGAGAGCGGTGGAGAAAGGGCAAATGATGAAGATGATCGGGATGTTCGATTCTGGATTACCTCGATGAGCTGGCCGGACCCGAGCGCGCGCTGGCTGCGGCGCCCAAGCCTGGGGACTATCCGGAGTTGCGCGCGCACGTGGCGCGATGTGAAGAACTGCCGGTGTTCAGGGAGACGCGGGAAGTGCGGTCAGCGCCGAGTCACTAGGAGCCCTCACCCCCACCCTCTCCCGCAAGCGGGAGAGGGAGCAGAGGCCCCTCACCCCAACCCTCTCCCGCAAGCGGGCGAGGGAGCAGAGGCCCCTCACCCCGAGAACCCCTCACGCCAACCCTCTCCCCACTGATGTGGGGAGAGGGGGAGAAGAAGGAGACGAGCCGATGAAGTTTCTATTGTGGTTGGTGTTGCTGGTGCTTTGCTGGCCGTTGGCGCTGCTGGCGCTCATCCTTTGGCCGATCGTGTGGCTGTTGTCTCTCCCATTTCGGTTACTGGGGATTGCTGTCGAGGGCGTCTTCGAGCTCCTCCGCGCGATCATTCTCCTTCCAGCCAGGTTGCTGGGCGGAAAGCCATGACTGCGCATCGGCGCGATACGCTCCCGCGAAGCTGACATGTCGACATCGACGACCATCATTCGCATCAATCGCGCGCCGGTGTTGACTTTGTGGGCATCGATCGTCGCGGAGCGGCTCGGATTCAATCACGATGAGGCGCTGACGCTCGGGCGCGCGGTGGCCGGGCTTAACGCGTATTCCAAGGGCAAGGCGCTCGGGCTCTTCAAGCCATCACCTGCGAGCGTGCGTGCCGAGCGCGAGAAGAAGGCGCGCGCTGCGGGTGTATTTCACGTCGAATTGTTGCATCGAGCCGTGCCGGTGCTCAGGACCGGCGAGGGCCTTCGCGCGGTCGCGAAGGATAAACCGGTCGATCCCGCGAGCGTCGAGAGATATCTCGAGAGCAAATTCGGCGACGCGCTTGGGCCGACACGTAAAGCGATGCACGCGCTCGCCAAGTCACGCGACCGTGCCTCGCTGGTGCACGAGGCCTACAGGCTCTACGAAAAGTTTCGGCCCGAGGTGCCCGAGGGAGAGGCCGGCTGGGGAGCGGCCGGTGTGTTGAACCTCGCCCGCATTCAGTTTCTGGCGCGCGAAGCGTAGAACGCGAGAATCGCCGAATTCGTGTCGTCATTGACCGGCGTTGGGGTCGGGATTACTGTCATGTGCGCACGCCGCACCATCGCACCAAGAATCTTAATCCTAGCGATGGATCAATCCGTATGTCGGCCCTGTGGGGAGGCAATCCGAACATGTCCGCGCCAATCGTTTTCCGGAAGCGCTGCCCGGTATCGCTTGAAGGACTGCTAGCGACAGGGTTCGGCTGGGTGGTGCTCGCCGCGGGTCCCGCGTTGGGCGCGCCGGCGGGTGAGCTCGATGCAACCTTCGGCGAGAACGGCCGCCTGACCATCAGCTTGGCCGGTGACAGTTTCGGCTGGGCGGTCGCACAGCAGGCAGACGGCAAATTGCTGATCGGCGGCGCCACCGATGTGGCGGGCACCGGGGCCGACTTTGCCATAATCCGATTGAACGCGAACGGAACGCGCGACAACAGCTTCGACGGAGACGGCGTCGCAACAATCGATTTTGCCGGCTTCGATGACATCGCTTCCAGCTTCGCCGTGCAACCGGACGGTAAGATCATCACGGCGGGTTTTGCCGATGTGGGTGCAGTCAATATCGAATACGATTTCGCGCTCGCGCGGCTCAATGCCGATGGAACGCCCGATTTGACGTTTAATGGTAATGGTCGCGTCACCCTCGACGTGGGCGGAAGCGACGACTACATCGTGGGCGTGGTGCTCCTCGGCAACGGCCAAATCGTTGTCGCCGGTTCAAGTGACGTGAACGGCGACTACGACGCGGTTTTCGCACGCTTCAATGCCAATGGCTCGCTGGATACAAACTTTGGAACCAGCGGTACAACGCTCGTCGATTCAAGTGCCAATGGCAGCCAGGACCAACCGTTCTGGCTTACCGTGCAGCCGTTGGACGGAAAATTCATCGCTTGCGGACCCAATGTTCCGACGCCCTACAACGCGACGAATGGCCAGATGCTTGCGGTCCGCGTGAACACGGGCGGCACGGTCGACACGGGATTTGGCACTAACGGTGTTGCACTCGTTCCAACGGGTACCACGCTCGGCGCGGCGTTGAGCTGCGTCGCCATGCCGGATGGCACCACGGTGCTCGCCGGCTTCGATGGAGATCCCGGGTCCGCGGATCTGTCGCTCGCGCGGCTGACGAGCAACGGCGCTCTCGATATGACATTTGGAACCAATGGTCTGGCGAGCCCGGATCTCGGGGGCACGGAGGTCATTCAAACGATCATCCTGCTGGCCGATGGCAAGCTCGGCGTGACCGGGCTGACCGCCACTGTCGACGACAATATTCCAAGCGACATGTTTCTTGCCCGCATCGATCCCGTCGACGGGTCGCTCGACACGACCTTCGGCAACGAAGGCGTGACGATCGTCGATTTCGGTCTGTTCGATCGGTCATCGGATGCGGATGGTCTGGGGCTCATCCAGCAAGCTGACGGAAAGCTGGTTGCTGTTGGAACGCGGATCGGCGATTTCGATGCTGGCATTCCCAACGACTTCGCAATCGCGCGCGTGGATCCTGCTGGAGCCGGTAGCGCGGGATACGCCGGATTCGTCGAAACTGTGGCAACCGTCGGTGAGGGAACGGCCAATGTGGTGTTGATCGTGCGTCGTACCGGCGGCAGCGTCGGCAGCCCCGGTCCCGTCAGCGTCGCATACAGCACCGTCGGCGGCACAGCAACGGCGCCGGGCGACTTTACGGCGGTCAACGGCGTGCTCCAATGGGCTGATGGCGACATGGCGCCGAAAACGATCGCGGTCCCCATTACCGATGACACGACAGACGAAAACATCGAGACGTTTGCGGTCATATTGAACAATACAACCGGTACGGTTCGCGTGGCCGCGTCCGAACTGACGGTGGTCGTTACCGACAACGATGTGACGCCACCACCTCCACCTGCACCTCCACCGAGCGGTGGCGGCGGCGGTGGCGGGGCGACGGGCATTGAACTGCTGGCGCTTCTAGGACTACTCAACGCATTGGGATTGCGACGAAGCCGACGGCTGTCGCAAGCCTCTCTTGCCTAGGTGATCGACAAGGGACACATCCACTCCAGCGGATCTGTCCCTTGCCTCGTCCGGGGCGAGACCACCGTTCGCGTGGCGAGATCGCCTGTGTAAACTGTGAGTGTCCGCGTATTCACCCGATCAGATGCGAACGATCATTGGCTGGTTGTGCGCCTTCGTGCTGGGCTGGGCCGGTTGGTGGCTCGGTGCGCACGTCGCGCTGGGCGTCGCGGTCTTGTTGAGCGCAGTCACTGGGGCCGTGGGTCTCTACCTCGGCTATCGCTGGTTCGATCAGAATCTGCGTTAGCCGGACTTGCCGGCGGCTTCCTCTTCGGCATCGCGGGCGTCCTCACCACGCGGGCATCCGGAAAGAGTGGCGACCGCTTGCAGTTGCTGCTCGATTGCGTCGAGGTCCCTCTCGACGTTTGTGAGCGTCATGCGCGCGAAATTCATGCCGGAGGATGCGACACGGCTCAAGGAGCTCGACAACTTGCGAGTCCTCGATCGGAAGTCGAGGGCGATCTTGCGCGAATCGTCACCGCAACGTGAAGCGCGGTCGAGGACGTCATTGCCAATCTCACCCAGACGCGTCACCGTGCGCTTGAGCTCGGAATACTCGTACGAGCCGCTGGGTCCCGCGGCGGCGCCGCTGTACTGGCCGGATGCACCCGACGTCGCCGCAGAACGCGACAAGCGCATGTCGAGGTCAGCCGTCTGCTTGCGGGCCACCCCCATCAGTTCCCGGGCCTCGCTCACGAGAGGACGAAGGTCCCAGCTCGAGCTGTCGGTTTCGATCGCGAACGCGGTGGCGGAGGCGAGCGCCGCAGCCAGAAATGCGCTGCAAATCAGCGCTCGGTGCCGTGCGCGCATGAGATCAGAATCCGCGGGCCGCTTTCTTGGCGCGCTTCTCGGCGCGCTTTTCCTCGAGGGTTTTCTGCGGCTTTTTCTTTGTTTCCTTCCTCTTATCCTGGCCCTTGCTCATGGTCAGCACTCCTCTTTAGTCGTGGCGCTCCGGAGGAGTCAAATAATGACCCCACCTTGACCATCGACTCAAGAGCCACGGGTCATGCGATTGCGAACACGGCGACCACGAGAATCAGAAAGGCGATCGCAGCCACCATGCCGTGAATGACCACGACCGCGCTCGGCAAGGCCTTGCCGCGAAAGTGAAAGCTGACGAGATACAGGCCACCCAACGCGGCCAGGACAAAAACTCCGAGCGCCTTGGCCTGCACGGTCCCCCAACCGGTCGCCATCACGCCCAATAGCAAGGCGACCACGGCGGAAACCGCCAGCACGCCGTGCAACACGGCGGCGGCCACAGGCGGCGGGGTGCGGCCGCGAAAGTGCAGCACGGCCATATAGACGCCGACGAGCGCGGCGACCGCAAAGAGCCACACGGCATTCATGAACATGGTTGTCCCCCTGAGTTGAGAATGTCCGACGCTGCCACTCTTAATGCTACGCCGGCGATCGGGGTTCCCGAAGTTGGGCTCGAGCTTGTACTGGTGCGCGACTCTGGCGCGAGTCCTCGCGCGCGAAGAGGCCGCAATCGAACTCAGCGTTAGCTACCTGGCGGCCTCGACCGGCGACGGCAGCTGTTATGACTTCTTCGTGGGGCCGATGACCAGGTTGCGGCGTCCGGAGGGGACGCTGCGGCGGGCGTTCAAACGACCCACCAGGTCCTCGGCGGCGAGGCGCACGGACTCGAGACTGCCGGGGCGGTGGCCAACGATCCGGTTGGCGCCCTGCGTGATGACGTAGCAATGCCAGTCGCGCGCGTCTTCGGCCACTGGGGAGGTCGCCGGGGTGATGGAGGCTAGGGCATAGGGCTCTTCGGTGACGGCCGCGGATACCGCGGCCCGGAAGGCGATACTCATGTGCCTACCTTAGGTCCTGACGGGGATAAATACGAGTAAAATCTGCGTCTAAGGGGGCCGTCAGGAGCCTTCATTTCGACGCCGGGGCGGGATTCGTGTAAAGTGCGCGCCGGCTTGTGCGCTTTCCCTATGTCTGCCCTGACTTCGTTCGCCGATCCGGCGCTACCGACCCGGTCCGGGCCCAAACATCCGAGTTTTCCTCGAGCCAGATAGTCGTCCCGTCAGGGCGCGATTCCTTTTAACTTCATTTCCTTAGAGAGTGACTCTTCATGACCAAGATCTATGTCGGCAATCTGCCGTTTACCGCTGATGAGGCATCCGTGCGCGCGCTGTTCGCGCAGTTCGGGACTGTCGAATCACTTACGCTGATCGCCGATCGCGACACGGGCCGGCCACGAGGCTTCGGTTTCGTCGAGATGTCGAATTCCGATGCAGCCCGGGCGATTCAAAGCCTTAACGGCCACCAGATGGATGGCCGCCCGTTGCGTGTCAACGAGGCGCAGGACAAGCCACGCACCGGTGGCGGGCGACCGCGCCGCTTCTAGTCCCCGCGCGCGCAAGTCGGGACGACTTGCGTTCGTTGGTTTGAGCTTCGCGTGCCTCCTCGCTGCGTTCAATCGCGGCGAGGAGGCACAGCGGATAGGACGCGGCTCAAGGATATCCAGCTGGCCGCCGTCGATGCGGCACGACCGGGCACGGCCGGCAGTGATCCTCGCAACTGGATGACTCACGGTCGCACCTAAGGCGAGCACCGCTTCAGTCCTCTCACGCAGATCACCTCGCAAAACGTCGCCGAGCTCAGGCTCGCGTGGCATCACGATCTGCCCCTCGACGCACGCCCACGAGAAGCGACGCCCCTGGTTGTCGATGGCGTCATTTACGTCACGAGCAGCTGGAGTCGCGTGCATGCTCTCGACGCGCGCCGCGGTGCGCTGCTGTGGACGTAGGATTCCAAGGTGTCGAGCGAATGGGCAGTGAACGCCTGCTGCGATCTCGGCAATCGTGGCGCCGCCGCGTGGAACGACAATGTGTACGTCGGCACGATCGATGGCCGCCTCATCGCGCTCGATGCCGCCAGCGGCTTACTCGTCTGGGAAGCGATGACGGTCCCTCACCTCAACCCTCTCCCGCAAGCGGGAGAGGGAGTGGACCCTCACCCCAACCGTCTCCCGCACGCAGGAGAGCGCGACTAGCGGTGCCGGTTCGTGAGGCGATGGAGTAGGCGCCCGAGCTTCGATTCGCGTTTGGGCGCGCTGACGCCCGCAGCCGGACCGACGCCTGGATACTGCATTCCGGGTTCTGTGACTGGATCATTCCGCTTGCGCGGCAGAGACAAATCGTTGGCCCCGAGTGCCGCAAGCAGCTCTTCGCGGCTGAATGCGGGGCGTCGTTTGCGGGATTGCTCGCGCGCCAGCATCGTGGGATTCGGCGTGGGCGATTTCACGAGTTTTGCCGACAGGACTTTGACGGGGTCGTCAGCAGCAACCGGCCCAGGTCCTGGCCCAGTCGCCGGCGCTGATTGCGCAGCGACCGGTGCGGGGTGGGCGGGCGCAGCTGTAGTCGATGCCACCGGCGCAATCTGCTCAGGCACGCCGATTGATGCCGGCGCAGCCGGAGTTTGCCCCGGCGCCGGCATCGGCATCGGCTCTGCTTCGGCACCAATCACGGTGCGGGCTTCGCGATGCCAGGCGATCGTGCGCGCGACGTCGAATTCGCGACTGCTGATTGGCACCACGGCCACGCCCGGGAAATCGGGTCGCACGTAGAGCGCGATCTGTCGCGCCGACGTCACGCTGGTGAAGAAACCCAGGCGAACGCCATATAGCCGCTTGCCACCGCGCATCAGCGTGACGGTATAAACCGTGTAGGCGTCGTAGATCGCGAGCTGCGGAATCTGGCCGGGATCGATGTGCTCTTCCGACCACACCAGCTGCACCACGTAGCGCTGCGGTGTGGCGACCGGAACCGCGCCCGGTTCCTTCCCTGCCTCACCCAGCGCGCTTTCCGTGGGCACGACACGCGCCGGCGAATGAAGCAGGCGGAACTCGGAAACGTCGGTGTCATCGAGCGAGCCGAGTCCGCTTCGCGGCGCGGCGGCGATCCACGCGGTCGGGTATCGGCGCTGCACTTCCGGCAGGGCGCGTTCGGCGTCGACCCGCGACTCGAAATAGCCGAGATGCAATCGGTAACGGTCGCGTCCGTCCTCGAACCGCCGTGAACGAAACACCGCGAGATCGAAAAAGCCCCGGACCTCGGGCATCTCGAGCGGCATCGGAGTCGTCGAGGCGATGAGATTGATGACGTAAAGCACGCGCGCGCCTTCGGCCCGTGATGGAACCGAGCGAATCGCTTCCGGCGTCTTGTCGGACGGATCCTTGGGATCGCGCATTGAGCTTCCCCTAGAGGCCGCGCGCTTACTCGTTAGGGCTTGGACTATGCAGCACTCGGGATGCCGCCCTCAAGCGGTCGAAGCGTCTATTTTTGGCGACAGAACGTGAAAGTCCCGTAAACTTCGCCCGCGACCACAGCCCGGGAGAACCCATCGTGGCGACGACAGAGATCCACAATATGGCCCTTTTCTGCGACTTCGAGAACATCGCGCTCGGCGTCGCGGAAGCCAAGTACGACAAGTTCGACATGCGGAAAGTGCTCGAGCGCTTGCTTCTCAAGGGCAGCATCGTGGTCAAGAAGGCCTACTGCGACTGGGATCGGTACCGGCAGTTCAAAGCCGCCATGCACGAGGCGTCGTTCGAGCTGATCGAGATTCCGCACGTGCGACAGTCGGGCAAGAACTCCGCCGACATTCGCATGGTCGTCGATGCGCTCGATCTTTGTTACACCAAGTCGCACGTGGATACGTTCGTCATCATCAGCGGTGATTCAGATTTCTCGCCGCTGGTGAGCAAGCTGCGCGAGAACGCCAAGGTCGTGATCGGCATCGGCGTAAAGAACTCGACCTCGGACCTGCTGATCGCGAACTGCGATGAGTTCATCTACTACGACGACTTGGTGCGCGAAAAGGCGAGCCAGCGGCGCGCAGCGCCGAAGAAGCCCGCGGTGAAGCCCGAAGGCGAGAAGCCGGCGCGCAAGGGAGAAGAAGAAAAGAAGCAGGAGGCATTCGACCTGGTGGTCGGGACCCTCGAGGCGCTCATCAAGGAACGTGGCGAGGAGGAAAAGATCTGGGGCTCAATGGTGAAGCAGGCGCTCAAGCGGCGCCTGCCCGGTTTCAACGAGTCCTATCACGGCTTTGCCGGATTCAATGATCTGCTCGAAGAAGCGCAGGTGCGCGGCCTGGTCAAGCTTGAACATGACGAGAAGTCCGGCGGCTACATCGTGAGCATGCTGAAGTGACGCTTTCCACTCCCTCTCCCGCAAGCGGGAGAGGGTTGGGGTGAGGGTGCCTTAGATCTTCGCCACCCGCGCGGCCCCACGATGTCCGCGCAGGACCTTGACGCGCTCGCCGACCTGGAACTGCTGATCGTCCGCCTGGACGACGGCAATCGTTGGACCCTTGTCGAGGTCAATCGTGATCTGCAGTCCATCCTGGCGGGTCACGCGCTCCTCGATCGCGTCGCCCGCCACGGCACCAGCGACGGCGCCGACAGCACCCGCAACACCGCGTCCTGATCCGTCAACGGCCGCGCGCCCGACTTCGTAACCGATATATCCGCCCCCGACGTGTCCAAGGTGGGTGCGTTCGCCTTCGATGGTGACGGCGTCGACGCCGGCAACCTTGCCGTACTCGACGGTCCAGGCCTGTTGCGCCTGGTGGCGCGGATAGATTTTGCTCGACGCACTGGAAGCGCAACCCGCGACCATGAACGCGGCCAGCAGGGCTGCCAGGAGCATTCGGGACATGGCACACCTCGCGAGCAGACCAGTCAACAGGGGATTAACGGGTCTTGCGCGTGGCGGTTGACAGGCGGGGCTCAAGAAAGCCTTCCGAAGCCGAGCCTGGCCGAGAAGCGGAGGTGCGCGCGCGATGCACTGTTTTCGAACCCTGGGCTTGCCGTGGCTGTCTGAATCGCTGCACGCTGTCGCCTTTCAATGACGAGGAACGCTTAGACCCTCATGTCCCGAACGAGTCGGAGAACCTGGCGCCTGCGGCGCGTGCTGATCCTGGGTGCTCTGCTGGCCGTCATTGCCGACGCAGCCTTTGTCTTCTATCTCGACCGGCGCGTGACGCCCCAATTCGAGGGACGGCGCTGGACGCTGCCCGCGCAGGTATATGCACAGCCGCTCGAGCTGTATGCCGGGCTCGAAATGTCGGCAGATGCGCTCGAGGCGGAGCTGGCGCGGCTGCAGTACACGCGGGCGTCGGACCTCACACGGCCCGGAACCTATCGGCGGCGCGGGCCGCGCCTCGACATTGCCGCGCGCAGGGCGCAATTCGTCGATGAGGTTCGCGAAGCCCAGAGACTCAGCGTGATCACGGGCAGCGGTGGCGTCACGCGATTGGTCGACATCAATGGGACGGAGGTGCCGATCTTTCGGCTCGATCCGCTCCTGATCGGCAGCATCTTTCCGATCCATGGCGAAGATCGAATCGTGGTGACGCCGCAGGAAGTGCCGCCGCTGCTGCCGACCGCGCTCATGGTGGTCGAGGATCGCCGCTTCGAAATCCATCACGGCGTCGACCTGGAGGCGATTCTGCGTGCGGCCTGGGTCAACGTGCGTGCAGGCGCGATCGAGCAGGGCGGCAGCACGCTCACCCAGCAATTGGTGCGGAGCTATTTCCTGGACGAGCGGCAGACGCTGTGGCGCAAGATCAAGGAGGCGGTGATGGCGGTCATTCTCGAAGCGCGCTTCGAAAAGGCCGACCTGATGAACGCTTACATCAACGAGATCTATCTCGGCCAGGACGGTCAGCGTGCCATCCACGGCTTCGGGCTCGCGAGCCAGTTCTATTTCGGCAAGCCACTCAACGAGCTGAGCTTGAGCGAGATCGCGTTTCTGGTGGCGATCGTGCGTGGACCGTCCTACTACGATCCGCGCAAGCATCCGGAGCGAGCAATCGCAAGGCGCGACTTGGTCTTGAAGCTGCTCGGCGGCTTTGGCGCGGTCGGCGAGGCGGATGCGCTCAAGGCGATCAAACAGCCGCTCAAAGTAACCTCGAGCGTCACCGCGGGCTACTATCCCGCCTATCTCGATTTCGTCAGGCGTACGCTACGACGTGACTACCGCGAGGAAGACCTGACCGAAGCGGGCCTCAAGATCTTCACCACCCTCGATCCGCGCGTGCAGGCGACTGCGGAGCGCGCGCTGGTTGACGAGCTCAAGCGACTCGACCAGCGCTACAAGGAGAAAGACGTGTTGCTCGAGGGGGCCGCGGTCGTTACCGCCCCGCAGAGTGGCGACGTCGTAGCGATCGTCGGCAGTCGGCAGACCGGGCTCGACGGCTTCAATCGCGCGCTCGACGCTAAGCGTTCGATCGGTTCGCTCGCCAAGCCGGTGGTATATCTCGCGGCACTGGAAACGGGGCGCTACAACGCCGCCAGCCTGATCGACGATGCGCCGATCGAGGTGAAGCTTCCCGGCGGCAAACTGTGGCGGCCCGAGAATTTCACGCACCAAGTGAATGGTTTGGTGCCTCTTACGCGCGCGCTGGCCGATTCGCTCAATCTCGCCACGGTGCATCTCGGGCTCGATGTCGGAGTGCCGAAAGTCGCGCAAGCCTTCACACGGCTGGGACTCGACAAGACACCGGACCCGAACCCGGCCTTGATTCTGGGCGCGCTCGATCTCTCGCCGCTCGAAGTCGCGCAGCTCTACAACAGCCTCGCCAACGGCGGCTTTCGCACACCCTTGCGCGCGGTGCGTGACGTGGTGAGCGCGGAGGGCACGACGCTCAAGGCGTTTCCGCTGGAGGTCACTCCGGTTGCCGATTCAGCCACAGTGTACAAGTTGAATCGCATGTTGACGAAGGTGACGCAGCGGGGCACAGGGCGGGCCGTCTACAACCGCATCCCGCCGGATGTGATCGTCGCCGGCAAGACCGGGACGTCTTCGGATTTCCGCGACAGCTGGTTCGCAGGTTTTGCCGGCAATCACCTGGCAGTGGTGTGGATCGGTTTCGATGACAACCGGCCGACCGGCCTCACCGGCTCGGCGGGCGCTCTCACGGTATGGTCGAACCTGATGGGCAGGCTCGATCCGGTGTCCTGGGATGCGACTCTGCCCGAGTCGTTGACCGAGGTTTGGATCGAGTATCCGACGGGCCTCATCGCGAATCCCGGCTGCGCCGACGACGTGGTGTCGATCGCGGTTCCCAAGGACAGCGAGTTACCGATCAAACCCGGCTGCGGAGAAGATCCCTTGAGCGATTTCGCCGAACGCACCAGGCAGTGGCTCGAGGGTATCATTCGCCAATGATGCGCTTGACGCTGATGCTGGCATTGGCGATGGTGCTTTCGGGCTGCAATCTGCCGAATCCATACGCCGCGCCGACACCGCCGCAGCAGGTGCCGGGTGGCGCGCCCAGTCTGCCGCCTTCGCCGGAGCCGCAGGCGCCGGTTGAACCGCTGCCGACACCCGAGCCGGTACCGGAACCGAGTCCCGCGCCGCCGCCGCGAGAGTACCAACTCAGCTCCGCATCGCGCTCGCTGGTGGACCAGGCGCATGCGCAAATGGTGGCGGGAAACTTCGTCGTCGCGGCGGGATCGATCGAACGTGCGCTGCGCATCGAACCGAACAATCCACTGCTCTGGATCGAGCTCGGAAAAGTGCGGCAGGCCGAGGGCAACTACGCGCAGGCGGAGAATCTCGGTCGCAAGGCCTTGTCGCTCGCAACCGGAGACCCGCGCACACAATCATCAGCATGGCGTTTGATCGCCGACTCGCACAGAGCGAGAGGTCAATCGCCGCAGGCGCGCGAGGCTGAGGCACGCGCAGAAGCACTCACGCCCCGCTGACAGCTCCTACATCACAGCCGACATCGATCGTCAACCGGTCGCTGCCACGGCGCCACGCCGCTCGGCGGTGAGTTCCTTGAGGCTTTCCTCGACGATCTGCAGTCCCTCGTCCAGGAGGGCATCGGAGATCGTCAGCGGCGCGAGAAACCGGATCACGTTGCTGCGCACGCCACAGGACAGGAGGATCAATCCCTTCTTGCCGGACAACTGTGTGAGCGCTTTCGTGAGTTCGGCATCCGGTGCGTCGGCGTCGCGGTTCTTCACCAGTTCCATCGACACCATGGCGCCCAGGCCACGCACGTCGCCGATGCAGGACAACTTCGCCTGCAGCGACTTGAGCCGCGAGACCGTGCATTCGCCGATGACGCGCGCGCGCTCGATGAGGTTCTCGTCGCGAATGATGTCGAGGATGGCGAGTCCCGCCGCACAGCCGAGCGGCGAACCGGCGAACGTCCCGCCCAAACCTCCGGGTGGCGGCGCATCCATGATGGGCGCCTTGCCGATCACCGCGGAGATCGGCACACCACCCGCCACGCTCTTTGCGATCGTCATGAGATCGGGTTCCACTCCCGAATGCTCGATGGCGAACATGCGCCCGGTGCGCGCGAAGCCCGACTGGATCTCATCCGCGACCAGCAGGATCCCGTGGCTATCGCACACCTGGCGCAATCGCTGCAGAAGCGCGGGTGGCGCGATGTAGAAGCCGCCCTCGCCGAGCACCGGCTCGATGATGATGGCCGCCACGCGCGCCGGATCGACGTCTGCTTTGAACAGGCTGTCGAGCGCCGCAAACGAGTCCTCGGCGGTGAGGCCGTGATACGCGATCGGAAACGGAATGTGAAAGATCTCGGGCGGCATTGGCCCGAACCCCGCCTTGTACGGCTGCACTTTGCCGGTAAGGCCGATGCACATCTGCGTGCGGCCGTGGAAGCCGCCGGTGAAGGCGATCACCGCCGAGCGGTTGGTGTAGAAGCGTGCGATCTTGATGGCGTTCTCCACCGCCTCTGCGCCGGTCGACAGGAAGATCGTTTTCTTGGGCGTGGCACCGGGAGCGAGCGCATTGAGGCGCTCGGCGAGCGCAACGTAGCCTTCATAGGGCGTGACCTGGAAGCACGCGTGCGTCAGCTTCTCGAGCTGACGCGCCACCGCCGCCTTCATGCGCGGATGCACGTGGCCCGTATTGAGAACGGCGATGCCGCTCGCGAAATCGATGTAACGACGGCCCTCGACGTCCCAGAGCTCGGCATTATGGGCATGATCCGCATACACGCCGAGCAGGTTGGAAACCCCGCGCGGCACGGCGTTCGCGCGACGGCGATGCAGTTCCTCATTCGTGGCCATGGACCGTGAATCCGGAAGGGTAGGGGGACACGCATCGTACCGCGTCCGCCACGATTGGTCATAACGCGGCCTGATTAGGGTGAATGCTGAGACCTGCGGCATAGCGTGAAACTGCGCCCCGAGACACAGTTCATCCCCGGCAATCCCGTGCTGTCCCATGAAAATGAGCGCCCAGCAGGATCGGCCCGCAAGCGACCCGGATGCGACTCCAGTCGTGCCGCCGGGCGAGCGCGCGCCGCGTATTCGCGTCTCGGTCAGTGTCTGGCTCACTGTCGGGCTGGGTGCGATCGTCATCGTGTTTCTCACCGGCAACGTGCTGGTTCAGCGCAGCACCAACCAGGCGACGCAGGACGTCACGCGCGTGCAACAGGAGCTGGAGCCGCTCGCACGCCGCGCCCGCGAACTCTCCGATGCGATCGCCGGCTACGAGCGCGCGGTCCTCACGTACATGAAGCCGGGCAATCCGGGCGATCATGCAGCCATCGATCGGGCGCAGAAGCGCATGCAGAAAGCCATTACCGAGCATGTTCAGCGCGTGACGGCCGATGCCAGCCTTCCATCGACGCGCAACCTCGCGGACGATGTTGCGCGCCATGAGCGCAATGGTACCGAGCTCGTCAAGCGCTTCGATCGCCGCAGCGCACTACTTGGCATCTGCTGGTCGCTCATGGATGGACTGGCGACGCGCATCGCCGGAGCGGGTGCCGAGGGACTCGCCGTCGGGGACAATGTTTTCGCGCGTCGCTCGCTCGCCGAACTGGCACAGGCGCTGGATGACGTTCGCAGCGGCTTCACCGCCCAGCTCGCACAGCCAAGCTCCCGCAGCGAGAACTACTCTGTGCGCAGCGATGCGGCATTCCGCCGCAAGCTCAAAGAGCATTCGGACGAGTTCAAGCGCTCGCCGGGCCTCGCCTGGTTCGAGCTGGTGCAGGGGGATTTTCAGCGCGCCTCACGGGCGCACGACGCCGTGCGACAGCTCGACAGCGAACTGGAATCCGGACGGCGTGAATTCGCCGGCAGTGGTGCCGCGCTGATCGAACGGGTCCGCGTCAGCTTTGAAGAGCCGGCGCTGCGCGCGCTGGCGCGGTCCGCGACCGCAGCTCGCGCCACGACCCAGGATGCCGAACGGATGATCATGACCGTCAGCATCATTGTGCTGGCCGTGATTGTGCTGGTTACCGCTGCAATGCTGTACGGCATCATGCTTCCGGTGCGTCGACTCACGGCCGCAACGCGCAATCTCGCGGGCGGCGCAATGGCTACGCGCGTGCCACGCGGTGGCGTGCTCGAGCTCGACGAGCTGTCGCTGGCGTTCAATCACCTGGCCGGGGAACTCGCCAGCGCCGAGCAGGTCGTGCGCTCGCAGCAGGCGGAACTCGAGGAACGGGTCGCGCAACGCACGCGCCAGCTGCGCATGCTGGCGCATCACGACGCGCTCACCTCACTGCCGAATCGCCGGCACTTGTTCGCCTATCTCCATAGCGCGCTCAGACGTGCAGCCCGCAACGAGCAGCGAATCACAGTGCTGTTCCTCGACCTCGACAACTTCAAGATCGTTAACGACAGTCTTGGGCACGAGTACGGCGATCGCGTCCTCAGGATCATCAGTGAGCGATTGCGTGCCGCCATCGGGGACAGCGGTTTCGTGGCGCGCCTCGGGGGCGACGAATTCACTCTCATCATTCCGGACGCTGGCACGATGGAGGAAGTTGAGAGCGGGGCGGCGCGCATGGTGGCTGCATTCCAGCGCCCGCTGGTCATCGACCAGCGGGAACTCCTGATCGGCATGAGCGCGGGCGCCGCCGTCTATCCGGATCACGCCACAGATGCGGCGGCGCTGCTGCGCGCCGCTGACGCGGCGCTGTTCCGCGCCAAGGAGCTCGGTCGTAATCGGGCGTGTGTATACAGCCCCGAGCTGCTGGTCGCGACATCGAACCGCTTCCAGACCGAGCAGGCCTTGCGGCGGGCGATCGAGGTCGACGATCTGGTGCTCCACTTCCAGCCAGAGGTATCGCTCGCAAGCCACGAGACGGTGGCGGTCGAAGCGCTGCTGCGCTGGCGCCAGGGAGATGGCCGCATCGTGCCGGCAGCGGAATTCCTCGCCGTCGCCGAGCAATCGGGACTCATCATCGAGCTGAGCAGCTGGGTGATGCAGCGTGCGACCCAGGCCGTGGGACTCTGGCGCAAGGCGGGCTGGCCGCAGGCACGCATTGCGCTCAACGTTTGCTCACAACAGTTCATGTCGGGTGACTTTATCGGCAGCCTCGAGTCGCTGTTGCAGGCCCACGACGTCCCGCCGAATTGCCTCGAGCTCGAACTGACGGAAACGATGCTGCAGACTGGCGCCGTGACCATCGATACGCTGCGTAGGTTGCGCGAACTGGGTGTGGGCGTGGCGCTCGATGACTTCGGGACGGGCTATTCCTCGCTCACTTCGCTCGAGAAGCTGCCCCTCAACCGGGTGAAACTCGATCGCAGCCTGATCGCGAGCGTCGACACCAATGCGCGTTCCGCCGCCATTGCGCGTTCAATCATCACGTTGTGCCGCAGCCTCGGACTGCAGGTCACGGCGGAAGGGATCGAACGGCCGGCGCAACTCGACTTCCTCGCCGATTGTGGGGACGTGAGCGTGCAGGGCTACTACATCGAGCGCCCGGCGCCGGCCTCGGAAGTCCTGGGGCTCATTTCCGCCATGCCGGCGCGCATGAAGATGCTGCTGGGACTTGTCGAACGCAGCGAGGAATACGACATTTCGGCATCGGGAGTCGTGCGGCTGCGGCCAAGGCGCCGCTAACCTATAATGCGCGCCCCGATTTCGAGTCGAGACCCTCCGTGTCGAGCCGATTTCACGTCGACGTTGCACGTGCGCGAACTCCCGAAGCGAGCTTCTACACGGATGCCGATGGGTATGCACGCGAGGTCGGGCGCGTGTTCGGCAAGTCCTGGCAGCTCGTCCGTGCGCCGGAGATGGATGACGTGGCGGATTTTGATCCGACGCGGATCCAGCTCGAACCGGTGCGCGTCGAGAGCCGGGGCCCGTTGCTGTTCGTCACGCTCGATACGCACATCCCGTCAGTGCCGGAGTATTTCCCTCACCTCGCCGCCGATTGCGCGCCCTATGGCGTGGAGAAAATGCGTTACGTGACCAGCCGCACGTATCCGGTCAACGCGAACTGGAAGGTTTACGTCGACAACTTTCTCGAGGGCTACCACATTCCGCTCGTGCACCCGGCCCTCAATCGCGAACTCGATTACCGCCGTGACGTGACGACGCTGCGCGAGCATCACGTGATGCAGTTCTGCCTCATCCGCGAGCACGGTGCCGAGCACTACCGCACCAGTCCGGGCGGGCCGCCCGCCGGTTATTTTTGGCTCTATCCCAACATGATGCTCAATCATGAATAGGAGTCATTCTCATCTGCCTCTATAATGGCCCGCATCGGGTCAAGACTGTAGAGAGCCACGATGAGTCAGATCCCAGTACGTGCATTTGTCCTGGTCGCGTGCAGCGCGCTTTTCGCCTGCCAGCCGCCGGCATCTTCGTCACCGCCCGCGGATTCGGCGGATCGCATCACCGCGCTGGAAGAGCAGGTTGCGGCGCTCACCGAACGCGTCGATCAGCTCACGCCCGAGACCGCCGTCCTCATGGCGCAAGTGCAGACTCAGCACGCCAAGCTCTACTACGCGGGGCACGCGCAGAACTGGATGCTGGCGGCGTACTCGCTGCACGAGATCAACGAGGCGTTGCAGGCGGTGCAGATCTTCAACGATCAATTCGAGGACTTTCCGACACCGCTGAGCGAACTGGTGCCCTCACTCGTGGGTCCGCCACTGGGAGAGATCCACGGCGCCATCCGCACGCGCGACGCCGCACGCTTCGCGGCAGCGTTCGCTTCGCTCACAGAATCCTGCAATGCTTGCCACGAGACGCTTGGCCACGGCTTCATCCAGGTGCGCACGCCGATGGGTGGCGAGTTCACCAACCAGGCCTTCGCCGCTCCTTGAGGCACCGATCGCGCTTCGCTTCGGGTAAAATGCGCGCCCCTCGTTGCGGATCAGCGAATGCCGCGGAGCTGTGATTGACTGCGCAAGATCAACAAGTCGCGCCGATAGAGTGTGAGGCCCTGATCATAGGTGCGGGCCCCTGCGGCCTGTTCCAGATCTTCGAACTGGGACTGCTGGGAATTTCCGCGCACATCGTCGATTCACTCCGGCACGCCGGCGGCCAATGCACGGAGCTCTATCCGGACAAGCCGATCTACGACATTCCGGCGCTCCCGGTCTGCGGCGCGCAGGAGCTCGTCGACCGGCTCATGCAGCAGATCAAGCCGTTCAATGCGGTGTTCCATCTCGGACAGGAGGTGACCGAGGTCAAGCGCGAGGCCGAGCGGCTGTTCTTCGTGCGCACTTCCACCGGAACCACGTTTCATGCGCGTGCCATCGTGATAGCGGGCGGCGTGGGCTCGTTTCAGCCGCGGCGGCTGGGTCTCGAGGGTGCCGAGGCCTTCGAAGGTCACGGCATCCAATACCGCATCAAGAATGCGGCGACGTTGCACGGAAAGGATCTAGTCATCTTTGGCGGCGGAGATTCGGCGCTCGACTGGACCATCGACCTGTGCGGCAAGGCGCGCAGTCTCGTGCTTATCCACCGGCGCGCGGAATTTCGCGCAGTACCGGCATCCGTGGCCCGCATGCGCCAGCTGGTTGCGGAAGGTCGCATGCGATACATCGAAGGAATTGCCGAAAAGCTCGTTGTGAAGGACGGCGCACTCAAGGGTGTGATGGTTGCTGGCATAGACGGCGCGCACCACGAATTGCCGGCGTATCACCTGCTGGTGTTCTTCGGCCTGCACCCGAAGCTCGGGCCGATCGCCGCATGGGGCCTCGAACTCGACAAGCGCAGCATCCGCGTCGATACGGAGAAATTCGAGAGCAGCATTCCCGGCATCTTCGCGATCGGCGACATCAATCATTACCCGGGAAAGAAGAAATTGATCCTGAGCGGGTTCCATGAGGCGGCGCTGGCGGCCTTCGGCATTCAGCATCACCTGCACCCGGAGAAGAAACAGTTTTTGCAGTACACGACCACGAGCCCGATAATGCACAAGCGATTGGGCGTAACCGGATGAACCGCGGAGTACGATTCATGATGAGGAATTTTGTCGTCACTCTCGGCATGCTGCTGGCTGCAGACCTGGCCCAGGCAGCGAAGACTTGCACTCTGCAGATAGAGGGCAATGACCTGATGAGGTACAACGTCGCGGAGATGAAAGTCGCCGCGGATTGCACCGAGGTCGAAGTCGTCCTGAAGCACGTCGGCAAGCTTCCGGTGCAGACGATGGGTCACAACTGGGTGCTCACCAAGACCGCGGAGTTCATGGCGGTCGCCAATGCGGGGGTCGCGGCGGGACTCGCACAGGATCACATTCCACCCGGCGATGCGCGCGTCATTGCACACACCAAGATGATCGGCGGTGGACAGAGCACTTCGGTCAAGTTTCCGACCTCGAAGCTCACCAAGGGCAGCGACTACACTTTCTTCTGCTCATTCCCAGGCCACTACGGCCTGATGAAGGGCAAATTCATCTTCCAGTAAGTCGAAGACATCGCCCATGACGGCAAGGGCGGTCGGCCAGCGGCCGGCGCCCCTGCCTGCGAGCCGCACGTTTGCGCCGGTGGACGTCGTGACTTCGACGCGATTCTCTTCGCGTCGCGCGCCGGCCAGGTAATCGGCGAGTTCGAGTCGCTCCGGTCGCACCCGGGCGTGAATCCAGCCCGCCGTGCGCTCGCAGGTTGCAACCAGGCGTATGCGCAATCCACAGGTCTCTGCCCGGGCCACTTCATCGGGAGCCAGGTCCTCGATTCCATTGCGCTCGACGCCGTCGGGTGACAATGGCACGCCGAACGCCGCATGCGCGATCAAGCAGAGTTTCTGCGCGGCGTCAGTGCCGTTCAGATCGGTGCGTGGATCCGCCTCGGCGAATCCGCGCTGCTGCGCGAGAATCACTGCCTCCTGCAGCGTCCGGTGGCGCGCCAGTTCATCGAGGATGAAGTTGCATGTGCCATTGATGACCGCGCGTACCCGGGTCACCGCGCTCTCGCGGACGACCTGTGCGATGGTTTCGAGAACCGGAACGGCACCACCGACAGCGGCGGAGAAGCGCAGCCGCGGCTGCAGCTCGTGTGCAAAACCCCGCAACGTCTCCCAGCGGGTGGCGATCAAGGCCTTGTTCGCCGTGATGACGGAACGCCCGCGCAGCAAGGCCGCGTGCACGATATCTGCGGCGGGATCCACTCCGCCGATGAGTTCGATCACGAGGTCCGAGGGTTCATTGATGGCTCTCCACAGATTGGTCGAGAGGCGCTCGCGGGGAACGCCGTCGTCGCGATGCCGTGAAATGTCGCGCACCACCACATGTCGAACGTCGAACAGGTCGGAGCGAGCGCTCAGGTGACGAAACACCCCCAGCCCCACCGTGCCCAGACCCAGAAGGACGATTCTCAACGGTCGGTGCGAACGCGGCGGGATCATCGCGCTGCGAGCGCTGGCGAGCTGGTGTCGCACGTCAGCCGGACCACGATGCCGCCTCAGTCGGCGATAGCAATCGTGTACAGCAGGTGTCACCTGGTCGGGTGGCTGCAGCAACGAGTCGTCGATCTCGATCAACCTGATGATGGACATGACACGATCTCCGGCGGCGAACGATGCGTGCCGACGATCTCGCTTGCGGGCGGAAAACGGGTCGCCTATCCGGCTCGTGCGGGGACAAAAAAACCCGCTCAAGCCAAAGCTCCAGCAGGTTGTGCTTCGCTTTAGCTGTATTTCTAGGGCGCCCGCAAGCTGAATCTCAAATCGGCGCAAGGCGGGAGACTAATGAGGCCGTCCGAGGCTGTCAAGGTAGAATCGGCGCATGGACCGCCGTCTCGCCGACCTGCTCAAACTGCTCGAGCTGGAGCGTATCGAAATCGATCTCTTCCGCGGCGAGAGCCGCGACATCGGCTCGCCACAGGTGTTCGGTGGGCAGGTGCTGGGCCAGGCGCTCATGGCCGCGTACGCCACCGTCGAGCAGCGCATCGTGCATTCGTTGCATGCGTACTTCCTGCGGCCCGGCGACTTCAACGCGCCGATCGTCTACGACGTGGATCGCTCCCGCGACGGCGGGAGTTTCTCCAATCGCCGAGTGGTGGCGATTCAGCATGGCGAGCCGATCTTCAACATGGCGGCGTCCTTCCAGCTGCCGCAGCAGGGGCTCGAGCACCAGATCACGATGCCGCAGGTGCCGGCGCCCGAGAAGCTCAAGGACTACGAGACCTACCGACGCGAAATCCTGCATCTCATCCCGGAGAAGCTCAGGCGCGTATTCATGCACGAGCGGCCGTTCGAATTTCGCCCCGTATACCTGCCAGACTACTTCAAGCCCGAAAAACACGAGCCCATCAAGCACGTGTGGCTGCGCGCCGTCGATCGCCTGCCGGAGGGGCAGACGCTGCATCGCTGCTTGCTCGCGTACGTGTCCGACTATCACCTGCTCGACACGGCGACCTTGCCGCACGCCATCTCGATGGTCCATGGCAACGTGCGCATGGCGAGCATCGACCATGCGATGTGGTTTCACGCGGACGTGAGTGTCGATGAATGGTTGCTGTACTCGATCGACAGCCCGAGCGCATCGGGAGCACGCGGCCTGGTGCGCGGCAGCATCTTCACGCGCGACGGCAAGCTGGTGGCGAGCACGAGCCAGGAAGGGCTCATCCGCGTGTTGCCAAGCGGGAGTTGATCGACAGCGATGTTGCGCGCCGTCCTTGTCTTTGCGCTGGTGCTGGGAGTCGTACTCAGCGGCCTGATGTTGTTGCGCAGGACCGCCGGCCATCGTCCGGCCAAACGCCAGGACGAGCGTCAACCACCGCGAATCGAGCAGAAAGATGAAGACGACGCCGGCTGGTGAACGCGACGACTATTGCAGCGACAGATCCATTCGAACGACTCCGGCGTCATTCGGGGCCGGCGGTGCGGTGATCACGAACACGCGGGCGGGCTCGATCTCGCCGCTCGCAAGCAACAGGTCCTGAACCGTTTGCGCACGCCGCTTGCCGAGCTCCGCAAGCTCCGTGTCCGGGACATCGATACGGCGTAACCCCATGTCCTCGAGAGCTGTGATCTCGGATTCGAGCATCTCCGGGGCGGGTTTTTCCTTGCGATTTTTCTTCGCCTGCTCTTCGGTCAGCAGCTCCCGCCGTTTGACGCCCACGAGCTGCTCCTGCAGCCGTTCGCGCTGCAGCTCGGGCCGATCGAGATCCGGACTGATGGCAATTGGCACTTCGAGCGCAATGCTGGGTCGCTCGCGCAAGGCCTTGGCGACAGAGTCGACGCGTGCACGGCTCTCGCCCTGCAGCTCGGCTCCGCCGGGCCCTTCTTCGCAGCGAGATCAGCCAGATTCAGCGAGCCATCGGGCCGAATGACGAGTCGTGTCCCGGGCGCATCGAGCGCAACCGCGTCGAATGAGTACGCCCGGCGCAGGATCGAGATCAGCTCAAGATTGACCAGTAATCCGCGGAACTGGAGCATCGCGCGCCCGTCGGTGTCGAGCAACGCGTAGTCATCGATCTCGAGGACAAAGCTGAATGGGTTGAAGCGCACTTCGCCAACATGCGCCTCCCGATAGAAGTTTTCGTCGATCGTGGTGACGAGCTGGCTGCGCACGAGGCGCGGAACGAGCAAAAATCCCCCTGCGGCGTAAGCGAGCAGCAAGCCCGCCAGGGCGGCCCAGAAGATCCAGCGCGTAAAGATGCGGAGCAGGAACTTTACAGCGCCTCCCATTCTGCGCTAGCGATCCCGAACAGATGACAATCGCGCCATTCACCGCGCACCTTGCGAAGCCGGCGATAGGTCGCTTCCCATCGCAAGCCGGCCTTCTCCAGCACGCGAATCGATGCAAGATTCCGAACATCGACTGTGGAGCTGATGCGCCGCAGCTTCAATTCGCGAAAGGCTGCGCGTACCAGGGCGGACGCCACCTCGGTCGCGAGCCCGTGCTTCCACACCCGGCGCGCGAACATGTATCCGAGATCAGCTTCTCCGGCCGCCAGAATGGTCAGCGTGCAGGCGCCGATCAGCGCCCGATCTTCGAGTTGTGTCACGGCCAGCTCCCAGGCGCTGCGCGGCCATTCGCTCTGATAGCCGATCACCTGCTGAAGGTAGGCCTGAGCCTCCTCTCGATTGCGCGGCGCCTGCAGCATGAATCTCGTGACGCGAGCATCGCAAATGAACTGGCACAGCGCATCGAGATCGCTCGCTGAGAATTCCCGGATCTCGAGGCGTGATGTGGCGAGCGGGAGCGCCAAGCGGACGGCGCGCGCTCTGGGCGGACGGCTGTCGAACTTCGCGGCCGGGCTCACGATGACCTCCGATCAGGCCTTGTTCCGCGTCGAGACGCGCCAGATGTAGTAGACGGGAATGCCGCTCAGGGTGAGGCCGACATTCAGGAGCGTGATGCCGGGCTGCTCGATGAGCGCGTTTCCGAGGATGAAAAGGCTTGCGGCGAAGAAGATCAGCGGCACGGCGGGGTAGCCAAGAACCCGGTAGGGTCGCGGTAGCTCCGGCTGGCGAATGCGCAGCACGATCACACCCAGTACGGCGAGTGCATAGAATGGCCACAAGCCGAGTATGAATCCGGTGGCGAGCTGCTCGAACCCGCGCACCATCACGTACAGGATGGCGATCGCGCCAGCCACCAGGATCGCCACGTGCGGAGTCTCCGACCTCGGCCGCACACGTCCCAGGCCGCGGAAGAACAGCTTTTCCTGAGCCATCGCATAAAACACGCGCGGGTCCGCCATGGCGGTCGCAGCGACCGCCCCAAACGTCGACAGCATCACCAGCGCGGATACCAGGTCGGCCGCCGACGATCCTGCCGTTCTGGTCATCGCATCGGCTGCCACGAGGCCCGAGGTCTTCAGCGCGTCGATCGGCAACGCGAACAGGTAGGCCGCATTGGCGAAGAGGTAGAGAACGATCACAGCCAGCATCCCGACGACCAGCGACTGCGGCAGTGCCCGGGATGGTTCGCGAATCTCACCACTCAACGCGCAGAACGCGGCGGCACCCTCATAAGCGAACAACACCAGGATGAGCGCGAGGCCAAACCCGCCGACGTCCCTGATTTCGAAGCTGATCGGCTCAGCCAGCGCTCCGTCGGTGCCCGATCCGAGCAGGAAGATGCCCACGGCCAGTGCGAGCAGCGCGAGCGCCTTGGCCGAGGTCGCGATGTTCTGCACCATCGCCGCGATCGGCACGGAGTAATAATTCGCGAGCGTGATCAGGGCAATCAGCGCGGCCGCAACGAGGCGCCTTCCGAAGTCCGTAAGCGGCACGAAGTGACCCAGGTACTCGGCGAAGATCAGTGAAATCGCCGCCCATGAGGCCGGGTTGATCCAGAGAAAGGTCCAGCCGAACAGGAAGGCCATCAACGGGCCATAGGCCTCGCGGACGAACACGATGACGCCGCCCGGGCGCGGGAACATCGTCGCGAGTTCCGCCAGGCTCAATGCCAGGCACAGAACGATGACGCCGCCGAGCACCCACAGCAATGCCATCGCGCCAACGGTGTCCACATGCTGGGCGACGCTGCCGGGAACGCGAAAGATGCCACTGCCAATCGTGATGCCGAGAACGATCGCTGTGGCGGTCCAGACTCCAAGCCGGCGGGGTAGGGTAGAGGGAGAGAATTCCGGCATGGGCTTGGTTTCCAGGAGAATCAGACGTCAGGGAGGATTGCCGCTTGCCCGAAGCAGCTCTTGAACCGTCTCGTCCAGCAGTTGGTTGAAGCGCACCCACTCTTCGATCATCAGGAAGTGGCCAGCACCCGGCATGATCTTCACGCGAAACGTCGGCGCATGCAGCCGGATGCGATCGAGGTCGGTCGGCAGCCGGTCGGAATTGATCGCGATGATCGGCACGTCGATATCGCCAAGCGCCGCGGCGTAGTTCATGTTGTTCATACCGATCATGGCGCCGATCCCGATTCCCGGCGGCTCGGCAGCCATGTCATCCGCGATCTCGCGCACCAGCAGAGGATCCGAGGTCGGCTTGAAAAAGCGTTGCGTGACGTTGTCGCGCGTGGTCGTGGCGAAATCGCGCCGATACGGCTCCAGGCGCTGCTCGAGCTCGCGCGGTGCAAGCGGCGGCAGCCCGATGTTGGTGAAGGAGTCGACGCCGACGATGCCGATGACGCGATCACGCAGCCGGCGCGCGGCCTCGAGCGCCACCGGGCCGCCCATCGAGTGACCGACCAGTACGATCTGCTGGTTTCGAATGCGGCCGGCCACAGCAGCGACGTCCGCCCCAAAGGCCGGAATGCTCCAGTCACCGCGCGTTGTCCCCGATTCGCCATGTCCGGCGAGATCGAGCGTGACCACGGTGTATCGCCCCTTCAACGTGTCGAGCTGCTGATCCCAGTAGCCGCTATCGCAGGACCAGCAGTGAATCAGGATCAGCGCGGGATCGCCTTTTCCATATACGCGGTAGCGGATTTGCACACCATCTTCGGAGGCGACCGTGAGCGCTGCTCCCTCGGCGACGCTGGATGAGGAATCGCTCGGCGGGGCCGGCTTGGCATCATCTTTTGAGCAGGCCGCCAGATGCACCACGGCGAGTACTGCAAGTAGCGTACCGGCGCGCGAAAGACGGTGCTGCCGTGACGGCATGATGGATTCTTGCACGCCGGGCCATGAATCGGCCAGCCGCGCACCGCGCGACGAGGGCCGCGCTCAGCCGTGGGGATTGGAACCGCGACCGAGTGCGAACTCGATCGGCACCAGCACGTATACGCGCCGCGCCATGCCGTTCGCAACGTAAGGCTTGAACTCGGCGCGTTCAACGGCATTGAGCGCCGCCTGGTCGAGTCGTGCGTGACCGCTCGAGCGGTAAACGTTCATCCGCTCGGCGCGGCCACGTTCGTCCACCAGAACTCGCAATACCACGAGTCCCTGTTCACGCAGACGGCGAGACGCGCTCGGATATCCGGGCCGCGGTGGATCGAGATACTCGACATCGGAAACCAGCTCCGGCACGTGAGCGATGGGGGCCGGATCGGCAGGTGGCGTCGGCAGCGCTTCGATCGTGATCGCCGAGGTCGGGAGCGCCGTGTCGACGGTCAGCTCGATGATTGGCACGAGCGGTGGTTCGAGATCGACGCGCTGCGGTTCGAGCTTGACGGGTGGGGGAGGCTCCACGGCTGCGACCGCGGTCGGCACGAGGACGATCTGTAGTGGAGCGGAGGTGACGGCGTCGGCGAGCGACGGTCCCAGCTTGCCGAAGGCCAGAATCGCAAGAACGTGGCCGGACACGACGATCGATGCCGCAGCGGCCTTGAGCACCGACGGACTGCCGAACCGGCGACCGGTGTAATCCCTGCTCCGCACTCTTCTAGCCAACACGCTTGCGAATGAGAATTGATCTCATTTATATTGTGAACCCTAAGTCTCGCTTGAGCAAGCCCGCCAGCCACTTCCGGTAGCCAGCCAGCTCAACTCCGACCCGACGGGTCGAGAGAGCTCTGAGCCATCAATGAGGAGTGGTGAATTATGTCCAATCGATCGGGGAGCTACCTGACGCCTCTGGTACTGGTGATTCTGACTGCGCTGCAAGCATCAGCCGCCGCTGCGGAAATCGTGTTTGCTCAGGATGTACCTTCCGGGGAGTCGAGCGACGCCAAGACCCTTCCCAAGGTGCGCGTCGAAGCCGAAGAAGCGGGCTACAACGTGCAGGCCATCACCACTGCAACGAAGACCCACACGGCACTCCGCGACGTGCCGCAATCGATCAGCATCGTGACCCGCGACCAGATTCAGGACCAGGCCATGCAGAGCCTGACAGATATCGTTCGCTACGCCCCCGGTGTTGGCGCGGCCCAGGGCGAAGGCAATCGCGACAACCCCATCTTTCGCGGCAACGGCGCGACCGCGGACATGTTCGTCGATGGCATCCGCGACGACGTCGAATACTTCCGCGACCTCTACAACGTCGAACGCGTCGAAGTACTGAAGGGCCCGAACGGAATGATCTTCGGGCGCGGGGCGGTCGGCGGACTGGTCAATCGCGTCACGCGACAGGCAAACGGCGAGCGGGTGCGTGAAGTCGCAGTCCAGGGCTATTCGGAAGGCGGCGGACGACTTACGGCCGATTTCGGTGCCGCCGTCGGTGACAGGCTCGCGCTGCGCGTGACGGCGCTCTACGAGGATACCGACAGCTATCGCGACGACGTGACGTTCGAGCGCATCGGGATCAATCCGACGCTCGCGTTAACATTGGGCGAGAACACGATGCTGCGTCTCGGCTACGAGTACTATGACTACGATCGGGTTGCCGATCGCGGCATCCCATCATTCCAGGTGCGGCCGAGCGATGCGGGCCCGGCAACCTTCTTCGGCGATCCGAGCCAGAGCCCGACAGCCGCGACCGTCAATTCCCTCACGGCGATGTTCGAGCACCGGTTCAGCAGCGGTGTGACTCTCACCAACCGCACGCGCTGGGCCGACTACGACAAGATGTACCAGAACGTCTATGCGGCCGCTGCGGTCACCCCCAACGGCACCGTTGGCATCGAAGCGTATGGTCAGCACAACGACCGGGAGAATCTTTTTAATCAGACGGACGTCGTCTTCGACTTCGAGACCGGTGGCGTCGGGCACACCTTCCTGATCGGCGCGGAGGTCGGTCTGCAGGATTCGGACAATTGGCGCGACAACGGGCTGTTCGATTTTGCGGGCACGCCTCCCGTGACGACGCCGGCCTCCAATGACCAGCGGCTGTACGTGGCGTTCTCCGATCCGAGAGCGAATTACCCGGTGAACTTCGCGCACGTGCCAACCGCCGCCAGTGCCAATCCGGCGTTCAATCACATCGAAACCACGCAGGCGTCGATCTACGTGCAGGACCAGATCAGGTTCTCGCCGCGGTGGCAGGCTGTTCTTGGCGTGCGGTATGACAACGTCGAGATCGATTTCAACAACCTTTATTCTCCGACGGCGGCGAGCCCGTCGCGTATCGTGGTGGAGGACGACCTGATCTCGCCGCGCGCTGGCCTTATCTATCAACCGACCGGCTCGCTTTCACTCTACGCCAGCTATGCCGTGGCGACCCTGCCGCGCGCCGGCGCGCAAATGAATGGCCTGACACCAACCAACGAGGCCTTCGAGCCCGAGGAATGGGAGAACCGGGAAGTCGGTGTGAAATGGGACATCGCTCCGCAGCTCGCCGCCACGGTGGCGGTCTACCAGCTCGATCGGACCAACGTGATCGCGCCCGACCCGAACAATGCCACGGTCTCGATTCTGGTCGACGGGCAGCGCACGCGAGGTGTCGAAGTCGGTCTCACCGGCCAGATCACGGATGCGTGGAGCGTTGCCGGCGGTTATGCGTACCAGAATGCGGAGGCCACTCAGACGCAATCGGCGACGGTTATTGACGGCGCGCGGATCGGGCAGGTTCCGGAGAACACCTTCTCATTATGGAATCGCTACGACTTCACTCCGAGGTGGGGCGTCGGTCTTGGCGTGATCTACTCGTCGGATCAGTACGTCGCCATCGAGAATCTCGCGACGCCGGCAAGCAATGTCACGCTGCCGAGCTACACGCGAGTGGATGCGGCGCTTTTCTGGACCGTCAACGATGTTTTCAGGCTGCAGGCGAACGTCGAGAATCTGCTCGACGAGGAATACTTTCCGAACGCGCACAATAACAACAACATCACGCCCGGCTCGCCGCGCGCGGGGCGAGTGTCCGTCATAGCGGACTTCTAGAAAGAGGGAGCTGGGCTCGGGAGGTCCTTTCAAGAACGCCGTAAATACATCCATGTGGGCTCCGACGGCGACTTCCTGTCGCCGACGGTCTTGAAAGGACCTCCCGAGCCGAGCGCCCACAAAGAGCGACTCGCTCCGCGCTCGTCGCGTCACGCGCGGAGGACTTTGCCGGGATTGAGGATGCCCTTCGGGTCGAGGGCGCGTTTCAGCTGGTGCATCACCTCGACGGATGCCGGGTCCTTGTAGCGCACCAGTTCGTCGAGCTTCAGCTGCCCGATACCGTGTTCGGCGCTGAAGCTGCCGCGATACTCGGCGGCGAGATCGTGGATAGCGCGATGAATCGTGTCCGCGCGCGCGAGGAACGCAGCCGTGTCCGTGCCAGGCCGCTGTTGAATGTTGAAGTGCAGGTTGCCATCGCCCAGATGGCCGTAGGCAATGAGCTCGCCATCCGGGACTCGCGCTGCGATCCAGAAAGCGCCCCGCTGGATGAAATCCGCGATCGCCGAAATCGGCACCGATATGTCGTGCTTGATGCTGGCACCGGCATGCCGCTGCGCTTCGGGGATCGTCTCGCGCAGCCGCCACATCGATTCTCGCTGGCGCAGGCTCGAGGCCAGCACCGCGTCGAGCACCGCGCCGCCCGAAGATTCATCGGCGAGGCATTCCTCGAGTGTTGTCGTGAGACCACTCTTGGCGTGCGACGAAGTGAGCTCGATGAGAACGTACCACGCGAAACGCTGCCCGAACGGATCTGTAACGCCGCTGATGTGTTCCGCGGTCAGGTCAACGGCGAGTCGCGGGATCAATTCAAATGTCGTGACCGCATCGCCGCTCGCCGCGCGCAATGTCGCAAGCAGGTCGATCGCGGCCGCCGGGTTGCGCACCGCGGCAATTGCGGTCGCGGTATCGATGGCCTTGGGAAAGAGCTTGAGACAGGCCGCCGTGATGATGCCGAGCGTTCCCTCGCTGCCGATGAACAGGTGCCTGAGATCGTAGCCGCTGTTGTCCTTGCGCAGGCTCCTCAAGCCATCGAGCACGCGACCGTCGGCGAGCACCACTTCGAGCCCCAGAACCAGGTCGCGCATCGTGCCGTAGCGGAGTACGGCAGTGCCGCCGGCGTTGGTGGAGAGGTTGCCGCCGATCTGACACGAGCCCTCGGACCCCAAGCTCAGCGGAAACAGGCGCTCGTGGACATCCGCGGCTGCCTGCACCTGCGCCAGCACGCAACCGGCCTCGACGGTAATGCTGTAGTCGAGCGGCTCCACCTCCCGGATCCGGTTGAGTCGCTTCATTGCCAGCACGATCTGCGTGCCACTATCGTCCGGTGTCGCGCCGCCGCAGTAACTCGTGTTGCCCCCATGTGGCACGACACCGATTCCGTGCTCATTGCAGACACGCATGACCGCTGCGACTTCTCGCGTGCTGGCGGGCAGGATGACTAAGGGTGTGCGGCCACGAAAGAGACCGCGAAAATCGGCAACGTAAGGCTCGAGGTCCACGGGCTGGTCGAGCCAGCCGGCTGGGCCGACGGCCGCGCGCATCTTTTCCAGTGCCGCGGCGGGAAAGACAGTTGCAGGCATGCCGGCTACATGCCTGCCGGCGCAGCGCGTGTCAAATGGTGCCTGACAAGCTTAGAGGGGCTGAACCGTCTTGAGCGCGGCGATGCGCTCTTCGAGGGGCGGATGGCTCATGAAGAGGCGCTGGAGGCCTCGCGGCACACCCGCGCTGATGCCAAACGCCTGCATCTGGGCCGGCAAGCCAGCGGGCTGCCGACGCAGCTGTTCGGCCCGCAGGCGCTCGAGCGCCCCGATCATATTGCCGGTTCCGGCAAGCCGCGCACCGCCGGTATCGGCGCGGAACTCGCGGTGTCGGGAGAACCACATGACGATCATGCTGGCAAACAGGCCCAGCACCAATTCAGCTGCGATGACCGTGGCCATGTAGCCGAGCCCGCGCCCCCCTTCGTTCTTGAGAATTGCGCGATCGACGAAGTTACCGATGATGCGTGCGAGGAAAATGACAAAGGTATTCACGACACCCTGAATGAGCGTGAGCGTCACCATGTCGCCATTGGCGACGTGGCTTACTTCGTGACCGATGACGGCCTCGGCTTCCTGCTGCGACATACCGTTGAGAAGTCCGGTGCTCACCGCGACGAGTGCGTTGTTACGGCGTGGACCGGTGGCGAACGCATTCATATCCGGCGAATCGAACACACCGACTTCCGGCATGCCGATGCCAGCGCGGTCGGCGTGCTGCTTGACTGTATTGAACAGCCAGCTTTCAGCGGCGTTACGCGGTTGCTGAATCACGTGGACACGCATGAGGCGCTTGGCGGACCACTTCGAGATCGCGAGCGAGATCAGCGCGCCGCCGAAGCCGAACAGGGCGGCAAAGGCGAGCAGTCCGCCGAGATTCAACCCCTGCCCGGTGAGGTAACGGTCGAGGCCGAGTAAATGCGCGACGATGCCGAGCAGCACCACCACTGCGAGGTTCGTGACCAGGAACAGAAATACACGCTTCATGGATCAACACCTGTCTATGAGTCGGGAATCGGTTCAGTTGGACTGTGTCGCCCGATGGAGGTTCTGGGCCCGGCAAGCCGGGCGGAGATACTAACAGGCGACCTGGGACCGCGCACGGATGGTGGCGGGGATTGAAATTTCAAGCCTTGCGGTATTGCGTCCCGAGTGAGATTTTTGCAGGGGGAGAACGCGGTGGAATTCAAGGATTACTACAAGGTCATCGGCCTCGGTCGCGACGCGAGCGCGGATGAGATCAAGCGCGCCTACAGAAAGCTTGCACGCAAGTATCATCCCGACGTCAGCAAGGAGCGTAACGCCGAGGAAAAGTTCAAGGAAGTGCAGGAAGCCTACGAGGTCCTCCACGATCCCAAGAAGCGCGCCGCTTACGACCAGCTCGGCAGCGACTGGCGCGCCGGCCAGCAGTTCCGCCCGCCGCCCGACTGGGGCCAGGGACAGCGCTTCGAGTTTTCGTTCGGGGGCCAGGATCAGGCCGGATTCAGCGACTTCTTCTCCAGCCTGTTTGGAGGGCGCGAGCCTTTCGGCCGCGCCGGCGGGCAACGCTTCCAGCGCGGCGAGGATCGTCATGCCCGCATCGAAATCGATCTCGAGGACGCGTTCCATGGCGGCGTGCGCACATTGCGTCTGCAGCAGCCAGAGATGACTGCAGCTGGCGGGCTAGAATTGAAAGAACGCGAAGTCCGCGTGACGATCCCACCGGGGGTCACGGGGGGTCAGCAGATCCGACTGCGCGGGCAGGGTGACTCCGGCACCCGTACTGGTGAAGCGGGTGACCTGTATCTCGAGATCACGATTCGCCCCCATCCGGTGTTCCAGCTCGAGGGCCGCAACGTCATCCTGGCGCTGCCGGTCGCGCCGTGGGAAGCCGCTCTGGGAGCGCAGGTCGAAGTACCGACGCTCGGTGGCCCGGTGCAGATGAAGATTCCTGCCGGCGCGCGTGCCGGTCAACGATTGAGACTCAATGGACGAGGGCTGCCCGGCAAGCCGCCGGGTGACGAGCTGGTCACGCTCGAGATCGTGCTTCCGCCCGGGGACTCGGCCAAGACGCGCGCTCTCTACGAGCAGATGCGCCGTGAGCTCGACTTCGATCCGCGCGCCGACCTTAAGCGACGTGTCAGCTCCGCCCACCGTGGCGCGAAGCACTGAGTTCCCAGACAACAAGAGACGCTCGATTGATGGCTTACGCGTCCGGAATGGTCAGTCTCTTTTCGAAGCTGCATCGCGAGCTGCGTCGCGAGGCGGCGCTCGTGGCGCGTCATGCCTCCCCGGCGGCCGTTCACCGCACGCGTGTGGCAGCACGCCGCCTGCGTTCTCTCGCCGCTGCCCTCCCGGGCCTGCGCGACCCGCGCGCCAGGGATCGCTGCATGCGTGATCTGCGCGCGTTGTCCCACGAACTGGCTGCAGTGCGCGAGGTCGACGTCCTCCGTGAGGGATTGCTCGCGGCGCTGCCGCAACTTTCCGCCGTCACACCCAGCACCAGGCGCCGCCTGGCGGTCTTGCTGGAGCAAGAACGTGCCGCCGCGCGCCGGCTCCTGCACCGGCACACGCAGTCTCTGGTTTGGTCAGAGCGGCTCGAACGGCTCGATCAGTCGGTGCAAGACCTGAAGGGCCAGCTCGCGCGCACGAGTGACTCGCGAGGGCTGGCACGCGTAATGCTGCTGGAATCTGCGCAAGCGCTCGCACTGGCGCGTCGGCAGGTCGACGGCCGTGCATCATCACTGCATCGCGTACGCGTGCAGGCGAAAGCGTATCGCTATGTCATTGAGGTGCTGGCCCGGCAGCTGGAGCTCGACAGTGAGCGGCTGGCGGCGCCGGCACGCGCGACCCAACAGGCAGTTGGCCGCTATCTCGATGCGCGCAACGCCCGCAAGTGGACGGTGAGGCACGGCGACGTGCTCGCTGAGCCGCTGCGTTCCGCGCTTCGCAAGCTGCTCGCGGGCGAGGAGAAACGCGCACTGAAGGATGCACGGCGCACGCTGCGAAAGCTCACGCACTGAGCAGGTGCGGAGTTCGCTGCGCCGGAGAGAATCAGACCGCCGGAAACAGCATCGGCCGCCGATGCGGCCGTGAGGGGACCGGCGAGCGAAAGCCCGGTGGCTTGACGACGCAGATGTCGCAGTCGAGGCGATCGATGATGCGTTCCGCAGTGTTGCCGATGAATAGTCGCTTGAGCCCGGAGCGCGATACCGCACCCATGACGACGAGTTGCGTGCCCAATTGGCGGGCGAGTTGTGGGATCAGGGTCGCTGGATCGCCGGTTTCAACGTGCGTTCGCCGGTCGCTGACGCCGTGGCGCCTGCTCAGGGCCGTGACGGCGCGACGAATGCGCCGGGCGTAGCGGCGCGCTTGCGGGCCAGTCACCGCGACGGGTAATGCCTCCGCCATCATTCCGGGCACGACCGTCAGCGCCGGAGGGTAGGCGTGCACGACATGCATCGAACTTTCCAGGGCCCCGCTGAGGGCGCTGCCCATCTTGAGAATCTCTGCGTCCAGTGCGGCCGGCTTTGCGTGTGCATGCAGCGGGTCGATCGCCGCTAACACCGTCGATGCAGTCCAGGCGCGCGGCGACTTGACGAGCAGCAGCGGCATCGGGCACTCGCGTATCAGCTGCCAGTCGGTATTGCTGAGAAACAGCCGCTCCGCGGCGCGATGTCGCTGAGTTGCGGCGACCACCAGGTCGGACTTGTGGCGCATGGCCTGGCGCACGATGCCTTCATGCGCCGGGTAGTCCCAGTGCACGCTGGTGCGGATGCGCACTCCGCTATCCGCCACGGGCTTTGCACGTTGCTCGAGCCGTTCCCTGGTAACCTGCACCAGCATCTCGATGTCGGCAGAAAGCCCGCGCGTGCCGTAAAGTCGCTCGCTCTGCACGTACGGGTTGTACAAGCAATGAAACAGGTCGATCTCGGCGCCGGTTCGACGGGCAAGCTCCGCGGCCTTCTCAAGCGCCGGCTGCGCCCGCGCATTCGGTTCGGAGATCGCCACGAGAATACGGCGAATGTCGTTCATCGGCACACCCGGCTGTGCGAGGGAATTGCGCGATCGTAGGTTGAGCCACTCGCGGCGACAATCCGTCAACCATGCCTACGCACATACGTACTCGCCCTTACAGCGCTGGCCTGAGACGAGGGCGAGAATGCCGTCAGGCATTCGAATGGGGCCCGACCGCAACATGCCAGGACGCCTCGGCCTGACGACCGCCGAGGCTGCGCGGCAGTTTGCGGCTGAGGGTCCAAACGATCTTCCCGCCGCCCATGGGCGGCGCCTGCTCGACGCCTCGCTGCACGTATTGGCCGAACCGATGTTCCTGCTGCTGTGCGCGGCGGTGGCCCTGTACCTACTGCTGGGCAACCTGCGCGAGGCGCTCATTCTGGCCTCCTCACTGGTCGCGGTCGTCTTCATCACGGTCGTGCAAGAGCAGCGCGCCGAACGCGCACTCGAAGCGCTTCGTGACCTTTCGAGTCCCCGCGCTGCCGTCCTGCGTGACGGCGAAATGCGGCGCATCGCGGGGCGCGATGTCGTGCGAGGCGATGTCGTCCTGCTGAGCGAGGGTGATCGCGTACCGGCCGACGGCGTGCTGCGGGAAGCGATTGATCTCGAGGTCGATGAATCACTGCTGACGGGCGAATCCTTGCCCGTGGTGAAGCGCGCCACTGCTGAAAGCGTCGCCATCTCGCAATCAATTACGCCCGCGGACATTCGCGTGTATTCCGGAACGCTGGTCGTGCGCGGGCATGGCACGGCCGAAATCACCGCAACCGGCGTGCGCACTGAAATGGGTCAGATTGGCCACGCCCTCGCCACGCTCAAGCCGCAGCAGACCCCCCTGTACCGTGAAATGCGCCGCCTGGTGCGCTGGCTCGCGCTGCTGGGCGGCGCGCTATGCGTCGCCGTCGTGCTCCTTTATGCGGCATCGCGCGGTGGATGGGTGGGAGGCGCACTGGCCGGAATCACGCTTGCCATGAGCGTATTGCCGGAGGAATTTCCGGTTGTCCTCACAGTGTTCCTGGCGCTGGGTGCCTGGCGCCTTTCGAAGCGCGGCGTGCTCACACGGAGCATGCCCGCGATCGAATCGCTCGGCGCGGCAACCGTGCTCGCGGTCGACAAAACCGGCACTCTCACCGAGAACCGCATGGCCGTGTCGGTGCTCGATGATGGCGCCAGGCAGCTGGTTCTCGACGGCCAGCACGGCGAAATCGATTCGAGCATGAGCCGCTTGTTGGGAACGGCCCTGGCAGCCTGCGAAATCGATGCGTTTGATCCAATGGAGCGCGCAATTGCCGCAGCCGCGCGGAACTACTCTCCGCTGGATGCGAAAACCCTGAGTGGCATGACCCTGGTGCGCGAATTCGAGCTGACACCGGAGTTGCTTGCGGTGACTCACGTCTGGAAGCCCGACGGTGCAGGCAGCCTGCTGGTTGCGACCAAGGGAGCGCCAGAGGCAGTCGCCGGTTTGTGTCGGCTCGACGCCGCGGTCGTCGCCCGCTTGCTGGAGCGCGTTGCCGAAATCGCGCACGACGGCCTGCGAGTGCTCGCGATCGCGGGCGCCGAAGTCACGGATGGGGCGCTGCCATCGTCGCCGGACGAGCTGCACCTCAGTTTTCTGGGATTGATCGGCCTGCGCGATCCGGTACGAAAGACCGTTCCAGCCGCGCTGGCGGAATGCTATCGCGCCGGTATTCGCGTGGTCATGATCACGGGCGATCATCCGGGAACCGCGTGCGCGGTCGCGCGAGCGGTTGGCTTGGACGATTCGCGTGGCGTTCTCACGGGGCGGGAACTCGCATCCATGGACGAGGAGACGCTGCGTGAGCGCGCAGCAGTGGTCAATGTGTATGCGCGCACTCCGCCCGCTGAAAAGCTGCGCCTCGTCCGCGCGCTGCGCGCCAATGGTGAGCTCGTCGCCATGACCGGCGACGGGGTCAACGACGCCCCGGCGCTGAAAGCTGCGGACATCGGCATCGCCATGGGCAGCAGGGGCTCGGATGTGGCGCGCGAGGCCGCCGCGCTGGTTCTGGTGGACGATGACTTCACAGGGCTGGTGACGGGCATTCGTGTGGGCCGACGGATCTACGAGAACATCCGCAATGCCATGAGTTACCTTCTCGCCGTGCATATCCCGCTCGCGGGCGCCGGATTGCTGCCGCTGCTGTTCGGCTGGCCGCTGCTGCTCTTCCCTTTGCACGTCGTGTTCCTCGAGTTCGTGATCGATCCCGCCTGCTCGCTGGTTTTTGAGAGCGAGCAGCGTGGCGAGGAGGTCATGCGGCGGCCGCCGCGCGATTCGCGGGAGCGCCTGTTCTCTGGAGCAATGCTGTTCGAAAGCGCGGTGCTCGGGATCGCGAGCCTGGCAGCCGTAGCCCTTGTGTACGGCATCGCCCTGGTCCTGGTACCCGAGGGCCAGGCGCGCGCGCTCGGATTCGTCGTGCTCGTCACCAGCAACCTGATGCTGATCCTCGTGAGCCGCGCGCGATCGGATTCGATTACCACGGTCCTGCTGCGCCCGAACCGTGCGTTCCGGTGGATCACGGTGGGCGCCATCGTGGCGCTGGTTGCGGTTCTCGAAGTGCCGGCCATCGCCGATGCCTTCCGATTCGAAACCCCTGGGGCAGCAGCAGTGCTCGTTGCCGCGCTCGCCGGCGTCGCTGCTGTCGCCATTACGGGGCTCCTGCGGGCCATTCCACGGGCCGGGCGGTCACATCGCGGCGGCGGACGCGCGACATATGGTTAGCGCGCACGATCCAAAGTGCGGCGAGCAGCGGCGCGTTGCACGGTCTCGACCGAAAGTGGACGCCGCGCACTGGCATCTGGCAAAGGTCGTCCCGGTTGCGGCGTTGCTGGGCTGAGGCCTGATGACGCGCGCCGGGCGGCTGCGGTCGATACGGAATTGCCGCAGTGGAACTGCGGGCCTCACGGATTGGATGCGGCATCGCGCGGGCGCACTCTATGGCTGGATAGCCCGACTGCAAGAGTGGGCCGGGCCCAGTGAAAAGGAGGTTTAGTCATGAATCTCATACGGTGGGAACCTTTCAAAGGGTTTGATGAATTCTTCGAGAGAGCCGCACCCTCCGTGGTCGGGCGCTGGCCACGGCTGTTTGACGAAGAGAGCGGCAAGTTCGAATGGGCGCCGGCCGCCGACATCTCCGAGACCGACAAGGAATACCTCGTCAAGGCGGAGCTGCCAGGGGTCAAGCGCGAAGATGTCAATATCACGCTTGATGATGGTGTCATCACGATCATGGGCGAGCGTAAGCAGGAAAAGGAAGAGAAGGACGAGAAGCGCCACCGCGTAGAGCGTTTCTATGGCACGTTCTCGCGCAGCTTCGGTTTGCCGGAGAACGTCGACGACAAGGCGATCCGCGCCGAAAGCAAAGATGGGGTGTTATACGTGCACATCCCGAAGATCAAGGCCGAGAAGGCCAAGAGCGTTCAGATCCGGGTCCAGTGAGGCGCTTGTCGTGGATGCGGCGGTTCCTGCCGCCGCGTCCGCTTTTTCTAGTCGACGCGATCGACCCGCCGGTCAACTGCCTTGGCCAGCGCGAGGACCGATGGCCCGACGTGAACGGGATAGTCGGCATGCTCGCGAATGGATTGCAGCCGCACCGGCAAACGAGGGAGTGAGTCTCGGGCGCGTTCGCGCGCCTGCGTGAGGGTCTGCAACGAATCGAGCCTCGCGCCCAGACGCATCGCCGGTTCGATCAGCGCGCTCCCGCTGCAATCCTGACCCTCAATCACAATTTCGTCTTCGAGAAGCTGGCCGCGCTCGTCGTAGCGGCGGAATAGCTGCTTGCGCCCGGGTAGCGTGATCTTGCCGGAGGAGCGCTTGCGCGTGGGGTTTCCGGCATATTCCTGCAGCTTGTAGGCGCAATCGAGATACGGCGCATCGGCCGACACATCGAGATGCGTGCCGACGCCGAAACTGTCCACCGGAGCGCCGGCTTGCACCAGCTTCTCGATCTGGTACTCATCGAGGCTGCCGCTCGCAAAGATTCGAGTGTCACCGAGCCCACCTTCGTCCAGAATGCGGCGCACCGCTCGACTTTCCTGGTCGAGATCGCCGCTGTCGATGCGCACAGCCTGGATGCCGACACCGCTGGCGCGCACGCTGGCCGCGAACGCCACGACCTTGTGCGCCGCGCGTGCGGTGTCATAGGTGTCGATGAGCAGGGTATTGTGCGACGGGAAGCATTCGACGAAGTGCCGGAATGCAGCGACTTCTCCCGCGTGCGCCTGCACGAAAGAGTGCGCCATGGTTCCAAACATCGGCATGCCAAAGCGGCGGGCGGCATCGACGGTGGCTGTGCCTGTGAACCCCGACAGATATGCAGCGCGCGCCGCGAGCAAGCCCGCTTCGGCGCCATGGGCGCGGCGCAAGCCGAAGTCGATGAGATCCCGGCCGCCGGCGACCCACACGCAGCGTGCCGCCTTGCTCGCAACCAAAGTCTGAAAATGCAGCAGATTGATCAGCCGACTTTCGACCAATTGCGCCTGCGGCAGCGGCGCCGTGACTCGCAGGACCGGCTCGTTGGCGAAGAACGGCGTGCCTTCGGGTAGGGCGTCGACGTCGCCGCAGAATCGCAGGTCCGCGAGCCGTTGCAGGAATCTCTGCGCAAACAGCTGCGTCGATTCGAGCCATTCAAGCTCTGCCGGCGTGAATCGCAGTGCTTCGAGATACTCGACGACCTGCTCCAGGCCCGCAGCCACCAGGAAATTGCGCCGCTCGGGCAGGCGGCGGACGAAAAACTCGAACACGGCCGTCTCCTCCATGCCGCGCTCGAAATACGCCGCCAGCATCGTGAGCTGGTAGAGATCCGTGAGAAGCACTGATCCACACGGAGCTGGTGGTGAGGCTGCACTCATCAGTCAACCAGCCCGCGACTCCGGCTGGTCTCGGACCGTGGCGAACGACGCTCCGCCCGAACGCATTTCATCGAGCGCGCGCACTGCATCGCCGGCGTGCACCTCGACCGGCTGCATCGCATCCGTGAGCGCGACAACGTCGAAACCCGCCCGCAACGCATCCAGCACGGTCGCGCGTACGCAATAGTCGGTCGCCAGCCCACCGACGAACACTCGCCGGATTCCGAAGTTTCGCAGCCGCTGCGCGAGATCCGTGCCCTCGAATCCCGAATAGGCGTCGCGAGTCACGACGGTCGCCTTGGACACGACTTCCGCGTCTCCCGGCGGGTTGAGCCCCGGCGCAAAATCAGCTCCCGGCGTTCCTGCGACGCAGTGCGGCGGCCAGGTGCCACCTTGCGCCTTGAAGGAACAATGATTCGCCGGGTGCCAGTCGCGCGTGTAGAAAATGGGCAGCCGGGCGTGCCGGAAGGCGTCGATGCACAGGTTCAGCGGCTCGACCACCGCATCACCGCGCGGTACGGCCAGTGCGCCGCCGGGTAGAAAATCCCTCTGGACGTCGACGATGATGAGCGCGTCGCCGGGTGCGAGGTCAGGGATGGACATAGGTATATCTCACGAGGCGGAGGATTAGCCATTGGTCAATGCTAAGGTGATGCAAGATCGAGCTACCGCTTCCATGCTGTTCGCGCTTCCCGCGACACGGGAGTTTGGCGCGGCGGTGGCACAGTCCGCCGGCGTCGAGCTCGGGACGCTCGAAGCGCGCAGCTTCGCCGGCGGAGAGCACAAGATTCGACCGCTCGTATCCGTGCGTGGCCGGCGGGCGTATGTCGTGCAATCGCTGCACGGCCAGCCCGCGCCGGACGGTGCAACGCCGGGAAGCGCGAACGACAGGCTGTGCGAGTTGCTGTTCTTCGCCGGCGCGGTGCGCGATGCGGGTGCCAGTGGCGTGTGCGCGATTGCTCCCTACCTGGCTTACTCGCGCAAGGATCGACGCACCAAGGCCCGCGATCCCGCCAATTCGCGCTACGTCGCACAACTGATCGAGGCCGTCGGCATCGATCATGTGCTGAGCGTCGAAGTCCACAATCCGGCGGCATTTGACAACGCCTTTCGAATCCGCGCCGACCACCTGACGACGACCGCACTGTTTGCTCGCCATTTCGCGCGCCGCCTGGCGCAGGGGATGGCCGCGGTGGTTTCGCCGGACCTCGGTGGCGGCAAGCGCGCGCAGCTGCTGCGCGAGGCGCTCGAGCTGCATCTCGGACGCGCAGTGGACTTCGGCGTCGTCGAGAAGCGGCGCAGCCAGGGTGTCGTCAGCGGTCACCAGCTCATGGGGGAACTCGCCGGCCGGGCCGTCGTGATCATCGACGACCTCATCAGCACCGGTACGACGCTGCAACGCGCCGCGCGAGCATGCCGCGAGGCCGGCGCAACCGCGGTTTACGTGGGGGCGACTCATGCGCTTTTCACCAGCGGCTCGGAGGCGTTGCTCAGAGACCCTCTCATCGACGAAATCGCCGTGACGGATTGTGTGCCGATCCATCCGCAAGCAATAGCCGCCGCGGGCGAGAGGCTCGTCGTGCTGCCCGCGTCGACCCTCGTGGGCGAAGCGGTGCGCTGTCTCGAAGGTCACGGCTCGCTGACGCAGCTCCTCGAACTGCAGTGAGCGCTTGCTGCAGGTATTCCCGAATCTCACCTTGCCAGCCCCTCTGGTCGGCGCGCGAGCCCTCGGCCATCCGCCACACGCGCAAGACGGCACGCGTCGTGGCCTGCAGGCTGGTGTAGAAGCCGATGAGGAGTGGGCTGGCAGTCGGATCCATCAGCCGCACGCACAGTGCCCGGATCGACTCCCCGACGGCGGGCGCCCCGAGCCGCGCGCATTCGAGCGCGAGAAAGGACAGCTCTTCGAGCGGATCGAGCACCCTGAGCTCGCGATCGAACTCGAGGCGATCGATCACGCACAGCGGCGGCCCGAGGCAGATGTGCTCCGGTCGCAGGTCCCCATGGCAATCGCGGATGAGTCCTTTCTCGGCGCGTTGCGCGAGCAGCGCTTTCCGTGTGGCGATGAGTTCCTCCTGCAGGCGTGCAATCGTACGCACGCGTGCGAGCAGCCGCTGCGAACGGCATCCGGCCAGCAGATCGTCACGATTGGCTCTGACGCGCGCCCTGAGCCGCCGGCAATACTCGGCACCATCGGCGACGCCAGGATCCGCCGATTCATAGAAGCGGCAGAGCTTGGCAGCCAGCGCCGCCAGCTCATCCGCGCGAATCGGCCCAGTGCGAATGAGGGTGTCGAGCATCCGTGCCAGAGGCAGGCGGCGCATCTTGATGAGCCAGTCGATCGGCTTTCCGGCGGCACCGAGCCGCATCTTCCCATCGCGCGAACGGATCAGAGGGACCACTTCGAGATAGATGCCGGGTGCCAGGGCGGCGTTGAGACCGAGCTCTGCCCCGCACATCGCGCGCCTGGATTCCAGCGTCAGAGTATCGAGTCCGTGATAGCGCACCGGTTTGCGCAGCTTGTATGCAAAGCGCTGTCCCAGGAACACCCACGCGAAGTGCGTCTCGACGCATTCGATGACGCCCGTCTCGCCGAGGTTGCGGGGATCGGCAAGGAATGCCAATTTCTCGGCAGTTGATGCTTCAACGCCGGCGTTGCTCTCCGCTCGGACGGCACGCGCCATTATCTTCCTTAACTGAGGCATCGACCGTGTCGTGTCGCGCGTGATCGGCGACCGTCGGTAATGCGGGTCTAGGTACCGCCCGTGGCTTGCAATCGATACGCCGGTTGCCGGGGAGCCGGCGGACCACTATGAGGGGCCGCCTGGGAAAGAGCGCTGGCGGAGGCCAGCACGATGCCGCCGTCGCTGAGCTGGAATCGCTCCGCGTCGACGTTCGGGTCTTCGCCGATCACGAGACCATCAGGGACGTGGCTCGCGGTTTCCGCAATGACCCGGCGCAGGCGGCAACCGGAGCCAATTCTTGCATCGGGCATCACGATGCTCTGCTCGATGACGGAGTCTGCACCCCCTTCCGCGCCAGGGCCCACGACCGAGCTGAACACTGTCGCACCCCTCACCACGCAACCTTCCGAAATCAGCGAGTCGACCACCACTCCCGGGCGCGTGTCATTGCCTCCCGCCAGCGCCAGTGCGAGAGTTTTCGCCTGCCGAGGCAGCCCGGTGGGGACGCGAATCGGCCTTGCCGGCATTGGCACACCTCGATTGTGCTGTCGGCACGTTACGAGACGCGCTTGCCGGGCCTCAATAGGTAGATGTACCAATCGGCCACCCCCTGCCTCCACCGGATACTGCGTTCCAACTGCGACATGAGGGCTCGCGGATGCTCATGCACAACGAGGAGATTGCCACTCTCTTTGATGAGATGGCCGATCTGCTCGCCCTGCAGGAAGAGAATCCATTCCGCATCCGTGCCTATCGGCGGGCGGCCCAGGTGATCCGCGGGCTGTCGCGTGAGCTCACCGAGCTGGTCGCGCGGGGAGAGGATCTCGATGCGCTGCCGGGCATCGGCCCGGATCTCGCCGCCAAAATCACGGAGCTGGTGACCACCGGTCGCAGCAAGGCACTGGACCGGCTTCGGCGACAAGTTCCACCGGGTCTCGTCGAGCTGCTGCGAATGCCTGGACTGGGTCCAAAACGCGTGCGCGCCCTCTTTCTCGAGCTCAAGGTGCGCGACCGGCGGGACCTTGCACGCGCCGTCGCCGCGGGATCCATTTCGCGGCTGCGAGGCTTTGGCCCGAAGCTGATCGAACGGCTGAGCTCAGACTTGCGCGTTGAGCGCCCTGTTGAACGGCGCTGGCTGCGCTCGATCGCGGCGCAGTTCGCCGAACCGCTCGCCCGGCACTTGCGTCGGGCCCGTGGTGTGGACGAAGTTGTCATCGCCGGCAGCTATCGCCGTGGCCGCGATACCGTCGGTGACATCGATCTGCTCGTGAGCAGCACGAACGCGCCTTCGGTCGTGAAGTCCTTGCGCGCTTACGACGAAGTCACCCGGTGGATGGCGAGCGGGCCGAAGCGACTGACCATCGTGCTCCGCAGTGGACTTCAGGTCGACGTGCGTATCGCAGAGCCGGGCTGCTTTGGAGCGGCGCTGCACTATTTCACCGGCAGCAAGGCACACAATATCCACGTGCGCCGGCTCGCGCGCGAGCGCGGCCTCAAGATCAACGAATACGGTGTATTCCGCGGACGTCGGCTGCTGGCCGGCGACACCGAGGAGTCAGTATTTGCGGCCGTCCAGCTGCCGTGGATACCCCCTGAACTCCGCGAGGACCAGGGTGAGGTCGAGGCGGCGCACGCCGGCCGACTGCCGGCGCTCGTCAGCCGGCACGATCTGCGCGGCGATCTGCACGCGCACACCAATGCCTCGGACGGGAGCGAAAGCCTGAAGGCCATGGCACGGGCAGCGCGCGCCGCCGGGCTGGAATACCTCGCCATCACCGATCATTCCCGCTATCTGGGAGTCGTAAAGGGGCTGGATGTGCGCCGCCTGCGCCAGCAGATGGAAACGATCGACCGGCTCAACGAAGAGCTCGACGGCATCACGCTGCTGAAGGGAAGCGAAGTGGACATTCTCGAAGATGGCAAGCTGGCGCTGCCCGACGACGTGCTGGCAGAGCTGGATCTGGTGGTCGGCGCAGTTCACAGCCACTTCGACCTGAGCGAGCAGAAGCAGACGACGCGTGTGCTGCGCGCGATGGAACATCGAGCCTTTACCGTCCTGTCTCACCCGCTGACGCGCCTGATCGGAGAGAGGCCCGCGGTGGCACTGGATCTCGAGCGCATCTGCCGCGCGGCAAAAGCGCGACCCTGCTTTCTCGAGCTCGATGCACAACCGCAGCGCCTCGATCTCGATGAAACGCATTGCCGCATGGCGCGGGAACACGGCGTCCTCGTGAGCGTCGCCAGCGATGCTCACGCCGGTGTCCAGTTCGAGAATCTGGATTACGGCGTCGTGCAAGCCCGCCGGGGCTGGCTCACGGCCGATGATGTGCTCAATTCGCGCCGGCTGGGTGAGCTTCGCCCGCTACTGCGCTCGACGTTTATCTGAGGAAGCGGGCTCCACTGTCAAACGGTCTTGCGCCAGGATCGCGATCACTTCCTCGTCCGTGAGCTGCGGAAATTCCTCGTACCAGCGACCGACCGCCACAAATGGCTCCGGCTGGTGCGGGCACACCACGCGATCCGCGCAGCGCGACAGCATCTCGACTGTCTCGGGCGGCGCGACCGGCACGGCCACGACCACGGAACGAGCCTGCAATGCGCGCATGGCGCGCACGGCCGCTTCCATGGTTGAACCCGTGGCGATGCCATCGTCGACCAGGATGACGATCCGATTCCGCACGTCCAGCGCCGGTCTGCCGGCCCGGTAGATACTTTCACGTCGCTTGAGCTCCAGCAATTCGCGCGCGGCAACCTGTTCCAAGGTCTTGTCCAGGTTTTGGAAAAGCGCCGCGACCTGCGGGTTCCTGACGACAATCCCGCCCGGTGCGATCGCGCCGGCGGCGAGCTCGGGCTGCCACGGAAGCCCGAGCTTGCGCACGACTAGAACGTCGAGCGGCGCGCGCAGCTCATCGGCGATCGCGCGCGCGACCGGCAGGCCGCCGCGCGGTAACGCGAGCACCAGCACGTCAGGCTTGTCCTGGTATTCGTGCAGAAGCTTGGCGAGCTCGCCTCCTGCCTCGTGCCTGTCGTGGTAGAGCATGAATCACACCTTCGGGGCGTGAGCGCGGCCCGCGAGATCGAGCGACGCAATCACCTGTGTTGCGTCGTCCGGTGAATCCTGTGTCCGCAGGCCGAGCCAGTGTGCGAGACGAATCATGCGTTCGTTTCCGGTCAGCACCGTCCCGTAGATGCGCTGGATGCCGTTCGCTTTTGCGTAGTCGAACAGCAAGCGCATGAGCGTGGTGCCGATGCCCCGCGCTTGCCAGGCATCGGCCACGGCGACCCCGAACTCACAAGCGGACCCGGTGCTATCCGCCCCGTAGCGCGCTATACCAATGATGCGCTCATCGGCGCCGTCGCCGATGACGGCAACAAATGCCATCGTCGTGCGATAATTGACGCCCACCAGCTGCTCGATGAGCGCACCGGAGGGCTCCCGCAGCGTGTACATGAGCCGGTTGTAGCGTGATTCCGCGCTCAGGTTGCAGATGAACTCGCGTTCGCGTTGCGCGTCCGCGGTGCGAATCGGACGGATGCGGTATGCGACCCCATCGCGCGTCTTCGCGTCTCGCTGCCAGTCGGCGGGATACTTCGCTTTCGCGACCACTTGAAACCGCCTCGGGCTGATTTGGGCTGACATCTGCAATTGTGAACTCACTCGCCGCCCGCGTCTCCATGACCACGGTCGCCGACCGTCCAAACTGGGCAAAGTATGAATACACACGGCGGCTGCGCCTGTACGTAAATGACGCAACGACCCGGCCTTGCCGTCCTCAGCGGTACAGCGTGGTAATTACCTAGGGCGGCGGCTGGCAGCGGCGCGTACGATTTGAATGAATCTCGGTCGATCGAATTAGTCACGGTGGGGCATGGCACCTGAGGCCACCGAATCGACGCTGCGTGCGCGTGCCCTCACGAAAGTCTACGGCAGCGGCGACCTGCGCGTGCACGCCCTGCGCGGCGTCGACCTCGAGCTGCGTACGGGCGAGCTGGTCGTGCTCCTCGGACCGTCGGGCAGCGGCAAATCAACGCTGCTCAATCTCCTCGGGGGTCTTGATACCGCCACCAGCGGCGAGATTCGCTTCCAGGATCATGAGCTGACGCGCTATGACGATCGCGAGTTGACGCGCTATCGGCGCGAGCACGTCGGCTTCGTGTTCCAGTTCTACAACCTGATCCCCAGCCTCACGGCGCTCGAGAATGTGGAACTCGTGACCGAAGTTGCCCTGCAGCCGATGGAACCACGCCGCGCTCTCGAGATGGTGGGTCTGGAGGAGCGCCTGCACCACTTTCCCGCGCAGCTCTCGGGCGGCGAGCAGCAACGCGTCGCGATCGCGCGCGCGATCGCGAAGCAGCCCGATATCCTCCTGTGCGACGAGCCGACCGGCGCGCTCGACAGCCGCACGGGTATCCTGGTTCTCGAAGCGGTCGAGCACATCCATGCGCGCTTGGGTACAACCACTGTGCTGATCACGCACAACGCGGTTATCGCCGACATGGCGGACCGTGTGCTGGTGCTGGGCGATGGTCGCATCCAGGAGGAGCGGCGCAACGCCACGCGGCGTGCTGCACGGGAGCTCTCGTGGTGAAGCTGCGTCCACTCGACCGCAAGCTGGTGCGCGACTTGCGGCGCATTCGCGGCCAGGTACTCGCGATCGCACTCGTGATGGCGTCCGGCGTCGGGTTGCTGGTGATGTCCTTGTCGGCGATCGAGGCACTTGAGGAAACGGCGGTCGCGTACTACGAGCGCTATGGGTTCGCCCACGTGTTCGCGCGCGTGAAGCGCGCCCCTGAGCACATCGTGGAGCGGATTCGGCGCATCCCCGGGGTGCACGTCGTCGAGACCCGGATCGTGCATCCGGCAATACTCGACATCGCGGGATTCGATGAGCCGGTCATCGGACAGCTCGTGTCCGTGCCGGAACGCGGCGAGCCGTTGCTCAATCGTCTTGCGCTCAGGCAGGGGCGCTTGCCGAATGCGGCAGCTCCCGACGAAGTGATCCTCTCCGAGCCATTCGCGGACGCTCACGGGCTTGCAATCGACGACGCGGTACGTGCTGTGATCAACGGTCACTGGCGAGAATTGCGCGTCGTCGGGACTGCGCTGTCACCCGAGTACGTTTATACGATCGGTCCGGGTGCGCTGATGCCCGACGATCGGCGTTTCGGTGTGCTGTGGCTGGGCCGCCGATCGCTGCAGGCCGCTTTCGATCTCGACGGGGCCTTCAACGACGTATCTCTAGAGCTGGTGCGCGGCACCGACAGCGAACAGGTGATCCGTGAGCTCGATCGATTGCTGGCCCGGTACGGTGGTGTCGGCGCCTACGCGCGGGCCGATCAGCTGTCCAACTGGTTCCTGATGAACGAGATCGCGCAGCTGCGCACCCTGGCGGGTATCCTGCCGGTCATATTTCTCGCGGTGTCCGCATTCCTGACCCACATGGTGCTTGGACGGCTCATCGCCGTCGAGCGCAGCGAGATCGGGCTGCTCAAGGCATTCGGTTACGGCAATCGCGCGATCGCCTGGCACTACGTCAAGCTGGTGTTGGCCATCGGGATCGTCGGGGTACTCATCGGCTGGTTCATCGGGTTTTGGCTGGGCCGTCACAACACGCAGACGTACGCCGAGTTCTACCGCTTCCCATTCCTGTTGTTTCATCCGGGTCCGCGGCCGTTCCTGCTTGCGGCGGCCGCAAGCGTCGCCGCCGCGCTGCTCGGAGCCTTGTCCGCGGTGCGTCGCGCGACCCTGCTGTCGCCGGCGGAATCGATGCGTCCACCGATGCCGCCACTCTTCCGGCGCGCACGCCTGGGCGGGCGGATGTTTGATCGGTGGCTCGAGCAGCCGACGCGCATCGTGTTGCGGCAGATCAGCCGCTGGCCACTGCGCTCCCTGCTCACGAGCGCGGGTCTTGGCATGTCGATCGCAGTGCTCATCATCTCCTTACAGTGGCTCGATGCGATCGATCACATGGTCGACGTGTACTTTCTGCAGGCACAGGCGCAGGACATCACCGTGGGATTCGCCGAAGTGCGCTCGCAGGGGGCCGAGCGCAACCTCCATGCACTTCCCGGCGTGCTGGATTCCGAGCCGATGCGCGTCGTCGCCGCCAAGTTCCGCGTCGGATCGCGTGAGGAGCGCGAGGGCATTCAGGGAGTCCCGTCACGACAACGGCTCCACCGCGTCTATGACGCCGCGGGTCACAGTGTCACGCTGCCGCCCGAGGGGCTGGTGATATCGACGATGCTGGCAAAGCTGCTGGATGTCGAGCGTGGCGATGAGATCACGGTCGAGGTGCTCGAAGGCCGCCGGCCCACTTTCGACGTGGCGGTGGTCGGCCTCTTCGAGACCTATATCGGATCGCCGGCGTACATGGAGATCCACGCTTTGAACCGTTTGATGCGCGAGGGTCCCAGTGTCACCGCCGCGCACCTGCGCATCGATCCCTTGCGCCGCGCGGAGTTCTTGCGCGAACTCAGGAATATTCCGCAGGTCAGCTGGATCACGCTCACGCAGGCGGCCGTTGCGACTTTTCACGAGACGATGGCACGCACGCTGCTGATCTTCGTGTCGTTCTTCGTGGCGTTCTCGTGCACACTCGCTTTCGGAGTCGCGTACAACGGCGCGCGGATCGCATTGTCCGAGCGCGGACGCGAGCTTGCGACGCTGCGCGTGATCGGTTTTACTCGCGCCGAGATTTCCTACATCCTGTTGGGCGAAACTGCGGCGCTGATGCTGCTGGCGATTCCCCTCGGTTGTGCTTTCGGTTACGGTCTTGCGCGCCTCGTGGCGGGCGCATTCGAGACCGAGCTCTACCGTGTGCCGTTCGTCGTCGAAGCGTCGACCTACGGCTGGGCAATCGTGGTCAGCCTGATCGCGACCATGGCTTCCGCCCTGATCGTGCGCCGGCAGCTCGACCGCCTCGACCTGATCGCCGTCCTCAAGACCCGGGAATGAATCGATGATCAAACCGGTCGTTCGCCGTTTTCTGCTCTGGTCGCCATTTGCGCTGACGCTGATCCTGTTGCTGCTGTGGCTGTTCCAGCCGACCCCCGTTGCAGTCGATTTCGCCACGGTCGAGCGCGGTGCGCTGCGCGTCACGGTCAGCGACGAGGGCGAAACGCGTGTGAAGGACGTGTTTGCGGTCTCGGCGCCGGTCCCGGGCCTCATGCGACGCATCGAGCTCGAGCCGGGCGATGCAGTGGCGGCGCAGAGTACGGTGATTGCGCGCATCGAACCCACCGACCCGTCATTCCTGGACGTGCGCACCGAGGCCGAGGCGCGCGCCACGGCGCGCGCCGCAGAAGCGGCGCGTGCGTACGCAGCCGCGGAGGTCGACCGCGCGGCGGCCGAAGTCGAATTTGCGCAACACGAGCTGAAGCGCTTCCAGGGCCTTGCGGAACACGACAGCATCTCCGCGAACGAGCTGGACGCCGCCGAGCGCCGCGCCCGAATCGCGGCGGCGGGACTCGAGGAAGGGAAGGCGCGACTGCGCGTGCAGGATTTCGAGCTCGAGCGCGCGCAGGCACGGCTGCTCGCCCCAAGTGCGGCACGCAGCCGGCGCGAGAAGTGCGACTGCGTGACGGTCTATTCGCCGGTGAGCGGCCGGGTGCTGCGCGTGCTCAAGGAAAGCGAGGGTGTCGTCGAATCAGGTACACCACTCATCGAGATCGGTGACCCGGACAAGCTCGAGGTGGTCGTCGACCTGCTGTCCACCGACGCTGTGAAGGTGAAGCCCGGGCAGCGCGCCATGCTGGAGGCCTGGGGCGGTGGGGAGCCGATCGAAGGCGTGGTCCGGCGGGTCGAGCCCTCGGGCTTTACCAAGATCTCGGCGCTCGGGATCGAGGAACAACGGGTCAACGTGATCATCGACTTCGCCGCGCCGCCGGGGGACCGCGGCGGTCTCGGACACGGTTACCGCATCGAGCCGCGCATCGTGCTGTGGGAATCGGATGACGTGCTCAAGTTGCCACTGTCAGCCCTGTTCCGCCACGGGCAGAACTGGGCGGTTTTCATCGAGGATGGCGCGCGGGCAGCCGTGCGAATCGTGGAGATCGGTCAGCAGGATGGTATCGAAGCCGAGGTCCTGAAGGGATTGTCGCCGGGCCAACGCGTCGTACTGCATCCGGGCGACAGGGTGAGCGCCGGAAGCCGCCTGCGCGAGCGCGGCTGATCGCGTCGGCGCTCAGGCGGCTTGGGCTCGATCACTCACGGGCACCAAAGCGTGACGAAGGGCGTCATCGATCGTCTCGAGCCACACGAATTGCAGCCCGGCGCGCGCCGATTCAGGCACGTCCTGGAAATCCTTGCGATTGCGCGCCGGCAGCAACACGGTCTTGATACCGCTGCGCAGCGCCGCGAGGACCTTTTCCTTGATGCCGCCGACGGGCAGCACCAGCCCGCGCAGGCTGATCTCGCCCGTCATCGCGGTGTCGCTGCGCACCGGGCGGTTGGTCAGGAGCGAGGCGAGTGCACTGAACATCGCCACGCCAGCGCTCGGTCCATCTTTCGGAATGGCGCCGGCTGGAACGTGCACATGGATGTCGCTGTGCTCGAGTTCCGCCGCGTCGATGCCGAGGGTCGAGGCATGCGACTTCACCAGCGTGAAGGCGGCCTGGACGCTCTCCTTCATGACGTCACCGAGCTGTCCGGTGAGAATGAGCTTGCCCGAGCCGGGTATGCGGCTGGCCTCGATGAAAAGGATGTCCCCGCCCGCGGGCGTCCACGCCAATCCGGTGGCAACACCGGCCACGCTGGTGCGCAGCGCAACCTCGGACTCGAACCGCGCGGGCCCGAGGATCTCGCCCAGCTCAGCCGCACCGATGTGAATCGGCAGAGGCGCCCCCTCGACCGAGCGGACTGCCGCATTGCGCAGCAATGAGCCAACGTGGCGCTCGAGATCGCGAACACCGGCCTCGCGCGTGTAGTCGCGGACGATCGAGCGCAATGCTGCGTCATCGACCTGGACATCGTCCGGCCGTAGCCCGTTGGCCGAGAGCTGGCGCTTGAACAGGTAGCGGCGCGCAATCTCTAACTTCTCCTCGTCCGTATAGCCGGCGATCTCGATGATCTCCATGCGATCGCGCAGGGCGACCGGAATCGTGTCCACGACGTTCGCCGTCGTGATGAAAACGACTTTCGACAGATCGAACGGGACAGCCAGGTAGCCATCGCGAAAAGTGTGGTTCTGCTCGGGGTCGAGGACCTCGAGCAGCGCGGCACTCGGATCGCCGTGGAAGCCGACGCCGAGCTTGTCGATCTCGTCGAGCATCATGACGCAGTCGCGCGTCCCCGCCTTGCGGATCGCCTGAATGATATTGCCCGGCAGCGCACCGATGTAGGTGCGTCGATGGCCGCGAATCTCGGCCTCGTCGTGAACTCCACCCAGGGCGACGCGCGCGAACTTGCGCCCGAGCGCGCGCGCGATCGACTGCCCGAGGGAGGTCTTGCCGACTCCCGGCGGACCCACGAAGCACAGGATCGGCGCATGACCCTCGGGTGAGAGCTTCCGCACCGCGAGGAACTCGACGATGCGCCGCTTTACTTTCTCCAGGCCATAGTGATCCTGATCCAGAACGGCGCGAGCCTGTGCGATGTCGATCGCCGGCGATTCGGGTGCCTTCCACGGCAGCTCGATCAGCCAGTCCAGATAGGTGCGCGCCATCGAATATTCGGACGACGCGTCGGGCATTCGCTCCAGGCGCTTCAATTCCTTGCGGGCGTGCACCGCAACTTCCTCCGGCATGCCGGCGGCTTCTACCGCCTTGGCGAGTTCGGTGAGCTCGGCCGAAACGCTTTCGCCTTCGCCCAGCTCCTTCTGGATCTGGCGCAACTGTTCTCGCAAGACATACTCGCGCTGGCGCTTGTCCATCTTCGCCTGCGTCTTGCGCCCGATCTCACTCGCGATGCGCAGCACCTCCAGCTGGTGCGAGAGGATCTCGAGCACCCGATCGACGCGTGCGGCTGCATCGACCAACTCGAGGATCTTCTGCTTCTCGGCCGGGGGGATCTCGAGCAGCGCTGCGACCATGTCGGCAAGCAGTCCCGCCCGGGTGACGCCCTGCAACGCCTGCAGCAGTTGCGGCGGCGTCTCGGGCAACAGTCGCAATGCCTCGCCGGCACGTTCACGCAACTCGTGCAGCCGCGCCTCCATTGCAGCGCCATGCTCGTCTTCCGCGGGAAGTCGCTGCACGCGGGCGACGAGGTACGGGTAACCGGATAGAAATTCGACGATGCGAAAGCGCATTTCGCCCTGACACACGAGGTGGTGTGCGCCATCCTGGGCAGTGACGTAGCGCAGGATCTGGGCGACCGACCCGACGGTGTGCAGCTGTTCCGGAGCGGGCGAGTCGCTGTTCGGGTCGCGTTGCAGAAGCAGACCGATCGGGCGATCGGACTTGAACGCAGCCTGGACAGCCGCGACCGAGGTCTCGCGGCCGATCGTCACCGGCAGGACCATGCCCGGAAACAGCACCAGATTGCGGACCGGCAACAGGATGAGCGCGTCGTCCGGCAATGCCGGCAATGCTTCAGGCGAGTGGGCGTCCCCGCGCTCGCTCGGCTCAGCCATGGCCGTGCGCGATTCCGTCGCCGTGGCGGACGTCTCCTCGGATTGAACTGCTGTATTCATTCGTGCCGAAACCTCACGGAGAGCGCTGCAGCCCGATGACCAGGAATCCCTGATCGAGGTGCTGCGCGGTGATTCGGTACGCGCCGCCCGGCAACAACAGGCGGCGCTCGAAGGCCCCATAGGGCAGCTCGAGCTGGCGAATCGACGCGCCGTGCACGATCTGGGGCAAGACGCGACGGCCACGCACTACCAACTCGACTCCGTCGAGCTCGATTTCGAGCTCATGGGCCCGCACGCCGGGGAGGGCGTAGTACAGCCAGAGCTCGGCGCGTGACTCGAACACGTCCACGGCCGGTTCCCAGCGCGTCGCTCCGAAAGAGCACCGCTGCAACCGGCGCGTTTCGTCGAGCAACTGCAGCGCCTGCAGCCACACCCAGCCGTTTGGATCGTCAGTTCGCATCGCCGGAATTCACCCGCACGGGCGCTTGCCCGATGTCGAATCGGCTATATGGGTGTCGTCGCGCGACTCTCAATGGCCTTACTGATTCACCGACAGCGCAACGACCGAGGCCGCAACTGCGAACAAGAGCGCGACGAGCCATGCCAGTCCGCGCACCCAGCGACGTGCGTGAGGCCCACTCACCGGCTTGAGCGCGGTCTGCCTGTTCTGTCGAAAAGTGAGCATTTTCAGGTGCCTCCATCGAAGACTCGCCCAGTGGCGTCACCTGCAAAAGTCTGAGCGTCGGCACGCGCGGCGTCACTAACTGGAAGTACGCATCAGGGTCGCACAAACACGTATATCCTCACGCTTCGCCCACGGGCGGAATGCCTATGGATGACGGAACTCCAAGCGGGAGGTGCTCATGACGGAAAGGCAATCAGCTCATCGCGCGGCCTCCGCGTCCGGGATTGACGCGGAGCTTAAGCGGGAATTGAAGGAAGACTTCGCTCAGGCCGACAGCGATCAGGACGGCCGCATCAATTTCGCGGAGTTTGGCGCGTTGCTCGTGGGTCTCGAGGCCGGAATGTCGGAGCAGGAGCTGCGCATCGGCTTCCACGAGATCGATACAGACCGCGATGGACGAATCGACCTGCGCGAGTTCGTCGCTTGGTGGACGGAGCAGTAGCCCTCAGGCGGTTGCGGTAGCCTGCGCCGCCGACACCCCGCGGCAGCAAGGGGCTGTCGGGCATGGACATCGTCAACGCTGGCCGCGCACTGTTTCTGGTAGTCGTCGCGAACCTGGTCCCCTGGGGCGTGAGCAGGCTGTTGGACCGGCGCTGGTCCGCGCCTCTGGATCTGGGCGTGGTGCTGCCCGACGGGCAACGCCTGTTCGGCAGTCACAAGACCTGGCGGGGCGTCGTTTCGGGCACGCTCGCATGCGCGATAGCGGCCACGCTCACGGGTCGCGGCTTTGCGATCGGGGTGGGAGTCGGCGCCCTATCGCTCATGGGGGATGCGTTCTCCAGTGCGGTGAAACGGCGGCTGCGCCTTGAGCCGGGAACCGAAATCGTCGGGCTCGATCAACTGCCGGAAGCGCTCCTGCCATCGATTTTCTTTGCCGGTGCGCTAGGACTCGGCGGCATCGACATCATCGTCGTTGCTGTCGTATTCCTCGTGCTCGACATGCTCGTCACGCGCATACGGCATCGGCGGCGACTCCGTAGCCCTGCTCCGCGAGACGGCTGAAGTCCGCACCGGTCCTGCCGTTCGAATCGCCCTTTGATCAGGCGGGTCTTTGGGGGAGCAGATCAGAAAGAGCGCGTGTCAGATCATCGATATCGACGGGCTTGCTTAAGACCTGACAGGACGAAACGCCCTCGAGCCGGCGCATGGCCGCCGAGGTGTCTCCGCTCACGAGCAGTGCGGGAATCAATCGCCCGGTCTGCGCACGCACGTGGATCACGACGTCGAGTCCCGTTTCGGTGCGGCCCAGATGATAATCGCTGATGATCAAATCCGGCCGCTTGTTGCCGCCGCATATGACGTCATCGACCTCCGCGATACTGCTCGCCGCAATCGTCTGGTGACCCATTGTCTTGAGGAAGAGCTCGGTGGCGCAGCGGACCGCATCGTCATCTTCCACCAGCAGGATGATCGCGCTGCTTGCAGCCTGGTTGCTTTCCGGGGTCCTGGCGGCGCTGGGCTGGGCCACAGTGTCACTCGCAATCAGTGCCGTCGGCACGCGCACATAGAATTGCGAGCCGCGATTCAGTTCTGACTTCACCTCGAGCCTGAGACCGAGCAACGCTGCGATGCGCTTGACGATTGCGAGCCCCAGACCGACGCCGTGGCGCCCGCTCTTGCGGTCCACCTGAAAGAACTCATCGAAGATCAGCTCGACGTGATCGGGCGCAAGGCCAACGCCGGTGTCGGACACGATGATGTTGATGCCGTTGCCATCTGCGACACAGTCGAGCCGCACGCTGCCGGCGTCGGTGTACTTGATTGCATTGCTGATCAGGTTGTCCAGCAGTTGGCGAAACAGCGTGCGGTCGGTTCTGATGTGATGAAGTGCGACGGGTACGGTGAGCTCCAGGCCTCGCGCAGCCGCTGCTGGCTCATGTTGCTCGCGCAGCGCGTCGAACAGCTCCGCGAGGCTCACGACCTCGATCTCCGGCAGGACACTGCCCGAATCGAGCTTGCTGATGTCGAGCAGCGCATTCAGCAGACGGGCCATCGCGTCGAGCGCATCCCGCTCACGGGTCAGGATCTGCTGGGCCGGTGCATCGGGGACCTGCCTTTGCAGTGCGGCATTCAGGAGCCTGAGCGTCTGCACAGGTTGGCGCAGATCATGGCTGGCGGTGGCGAGAAAGCGACTCTTGGCCGCATTCGCCCGAACGGCTACATCTTCCGCAGCGCGCAGCGCTTCCGCGGCGTGCCGCCGGTCGGTGACATCGCGGACAGCGGCCGCAAACAGTCGCTCCTCGCTGACATCGATCGGTGACAGGCGGATTTCGACAGGGAACTCCGCGCCGTCGCGCCGGAGGGCGACAAGATTGCTTACTGCAGCGCCCATTTCGCGCGTGCGAGGCCGGTCGGCGTACTCGAGCCGATGCCCGGTGTGCACGGCCCTGAACCGCTCGGGAATGAGCTGCTCGATCTCGGTATTCAGCAGCTCGTCGCGCCCATATCCAAAGAGCGTCTCCGCCGTGCGATTGGCGAGCACGATCCGGCCGGCGGAGTCAACGACGAGCAGGGCGTCAGGGGCGAACTCAACCAGGTTCTCGACGAGGGAGGCTCGTGATTGGGGGCGCAATACGTCCATGAATTATTACACCTGCGCGTCGACGGCAGGGAAGCGAAGGCTAACACCCCACGCAAAACGACTGCAATTCCGGCATCGCCGGCCGGGCATGCCACGGCGATGATGGGCTTGAGGGTTACGCGGTATCGCCGACCCGGGTCCTGACGGACTCGATGCCCGCGTCCGCAGAAGTGAGCCAGTTGGTGTCGATCAGGAGCACGTGCGCCTGCTCCTCAGGGGTGAGCGGCTCCTGGGTGGCAAGCTGATGCTCGAGCACGGCCACAGTGGCCTCGGACGGGTCGAGACCGATCCGGGTCCGCGTGTCGAGGCGGGCATGCAGGGTGGCACGGCTCGCGTGACAGGACAGGATTACGAACTGGCAGCGCAGCTCGAGTGCCAGCTTGCGGAATGATTCGCGCTGCGACGCGCGCAGAAACGTCGCATCGACAATCACGTTGAGCCCAGCTGCGAGCGCTGACTCGGCGCACTCCCTGAGTCGGGTGTAGGTGCGATCGGTTGCATCCGCCACATACAGCTTCTCGCCTACACCGGAATCGCTGCGCGCGAGGGGTGCCAGCCCGGCGAGCCGTTTGCGCTCGAAATCAGAGCGCACCCGCACCGCATGAATCGACGTGATCAACCGTTCGCTGAGCCATGACTTGCCGCACGCCGTGACGCCGTGCGTGATCAGCAGCACCGGCTGGCCAGGCTGAGTGAGTTCCGAGGCGATGCTGAGGCGTTCCTCCTCCCGCGTCAGCATCGCCTGCGCAGATTCCAGTGACAGGGCCCGCGCGCCGATGGCATCGATCTTGGCGCGCACGAGCGCGCGATATACCGCATACAGCCTCAGCACTCGCAGACCGCCGTAATCCCCCGACTCTTCGAGATAGCGGCTCAGGAACGCGTACGCCAGGTCCTGACGGTCGTGCGCGGCGAGATCCATGAAGAGGAAAGCGACATCGCTCATGACGTCAATCCAGCGCAGGTCCGGGTTGAACTCGATGCAGTCGAAAGGCATCCACTGTTGGCGCCAGCGCACGATGTTGCGCGCGTGCAGGTCGCCATGGCATTCGCGCACGGCGCCGATGCGCTTGCGCAGCTCGATGATCGGCCCCAGCTCGCGCAGGGAAGTCTTGAGCCACTCACCCAAGTTCGTTACCGCAACCTTCTCCTGCGCATCGCGGGCGTACTGGCTGAGCGCTGACTGGTTGTCGACAATCTGAGCGGTCACCGACTCGAGCGTTCCAAACGGGCTGCTGGCGGCGGCAACTGCGGCACCGCGATGAAAGTCGGCGAGTGCGGTCGCGAACGACGTCATGTCGTTCGGAGTCACCGTGCCTTCCGCCAGTCGGCTCGACAGTTCCTGGGACGGTTCGAATTGATGCATGCGAACCGCGTACTCCACCGCCGGACCGTCGACGGCGACTTTCAGGTGTCCGTGTTCGCGCGTGATAGTCCGCACGTCAACATAGAGATCCGGGGCGAAGCGCTGATTGAGACGCAGTTCCTCCTGGCACAGTTCCCGGCGCCGCTCAAGCGTGGAGGCGTCGATGAAATCGAAACGCACCGGCTTCTTGATTTTGTAGGCGTAGTGTCCTGTAAGCACGATCCAGGAAATGTGCGTCTCGACGAGCTGCAGCCGCGTGACCGCGTGCGGAAATGCGGCCGGGGTCAACAGCTCGCGTATGTCAAACGACGCGTTCGAGTCATTGCGCGCCATGTGCAGGATCACCCAGTCGTCGCCAGCCGCTGCTGCAGGTATCTGACGCAGCGCGCGATGCTGGAAAGCTCGCGGAAATCGGCATCGGGAATGTCGACCCCGAGCTCACGCTTGAGGCCAACCGCGAAGTGCAGCGTGTCCATGGAATCGAAATCGAACTGATCGCGCAGATTGACGTCGATCGCGACCTCACGCGGATCGACGTCCGGTGCGACACTGACGAGCACCTTCAACACGCGGCCGGTCAGCGGGTCGCTCATAGGTCACCGGGTGACGCAGCAAGCGCGGCGATGCGCTTGAGGAATCGGGCGCCAGCGCGTCCATCGCTGACCCGATGATCCGCAGCGAGCGTCAGCGTCATCACAGTGCGCGGCTCGATGCGTCCATCAACGACCCAAGGCCGCTCGACCAATCCTGCCGCACCGACGATTGCGACCTGGTCCGGAAAGATGATCGGTTGGACGCTATCCACTCCTTCCTCACCGAGACTCGTCAGGGTGATCGTCGGCAGCGCCAGCTCGGAGCTTCTTAAGTGCCCGGTGCGCGCGCGTGCAACCAGCTCGTTCAGTTCGCGCATCAGGGTCGCAAGATCCTTGTCTGCGGCGGTCAGTACTGCTGGTGCAACCAGCCCACCACCACGTTGCGAGATTGCGACGCCGACATTGACATCCGTGGCGGGTTCGAAGCGCTGACTGCGGAAATAGCCGTTGAACCCCGGGATCTCGCGAGCCGCGCGCGCAACGGCCTTGACCAGCAGCACCGGGTAGAGCAATCGCTCCTCGACAGTCCGTTTCGCATTGAACTGCTCGAGCCAGGTGCGTGCGGGCGTGAAATCGACCGTCATGGCGAGGTAGTAATGCGGTATCTCGCGTTTGGCGCGAGCCATTGCCGAGCCGATGGCGTGACGCATCGCCGCCTTTGCAATCCCGGGTTCCGACGTTGCCCGCGCCGCCCTCTCGACATCCTCGATCGCGATCGCACCGCCGGGTCCCGTACCGGTCAGCGTCTCGAGCGCGATGCCGAGCGCGTGAGCACGTGCGCGCGCAGCGGGCGAAACCTTCATGCGATGCGCCGCAGGTACCTCACGTTCGGTCGGGGCCGGAGCGGGCATAGCCGCGGCGGCGGCGCCGGATTCGGGGGCGGTACCGGAAAAGAGCGCCAGTACCGTGCCCACCGGCACGCGGCTGCCGGGCTCGACCAACAGCTTTTCGGTGACGCCGTCGTGGAAGGCCTCCACGTCGATGATGCCTTTCTCGGTGTCGATGAGCGCGACTATGTCACCGCGCTTGACCGGCTTGCCGGGAGCGATGCGCCACTCGAGGAGCGTGCCCTCAAGCATGTCCGCGCCGAGCGACGGCATGCGAAATTCAACGCTCACGGCCGAGTACCTCGTGTACCGCTGCGATGATTCGCGCCGGCTGCGGCAGCGCGGCCTCCTCGAGGTGCCGGGGGTATGGAATCGGCACTTCAGCGGTGCAGACCCGCATCACCGGCGCGTCCAGTTCGTAGAAGGCTCGCTCCATGATCCGCGCCGAGATCTCCGCCGAGATGCTGCCACTGCGCCAACCCTCGTCCACGATCACCGCGCGGCGCGTGCTGGTAACGGAGGCGACGATCGTCGTCTCATCCAGCGGCCGCAGCGTCCTCAAGTCGACGACTTCCACCTCGATGCCGTCGTCAGCAAGTTGCCGCGCAGCCTCCATCGAGCGGTGGAGTCCGGCGCCGTAAGTGAGCAGTGAGACGTCGCGCCCGCTGCGCCGGATGGCGGCGTGATCAAGATCCACCGCCGCGTCATCGGGAGAAAGCTCACCCTCGAGGTTGTACAGCGAGATGTGCTCGAACATGAGCACGGGATCCGGACACGCGAGCGCCGCGCTCAGCATGCGGCGCGCGTCGTCGATCGTCGCCGGAGTGATCACGCGCAGTCCCGGGATATGCGCATACCAGCCCTCGAGGCTGTGCGAATGCTGGGCCGCAAGCTGGCGGCCGGCTCCGGTGGCCATGCGGATGACGAGCGGCACGTTGAACTGGCCGCCCGACATGTGACACAGGGTCGCGGCGTTGTTGAGGATCTGGTCGAGTGCCAGCAGGCTGAAATTGACCGTCATGATTTCGACGATCGGCCGCATCCCGCCGAGCGCCGCACCAATTCCCGCGCCGACGAAGGCGCATTCCGACAACGGCGTGTCGCGGATGCGCTCCTCGCCGAACTCGGCCAGCAGTCCCTTGCTGACCGCGAAGCATCCGCCGTAGCGCCCGACGTCCTCACCCATCAGGAATACGCGCGAATCGCTCTGCAGTGACTCTCGCAGCGCCGCACGCACTGCTTCGCGATATGTCAGGCGAGTCTTTTGAGCAAGTGCGTTCATGGGGTCGTTTGCTCGGCGCACACATGCCGCAGCAGATCCGCCACCGGTTCCCATTCCGAGCGCTCGGCGAACGCGACTGCTGCGTCGACTTCGCGGTCGGCAACACGTTCGAGGTCCTGGTAATCCGCTTCGCTCAGCAGTCCCGCCGCCTTGAATCGCCGCGTGAACGAGATGATCGGTCCCCGCTCCTGCCAGGCCTCGACCTCCGCACGATTGCGGTAGAGCTGCGCATCGAACATGGAGTGCGCCCGAAATCGATAAGTCCTGAGTTCGAGAAACCGCGGGCCATCACCGCGGCGAACCGCCTGCGTCGCCTCGTGCGCCGCGTCCAGAACGGTCAACGCGTCCATTCCATCGACGGCGCGCGAATCCATTCGATAACTCGCGGCTTTCAATTGAATGTCGATCTGCGACTCGGAGCGATCGAGCGCAGTGCCCATCGCGTAGAGATTGTTCTCGCACAGGAACAGGACGGGCAGGCGCCAGAGCGCGGCGAGATTCAGGGATTCGTGGAAGCTGCCCTCGGCGACGGCGCCCTCGCCGAAGAAGCACGCGGTCACGCGCTTGCGTTTCTGCAGCTGGTCGGCAAGCGCGAGGCCCACGGCGATCGGGAGACCGGCGCCGACGATCGCATTGCCGCCATAGAACCGGGTCGGTTTGTGAAAGATGTGCATCGAGCCGCCCCGGCCACCGCTCGCTCCGGTGCGCTTGCCGTAGAGCTCGGCCATGAGAATGTCCATCGGTACACCGCGCGCCAATGCATGACCGTGCTCGCGATACGTCGAAACGACGGCATCCTCGCTGGTGAGCGCCTGCATGACGCCGACCGCTATCGCTTCGTGACCGTTGTAGAGGTGCAGGAATCCGCGGATCTTTTCCTGCTGGTAGAGCTCGGCGCAGCGGTCCTCGAAGCGCCGGATGCGCAGCATCGCCCCCAGCAGCTGCAATGCCTGATCGCGCGACGGATTCTGTGACAGCGCGGAGTTCACGACTGCGGTTCCAGTGTCGAGAGATCGCCTTCCGGCAGCCCGAGCTCACGGGCGCGCAGGAGCCGTCGCATGATCTTGCCGCTGCGCGTGCGCGGCAACGCGGCGGTAATCGCCACCTCGCGCGGCGCAATGGCAGCACCGAGCAGGCGGCGCGCGTGTGCCAGCAAGCTGCGCGACAAATCATCGTCGGCCACTACGCCGGGTTTGAGCTCGATATAGGCCTTCACGGCCTGGAAGGCGATCGGATCTGGCACTCCGATGACGGCCGCCTGCGCCACCGCGGGGTGCGACATGAGCGCGCTTTCGACTTCGAAGGGGCTGATCAGGTGACCGGCGGACTTGATCACGTCGTCCGCGCGTCCGACAAACCAGTAGTAGCCATCGGCATCGCGCCGCGCTAGATCGCCAGTGAGATACCAGCCGCCGGAGAAGCAGGCAGCGTAGCGCGCCGGATCATTGAGGTAGCCGCGAAACATCGACGGCCAGCCCGGGCGCAGTGCAAGCTCGCCGACCTGGTCCGGCTCGTCGAGCGCGACCACCGAACCGTCCTGACGCCGCGTCACGATCCCGGCACCGACACCGGGCAATGGACGGCCCATCGATCCCGGGCGGATGTCCATGCTCGCGTAGTTGGCGATCATGATGGCGCCGGTTTCGGTCTGCCACCAATTGTCGTGAAAGGGGAGTCCAAAGCTGTCGCGGCCCCAGACGACGGCTTCCGGGTTGAGCGGCTCGCCGACGCTGCCGAGAAACCGCAAGCTCGAAAAATCGTGCCCGGCCAGCGGATCGCGTCCGGCTTTCATCAACATGCGGATCGCTGTGGGCGCGGTGTACCAGACACTGACCCGCTGGTGTTCGAGGATGCTGTACCAGCGTCCGACGTCGAATTCCTCGCTATCGACGATCAGGGACACCCCGCAACACAGCGGTCCGATGATCCCGTAGGCGGTGCCCGTCACCCATCCTGGATCGGCGGTGCACCAGTAGATGTCCCCATCATGCAGATCGAGCGCCAGATTCGCGCTCACCTGCTGGGCGATGACCGCGGCGTGAACGTGCACGACGCCTTTGGGCATGCCCGTGGTGCCGCTGGTGAAGTGCAGCAGCGCACGGTCCTCGCTCGTCGTCGGAGCCGTCTCGGCGCGATCGCTCTGAGCGTCGATGAGCGCGTGAAAATCGAGTGTCCGTTGAGGGAGTTCGGCATGCGGCGTGCTGCGGATCACCAGCACGTGGCGAAGCCCGGGCAGATCATCCCGGATCGGCGCAATCTTGCGCCGATAAATGAGATCGGTGGTGATGAGCACGCGAACGTCGCCGAGACCGAGCCGGGCCTTGGCGGGTTCCGGGCCGAACGCGGAGAAGAGCGGGCAGTACGTTCGACCGGACTTGAGCGTACCGAGCGCCGTCACGTACAGCTCGGGCAACCGGCCGACAAATGTCGCTACGACCGCCTGCGGCTCCACCTGCAGGCTCTCGAGCACATTCGCGAAGCGGTTCGTTTGCGCGGCCAGCTCGACATAGGTCAGCTCGGTGGCGTTCATGTCCTGGTCGAGGATCCGCAGCGCCGTGGAATGCGCCCGCGGACCTTTCGCATGGCGGTCGACGGCAATTTCAGCGATGTTGAGCCGGCCGCCCGGTGTCAGGCCGAGGTCACGCCAGGCGCGGTCCCACGTGAACGAGCGCTCCGACTCAGCGTAGTCCGCCAGGTTGGGCGGCAGACGCGGTGCGTCTTTCCCCGTTTTCCGCAGCACCACTGTCGCCGTCGACCTGGCGGTCACCGGCTCGAGCCCCTGGGATCCCATCATCCGGCTCACCACGGCACGCATCGACCCTGCGTGGCGAGGCCTGCCCGCCCTTCAGGTGCGCAGGGCGCGCTCGAACTTCTGCTCGGTGTTGATCGAGCCCGCGACGTCCGACAACTGGGCGACGAGGTGGTCAATCACGTCGTCCAGCGAGAGCACGCCGCTGATCTGGCCGCTCGCTCCAACGACCGGCACGCGGCGCACACCGAGGCGGCGCATGCGGTGCAGCGTTTCACTGACACCGTCGTCCACTGCGGCGGTCAGAGGCTCGGGCGTCATGACGTCACTCACGGTCAGGCTGTGAGGGTCGACGTCCTTGGCGGTGACCTTGACCACGATGTCGCGATCCGTGAGCACACCAACGGGTGTCCCGCCACCCGATTTCGCATCGGTGACGATCAGATAGCCGATATGGTTTTCGCGCATCACGTTGGCCGCGGCCGCGATGTCGATGTCGCGATCGACCGTGATGACCTTGTGTGTGCACAACGCGCCGATGGTCATGGCCATTCTCCTAATCTGAACCCGCCGGGAAGCAGCCCGCCAACACTACCGCGTGCGGGCTCAGGGCGCCGTACGTAGTTGTGCGGATCGCGCGGACGGAGAGCCAATGATGCTGACGAGGAACATGCCAATGACCGCACCGAGCGCAGCCAGCGCCATGTCCTTCTGTGAATCCCACTCATCGCCCTGCGTGCCCAGGTAGGCGGTCCCAAGGTCGCCGCCAAACCGCCAGGCCGCACCCCACTCCACCATTTCGTAGATGACCGAATGCGAGCAGATGAAAGTGACGGGCAGGATGAAGCGCCAGATTCCCCGGGGCGAGGCGACGTGCGCGATGAGCTCGACCACCGCCGGCAGTATCAGCAGCCCGTAGGCAAAGTGAATCACGCGGTCATAGTGGTTGCGCTCCCAGCCGAGCAGCCCATTGAGCGGCCGGCCGCTGAGCTCTTCGAACCAGGCATCGTAGGGCACGAGCGAGTAGGTGTAGTGAGCGCCGATCTCGTGCAGAACGAAGAACAGGAACAGCAGCGTATAGGAGAGGTTGCTGAGCCTCAGCCGCCGGATACCGAATATCAGGAGCGGAACGGCGATGAAGACCAGCATGTTCTCCAACAGCCAGTCCTCGCGATACAGCGGGGCAATCCCCAGCGCGATGAAGATCACCGTGAATGCGGCCAGCAGCAGCGCGGGGTACACATACGGCCGACCCAGATCAACCGCGAACATTCGACTCCTGCGGCTCAGGCCTCGGGACTCTCGCGCCCGCGGTCCGCGGGCTTTTCGGGCTTCTCGGTCATGGTGGCGTCCGTGAGCAGCAGGATGCTCGCAACGGACACCGCGTTCTCCAGGGCGATGCGCACGACCTTGGTCGGATCGACGATTCCGGCGGTGAGCAGATCGACGTATTCGTTGCGGGCGGCGTCGAACCCGACGTTCCCTTTGCCCTCCAGCATGCGGGCGACAACGACGCCACCGTCGACGGCGGAATTCTCGGCGATCTGTCGAGTAGGTGTTTCGAGGGCACGCTTGAGAATCTGCGCACCGGTCCGCTCGTCGCCCGCGCAGGCCTTCTCCTCCGCGGCAACCGCGTCCACGCAGCGAAGCAGGGCAAGTCCGCCACCCGGCACGATGCCCTCGGCCACGGCAGCCTTGGTCGACGCAATGGCGTCATCAAGTGCCTCCTTCTTCACTTTCATCTCGGATTCCGACGGCGCGCCGACACGGATCACGGCGACGCCGCCGGCCAGCTTCGCCAGGCGTTCCTGCAGCTTTTCGCGGTCGTAGTCGCTCGTGGCCTTGTCGATCTCGCGGCGAATCTGCTGCGTGCGGCCGTCGATCTGCTTGCGATCTCCCCCACCCCCCACGATCGTGGTGGTGTCCTTGTCGACGAGGACGCGCCGAGCACGTCCGAGCTCACCGAGCTTGACGTCCTCGAGTTTCAGCCCGAGCTCCTCGGAGATCAACTGCCCTCCGGTCAACACGGCGATGTCCTGCAGCATGGCCTTGCGCCGGTCGCCGAATCCGGGCGCCTTGACGGCACAGCTTTTCAGCACGCCGCGAATCTGGTTGACGATCAGTGTCGCCAGCGCCTCGCCCTCGATTTCCTCGGCGATGATCAGGATCGGACGCGCCGCCTTGGCGATCTGTTCGAGCAGCGGGATGAGATCCTTCAGGATGTTGATCTTGCGATCGGTGATCAGCACATAGGCGTCTTCGAGCACGGCCTGCATGCCCTCGGCGTCGGTGACGAAGTAGGGCGAGATATATCCGCGGTCGAACTGCAGCCCTTCGACGACTTCGAGCGTGGTTTCGGTCGTCTTCGACTCCTCGACCGTGATCACACCGTCGCCGCCGACCTTTTCCATGGCCTCGGCGACGAGCTCGCCGATGGTGGAATCATTGTGCGCGGAGATTGTCGCCACCTGCGCCTTTTCGAGACGGGTCTTCACCGGCTGCGACAGCCCGCGCAGTGCGTTGATGGCCGCCTTCAGAGCGCGCTCGAGCCCGCGCTTGAGATCGACCGCGCTCGCTCCCGCAGCCACGTTGCGTGTCCCCTCGGCGAAGATCGCCTGCGCCAGCACGGTCGCGGTGCTGGTGCCATCGCCCACCAGCTCGCCAGTCTTTTCCGCGGCCTGGCGGAGCATCTGGGCGCCCAGGTTCTCCTCGGGATCCTCGAGCTGCATTTCCTTCGCGATCGTCACGCCGTCGTTGCAGACGATCGGCGCTCCCCAGGTCTTCTGGATCAGGACGGACTTGGATTTCGGGCCGAGCGTGATCCGCACGGCATCCGACAGCTGAGTGGCGCCGCGTAGAATCTTCTCGCGCGCCGCCGCCCGGAACAGTACCTGCTTGTGAGCCATGACGATCTCCGCAACCAGCGATCACGTTACGAATGGGGTCGTTGCGGCTCAATAAGTAGATGTACGAACGCCGCAGCGTCCCGGCTCCGCCCTCTTATTCGGGCGGCGTTGGTGAATTCCGCGGGCTTAGTGCTCGGCGGCGGGCGGGACGGGACCGTTGGCGTTGGCCTCGATGATCATGCGCACCAGCTGCGCGAGTGAAGTTGCGCCCATCTTCTCCATCACGCGCGATCGGTGGATTTCAACCGTGCGCTGGCTCAGGGCGAGATCGCCGGCGATGACCTTGTTGGGCTTGCCGCGCGTGACCAGATCCAGAACCTCGCGCTCGCGGGGCGTGAGCTCGGCGATGCGCATGCGGATGCGCTCGCGGTTGCCAAGCAGCTCCCGCGCCGCACGGTCCTTTTCGAGCGCCTGGTTGATGCGATCGAGCAGATCCTGATCGCGAAACGGCTTCTGGATGAAATCCATCGCTCCGTGCTGCATCGCCTCGACCGCCATCGGCACATCACCGTGTCCGGTGATGAAGATGATGGGCAACATCACGCCGCGCTCGTTGAGCTGCTGTTGTACTTCGAGGCCGCTCATTCCCGGCATGCGGATGTCGAGCACCAGGCATCCGGCCCGAGTTGCATCGACCGCGCCCAGAAAATCCGGTCCCGATGAAAAGACCTGGGCGGGCAGACCAACGGACTTGAGCAGCAGCTTGAGCGAACTGCCAACGGCCTCATCGTCATCGACGACGAACACGGTCACCGGATGCTGTGTCATCACGTCGTCCCTCCAGCAGTCGGAAGGGTGAAGTAGAAGCAGGCCCCGCCCCCCGGATTCTCACGATACCCCAATCGACCGCCGTGTGTCCTTACGATGGTGCTGCTGATCGCCAGACCGAGTCCCGTGCCCTGCGCCTTGGTCGTGAAGAACGGACTGAACAGTTTGAGCGCCACATCCGCTGATACGCCCGGCCCACGGTCGATGACGGCAATCTCCACGTCACCGGCGTCACCCAGGGAGGTTTGCACGATGATCTCCCGCTGCGCGCGGTCGCTGTCCGACAATGCGTCGATCGCGTTGCGCACGAGGTTGAGCAGCACCTGCTGAAGTTGGATCGGGTCCCCGGTCACCGGGGGCAGTCCTGGGGCGAGCTCAAGAGTGAGGCGGACGTCGGCGGCGCGGGCGTCGGTGACCGCCAGTGCGGCGAGGTCCTGGATCAGGTCATTGCAATCGATCGTTTCACGGCGAAACTCGCGGCTCCTGACCATTGAGCGCAGGCGCCGGATGACCTCGCCGGCGCGCAGTGCCTGCTTGCCGATCTGCGACAGTGCCTCGCGCAACTCCGCGCTGACCGGAGTCTCCTCCGATCCCAGCAACCGCTGGCAGGCCTGCGCGTAGGTAGCGATCGCCGTGAGCGGCTGGTTGATTTCGTGCGAGAGGCCCGCGGCCATTTCTCCCATCGTGCTCAGCCGCGCGACATGTGCAAGCCGTTCCTGCGCGAGGCGCACCTGCTCCAGGGCTTCATTGCGCTCGGTGATGTCGTGCAGCGTGCCCATCAGTCGCACACCCTGCGTGGAGCTCGAAGCTTGCGCCAGCATGTGAACCCGCCGGATCGCGGAATCCGGGCGCCGGATCCGGCATTCGATGTTGAGGCGCCGAACGCGCTTGAGGTTCTCGCGCCATGCCTGCATGAACTGCTCGCGGTCGTCCGGGTGGACGGAGTCCTGGATCAGGTCGGCGATTGAGGCTGCGCTGCGCCGCTGTTCGAGACCCAGGATGCGCAGCAGCTGCGGCGAGCAATAGTCGTCGGGCATTGGCGGCACGTGGATGTCGAAGTTGCCGAGATTGGCGAGCTCCTGCGCGTGCTGCAGCAACTCCTGGTTGCGTTGCGCCCTGTCCCGCTCGCGGCGCAGTTCATCCACGGCGCGCGTGAGCGCGGTGATGTTGCGGATGAAGCCGACAAAGCGCGGCGGATCCGAGCCGCCGACGCGGCCGACGGCGAGGGACGCCGGGAACACCGTGCCATCGCGACGCTGGGCGGTCACCTCGCGGCCGATGCCGATGATTCGCGCATCGCCGGTTTCCAGGTACCGCTGCACATGACCGTCGTGTGCGCTGCGGACCGGCTCGGGCATGAGGAGATTCACGTTGCGACCGATGATCTCCGCGGCGGTGTAACCGAACAGCGCTTCGGCGGCGTGGTTGAACGTCTGAATGCGGCCCCTGTGGTCGATCACGACGACGGCATCCACGGCCGCATCCAGCAGCGCCCGCAGTTCCTCGGCGCTGCCCCTGCCGGCGTTCGGATTCGATCTCGCTGAGTCCGTCATTGAACCCTGCTCTCGTCGCGCTCCGCGTCATCCAGCACGCTGGCTCCCTGGGCCTCGAGATCCTCGAACTGGTCGTGATCCGCTGCCCAGAAGAATGCCCACACCGCTACGCCGGCCAGAGCGAGGCCCAGCGGGATCAGGACGAAAATGCTGCTCATGCGATTGCCTCCCGCGCGCGTGGCTCAGCCACCGGCGGCTCCTCGGCAGATCGAGCGGCGAGCCGGCGCGCGTTGAGTACCACGAGTATCGAGCTCAGCGACATGCCGATGGCCGCTGCCCAGGGAGCAATCCAGCCCAGGGCCGCCAGCGGGACTGCGGCCAGGTTGTAGACGGTGGCCCACGCGAGATTCTGGCGCATGATTCGCAAAGCTTGCCGCGCAATCGCGACGCCCGCGGGAATTGCCAGCAGTGACTTCGACGTCAGGACGAGATCGGCGCTCGCCTGTGCCAGCGCAGAGCCGCTGCCGATCGCGATCGAAACGCTCGCCGCGCCGAGCACAGGGGCGTCATTGATACCGTCGCCGACCATTGCCACATCGTCGCGCGTGCGATTGAGCTCACGGATGCATTCCAGCTTGGCCTCCGGAGTCAGGCGCGCGCGCCACGTTCTCACACCCAGCTGCTCCGCGACGCGCTGCACGGTTTCGGCATGATCGCCGCTCGCAATTTCCACGGCCACTCCGAGCTGCTCGAGCGCCCGCAGCGCATCCCACGAACCCTCCCGCAAGGCGTCGTCCATCTCGAAAGCCGCCAGCAGTCCGCTGCTATTGCCGAGAAATACCGCGGCGGTTGGTGCCTTGCGGACCGCCTTGTCCCGTGCAATGGCCTGTACGAACTCCAGACGCCCGATGCGATAGTGCTCGCCATCAATCGCGCCGCAGATACCAGACCCGCGCTCGACGCTCACCGAACTGGGAACGGGGAGCTCGGCGGTGCCGCCGCGAAAGGCCGTGGCGAGCGGATGCTCGGAGAAGTCCTCGAGCGCCGCCGCGATGGTCAGGCATCGATCGCGGGACATGTCGCCGAGAACGTGACTGCGCGCGATCCGAGGCGCGCCCTGCGTGAGCGTACCCGTCTTGTCGAACACCGCGTGGCGCGCGCGTGCCAGACGCTCGATGGCATCCGCCCGGGTAACCAGCAGGCCGGACCGGGCGAGGCGCGCGGTTGCGGCCGCGAGCGCGGCGGGGGTCGCGAGCGAGAGCGCGCAGGGGCAAGTCACTACGAGCAACGCCAGCGTGGCCGGGAACGCCCGCTCAGGCTCGAGCCACAGCCAGAATGCGCACACGAATACGGCCGCACCCAGGATCCATGCGACGAAATGGGCGGCAGCACGGTCCGCTGCGAGTGCGATTCGCGGCCGCTCGGACTGAGCGCGTTCCAGCAGGCGTACGATGTGGGCGAGGACCGTCTTCTCGCCGACCGCGCTCAACGTCACGTGCAACGGCGCACCCACGTTCAGGCTGCCGCCGATCACAGCCCTGCCGGGCATGCAGGAGATCGGCGTCGCCTCACCGGTGAG
>Ga0180104_1000004_pt1 | contig 85637 bp, 85 predicted proteins | sample EasRiv730_16_1Da_FD_121791 | JGI IMG/M metagenome (GOLD analysis project Ga0180104, IMG submission 121791) | Soil microbial communities from meander-bound floodplain in the East River, Colorado, USA - East River metaG ERMLT730_16_1Da | ecosystem: Environmental > Terrestrial > Soil > Floodplain ... | reverse complement strand
TGTTGTGCGCGTTGAGGTCCGCATGACACACGCCCGCGTCATGAAAGCGACGAACGCAGCGCCCGATTGCGCCCCATACCGCCACAGGCACTGCATCGCGGGTGAGCAGCACTGACAACGGCTGGGCGCCTTCGATTCGTTCTGTGATCAGGTCAGCCGTGTAGGTGAAACCGCGACGCCGGTAGCGCGCCGCCACAGGGGCGGGAACGGGCAGCCCGGCCGCGTGCAGAGCGTGCAGCAGCCGCCATTCGCGAAACGCGCGAGTCCATTCCTCGCCGGTCCAAAAGTACCGGTCGGCCGTCAGCCGCGCGATGAAGCCGCCGCGGCGATAGGGTCTCAGCACCCAGGAACGGCCAGCGTGCTCGATGAATATTGCCTCACCACGCCCCGCCGGAGTGCGTCTCGCACTTAAGTTCTCGATCCAGCTGCGGGCATCGAACAGCGAGGGGTCCGCGTTGCTGACGCGTGAGGCGTCATATAGCATGGCGCCGTCCTGAACCGGCGCACGGCGCACAGCATTGGTGAGCGAACCGGGCGAAACGGCATCGGCGATCATTCGACTCCAGTGAATCTTTCCAAGATCCCGCGCGAGGTATGCATCCTGAGGCTTTCGGCCATCGGCGATACATGCCATGTATTGACGGTGGTGCGCACGTTGCAGCAGGCGTGGCCGCAGACGCGCTTCACCTGGATCATTGGCAAGGTCGAAGCCAAACTGCTTGGGCTCATCCCCGACATCGAGTTTATCACCTTCGACAAGCGCCACAGCCTGCGCGATTTGCGCCGCTTCCGCACGCTGATGGCCGAGCGCCGATTCGATCTGCTGCTTCACATGCAACTCTCGATACGCGCGAGCCTGTTGAGCACGTATGTACCGACGAGCGTCAAACTCGGGTTCGACCGCGCGCGTGCGCGAGAACTGCAATGGCTGTTCACCACGCATCGCATCGCACCGCGCGAACGCGAGCATGTGCTCGACTGCCTGTTCGGATTCGCCGAAGCCCTCGGAGTCCACGACCGCGTGCTGCGCTGGGACATCGCACTCCCGGAGGACGCGCGCCGGTACGCCACCCAGATCGTTGACGACCGCCGCCCGACACTCGTCATCAGCCCCTGTTCGAGTCACCCGCGACGCAACTGGCGGGCGGAATTCTATGCTCAGGTCGCCGATCACGCGGTGCGTGTGCACGGAGCGCGCGTCGTGCTCACCGGGGGACCGAGCGCGCTCGAGCGCACGATGGGTCAGGCGATCGAAAAGTCCGCCAAGGCGCGGTTGATCAATACGATCGGCGGCGACACCTTGCCGCAATTCCAGGCGTTGCTCGAGCGCGCCGACGTGTTGTTGAGCCCGGACTCCGGACCCGTCCACATGGCCACCGCCGCCGGCACGCCTGTGATCGGCCTCTATGCGGCAACCAATCCAGAACGCAGTGGCCCATACTTGAGTCGCTCGTCGTGCGTCAACCGATACGGGGAGGCGGCGCAAAAATTTCTCGGTCGCCCCGCCAGCGAACTCGCCTGGACCACCAAGATCGAAAAGCCCGGCGTGATGGACCTGATCCAGCCTGCCGATGTCACCCGCAAGTTCGACCAGCTCATGAGCCAGCGCAGCAAAATCAAATTGAGGTACCGGACCTGAGTCCGGTCCTCGAGCGAAACATGAGCAACATTCTCGTGCCGATTTCTCCCGGCGAACTTCTCGACAAGATCACCATCCTGCGCATCAAGTCGGAACGCATGACGGACCCGGCCAAGCTCGCCAACGTGCGGCACGAGCTCTCGCTGCTCGAACAGACGTGGCGCGATGCCGGCCACTCGGGCGCCGACATCGGTGCCGAGGAGCGCGCGTTGCAGACCGTGAACGCGAAGCTCTGGGACATCGAAGATGACATCCGCGAGAAGGAGTCACGGCAGGTTTTCGATCTGGAGTTCGTCGAGCTCGCGCGCGCGGTGTACTTCAGCAACGACGAGCGTGCGGCGCTCAAGAAGCGCATCAACCAGAAGTTGGGCTCGAAGATCCTCGAAGAGAAGTCCTACAAGGACTACCGCAATCGCAGCTAGGCCTCGGGCCAGACGCCTGGGGCCCGGCGCCTATTTCTCCAACGTGTATTCCGCCCCGCAGTACGGGCATTTTGCCCAGCCCGTGGGCTCGATCGGCAGATAGACGCGCGGGTGGGAATTCCACAGGTACATCTGCGGCATCGGGCAGGACAACGGCAGGTCCTGGCGCGCCACCTGGTACTGATTCTGCGCGTTGGGTTGCAGCAGCGTCTTCGGCGTCGATTCGACAGCGGGCACCTTGAGTCCCTCGCAACGCGTGAGTCGGCGCGCAGTATATCCGATGCGCGGCTGATCAGGACGCGACCATCGCGGCGTTCCAGATGGACAGCACCTGTTCGCGTTGCAGGGTGAACGCCTGCGCATCGACGACCGCGGTTTCGCTTTCGAGCGAGCGGTGGTGGATCACGCTGCGATACTCGCGGTAGTTGCGCGTCAGCACATCCACCGTCGCCTGCGGCACGAGATTGACAGAGGCCACCGATTCGAGCTGGCGGATCGTGTCGGAGAACATGACGAGCGGCGGATACTCCTCTGCCCACCTGAGAGCCCAGTACTGCGCCAGGAATTCGATGTCCGCGATGCCGCCCGGGTCCTGCTTGATGTCGAATTGACCCTCGCTTGCCTTGCTCAGCTCCGCGCGCATGCGTTCGCGCATCCGGCGCACCTCGTCGCGCAACGACTCACGGCGCACGTGATGACACAGCACGTCGAGACGCACGTCTTCGAACCGGCGCCGGATGCGCATTTCCCCGGCGACTGCGCGCGAACGCAGCAATGCCTGGTGTTCCCAGGTCCAGGCCTCGGTGCGCTGGTATGAGTGAAACGCATCGATCTGCGTCACCATCAGCCCGCCCTTGCCGCTCGGGCGCAGTCGCATGTCGACTTCATAGAGCCGCCCGGCAGCCGAGTGCATGGTCAGCAGGTGCACGATGCGCTGGCCCAGCCGCAGGAAGAACACGCCGTTGTCGAGCGGCCGGGCGCCGTCGGTGCGCTGCACTTCGCCCGCAGAATCGTGCAGGAACACAAGGTCGAGATCGGAGGCGTAGCCCAGCTCGATGCCGCCCAGCTTCCCGTATCCGATGGCAGCGACCCCTGCAGGATGCAGGCCATCGGCATTGCCATACATCGGCACGCCGTGCAGTTGCGCCATCTGCTGCCACGCGAGGTTGAGCGCCTGCTCCAGGATCAACTCGGCGATATCGGTGAGCCGATCGCTTACCTGCATCAGCGGCAGCCGGCCCGTGAGATCCGCAAGCGCAACGCGAAACGTCGCCGCACGCTGGAACTGCCGCAGGGCCTCGACCTGCAGCTCCGGATCGGACTCCGGCACGTGACTCAGGCGAGCGGCCAGCTCTTGAGCGAACTGCTCGCGCGTGGGCAGCTCGTCGAGAATTCTTTCATCGATGAGCTCGTCGAGGAGCAGCGGGAATGCCGCGATCTGCGTGGTCAGAAACTCGCTGCGCTCACAAATGGCGATGAGCCGCGCCAGCGCCGCGGCATTCTCGTTGAGCAGTGCGAAGTAGGTGCTGCGCGTCCCGACCGCCTCGAGCACGCGTAGCACCCGCCGCAACGCGACCGCCGGCATCGCCACATCGCGCAATCCCGCAAGGCTGCGCGGAATCAGCGTCTGCAGGCGGCGACGTCCTATGTCATCCAACCGCTGCACGGCGCCGCTCGAGCGCCACTGCGCCAGAAGCTGCACGATTTCCCCTGCAGGCTCGAGGCCGAGAGTCGTGACGGCGTGCCGCAGCGATGCCTCGAGTTGCTCGCCGTCCCTCAGCGCCTCCAGGTCCAGCGCCGGCAGCGCGTCGGGTGTGGCGGTCGCAGGTGCAAAGATGACGGTCTGAAAGTGGCGCGTGACGATGTCGCGATGACGATCGAGCTCGGCCGTGAGCTCACCCCAATCGCGCGCACTCATGGCGAGTGCGAGGCGCGCCCGGTTGAATGCATCGTCCGGCAACGTGTGCGTCTGCTCATCGTTCATCATCTGGATGCGGTTCTCGAGCCGTCGCAGATACAGATAGGCGGACTTGAGCTGCTCGATGGTTTGTGCCGGCAGCAGCTTCTGGCCGGCGAGCCGGGGAAGGACGCTCAGCAGCGACGGAGACTGCAGGCGTTGATCGTTCCCGCCCCGTAGCAGCTGAAACGCCTGCACGATGAACTCGACTTCACGGATGCCGCCGGGACCCAGCTTGATATTGTTCTCGAGTTCGCGGCGCGCGACCTCACGTGCGATCAGGTCCTTCATCTCGCGCAGCGATTCGAACACGCCGAAATCGAGGTAACGCCGATACACGAACGGCCGCACCGCATCGCGATACAGGGTTTCGTATTGATCGGCCGAAGTGAGAGCCCGCGCCTTTACGTAGGCGTAGCGCTCCCAGTCGCGCCCATGCTGCTGCAGGTAGTTCTCGAACGACGCAAAGCTGGCGGCCAGCGGACCTGATTCCCCGAAGGGCCTGAGCCGCAGGTCGACTCGAAACACGAAACCGTCCGGCGTCACGGCATCGAGCAGCCGGATCAGTTGCCGCGCCAGGCGCGTGAAGAACTCCTCGTTGCTGACGGAGCGGCGTCCATCCGTCTCACCGCCCTCGGGAAACAGCAGCACCAGGTCGATATCGGAGGAGAAATTGAGCTCGCCGCCGCCGAGCTTTCCCATGCCGATCACGACGAGCGGCTGAGCCTCGCCTGCGGCCGAACGCGGCGTGCCATGACGCGCGACCAGCGCCTGCCAGGCGAAGTCCTGCGCCACCACGATCGACGCATCGGCCAGTTCGGAGAGATCGCGCAGCGATTCCTCGATCGACGACCAGCCGGCGAGATCCCGCCAGGCGATTCGAACGGATTCACGCCGCCGGTTCTCGCGCAGCAATTTCATCACCGCGGCTTCGTCGAGCGCGCCCGTGCCCGCTTGACGCAGCGTCGCGGCCAACGCGCCGGGTGGTCGCGCCATCGTCAGCGAGCCGTCCTCGAGCAACGACGGCAGAAAGTTCGCATGACGCGTGCAGGAACCGGCGATGAAGTCGCTGCACGCGAGCACACGCGGCAGTGAATCACGAACGGCCGGCGGCGCACGTTCGAGGGCGGCGATCGCAGCGGGGTTTTCGGTAATCGCGCCGAGCGCGAGCTCGACGGCCGAGCGGAGCTCCGGCGGCAGGTTGTCGGAAACTGCGGGGGGCGAGCGCGTCACCATCGGTGAATAGCCTAAAAGAAAAGCCCCGCCTGAGCGGGGCTTTTCGTGGGTCCATGTCGCCGGCTCTTGCCGGTCCCCACGGAAGTATTCGCGTCTTCGCGAAACTTCCGTGGGTGGCTCTTACATGTCCATGCCACCCATGCCGCCCGGAGGGCCGCCGTGGGCTTGCTCTTCTTCCTTCGGTGCCTCGGCCACCATGACTTCGGTGGTGAGCAAGAGACCCGCCACTGAGGCCGCGTTCTGCAGCGCCAGGCGCGTGACCTTGGTGGGATCCAGGATGCCCGCCTCGATCAGGTCGCCGTACTCGCCGGTCTGAGCGTTGTAGCCGAAGTTGCCCTTGCCTTCCTTGACCTTGTTCAGGACAACCGCGGCGTCCTCGCCGGCGTTGTCCACGATCTGACGCAGGGGTTCCTCGATGGCGCGCGACAGAATCTTGATGCCAACCTTCTGATCCTCGTTCGCACCCTCGAGCTTCTCGATCGCCTTCTGCACGCGCAACAGCGCTACGCCGCCTCCCGGCACCACGCCTTCCTCGACGGCCGCACGGGTTGCGTGCAGTGCGTCTTCGACGCGGGCCTTCTTTTCCTTCATCTCGATCTCGGTTGCGGCACCGACCTTAATCACGGCCACGCCGCCGGAGAGCTTGGCAACGCGCTCCTGCAGCTTTTCCTTGTCGTAGTCGGAGGTCGCTTCCTCGATCTGCTGGCGAATCTGCGTCACGCGCGACTTGATGTCGGTTGTCTTGCCGGCCCCGCCGATGAGCGTAGTGTTCTCCTTCTCGACGACGACCTTCTTCGCCTCGCCGAGATCATTGAGGGAAGCCTTTTCGAGCGAGAGACCCACCTCATCGGAGATCACTTGGCCGCCGGTCAGGATCGCGATGTCCTGCAGCATGGCCTTGCGACGATCGCCAAAGCCCGGGGCCTTGACGGCCGCGACCTTGATGATGCCGCGGATTGTGTTCACGACCAGCGTCGCGAGCGCCTCGCCCTCGACGTCTTCCGACACCACGAGCAGCGGACGGCCGGACTTGGCCACGACTTCGAGCAAGGGCAGCATCTCGCGGATGTTCGAGATCTTCTTCTCGTACTGGAGAATGTACGGGTTCTCGAGCTCCGAGGTCTGGTTCTGCTGGTTGTTGATGAAATAGGGTGACAGATAGCCGCGGTCGAACTGCATGCCCTCGACCAAGTCGAGCTCGTTTTCGAGACTCTGACCCTCTTCCACCGTGATCACGCCTTCCTTGCCGACCTTCTCCATCGCGTCCGCGATGGTCTTGCCGATGCTCTCGTCCGCATTGGCCGAGATCGTGCCGACCTGGGAGATGGCCTTCGGATCCTTACACGGCTTGGAGAGCTTCTTGAGCTCCTCGACCGCGGTGATCACCGCCTTGTCGATGCCGCGCTTGAGATCCATCGGGTTGAGCCCGGCAGCGACGGCCTTGAGGCCTTCGCGGATGATCGCCTGGGCGAGTACGGTCGCAGTGGTCGTGCCGTCACCGGCTTCATCCGAGGTGTTGGACGCGACTTCCTTCACCATCTGCGCGCCCATGTTCTCGAACTTGTCCTTGAGCTCGACTTCTTTCGCGACGGACACGCCGTCCTTCGTCACGGTCGGGGCGCCATAGCTCTTTTCGAGCACGGCATTTCGCCCCTTGGGTCCCAGCGTCACCTTTACGGCGTTCGCCAGGATGTTTACGCCCCTGAACATTCGTTGCCGGGCGTCATCGCTGAATCGGACTTCTTTCGCAGCCATTGCAGTGGTCCTCTGACTTCTTTAATGAGTTCGTTTGCGTTGCATCGAGAGGCTTACTTGCCCTCGATGATGGCCATGACGTCTTCTTCACGCATGACCACATATTCCTCGCCGTCGACCTTGACCTCGGTCCCGCTGTACTTGCCGAACAGGATCTTGTCGCCGACTTTCACGTCGAGCGGACGCACATGGCCGTCCTCGAGGATCTTGCCTTTACCGACAGCGATGATTTTTCCCTGGATGGGCTTCTCGGTCGCGGTGTCAGGAATCACGATACCGCCGGGGGAGGTCCGCTCCTCCTCCAGGCGCTTGACGATCACACGATCATGAAGCGGTCGAATCTTCATGGGGCTCAGCTCCTCTTATGCAGATTGGATTTGGCTCAACGTCGGAGGGGAATGTGTTAGCACTCCCCTTGAGTGGCTGCTAATAGTAGCGGCGAATCTTTCAAAATCAAGGCGTAACGGGAGATTTAGGCATGACACAAGCCCCGGCGGCAGGTATCCTCTGCGGCCGCTTTTCGTGGCCACCGGACATCTCGTAAGCTCATGACTGAGAAGTATATTTTGGTGCTCTGCACCTGCCCGGACGACGTCGTAGCGGCAAAGATCGCGACGACCCTGGTCACCGAGCGCCTCGCGGCCTGCGTGAATCGGATACCCCGAGCGGTCGCCACCTTCCGCTGGAAGGACGCGGTGCAATCGGATGCCGAGTCACTCCTTCTGATCAAGACCGTGGACCGGTTGCTCGAACCCCTGTCCAGGCGCATCCACGATCTGCACCCGTACGAGACTCCCGAAGTCATCAAGCTGCCGATCGAGGGCGGCTCGGAGCGTTATCTCGCATGGATCAGTCAGAGCGTCGCGCAATGAAATCCCGCGGAGCCCGAGTGAGCGAGGCGTTTTTTCGCGTCTTTCTGCTCGGGATCACGCTCGCCGCCGCGAGCGTGGCTCATTCCGCGGACGATCCCACCCCACCACTCTTGACCGGCGGTGCGCTCAGCTCCGGCGACGACTTTCTGCATCCCGACGAGGCGTTCAAGCTCTCGGGCAGCATCACCGGGCCGAACACCCTGCACCTCACGTGGGTGATCGCGCACGAGTACTACCTCTACAAGTCGAAGATCAAGGTCGCGAGCGACAGCGCGGTCGTGCAGCTCGGCGCTCTTGATCTGCCGCCGGGTGAGGAAAAGACGGACGAGTACTTCGGCACGCAGGAGGTCTATCACGAGGTCCTCGAGGCAGACGTGCCGTTCTCACGCGCGAGCCCGGAGGCTGGCACGTTCGCGGTACGGGTGACCTATCAGGGCTGTGCGGAAGCGGGACTCTGCTATCCGCCGATCACGAAGACGCTCGATCTCGCGCTGCCCGCCGTCGATGCGGCGAGCTTTACGGCCGGGGATTCATTCGGCAGTCCCGCGCCGGCCGAACAGGATCGGCTCGCCGCTGTGGTGCGCGACGGCTCGATTGCGGCGCTCCTTGGCATCTTTTTCCTCGCAGGACTTGCGCTGACTTTCACGCCGTGCGTGCTGCCGATGGTGCCGATTCTTTCCGGCATCATCGCGGGTCAGGGCGACACGGTGACACCGCTCCGCGGATTCACGCTTTCGCTGACGTATGTGCTCGCGATGGCGCTCACTTACACGATTGCGGGCGTGCTCGCGGGCCTGTTCGGCCAGAACCTGCAGGCCGCGTTGCAGAATCCGTGGGTGCTCGGAGCGTTCGCGCTGCTGTTCGTCGGCCTCTCGTTCTCGATGTTCGGCTACTACGAGTTGCAGATGCCGGCCGCCATCCAGGACCGGCTCGCGGCGATGTCGAATCGGCAGAAGGGCGGCACTTTCATCGGCGTCGGTATCATGGGCGTCCTGTCGGCGCTTATCGTCGGGCCATGCGTGACGGCACCGCTCGTCGCCGCACTCATCGTCATCGGCCAGACCGGCGATCCCGTGCGCGGTGGACTGGCGTTGTTCGCACTCGCAATGGGCATGGGTGTGCCCTTGCTCCTGATCGGAACGTCGCTGGGCAAACTCCTGCCGCGCGCCGGCGGCTGGATGGAAGCGGTCAAGCAATTCTTCGGCGTGCTGCTGCTCGCGGTGGCGCTCTGGTTTGCGCGCACGCTATTGCCGGAAGTCCTCGTGATGCTCCTTTGGGGCGTGCTGACTATTGGCTCGGCGCTGCTACTCGGCGCATTGGAACCCGTAGCGACTGGCGCCGCGAAGGTGCGCAAGTCCCTCGCGCTGCCCGTGCTCGCCTGGGGCATTGCCATCATCGTCGGAGCCGCCATGGGCAATCGCGACCCGCTGGCGCCGCTGGCCGGATTTGCCACGGGTGCGCGCGTGGCGAGCACGTCGGAGTCGTTACCGTGGCGCGCCGTACGATCGGTCGAGGACCTCGATCGCGAACTTGCGGCGGCCAGCGCGGCCGGCAAGCCGGTGATGCTCGATTTTTCGGCGGACTGGTGCGTGTCGTGCAAGGAGATGGAGAAGTACACGTTTCCCGATGCAGGGGTGCAGGCGGCGCTTGCCGACGTGGTGCTGTTGCGCGCCGATGTCACGGAGAACAACGAGTGGGATCAGGAGCTGCTCAAGCGCTTCGGCATCTTTGGTCCACCGACGATCGCGTTCTTCGGCCCGGACGGCGTGGAACGCAAGGAGTTTCGGCTCGTCGGCTACGTCAAGGCGGACAAGTTCCGCAACCATGTTGCCCGCGCCACCGCGAGTCCCGGCGCATGAGCGGCCCCGTGCGGACGGCGTTTGCGCTGCTGGCGGTCGTTTCCGCTGGCGTGTTTGGATACCACTTCTACCGCTGGCTGCACGAGCCGTCGGTCCCGGCACCCTCGGAAGCCGCGTCGGCCGCCGAGACCAGCACGCCGCAGGCGCCAACCATTCCGGATGTCCGGCCCGTGTTCTCGCTGAAAGATCGTAACGATCAGCTTCGGTCCATCACCGAATGGGATGGGAAGTCGCTGGTGGTCAATTTCTGGGCGACATGGTGCGCGCCCTGCCGCCGCGAGATCCCGATGCTGAGGCAACTGCATGCCGCGCGTTCGGCGCAGAATATCGAGGTGATCGGCATTGCGGTGGACTTTCGCGAGAATGTGCTGGCTTACATCAAGGAAGTTGAAATCGATTACCCGTTGCTGATCGGCGAACAGGACGGTCTCGACGCCGCCGCCGCCTTCGGTCTGGGCTCGACGGGATTTCCCTTCACGGTGTTCACCGACAACCGTGGCCGGATTGTCGCGGCTCACCTGGGCGAAATGCACCGCAATGAGGCGGACCTGATCCTGGACACGGTCATCGCCGTGAACGAGGGCGCGCTCACGCTGGAAGAGGCCAAGACGCGGATCGCCAACGGCCTTAAGAAACTCGATGCCCCGTCGAGTTGAGCTCAGGCCCCGCGCCGCCGCCGGGCTTGCGCTCTGCGCTTGCGGCGCCGCTTCGGCTTGGCGCTCGCAGCGACCGCATCCGGGAACTGCACATTGATGGCGACGATACGATCGGCATAGCGATCAGCGAGGCGGCCGAGGAACGCGCTGAAGAGCTGCCATTCGAGTCCCGGCTTCTGCGGGCTGATGACTTCGCACTGCAGCACGCCATCGCGCGACGTCCAGTTCATCCACCCCGGCTTGCTCGCGTGTTCGATCTTGCGACCCCGCTTCAGCGCGATGAACGTCCGGAGCTCGCCGGCGCGCATCGCGTCCACCAGGGTCTTCTGTAGCTCTACGCCGGGACGCTCGACGATCTGAAATCGAATCATGCGTAACCCCCCTTCCACTTCAGAGCAGGTTCGAGAACGCCCCGAGCTCGCCTTTGAAGTGTCGCTCGTGATCCGGAATGGATGATACGAACTGGAATCCATCGAACTCAAAGCCGGGTCCGACGCTGCAACCAACCAGTGAATAATCGCCACGGCTGCGCGCGGCCTGCCAGACGCCGACAGGCACGATGCCCACTGCTTCGCTGCCCTTGTCGGGAGATCCGAGCTCGCAGCGCGTGAGCTGTGTCGATTGCGGATCGTAGATCAGAAGCTCGAGACGTGCACCGCTGTAGAAGTGCCAGACCTCGTCCGCGTCGATCACGTGCCAGCGACCGACTTCGCCCTTCTTGAGCAGATAGTAAATCGTGGTAAGGGCAGATCGAGTGCCGTGCGGCGTCGTGACTGTTGCCCGGGATTGGTAGAGCTGGCGATACCACCCGCCCTCCGGATGGCGCACCAGTCCGAGGCGCTCGATAATGTCGCGCGACCGATCACTCACGAGCTCACCGCGTCGAATTCCGGCCGATAGCGCACGATTCCCTCGCAACCGGCGAGCGCACCAGGCACAAGCTCCGCAGCCATGAACGCTTCGGCCGGGACCTCGAATGGACAGCGGATTCCATAGGCCGCGGCGGGAACGAATCCAAAGCGTGGATAGTACGCAGGATCGCCCAGGACGATCACGGCACCATGGCCTGAGACTTTGCAGTCCTCGAGGCCGCGGTGAACCAGCGAGGATCCGATGCCGCGATTCTGATACACGGGCAACACCGCCAGCGGCGCAAGCGCCAGAGCTTCGCATGTCGATCCCCGGGACTCGATCGTCAGCGGGCTGAATGCGATGTGGCCGGCAATCTTACCGTTGACCTCGGCGACCAGTGACACAGTCAACGCATGCGAGCGTCGGAGCGCATCGACCAGATCGGCTTCCGCCGACTGCCCGAACGCCTGTTCGTTGAGCCGCCGGATCGCGCCCACATCGGCAGCTTGCTCGTTTCGAATCGTAAGTGGCATCCGGACTATGTTGCGTAACGGCGGACGGCGAGCGCGATCAGCAGGCCGACGAGGATCATGTGAACCCCCGGGTTCAACGCTACGCTGGCCGCCGTGAACGTCGGCTGGTGAGGAAACGCCGAGAGCGGGACAACGACGAAGTTCATCATCAGGTAGATCGCAACCCCGAGCGCAGCCGTCGCGGCACCGCCCTCTTACGATTCGGCACCCAGCAATCCACTGGCGATCGATTGCATGTTGCGTACCGGGCTCGCTCCTCGTAGGCCCCACGCGCTGCACGCGTAAGTCAGATCGAGCGTCCCCGCGATCAGACCTCCCCAAAGAATTGCCGGTACAGCGCGCGTCTTCATAAGGAATCGATCCTCGTCATTGTGAAACGAGTAATCGCACAATGGCATCGCAGTCTGTCCCGCAGGACGCCGTCATGCAAACAACTTGTCCTCCGGACCATCGTCCGCGAGCCGCGCCATTCTCTCGAACTTGAGGCCCATCTTCTCGAGCACCCTGATCGACCCTCGATTGTCGGGTTTCACGAGTCCCACGATCCGCTTCAGCCCAAAGAAGCGCTTGCCGTACACCACCACGGCGGATGCAGACTCGAAGGCATAGCCTTTGGACCAGAACTGCGGCAGAAACGCGAAGCCGACATCGACATCTTCCAGCGACTCTCTTTTCAAGAGGCCGCAGATTCCGATCGGGACCTCACCGTCCTTGAGCTGCGTCAGGTACAGCCCGAAACCGAACTGCGCGTAGCTGGCGAGCGGGCCCTTCAGGATGTAATCGCGAGCGCCGTCGAGGTTGCGGACGCCCTTGTCGCCGACGAAACGCAGGAACGACGGCTCGTTGAGGAGACCCAGGATGAACTCGGCGTCTGCCAGCGTGAGCCTGCGAAGGATCAGGCGCTCCGTCTCGATGACGATCAGACCAGAGCCGGGCCTCACAATGCTGATCAAGGATCGCTCGCCTCGAAATGGAGCACTGTGGGCTCGAACTCGAGCAGATACTCCGCATCCTCGGGATAGTACCTGGCACGGGTGATGTCATCACCCGCGAATGCCCGAATGACGTCGAGCGATGTCCAATAGCTGAGGGTGAGAAAGTGTGCACGGTCGCCCTCGAGTCGGCGGAACAGGCGCACGCCGAGATTACCCGCCGTGGCCCTGTAGTCCGGGATGGCCCGCCCGTGCAGAAACTTCCAGTACGGGTCGTAATGCTCGGCTGAAGTCACGCCATGCCAGATGCGCGCGATCATCGACGTGATTCTTCGGCGCGGATCTGGAACTGCCGCCGGTTCCACCATGGAATCGCGAGCGCGAGCCCGATGCCGTAAGGTACCCATAGCAGGAAGTTGTACGGACGGGGGAGCAGCATGAGCCCGAGCACGAAGGCGATCACCACAATCCATGCCACGGTCGCAGCCTTCACCACGAAGGCACGCTCTCGCGGACCCGCCGTTCTCTTGACCGAGAAATAGGTGCCGACGGCGCCGCCGAGCACGCCGAGAACCGAACCTGCGATCCCTCCGATCATTCCACCGTCCATCCGCCCCTCCCTACATCTCGTGATGCAATGAGCAACCCATTGGATCATTCCGGGCCAACGAAGACTTCCTGATCGAGACGAAGACTCGGCGTGTGAACCAGCATCAGTGTGGCCATTTTGGAGCGCTCATTCGAATAGCTGAAGTGCTGGCCGCAACGTACGCAACAGAAGTCACCCTGGCCAAGGTCGTGAACCCTGCCATCGAGCACAAAGCGGACCTCTCCGTGGGTCACGAGGTAATACTTGTCGGAGCGCTTCGACCAGGCCTCCGCGTGTCTGGCAGCGGGTGGGATCTCGATGACGGCCAGCGATGAGCCGAGATCCCGCTCCGCCGTATAGTCGAAGATGCGAAGTCCGCCAAAGTCGATCGGCCTGAGTGCCTCGCGTCTGACGATCATGTCCGCGCCCTCTCCTCTGTCTGACGCTCGAACGCTCTGACCAACGTCTACGACGCTGCCAGACAATAGCTGAGCTCAACGATGTTCTTCACTTCGTTCCAGTCGATCGCGCCAAGATCGAGTCTCAGCCCGAACCAACCACGCGGTCCGATGTAGGCCGGAAGATAGAATCGCTTCGGTTCCCGCGAAGCACGCTCGACGTTTTCACCGAGTGCGGACTTGCAACAAACCGAGACGATGCCGTCGCCGTGATGGCTGTTCAGGAAATACGCGAAGACTTTGCCGCGTACGTGAAAGTCCGCGTGGTCGCCGATGAACCTGCGCGCCGTCTCGGGCAAGGCCAGGCAGATCGCCGAGAGCTTGCGCAGACGTGCGTCCTCGCGCGACTTACTCGGCAGCTTGCGGCGTGTACGCGGCATCCCGCTTCCTCGCGCAGTGGTAATTCTAAGCCAGGTCGCCTGATCATCGGCCAATATACCCAAAGCTGAATCACCACCTGAAGCGGACCGCGAAAAAGAAGGCCAGCGGGCCTTGGCCCGTGTCGGGTGCTCGATTACTCTTTCTATAACGCATTGCAGGATGCGACTTGGCCGGGGAATGCCGATGACGACGAGGCGTGACGTTCTCGCAGCGGGTCTCGCTGCCGGCATTCTGCCGCACGGGCTGCCCGCCTCGGCCGTGCCCCGGGCCAATGGCGCGATTCTGCGCCCCTACCGCATCGTCGTGGATTCGAGGTTTTCAGCGGGCACGCCGCTCGCGCGCGCGGCGAATCGCAAGGGGCTCGCGGTCAACGCGATCACCGGTGACGTGACTAAGCTCTGGTACGATGATCTGTATCATCGCTGGCGTCGGGGCGCCGCACCCATCGCCGGCCTCACGGACCATACCGCCCTCTTCTGCCTCGAGCAGATCGCGTGGGATGTCGGTATGCGTGTATTGCTGCGCGTCGAGCACGCGCGCATGTCCGGCAGCCTGATCGAACATCGTGTGACGGCGCCGGCCGGTCTGTTGTGCCGCGCCCGTACTCTGGGACAAAGCAGCGCGCCGTGGAGTTCGGACGCAGCGCACCTGGTGCTCGAGTTTCCGGCGCGCACGGTGCGTGGCGATCAGGCATCTCTTACCGTCAAGTCCCGGTCCGCGGACAGCAGCGATCCGGAATTGCTGGTTTCCTGGGTCATCGGCACAAGGGTCTAAAACGTGCGAGTTCCTCCCGGCGTCAGCGAGCAGGATTTCGCCGCGGCCCTGCGCCAGTTCGAAGCGGCCGTTGGACCCGAGCGGGTGTTCACCAGCGACGATGATCTGCACCTCTATCGCGATGCCTATTCACTGTTCTGGGTCGAGGAAGAAGAGCGCATCTCCTCGGTCGCCATCGCGCCGGACAGCGTTGAACAGGTGCAACAGATCATGCGCGTGGCCAATCGCTACCGCATTCCGATCTATCCGATCTCCACCGGCAAGAATCTGGTTTACTGCGGCTCGGCATCCGTCTACTCGGGCAGCGTGGTGCTCGACCTCAAGCGCATGAATCGCGTCATCGAAGTCGATGAGCGCAACGCCTCGTGCGTCGTCGAGCCGGGCGTGAGCTACTTCGACATGTACCGCCACCTGCAGAACACCGGCTCGAAACTGTGGATCGATGTGCCCGATCCGGGCTGGGGCAGCCTCATCGGCAATGCTCTCGACAACGGCGGCGGATACACGGCACCGGCCTACCGCAATCACTTCGAGGCGCATTGCGGCATGGAGGTCGTGCTGGCGAATGGCGAAGTCCTGCGCACCGGCATGGGCGCGTTGCCGGGTGCGAGGACCTGGCAGCAGTACAAGTTCGGTTACGGTCCGTTCCTCGACGGCATCTTCAAGCAGTCGAACATGGGCGTCGTGACCAAGATGGGCTTCTGGCTGTTCCCCGAGCCCGAGTCCTATCTGTCGGGCATCGTCGAGACGCCACGCCACGACGATATCGTTCGCATCGTCGACACCTTCAATTACCTCGAGAACACCATGGCCGTGCATGGACTGCCGGGCATCAGCAGCCCGGTTTATCCCATCGGCCCGGTCACTGATCCGGAACTCGCGGCCCTGCACGCCGCGCCCGAGGGTCCGGATCCGCTCGCGCTTCAGGGCTATGCGGACCGCAAGGGTCTGCCGTTCTGGACCTGCTCACTCAAGTTCTACGGAGCACCGAACGTGGTGCGCGCGCAATGGCAGCATGCGCAGGAGCGTTTCGCGGCGATTCCCGGCGCGAAGTTCCGCGACGGCGAGTTCTACAAATTGCCGCTCACGCCAGAGCAACGCGACAAGGTGCATGCCCCGGAGTTCGGCATACCCAGCCTGTCCATGTTCGCGATCGGCGCGCGCTCGGCGATGAACCCGATTCCCACCAATGGCCATTTCTGGTTCTCGCCCATCATCCCGCGCACGGGCGAGGCGATCATCGAGGCGAACCGCGTCATACGGCGAACCGCACGCGAGCTGGGCATTCCGATCATGTTTTTCAGCCCACCGGTCGGCTGCTGGGCACGGGCCTTCATTCTCGTGCTCGCGATTCCCGTGAGCCGTGAGCCCGAACAGGACCGCAAGTTGCGCGCCGCTGTGAAGCAGATGATCCGCGTCTGTGCCGATCACGGCTGGGGCGAGTACCGCACGGCGCCCGCCTTCATGGACACCGTTTCCGACATCTATTCCTACAACAGCCACATCCAGCGGCGCGTCGGCGAGAGCATCAAGGATGCACTCGACCCGAACGGCATTCTGTCGGCCGGACGATACGGTCTGTGGCCCAGGCACCTGCGGAACTAACGCTCATGAGGACAGCAGCAACCGACTGCGTGCTGTCACTCGCAATTCACGTCGCGTCCTGCATGAGAGCTTCGTAAAGCCGAACGGATTACCGATAAGCTGCCAGCATCGAAGTCGACCGTCAGCTTCATCGGCTTGTTGGGCGGCTCGCCCTGGGGCACTGCTTGCCGATTGGATAGCCATGCTGAGAAGCGGTCTTCCCGGTCGCGTTCACGCGCAGCCGCGGCCCGATCGATGGCAACGTTAGGACCCGACTCCGACATGATCGACGCGAAGTGCGGAATGTTCCGCTCGTCCGCGCCGTCGAGGATGCGCAACATTTGTTCGGTGGCAGCGCGCTGCGATGCCTCCAGGCTCGCTCGACCCTGATCCGCACTCGCGCGGCTGGGAGCACTGAAGTAGCCGGGCCAGTCCGCTGTGCGGGCGATGCGCACGAGGTCCTCCCAGTCCTTGCCCGGCAGAGGCGGTGCCCGTGCGTAGCCTGGCGCGACGAGGTCGGGGCGAAGGAACAGGAGATTGGAAGTCTCTGACGTTCCGGCGTGCACATCGAGGTCGGGAATGCGCTCGGCATCGGCCGCGACCACCTGGTCTCCAGCTGTAAAGACGGGCATAAGACCGAAGAGGTGCACCATGCGGCCGCCGTAGCTGTCGCGGAAGTACTCGCGTGCCTCATCCAGGGCGCGGCTATGCATCGGCGCCCCGTGCATGTCGACGACGAAGAGCCACCGGAAACCCTGGTCGCCCAGTTCGCTGGCGAGATCCACAAACACTGCGCGCAGTGTCGCGCTGCGAACGGCGTACGTCCCAGGGAACGGGAACCGGGCCCCGATTTCGTTTGCGCCGCCTACTCCGAGTGGGATCGTCGGCATGACGACGGCAATCCAGCCCGGTCGGGCGGCCACGGCACGCACGAGCTGATCCGTAACCCACTCGTTCATGAACCCATCGCTGAAGCTCGGCAGATAGGGTCCGTGCTGCTCAAGGATGCCGCCCGGGATCAGAATGACCGTTCTCGACCGATCCAGGGTGCGGATTTGTTCCGTGTTGAGGTCCGCGAGCTTCAGAATCTGCGAAGACGTACCGGCCAAGGCCGACGTGGATGCACAAGCAGCCAAGACCACCAGCAGAACACCAGGGCAGTTCGCCATCGCTTCCTCCGAAAGGAATTCAGTCGCCTACAACTCACTTATCCGGTTCTTGGCGGCAGCGTGTCGCGTCCAGCCGGCTGCCAAAGCTGGATCGGATTACCCTCCGGATCGCGAAGGCGCGCAAAGAACCCGTTCGGGTATTCCTGGGGATCGACTTCGACCGCGATGCCCGCGCTTTGCAGCTGCGCGACCATGGCGGCGAGATTGCGGACACGGAAGTTCACCATCCAGGACTGCTCCGGGCGGCCGAAATAGGTAGTATCCGCGGGAAACGGCTCAAAGACGGTCGGCCCCGCCTCTTGCTGCCACACATCGTGTTCGTAGTCGGGCGGTGTCAGGCTGACACCCAGATGCTCGCTGTACCACTGAGCCAGTGCCTTCGGTGCCTGCGCGCGGAAGAAGACGCCGCCGATGCCGTGAACTCGTTCCACACACGCCTCCACAAAATCGCGAGGGTTGAAGCCCAACGTCGCAGCCGTGCTGTCGCCAAACACCCCAACTCGGGGGACGCCCGCTTGCGGGCGTCCGCTGTCGCCAAAGTGAGGCGCCACCCCATGCTCATGAGTTCGCTTGGTTAAGCGGGCACAATCACCCACCAGTTGGCGATCCACAAATTCGACCCTTCCATGAGTCCCCTGGCGCCTAACGTCCGCGCTGAGCAACGCGCTCAATCAGACCTCTGCCGTGGCTTACCGAAGAAATACCGCAGTTCGTCTTTGGCCTCCTCGAGTCGCTCGCGCTGCGCAGCCGAGAGCTGATTCCCTGCCCGATTGATGTAGAACGTCAGCATCGCCATCGCGGAACGGAACGGATCGGCCTTGCGGCGTCGACTGCGCTCAGCCGAGCGCTTTAGCGATTCGGCGATCCTTCGCGGGTCATCGAATGTGAACACGCCGGGCTCGAGATCGAGAGCATCGCTGCTCTCGGTTATGCGCTGGGACCACCTCTTCCGTTTAGCAGAAGCCACGCCGGCTAACGTATGCCATGAGCGGCATGACCCGGCTTGCCGGGGCATGTCCGCTCGACGGCAGGGTTAGCCGCCTGTTGGCGCGATGTTGTTGACTGCATGTAGAGCTTGCTTCGAACGGTCCTTATCCTGCACTTTTCATTCTCTGACGTTCGCAATCCCAACCATAGGAGACAATCCATGATCAAGGTGAGCGTGATGTACCCCAACACGCCTGGGGCAAGATTCAACCACGAGTACTACCGGGACAAGCATATGCCGCTTGTGAAGAGCAGGATGGGCGACAGCTGCAAGTACTACACGGTTGACAAAGGTCTTGCCGGTGGAGCGCCGGGCGCTCCTGCCACCTACATTGGCATGTGCCATATCTTCTGCGAGTCCGTTGAAGCCTTTCAAGCTGGCTTCGGTCCACACGCGAAGGAGATTATGGCTGATATTCCCAACTACACCGACCAGACTCCAGTCATTCAGATCAGCGAAGTCGTTGTGGGTTGAGACTTGCCTTGACGATTGGCACGCCCCGAGTGTCCTCTCACCGGATACGTACGACGCTTGGATTTCGCGACGTCGCCCATTCGTGACACAGATCCGCCACATAGCGCTCAAGCCACCCTCGAGGATCGTACTTGGAATGAAGATGTCCTCGGCCGGTCGGCGTTTCCCTTCGTCGCCCAGGTAATACACTTCCCATCCATCGGCGCATCGCTCGATTAGAACCACGCGGCCGAACACATCAAGCTTCAAGGGCGTCACGGCTTTGCTCCGCCGAACACTCGATGCTTGCATTTCGGTCGTTCATGCCATCTAACGCTCGCCGTCAGCGGCGCGCCGTCAGGCGCGTCCGCCGCAAGGCGTTGTCATGCGTCGCTGTTCGCAGACAGAAACTCCAACTGCCACATTGCCTATACGTGTTGATCTACCAGAATCGTGTTTCCATCTGGATCAACAATCATAAAGCTAGCCGGGCCAGTAGAGCTTTCGTCTGCTTCTGAAATCATGTTTACGCCACGATCTTTGAGCTGGCGCTGCAACTCTCGAACGTCCGTGAATTCTCTGAGTTGCTGAGCATCGCTGCTCCAGCCCGGGTTGAAGGTGAGAATGTTCTTATCAAACATGCCTTGAAACAGTCCAATAGCGTGGTCGCCATTCTTCATAATCAGCCAATTCTTCGATTGATCTCCTGCGAAAACTGCAAAGCCCAGCTTTTCGTAAAAGACCTTCGACGCCTCGATATCTTTTACAGCCAAGCTAACAGAGAAAGCTCCCAGTTCCATAATTTCCTCCTACGTTGTGTTCCTTACGCATAACGTCCCGGTTCAGCGCCCGGACGCTGTGATGTGGATGCTGGCACTCTATCCGTCACGGAGCGCTGCAACCGGTTGTTAGACGTCTTGACCTCGTGCAACACACTTCCCACGCCGCCTGCAGCATGAGCCGGTGTTGGGGCAGTATGTGACTCAGCGTACAGAGACCCCTGAGACTAGGTGGGAGAGTCAGGTCAGCAGACAGGCTCTGCATCGTCATCCTCGTGACGCGGCGACGATTGAACTAAGTCGTTGGAATCTACCTAACGGTCATTGGATTGCTGGGGCTATTTGGCAGCAGCGTGGGGCAGTCGCATCAAGTGGAGTGCTTAGGTAGCAACAGCATGCATTTATTCAACGCGCGAGTAGTCTCCGTTCTCTCAGCACTGGTGCTGGCCGCCTGTGGTGGGAGCAACTCGGCCACTGACGCGGATGTGATCCCGCCACGCGGCACATTGCTGCAGAGTCCACCTCAATTACAGTCTATCTTTACTGCTGCAGACTTGCTGCTGGTGCTGAACACAACGGCCAATCAGCAGCTGCTCACGCTGGGCGAAATCCCCTTGTGCGACATCGCCATCTACCACATGCGATACACGACGGTCGGCGGCGCGAACGAAGCAACCGCTTCGTCCGGTGCACTGATGGTGCCGTTCGGTGGCGACGCAAAATGCAGCGGTACACGTCCGATCATCCTGTACGCGCATGGCACCAGAACCGATCGTGCTTTCAATATTGCGGATGTGCAGGATGAGCAGAATGCAGAGGGACTCTTCCTGGCAGCGTTCTTCGCGTCGCAGGGCTACATCGTCATTGCGCCCAACTACGCCGGCTATGACACTTCCACGCTCCCATACCATCCGTATCTGATCGCTGAACAGCAGTCCAAGGACATGATCGATGCGCTGACTGCGGCGCGCAGCGCGTTGCCGGTCGCTTCGGCACTCATGACCAGAGACAGCGGTCGGCTGTTCATTACGGGGTACTCGCAAGGTGGTTACGTGGCGATGGCAACGCATCGCGCCATGCAGACGGCTGGTATGACGGTCACGGCATCGGCCCCAATGTCCGGGCCCTATGCCATTGCGGCCTTCACTGACGCTGTGTTCAACGGCCAGGTCAATGCCGGCGCGCCGGTGCCATGGACGTTGCTGATCACGGCGTATCAGAAGTCATACGGCAACATGTACGCCAGTCCTGACGATGTCTTTGGGCCTCAATACCTGAATGGCATCGAGACCCTGCTGCCGAGCATGACGCCACGAAGTGAGCTGTTTGCGCAGGGAAGACTACCCAGAACGGCGTTATTCAGTGCGACGCCTCCCGATTCGGTATCCGCTGAGATCACACCAGCCACACTGCCGGCCAACCTGGCTCCCGTGTTCGCGCTCGGCTTTGGCACTGACAATCTCGTTACCAACAGTTACCGCCTGAGCTATCTGTCGGACGCGCGGGCCAATCCGGATGGCGGCTGGCCAACGACATCCACTGGCGTGCCCGCAGCGACCCCGGATCTTCCGCTGCGTCAGGCGTTAAAACAGAACGATCTGCGCAACTGGATTGCAGCGGCCCCGATCTTCTTGTGCGGGGGCAATGCGGACCCGACCGTCTTCTGGCTCAACACGCAACTGATGCAGGGCTACTGGGCGTCGCGCGCGCCATCGACTGCTCAGATCAGCGTGCTGGATCTTGATTCAACCGCATCCGGCAGCGAGCGCTATGCCGATCTGAAGTCGCAATTTGCGCTCGCGAAACAGCTCATCGCTGCAGCGGCCATAGCTGAAGGGGCGACGGATGGCGGGGCGAGTGCGGTCATGGAAGCCTATCACTCGGCGCTGGTAACGCCATTCTGCCTCGCAGCCGTCACTTCCTTCTTCGCTGATCAATAGCAAGCGGGCTGGGATCGTTCTGAAACGCCGTTCCTTTGGGGACGGGTCACTACCTGTCTCTTACATGCAGATTGCTGCACCACGAAAAATCGTGTAGCTGTGAGGCTTGATCTTCTCAGGGATCTCCCCCGTATCCTTCAACAGTTCATAGCGAAATGTGTTGAGATCGAACGCGACCGCATTGTACGTTTTGTCAGGCTGGAAGCTGAATTCGACAGGTGTTTCTTCGTCAGAGGAGAATGGCGCCCTTCGGCGGAGGTTACAGCATGAGCAAAGTCGTGCGGGTCCATGAACACGGCGGACCGAACGTTCTGCGCGTCGAAGAGTTCGACGTGGGCGGGCCCGGCCCGGGCGAGGTTCGAGTGCGCATCGAGGCGATCGGCCTCAACCGCTCGGAGGCCGTCTTTCGCGCGGGGCTCTATCCCGTCAAACCGAAGCTGCCAACGCTCATCGGTTATGAAGCGGCGGGAATCATCGACGCGCTCGGCGACGGCGTTGAGGATTTCGCGGTCGGCGATCGGGTTTGCGTGCTGCCGACGTTTCGCCTGGGCGAGTACGGTGTATACGCGGAACAGGCCATCGTGCCAGCGCGCAGCATTCTTGAGGCGCCGCGCGCCCTCAGCCCCGTCGAGGCGGCGTCGATCTGGATGCAGTATCTCACCGCACTCGCGATCATCGAGGTGGCCCATGCAACCGTTGGCGATTACGTAATCATTCGGGCGGCATCGAGCAGCGTCGGACTCGCCGCGATTCAACTTGCGAATTGGGCGGGCGCCGTGCCGATTGCGGCGACTCGTCGCAGCACGAAGTCACGGGCCCTGCTCGACCATGGCGCCAAGCACGTGATTGCGACGGAAGAAAGCGACCTCGTCGCGGAAGTAATGAAGATCACCGGTAGCAAGGGCGCCCGTATCGTCTTCGATCCAGTGGGAGGTCCGTACGTCGACACGCTCGCGCAGGCTATGGCGGTGGACGGTGTGCTCTTCATTTATGGTGGCCTGAGCGGCGAGCCGACGATGCATCCGCACTGGCCGGCGGCGCTCAAGAATCTGAGTATTCGCGGCTGGGTCGCATCGACGATCTGGAACCATCCGGACCGATTCGCACGCGCGAAGGACTTGATCCTGCGAGGGCTCGTGGACGGGCACCTCAAACCGCTGATCGCGAGAACCTTTCCGCTTAAGGACATCGCCGAGGCGCATCGCTATCTCGAGTCGAATCAGCAGCTCGGCAAGATCGTCGTTACTGTGTAATGGTAGCTTGCGCCGTGCGGGAACCGGGGAGCGGCGTCGCGGCATCAGGCGGAAATTTAACGACGATTTCTTGGCCAAAGCCAAGATACCGACTCCAAGGGTCTCTGGATCGGGGTGGCACCGGGCTGAGTCCGCTCGATGCCCCCAGTCCCCGCTAATCAGGCCAGCCGTCTCGACGGATGAAATCCCGGTTAAGGCCCCGTAAACTCCCTGGGCCCGGCCGCCGAACCCGTTGGTATCTGCCTGATTCTGGCCGGTTTCACGCCTCGTTTACATCTAAATGTACCTATCTTCGGCGAAATCTGATTAAACTTGCGGCCTTCTGCGCCCATTTCCACAAGTACAAAGAGACGGGATGGCAAGGCTGCTGCTCCTGAATGGACCCAACCTGAACCTGTTGGGCACGCGCGAACCCACGCTCTACGGCGCGGATACGCTCGCCTCTATAGAAAAGCGTCTGACGGACCTTGCGACCAAGGCGGGCCATTCCCTCACCGCCTACCAGAGCAATGCTGAGCACGATCTCATCAATCGCATCCAGCGCTGCCCGGCGGAGCGCATCGACTTCCTCATCTTCAACCCGGGCGCGTTCACGCACACGAGCGTGGCGCTCCGCGACGCCCTGCTCGCCGTCAAGGTGCCGTTCATCGAAGTGCACCTGAGCAACATGTATGCGCGTGAGCCGTTCAGGCAGCACTCCTACTTCTCTGACCTTGCTGTGGGGGCGGTGGTCGGGCTCGGAGCCCTGGGCTACGAATTCGCATTGGCCGCGGCGATCGAGCGCCTCGCCTCACAGGGCAAGACCTGAGCAACCCGGAGAGCACAGGATGGACATTCGCAAGGTGAAGAAACTCATCGAGCTGCTCGAGGAGTCGGGCATCGCGGAGATCGAGATCACCGAAGGCGAGGAATCGGTGCGCATCAGCCGCTATGGCAATCAGACCGTAACGCAGCTCATGCAGGCCGCGCCTGCCGCCGCACCGACGCAGGGAGCGCCGGCTGCTCACGCGCCAGCCGCACCGGCTGCGGCGTCGCCCGCGGTCGAAAAGCCCGCCGCTGCGCCGCCCGAAAACGTCGTCACCGCGCCGATGGTCGGCACCTACTATTCCGCGGCTGCGCCGGGTTCCAAGGCCTTCGTCGAGATCGGCACCGACGTCAAGATCGGCCAGACGCTCTGCGTCATCGAAGCGATGAAGATGATGAACCAGATCGAATCCGACAAGGAGGGCCGCATCACCGCCATCCTGGTCAAGAATGGCGAGCCGGTGGAGTTCGGCCAGCCGCTCTTCGTCATCGAATAAGCCCATCATGCTGGACAAGGTCGTCATCGCGAACCGCGGCGAGATTGCGCTGCGCATCCTGCGCGCCTGCCGCGAGCTGGGCATCAAGACAGTCGCTGTGCACTCGACCGCCGACTACAACCAGAAGCACGTGCTGCTCGCCGACGAGACGGTCTGCATTGGTCCGCCGTCGTCGGCCTTAAGCTATCTCAACATGCCGGCGATCATCAGCGCGGCGGAAGTCACCGACGCGGTCGCCATCCATCCGGGCTACGGGTTCCTGTCGGAGAACGCGGATTTCGCCGAGCGCGTCGAGAAGAGCGGCTTCATCTTCGTGGGTCCCCGCAGCGAGACCATCCGCATGATGGGCGACAAGGTCTCGGCCATCAAAATCATGCAGAAGAACGGCGTGCCCTGTGTGCCGGGTTCGGATGGCCCGCTCAGCAAGGAAACCGCCGAGAACCTGCGCATGGGCCGCGAGATCGGTTACCCGGTCATCATCAAGGCCTCGGGCGGTGGCGGCGGGCGCGGCATGCGCGTGGTGCACAGCGAAGCGACACTGCTCAACGCCATTCACGTGACGCAGGCCGAGGCGCAGGCGGCGTTCGGCAACGACCAGGTCTACATGGAGAAATTCCTCGAGCGCCCGCGCCACATCGAATTCCAGATCCTGGGCGACAACTTCTCCAACGTCGTGAGCCTGGGCGAGCGCGACTGTTCGATGCAGCGCCGGCACCAGAAGGTCATTGAGGAGGCCCCCGCTCCGGGCATCACCGCAGAACAGCGGCGCACGATGGGTGATCGCTGCACGGCCGCTTGTCGCGAAGTCGGGTATCGCGGCGCGGGAACGCTCGAATTCCTCTACCAGGACGGAGAGTTCTACTTCATCGAGATGAACACCCGCGTGCAGGTCGAGCACCCGGTCACCGAGATGATCACGGGCATCGACATCGTCAAGCTGCAACTCCTGATCGCGGGCGGCGAGCCGCTGCCCTACAAGCAGAGCGACATCGACATGCGCGGCCACGCTATCGAGTGCCGCATCAACGCGGAAGACCCGAAAGGCTTCATCCCCTCGCCGGGACCGATCCGGCTGTGGCATGCGCCGGGCGGCCCGGGGATCCGCGTCGACAGCCACATCTATTCCGGCTACAACGTGCCGCCGTTCTACGATTCGATGATCGGCAAGATCATCGCGCACGGGGAAACGCGCGACTCGGCGATTGCGCGCATGCGCAATGCGCTGGCGGAGACGGTGGTCGAAGGCATCAAGACCAACATTCCGTTGCACCAGGAAATCTTCAATCACACCGCGTTCCGGGCGGGAGGATTGGACATCCATTACCTGGAGCGAAGGTTGGGATTGAAATAGAGAAGGAGGAAGAGAGCGACGCCGGCACGCAACGTCGCACGCTGTTCAACATTCGCTGCGCCCCGATCCCAACATCGACATGTCTCTTCACCCGTTCCCCTTCTTCCCCCGTCCTCGCGCTTCATTGCCTTTGCCCTTCCTCCAACTCACATTTGCCGTCGACGCCAGCGCTGCGGAGTCGCTCGAATTCGCGTGTTTCGTTTCCGGCGCCTTATCCGTGACATTGAACGACACTGCCGATTCTCCGATTCTTGAACCCGCACCGGGGGTCACGCCGCTCTGGCCGAGCGTGCGCGTGACCGCGCTCTTCGCCGGTGATCGCAAGCCTGCCGAAGTCGTTGCCGCGCTCACCATCGCCTTGCGTGCCCCGTTACCGCCGCATCGGTTCGAACCGGTCGCCGATCGGGTGTGGGAACGCGAGTGGTTGAAAGACTTCCATCCGAGGCGGTTTGGCTCGCGGCTGTGGGTTTGTCCGCATGGCCAGCCGCCGCCCGACAGCCGGGCAACGGTCGTGTGGCTCGATCCAGGCCTCGCATTCGGGACCGGCACGCATCCGACCACGGCGCTCTGCCTGGAGTGGCTCGATTCGGCTGCACTCCACGGGCTCGACGTCATCGACTATGGCTGTGGCTCGGGGATCCTGGGCATTGCCGCGGCCAAACTCGGCGCCGGTTCCGTGACGGCCGTGGACCTCGACCCCCAGGCGTTGATTGCGACCCGTGACAATGCGGTCCGGAACAACGTCAGCGACCGGATCGTTACCCGGAAGCCCGAAGAGGCGCTCGATCCGGCCGACGTGCTGCTCGCGAATATTCTGAGCAAGCCCCTGATCGCACTCGCGCCTCGGTTCGCTTCGCTCGTCCGCCCCGGCGGCCGGATCGTGCTGGCCGGCATTCTCATCTCCCAGGCCGAAGCCGTGACAGTCCCTTATCGGCCGTGGTTTGATATCCGGCCATTCGCCACCCGCGATTCCTGGGTGTGCCTGCATGGGTGCCGGACACGGCTTATTGGTCATTTGCAGAATTGACATGACACACACACAAGCGCTGAAACGGCAAATGACCAATAAGCCGTGTCCGGCACCGTCTTAGTCATATGTTCACGCAGTGCCCAGAGTGCCAGACGACCTTCCGCGTGACCGCCGCGATGCTCAAGGCGGCGCAGGGCCGCGTCCGCTGCGGCCGCTGCAATGCCGTGTTCGATGCGCTCGCTTTTCTTATGGAGTCGGAGACCACCGACGCGAGCGGCGAGTCGGGGGATGATGAGCTGGTCCTCGAGAACGAGGACATTCCCGATTCCGCGATGGAGTTCGACCTTAAGGACGACGATCTGGGCAAGATCTTCGTCGTCGAGCCAGCCCCCACGTTCAAGCGGCCGGTCGCCGGGGCCGAACCCGCACCACCGCGCCCTTCGGACGACGCGGCGGAACACGAAATCGACGACATCGAAGCGGAGGGCGGTGGCCCGGTCGAGGTGATCACGCTCGAGGGCGACCATGTCGAGACGTCGAGCGGGGTGTTCGTCGAACAAAGGTCCCCGCCCAATGTCGCCAAAGTAGAATCGCTGCGGGAATCCTCAGCACGCATCGATGCCGAAGTGCGGCGCGAAATCGAGGTCGCATTTGCGTCGGATCCGACCACTGCGGCGGAGTTCGTCCTGCCTTCCGGTAAACGCATTACCCTCAACAAGAAAAGCGACGAGGTCGATGTTGACGAAGTTCTGCCGCCGGCCAGGAAGCCACGGCAGATCGCCAGCCCCCGATGGGTCGTGGGCAGCGCGGTACTCGGCGTGCTGCTCCTGGCGCAGCTCGTGCACGCGAACCGGCAGTCGCTGGTTCGCAGTCCCCTGGTTGGGCCTGTCGTCGGCGGCCTGTATGCCGCTCTGGGATCGGAACTCTCACCCGCATGGGACGTCAGCGCGTATGAACTGCGCCAGTGGGGCGCAGCGGCGGACCCGGATACGAGTGGCACCTTGCGGGTGCGCGCCAGCCTCTTCAACAGTGCCGATCATGCCCAGCCGTATCCGTTGCTGAGATTGACCCTGCAGGATCGCTTCGGCAGCCGTGTCGGGTCGCGTGACCTGGAGCCGCAGGAATACCTGCACGGCGAACCGGACCGCAAACAGCTGCTGGGCGCGGGCCAGCGCATCGATGCGGAAATCGCCATCGTCGACCCGGGCAAGGATGCCGTCGGATTCGAACTAGACGTGTGCCTGAGGGGCGAGTCCGGCACCAAGTGCGCGAGCGAACAGTCGCGTCATTCCGGCTGAATTATCTTCTCTCTTGCCTGACGCCCGAAGCCTGAGGCCTGCGTATCAATGCACATCGGACCCTATCGCTTGTCCTCACTCCTGGCTCTTGCCCCCATGGCCGGTGTCACCGACCGGCCGTTCCGCATTCTGTGCCGGAAGTTGGGCGCGGGTCTCGCGGCGTCCGAAATGCTGACGTCCGACACGCGCTTATGGAACTCGCCCAAATCACGGCGCCGCATGGATCACGAGGGCGAGCCCGAACCGCGCGTGGTGCAGATCGCGGGGGGCGATCCCGAGATGATGTCCGAGGCCGCGCGGCTCAATGTCGAGCGCGGCGCGCAGATCATCGACATCAACATGGGATGCCCCGCAAAAAAAGTATGCAACAAGCAGGCCGGCTCGGCGCTGCTGCGCGACGAGGCGCTCATTGGACGCATTCTCGAGGCAGTGGTCGGCGCCGTGAGCGTGCCGGTGACGCTCAAGATACGCACCGGCACCAGTCCGGAGCATCGCAACGGCGTCGCAGTTGCGAGAATCGCTGAATCGAGTGGCGTTCAAGCGCTAGCAGTGCACGGTCGCACGCGCAAGTGCATGTTCCAAGGCGCCGCCGAGTACGAAACGATCCGCGCCATCAAGTCGGCGGTGAAAATACCCGTTTTCGCGAATGGAGATATTGACAATCCCTCGCGAGCCCGCGCAGTGCTTGATGCAACCGGCGCAGATGGCGTGATGATCGGTCGCGGCGCGCAGGGTCGGCCATGGATTTTTCGCGAAGTCAACTTTCACCTGACGACTGGAAATCTTCACGAGCCGGTTGCGCTCGCGGAAGTCCGTGATATCCTGCTCGCCCACTTGGAGGCCCTGTACTCGTTTTACGGTGAAGAGACGGGCATTCGAGTGGCACGCAAACATCTGAGCTGGTATTGCCAGCATCATCCCGCAACAGGAGAGTTACGGACGCAACTGGTGACGGCGGCGACGACGGTTTCCCAGTTCGCGATTGCCCGGGAGTATTTCGATCGCGCAGCGTCTGACGTGCAGCGGGCGGCCTGACTACAAAGAGAACAATTCTTGACGGCAGCGGGGAACCTTAGATGGTGGTCAAGAAGAAATCCAAACTGCGGCGCGTGCCTGTCTCGCGCACAGTGAGCAGGGACATACCCCTGCGCAATCACGCCGAAGAAGCTCTCAGCACCTACTTCCACAACCTGAACGGCCACCGGCCCGCGCAGCTCTACGACCTCGTCATGCGCGAAGTCGAGGAGCCGCTGTTCAAGGCCGTGCTGGACTACGTCGAGGGCAACCAGAGCCGTGCCGCGGTCATCCTCGGCATCAATCGCGGCACCTTGCGCAAGAAACTCAGGGAGTTCGGGTTAGCGGGATGACGTTGCGCCGCGCTCTGTTGAGCGTGTCCGACAAGTCCGGCGTCATCGAGCTCGCCCGCACGCTTGTCGGCCGCGGTGTCGAGATTCTGTCAACGGGCGGCACCGCCCGGCTGCTCTCTCAAAATGGCATCGCGGTCAAGGAAGTTTCCGCGCACACTGGCTTCCCCGAAATCATGGACGGTCGGGTCAAAACGCTGCATCCGAAGATTCACGGCGGCCTGCTCGGCCGGCGCAGCCTCGACGAGGCGGTGATGCGATCGCATGGCATCGAGCCCATCGATCTCCTGGTCGTCAACCTCTATCCCTTCGCCCGCACCATCGCTCGACCGGACTGCACATACGACGAGGCGATCGAGAACATCGACGTCGGCGGGCCCGCGATGTTGCGCGCCGCGGCAAAAAATCACGCCGACGTCACCGTCATCGTCGACCCCTCCGACTACCCCGCGCTGCTCGACGAGCTCCAGGCGCACAACGGCGCAACCTCCGCGGTGTTTCGCGGCCAGCTCGCGGCCAAGGCTTTCGCGCATGCAGCCAGTTACGACACGATGGTCGCGGGCTACCTCATGCAGAAATGGCCGCAGGCGGATCAATCCTGGCCGGCGACCCTGACCGCGGTCTTCAATAGGAAGCTCGACCTTCGTTACGGGGAAAACCCTCATCAACGCGCGGCGTTCTATTCCGACCCGGGCGCGCGGGGCTCGAACATCACCAGTGGCGAGCAGCTGCAGGGCAAGGAGCTCTCCTTTAACAATATTGCGGATGCCGACACTGCACTCGAGTGCGTGCGCCAGTTCGATGCGCCCGCGTGCGTGATCGTCAAGCACGCCAATCCCTGCGGCGTTGCGGTAAGCATGGACATTGGCAGCGCCTATGCGCGCGCTTACCGGACGGATCCGACCTCGGCGTTCGGCGGCGTCATAGCTTTCAACCGTTCGCTTGATCGCTCAACCGCCGAGGCCATCGTTCGTCAACAATTTGTCGAGGTCATCGTAGCGCCGGCGGTCGAGCCGGCGGCGCGAGAGGCGCTGGCCCATCGCGAGAATGTCCGGGTCATCAGCGTCGGCGATTTGTCCGGCAACCGTGGCGAGTCCTGGGAGTTTCGAAGCGTCGTCGGCGGGCTCCTGGTGCAGACGCGCGACAGTGGCACCGTCTCCGCAGGCGAGCTCAAGGTCGTCACACGCCGCCCGCCCACGCCGGCGGAACTCGACGATCTGCTCTTTGCGTGGCACGTCGCCAAGTTCGTCAAATCGAATGCGATCGTCTTCGCCCGCGAGCGTATGACGATCGGCGTGGGCGCGGGCCAGATGAGCCGCGTGGTCTCCAGCCGCATTGCGGCGCTCAAGGCCACCGACGAGAAACTCGAGGTCAAGGGCTCGGTGATGGCTTCGGATGCCTTCTTCCCGTTCCGCGACGGGATTGACGTCGCGGCCGGCCAGGGAATCGCCGCGGTGATCCAGCCCGGCGGCTCGAAACGCGACGCCGAGGTGATCAGCGCCGCCGACGAGCACGGCATGGCGATGGTCTTCACCGGCATGCGCCACTTCAGGCATTGAGAAGGAAGGTTGACGGTTGTCAGTTGACAGTTGACAGTTGACAGACAGAGTCAAGAAGCTTCTTGCTGTCAACCGTCAACTGTTCACATTCATCTTCATGAAGATTCTCATCATCGGCTCCGGCGGCCGCGAACACGCGCTCGCGTGGAAGGTCGCTCAATCGCCGCGCGTGACCGAAGTGCTGGTCGCGCCGGGAAACGCCGGTACGGCGCGGGAAGCAAGAGCGAGAAACGCCGAGGTCTCCGCCGATGACCTCGCGGGCCTCGAACGACTAGCGCGATCGGAACGCATTGATCTCACGATCGTCGGCCCCGAGGCGCCTCTAGTCGCCGGCGTCGTCGATCGGTTCACGGCGGCCGGACTGCGATGCTTCGGGCCTTCGCAGGCCGCGGCGCGGCTCGAGGGATCCAAGGCGTTCACGAAGGATTTCCTGCGCCGGCACCGTATCCCGACCGCGGCGTCGCGCACGTTCACGCGCGAAACCTTTGATGCGGCCTATGTCGAGTCGCATCCGGCGCCGATCGTCGTCAAGGCCAGCGGCCTGGCTGCGGGCAAGGGCGTGATCATCATCGAAACGGCCGCCGAGGCGATCCGCACCGCGCGCGCGATGTTCGATGGTCAGTTTGGCGAGGCCGGCCGCGAGGTCGTCATCGAGCAATTCCTCGACGGCGAAGAGGTGAGCTTTATCGTGATGGCCGATGGTCGTCACATCCTGCCGCTCGCGACGTCGCAGGATCACAAGCGTCGCGACGATGGCGATCAGGGGCCGAATACCGGTGGCATGGGCGCGTACTCGCCAGCCCCGATCGTGACCCCGATCTTGCATGCCCGGATCATGCGCGAGGTCATCGAGCCGTCGGTCCTCGGCCTCGCCGTCGACGGCACGCCCTACACCGGCTTCCTCTACGCGGGACTCATGATCGCGCCCGACGGCACGCCGAACGTGCTCGAGTTCAATTGCCGCTTCGGCGACCCGGAGACCCAGCCGATTCTGATGCGTCTCGATTCGGATCTGGTGGAGATGTGCAAAGCCGCTCTCGATGGCCGACTGAATGAGGTCGAGGCCAAATGGAATCCACGCGCGGCGCTCGGCGTGGTGATGGCAGCCGGCGGTTATCCAGACAACTATCGCAAAGGTGACGTGATCGAGGGACTTGACCGGGCCGCGAAGCTGCCGGGCAAGGTGTTTCATGCCGGGACGGCGCTCAGGGACGGCAAGGTCATCACCAATGGCGGCCGCGTTCTCTGCGCAGTCGGCCTTGGCGATACAGTGCGAGCCGCGCGCGATGAGGCCTATCGCCTTGTCGAAGTCATCCGCTGGCCCGGCGTGCAATACCGCCGCGACATCGGCTATCGGGCTATCGTCGTTTCTTCCTGATGACGAGCTTGAGGCCGGACCAAACCTCGTCGACCGCGCACACCTTGACATCGACCAGCCCGAGCGGCAGCGCGATCTCGCGAATGGTGTCCTCGGTGATGTCGGTCGGAGTCTTCGAGGCCTTTTTCGGCCACGAGATCCAGATCGCACCGTCGGGCTTCAGCCTCGCCAGCGTCGAACGGACTTTCGCGGCCAGATCGGCGCGGCGTGTGGCGAAGAGATGCGCAATGTCGGTGTCGCCGGTCATTCGCGACACGAACTTCACATCGTCGGGGAGCGGAGCAACCAGCCTGGCGTAATCGGGCGGCGCGCCGGCTACGAACAGCCGGCTACCTGGTTTGATCCCGAGCTTCCTGGCGAGCGGAGTACCCGAATAGCCAACCATCGGTGCCAGCCACCATCGGTGCCGGACACGGCTTATTGGTCATTTACCCCACTTCGCTTGACTGCGCGAATGACCAATAAGCCGTGTCCGGCACCCTCCGCTCTGCTCTAGCGTTTCATCGCCTCGAAGAATTCGGCGTTGGTCTTCGTGTCCTTCATCTTGTCGAGCAAGAACTCGATCGCCGCCAGCTCGTCCATCGGGTGCAGGAGCTTGCGCAGGATCCACATCTTGGCGAGCTCATCCTGCGCCGTGATCAGCTCTTCCTTGCGGGTGCCGGAACGGTTGATGTTGAACGCCGGGAATACGCGCTTCTCGGAAATGCGCCGGTCAAGGTGGATCTCCGAATTGCCCGTGCCCTTGAACTCCTCGTAGATCACGTCGTCCATCTTGGAGCCCGTGTCGATGAGCGCGGTGGCGAGAATCGTCAGACTGCCGCCCTCCTCGATGTTGCGCGCGGCGCCGAAAAAGCGCTTCGGCCGCTGCAACGCATTCGCATCGACACCACCCGTCAGCACCTTGCCCGATGAAGGCACCACGGTGTTGTAGGCGCGTGCCAGGCGCGTGATCGAATCGAGCAGGATCACCACGTCCTTCTTGTGCTCGACCAGGCGCTTGGCCTTCTCGATAACCATTTCGGCAACCTGCACGTGACGGCTGGCCGGCTCATCGAACGTGCTCGACACCACTTCGCCCTTCACCGTGCGCTGCATCTCGGTGACTTCCTCGGGCCGCTCGTCGATGAGCAACACGATGAGGTAGCACTCGGGATGATTCGCGGTGATCGCGGTCGCGATGTTCTGCAGCAGCATCGTCTTGCCCGCCTTGGGCGGTGAAACGATGAGACCGCGTTGGCCCTTGCCGATCGGTGCCATCAGGTCGATGGTGCGCGCCGTGAGGTCCTCCGTGCTGCCATTGCCGCGCTCGAGCTTGAGCCGGTCCTTGGGGAAGAGCGGCGTCAGGTTCTCGAACAGGACCTTGTGGCGCGAGCTCTCGGGCGAATCGAAGTTGATCTCGCCGACCTTGAGCAGCGCGAAATAGCGCTCTCCATCCTTGGGCGGCCGGATCAGACCCGATATCGAGTCGCCTGTGCGCAGGTTGAAGCGCCGGATCTGGCTGGGGGAGACGTAAATGTCGTCCGGTCCCGCCAGATACGAGCTATCGGCCGAACGCAGGAAGCCAAAGCCGTCCTGCAGGATCTCGAGCACGCCATCGCCGTAGATGTCCTCGCCCTGGCGCGCGTGCGCCTTCAGGATCGCGAAGATGATGTCCTGTTTGCGCGAGCGGGCGATGTTCTCGAGCCCCATCTGGGTCGCGAGGTCGACCAGCTCCGAGACCGGCTTGGTCTTGAGCTCGGTCAGATTCATCGAGCGGCGCGTGGCGTCGAGCTCACTCGGCGTGATGATCTCGAGCCCTTCGGCATCGTTGTAGTCGGGCTCAGGCAGGAAGTCGTCCTGCCGTCCACCACGTTGCGGATCGCCGCGGCGACCCTGCCCCTTCGGCCGGCTTCGGGCCGAATTGCCGAGATAGCCCCTCACAGGTTGCTATCCAGAAAGGCGGCGAGCTGCGATTTCGAAACCGCGCCGACTTTCTGGGCCTCCACCGTGCCGTTCTTGAACAAGATCAGGGTTGGAATCCCGCGGATGCCGAACTTGGGCGGCGTATGCGGGTTTTCGTCGATGTTGATCTTGGCGATCGTAAGACGGTCCTTGTACTCCTCGGCAATCTCGTCGAGCAGCGGTGCAATCATCTTGCAGGGACCACACCACTCGGCCCAGAAGTCGAGCAGTACCGGCTTGTCGGATTGAAGGATGTCCTGATCGAATGTGGCGTCACTGGTGTGAACAATAATCTTGCTCACTCTGAACTACCTCCTTGGAGGAGACGAGGGGTGGAGATTCGGCTAATCGACTTGAGAAAAGTGGTAAGGAGAGTGCCCTTGCGGCGCGCGGCGCCAGGCGGGCGCCGGTAATGTGAGATTTTGGTTACAATAACCCTGCGTTGGGGATCAAAAATGGAGCCGGGTGTACAGGGAAGTGCGGACGGGGCCGCTACGAATGGCCCGTATTGGACCCAACTTTTGGGTAATTTGCAAGCCCGCAGCTCTCATCCCGCCAGCGATGCCTGAAACACATCTATCGGATCTTCGCTTCGAATCACTCGCACTTCCCGAACCCGTTGCCCGTGGTATTGCCGACGCCGGCTTTGAGCGTTGCACGCCGATCCAGGCACAGACCTTGCCGATCGCGCTCGCGGGCCGCGACGTCGCCGGCCAGGCGCAAACGGGGACTGGCAAGACCGCGGCATTCCTGGTGGCGATCTTCACCACCTTGCTCAAGCGTCTCGCTTCGCCGACACGCCCGGGGAACGCGCCGCGCGCGCTCGTGGTCGCGCCGACTCGCGAACTGGCGGTGCAGATTCATAAGGATGCCGATGCGCTGGGTGCATTCACTGGTCTGACGCTCGGACTCGCCTTCGGTGGCACCGACTACGAGAAGCAGCGCCGCACTCTGGAAGAAGGCGTGGACGTATTGATCGGCACTCCCGGGCGCATCATCGATTTCTTCAAGCAACGCGTTTTCGATCTGCGCCACGTGCAGGTCGTGGTTCTGGACGAGGCGGACCGCATGTTCGATCTCGGCTTCATTGCCGACATCCGCTACATCCTGCGCCGCCTGCCGCGGCCCGAGCAGCGCCTCTCGATGCTCTTCTCCGCCACCCTCTCCCACCGCGTACTCGAGCTCGCCTACGAGCACATGAACAACCCGGAGCTGGTGCGCATCGAACCGGACCGGGTGCTGGTGGATCGGGTCAGACAGATGCTGTACTTCCCCGCCACCAACGAGAAGGTGCCGTTGCTTGTTGGGTTGCTCCGCCGCATGGATCCACATCGCACCATGGTGTTCGTCAACACGCGCCGCGCCGCCGACGACTTGGAACGGGTGCTTAAAGCCAATGGCTTCCACGCCGAGGCATTGTCAGGCGATGTACCGCAGCGCAAGCGCTTGCGCATGATGCGCGACTTCCATGCCGGCAATCTCGCCATCCTGATCGCGACCGACGTGGCTTCGCGCGGCCTGCACGTCCCCGACGTGAGCCACATCTTCAATTTCGATCTGCCGCAGGACGCCGAGGATTACGTGCATCGGATCGGCCGCACGGCACGGGCCGGTGCCGAGGGCGATGCCATCAGCTTCGGATGCGAGGAATACGTGGTGTCGCTGCCGGAGATCGAGGCCTTCATCGGCCACAAGATCCCGGTGGAATCGATCACGCCGGAGCTTCTGGTGAAGACCTTGCCGCCCGGAAAGCGAACCGCCGAAGAAGAAAGCGAGCGGCAATTTCATTCGCATCGCCATCACCGCAGCAAGCGCCAACGCCGCAGCCGCGCATAACGGTGCCGGACACGGCTTATTGGTCATTTGCACAGTCAAGCGAAGTTGGGCAAATGACCAATAAGCCGTGTCCGGCACCGTACTAGGCCAGTTCGTGAAGGGCGTTGACCGCTGGGAACTCCACTATTTCCCGGCGCGGCCGGGTCGAATCGGGATGTGCGACGGCATAGATCCAGGCGATGCCGAACGCGCGCGCCGCGCGCAACACCGGCAGGCTGTCGTCGACGAACAGCGCGCGGGTGCGATCGAAAGGCTCACGCTCGATGAGACGCTCCCAGAACGCGAAGTTCTCCTTGGGCGCGCCAAAGACGTGCGAGGAATACATCGCGTCGAAATGGCCGCGGAAGTCGAGCTGCTCATCTTTGACGGCGAGCGTCTCGGCGTGGGCATTGGTCACCAGGATCAGTCGCTTGGACAGCGCGCGGACGCGGCGCACGAAGCGTTCCGCCTCGGGAAGCCACGCGATGTGCTCGCTCGCCTCGCGCTTGAGCGCCGGCAGATCGAGATCGAGCTCGCGGCTCCAGTGCTCGATTGAGTACCACTCGAGCGTGCCCTGCTTCGCAGCAAAGAGCGGTACCAGCCGCGCCTTGGCGGCGTCGACCGTCAGGGCGTTTACCGCCGCAAACTTCGCCGGCACCAGCTCGAGCCAGAAGTGATTGTCGAACTTGAGGTCGAGAATCGTGCCGTCCATGTCGAGCAGCACGGTTTCAATTGCGGACCAGTCGGGCAGCGGCGTCGGGGGCATGATCGGTATGATAGCGGCCTCATGTTAAAGCTCCACGATCTGCTGCCCTCCGTCGTCGAAGTGGCGCGCTCCGCGGGCCTCGAGATCATGGACGTGTACGCGCGCGATTTCGGGGTCGAAGAGAAGGCGGACCGCTCGCCACTCACGGCAGCCGATCTGCGCTCGCAGGCGCGCATCATCGAGGGTCTGAACGCGCTCACTCCCGCAATCCCCATCCTGTCCGAGGAATCGGCAATCGTCCCCTTCGACGAACGGGCACAGTGGCGCGAGTACTGGCTCGTCGACCCCCTCGACGGGACGCGCGAGTTCGTTTCCCGCAACCCCGAATTCACGGTCAACATCGCTCTGGTGCGCGACCACCGCGCGGTACTCGGCGTCGTTCACGTGCCAGCGCAACTTCTCGATTACTACGGCTGCGAGGGTGTCGGCGCGTTTCGCCGCTCCTCCGGCGACTCGGCCGCTCCCGTTCGTGTACACCCCCAAGCGGCCTCACCGATTCGCGTCGTTGGCAGCAAGTCGCACCGCGGCGATTCGCTCGATGCACTGCTAAAACGGATTGGACCGCACGAGCTGAAGGCGATTGGCAGCTCGCTCAAGTTTTGTCTCGTGGCCGAAGGTGCCGCCGATTTCTACCCGCGCCTCGGGCCGACCTCGGAGTGGGACACCGCGGCCGGGCAGGCGGTGCTCGAATTCGCGGGCGGGTTTGTCATCGATCTCGAGGGCCAGCCGTTGCGTTATAACACGCGCCCTGCCCTCCTCAATCCTCACTTCATCGCCTACGCCGATGTCAGCCGTGACTGGCTGCGCCTCGTCGCCGGCAACGCGGCTTGATCCGCTCTCGCCATGTGGCTGTCCTTGTTCCTGGCGATCGCGGCGCTGCTCGCGGCCTGGGCCTGGCACGCGACCCTGCGAGCTCGTGAATACGCCAACCGGATCGCCGCTGAAACCTGTCGCAAGCTCAATGTCCAGTTTCTCGACGGCACGGTGGCGTTCACGCGCATGCGACCGGACCGCGACGTGACCGGCCGCCTGGCGCTCAGGCGCAGTTACGTGTTCGACTACACCGAGGACGGCCTGACGCGCCGGCAGGGGTTCGTGATCCTGCGCGGTGGCGATCTCGAGGCCGTGGGTCTCGCGCCGGACACGCGCCAGGTGCACTGAATCATTGCAATGAACATCGACCTGCACCTGCACTCGACCTCATCCGATGGCGTTCTGGCGCCGGCAGCCGTTGTGGACCTGGCCGCCGACGCGGGTGTCGAACTGCTCGCGCTCACGGATCACGACACACTAGCCGGGGTCCTCGAGGCACGGGAACAATGCCTGCAACGCGGAATGAGGTTCGTGGCCGGCGTCGAGATCTCCGCGGCGTGGAATGCGCAGGCGATTCACGTCCTCGGTCTGAATGTCGATCCGCTGTCCGAGCCGCTCCTCGACGGTCTCGCGGCCTTGCGTGCCATGCGCCGCGAACGCCTGCGCGAGATCGGGCGGCGACTTGAGTCGAAGGGGTTTGCGGCGCTCGAGTTGGTCGCCGAGATCGAGTCCAGCCATGAAGTGGTCACTCGGACCCACCTGGCGCGCTCACTGGTCGCGAATCGGATCACGAAGACCGCGGCCGAGGCCTTCAAGCGCTTTCTCGGTCGTGGACGGCCGGGTCATGTCCGCGCCGAGTTTCCCGATATTGCGTCGGCCATCGAGTGGATCCGCGCGGCGCACGGCGTACCGGTCCTCGCTCATCCGTTGCGGTATGCGTTATCGGCCGGCGGACGCCGCCGCCTGCTCGAGGAGTTTCGCGAGCGAGGCGGCGAAGCGATCGAAGTCGTGTGCGGCAGGGCCGATTCGCAGATCGAGCCCCTGACCGTGCTCGCGCAGCGCTTCGGATTCGCAGGCTCGGTCGGCTCCGATTTTCACGATCCGCAATTCCCATGGAATCCGCCCGGCCGCTTGGCTAAGCTACCCACCGGGGTCGAGCCGGTCTGGCACAGGTTCTGAGGTGCCGATGGCACCTTTCCAATGACGGACAACGTCGATACCGAGCTTTTCAAGAACATCGAGCGCCTGCGGCAACTGCGGATCGAGCACCGCGACCTCGACGACGTCATCACCCGGCTCTCGCTGGACTACGACGTCGATGAGCTGCAGCTCAAGCGGCTGAAAAAGCGCAAGCTGATGCTCAAGGATCAGATCGCCAAGCTCGAAAGCCAGCTCATCCCGGATCTCAACGCCTGATGGATAGCCTGCTCAAGTCGCTCGACGGTTTGCTGGATCGGGTGCTCACGCGTCAGACGTTGACCGAGATCGCGGCCGTGCTCGCGACCTTCGGGCTGGCGTGGTTCCTGGGCCGCTTTCTGCGCAACCGCTTGATTCGCAGTGATGCCCCGGCTCCCGCCAACCTTCGCGAGACCCTCTCCCAGAGCGCGATCAAGGTCAGCCCCTTTGTGATCGCCATGCTGCTCCTGTTTGTCTTGCGCAGCGTCCTCGAGGCGGTGGACCTGGGCACCGTATTCCTGGACCTGACGCTCGAACTCCTGGGCGCGCTGGTGCTGATCCGCATCGCGGTATTCCTGCTGCGGCTCTCCCTGGGTCCGAAAACCTGGCTTAAGGGCTGGGAAACGCAGCTCACGCTCATCGCCTGGACCGTGGTGGCGCTGAATATCCTCGGCTGGCTTGACCCGGTCGTGAACAAGCTCGACGACATCGGTTTCACCATCGGCAAGAACAGGACCGTCACGATCTGGTCGATTCTCAAGTCGCTTTTCATCATCACGTTGTTCGTGCTCGCAGCGACCTGGCTGGCGCGCTGGATCGAGCGGCGTGTGATGAGCTTGCAGGCAATCGCCCCCAGCACGCGCATCGGCATCTCGAAGTTCGCACATGCCCTCCTGATCACTTTCAGCATCCTGATCGCGCTCTCGGCGTCGGGGCTCGATCTCACGACGCTGACGGTGTTCACTGGCGCGCTGGGCATCGGCCTGGGCTTCGGCCTGCAGGCGATTGCGAGCAATTTCGTGAGCGGCTTCGTGCTGCTGATGGACCGCTCGATCAAGCCGGGCGACGTGATCAGCTTCACCGGCATTGGCGGCACGACCGCCGAGGGCTTTGGCTGGGTGCATGAGTTGCGCGGCCGCTACGTGGTGGTCCGCGATCGCGACGGTGTCGACACGTTGGTGCCAAACCAGAACCTGATCACCAATTCTGTGATCAACTGGAGCTACACCAGTCCGACGGTGCGATTGAAGCTCCCGGTTCGCATCAGCTATCAGGACGACCCGGAGCTGGCGCTCAAGGTGTTGCTCAATGCGGCGGAGAATCAGCGCCGCATCCTGCGCGAACCGCCGCCGGTTTCGCGGCTCATGGGATTCACCGATTACGGCATGGACCTCGAGTTGCGCTTCTGGATCTCGGACCCGCAGGAGGGCGTGAACAACGTGCGCTCCGAGGTCAACCGTGCGATCTGGCGTCTCTTCAAGGAAAACGGCATCACCATCCCGGTCGCGCAGCGCGACATCCGCATCCACTCGGCGGCGGAGGACGCGGAATCCTGGGTGTACCAGACCAAGGCGCAAGTAAAAGAGTGAGCCTGCGGGTCACGCCCGGCGTCGAAATACCGGATTCCGATCTCGAATTCCGCTTCGTCCGCGCCTCCGGTCCCGGCGGCCAGAACGTCAACAAGGTCTCCTCCGCCGTCCAGCTGCGCTTCGATCTCGCGGGATCGCGCGCCCTTGCGGAGCGCGTCAAGACGCGGCTGCGTACGCTCGCCGGCCAGCGCCTGAACGAAGACGGCAGCGTGCTGATCATCGCTCGCCGCCATCGCACGCAGGATCAGAACCGCCGTGACGCGCTCGAACGGCTCTCCGATCTCATAGAGCGCGCATTGATCGAGCCGAAGGCCCGCCACGCCACGCGCCCGACCCGCGCCGCCAAGGAACGGCGGCTGCAGAGCAAGCGCAAGCACCAGCGCGTCAAGCGCCTGCGCGCTCGATTCCCGATCGAGGATTAATTTGGGTGCAGGGCCAGTTGAGCGGGCCTGGCAACCGATCGCCGCGATTATCCCTCAGTGTCCGGCGGGTTCATCGCGCTTCGTGCGATGCACGGTGCCGTCCGGGTGTTCCGGTGGACTGTAGAGCGTATAGAGCCGCAGCGGTTCGGAGGCGGACGTGTTCACGACGTTGTGCTCGACGCCGGCGGGAATCACGACCGCAACGCCATCACCGAGCGGGTGCTTCTGGCCGTTGAGCACGACGAAACCGCTCCCGGACTCGACTCGGATGAATTGATCATGCTCGGCGTGCGTCTCGAGGCCGATCTCCTCGCCCGGCGGCAGCGTCATCAGCACGAGCTGGGTATTGCGCCCGGTAAATAGCACGCGGCGATAGTCGGCGTTATCCAGCGTGTCGCGCTCAATATTCGTGACGTACCCAACCATGTCGGATCACCTCCACCAGACCTTCGACTCAATTATCCGCCATCGACCTTGCTGCCGGGAAGACGCTGGCGGGCCTACATCCAAAGCTCGCGAATCGCGCCTGTCATTGTTGCGGCAATCTCGAGGCTGTGCCGGCGGCGTCGAGCGATTCACCCAGCAGCCGTCGCACGACGACGTAGAACACGGGCGCCAGCAGGACGCCGAGCAGAGCCGCGCTCAACATGCCGCCCGCAACGCCCGTGCCGATCGCGCGCCGCGCATTCGCACCCGGTCCGGTCGAGACCACCAGCGGCATCACGCCGAGAATGAAGGCAAACGAGGTCATCAGGATCGGGCGCAGGCGCAAGCGGGCCGCTTCGAGCACGCTCTCGCGCAGGCTCTTGCCGGTCGCGTGTTCATTGACGGCGAATTCGACGATCAGGATCGCGTTCTTGGCGGCGAGCCCGATGATCGTGATCAGTCCGATCTTGAAAAAAATGTCATTCGGCAGTCCCCGCAACGTCACCGCGAGGATCGCGCCCAGCACACCTAGGGGCACGATCAGCATCACGGCGAGCGGCGTCGCCCAGCTCTCGTAGAGCGCCGCGAGGCACAGGTAGACCACGAGAATCGACAGCAGGAACAGCATCGGGGCCTGCGCCCCGGAGAGGACTTCCTGCAGTGACTGGCCGGCCCAGTCGAAGCCAAAGCCCTCCGGCAGCTCCTCCTGCACGATGCGCTGCATTTCCGTCATTGCCTCGCCGGAGCTGACGCCCGCGCCAGGCTGACCGGTGATCTCGACCGCCGGGAAGCCGTTGTAACGCGCAATGCTCGGTGGGCCGACACCCCATTGGGCGCGCACGACGCTGGCGACCGGAATCATGTTGAAGCCCGTGGCCGAACCGGAACCGCCGCTGCTCGCGTCGGAGGTCGTGGCGAGCGTGGACGGTAAATAGATGCGACCAAGCGCTTCCGGGTCCATGCGGTACGGCGCGTCCGCCTGCACCATCACGCGCAGGACGCGACCCTGGTAGAAGAAATCGTTGACGTAGACGGGCGCGAGCATCATGCGGATGGCAGCGTACACGTCGCTCACCGACAGCCCCATGGACTGCGCCTGCACGCGATCGACCTTCATTTCGAGACGCGGCGCGTCTGCGAGCGTGCTGGCAGTGACGTTGGCGACCACTCGACTCTGTGCTGCCTTTGAAAGCAGGACTTTCTGAGCAGCCATGAGCGCTTCGTGGCCCTTGCCGGCGTGGTCCTCGAGGTAGAAATCGAAACCGCCGAAGCTGCCCAGGCCACGGATCGTCGGCAGATTGACGACGAACACCGTCGCGTCCTTGATCGAGCCCCACAGCGCCCCGTTGGCCCAGCGATTGAACTCGTTGGCGCTCGCCTTGCGGTCTTCCCAGGGCTTCAGGTGAATGAACATGATGCCGGCGTTCTCGCCCTGGCCGATGAAGCTGAATCCTCCGACCTGGAAAACGTCGAGCACCGCCTTGCGACCCGATCACTGCGCTCATCTGCGACATGACGTCCATCGTGCGATTGAGTGCGGCGCCCGGCGGCAGCTGCACGATGCCGATGGAGTAGCCCTGGTCCTCCTCGGGGACGAAACTGCCCGGCAGGCGCGTGAACAGAAAAGCGCCGACGATCACCAGAACCGCAAATGCCGCAATCCAGCGCGGCGTGTGCCGCAGCGACTCGGCGACGACGCGCCCGTAGGCGCGTTGCGAGCGGTTGTAGACGCGGTTGAACCAGCGGAACACGAAATTCGGCTCGAGGTGCGCGGGCTTGAGCATGTGCGCGCACAGCGCCGGTGTGAAACTCAGGGCGAGGAAGGCCGAGAACAGCATCGATACCGCGATGGTGAGCGCGAACTGGCGGTAGATCGCGCCGGTGGCACCGGTCTGCAGCGCGCTGGGTACGAATACGGCGGCCAGCACCACCGTGATGGTCACGATCGCGCCAGTGATCTGTCCCATCGCCTTGCGCGTCGCCTCGCGCGGTGACAGCCCCTCCTCGCGCATGATGCGCTCGACCGCCTCGATGACGACGATCGCGTCGTCAACGACGATGCCGATCGCCAGCACCATGCCGAAGAGACTCAGCTGGTTGATCGAGAAACCTGCGGCATACATGCCGACGAAGGCGCCCATCAGCGCCGCCGGTACCACCAGGGTCGGAATCAGCGTCGCGCGGATGTTCTGCAGGAATACCAGCATCACGATGAAGACCAGGACCACCGCGGCGATCAGCGTGTACAACACCTCGCGGATGGAGATGACGATGAACGTGGTGCTGTCGAAAACGACCGACCACGCGACGCCCGCGGGAAACGTCTGCGCCAGTTCCGCCATCTTCTCCTTGACGCGCTTGGCGACATCGAGCCCGTTGGCGCCCGGCAGCAGCTGCACGCCGAAACCCGCCACCGGCCGGTTATGCAGCCGCACGTCGAAGCCGTAAGTGAACGGCCCGAGAGCGATACGCGCGACATCCTTCAGCTTGACGGTGGAACCACCGGGCTCGGCGCGCAGAATGATGTTTTCAAACTCTTCCGTAGAGGTGAAGCGGCCCTCGGCGATCACGGGTGCGGAGAATTTCTGGCCCGTCACGGCCGGATCGCTGCCAATCGAACCCGAGGCGAACTGCACGTTCTGGTCGCGAATGACCTTGAGCACCTGGCTGGCGGACAGGCCATACGCATGCAGTCGATCCGGGCTGAGCCAGATGCGCATCGCGTATTCGGAGCCGAACTGGTTGGCGGAGCCCACCCCCGGAATGCGCTGAATCTGGTCGAGCACGCGCGAGGCGAGAAGGTTGTTGAGCTCGCCGGAGTCCAGCGCGCCGTCTTCCGAGCGGATCGCGATCGCCACGAGGAATCCCGCCGTCGATTTGGAAGTGACGACGCCCTGCTCGATGACCTCGGCCGGCAGGCGCGGCGTGGCAAGTGCGACGCGATTCTGCGTCTGGACCGCCGCGATGTCAGCGTCGGTTCCGGTCTCGAACGTGAGCGTGATGCTGGCGCTGCCGTCCGAATTGGACGACGACGTGAAGTACAGCAGCCGATCGAGGCCCGTCAGCTGCTGCTCGATGACCTGCGTGACGGTACGCTCGATCGTGGCCGCATCGGCGCCCGGATAGAACGTCGAGATATTGACCTGCGGCGGCGCAATTTCGGGGTAGGCCTCCGCCGGCAGCTCGACGATCGCGAGCACGCCCGCGAGCATGATGAGGATGGCGAGTACCCACGCAAAAACCGGGCGGTCGATGAAGAACTGGGGCATGGCAGTGACCGGTTAGGACCGGTTCCCGGGGGTTGCATCGGCCGGTGGAGTCGCGCTGCCTGGTGGCTGATAGGGAACCGCACTGACCTGGGCACCGATCGGGGCACTCTGGATCCCCGATACGATGACCCGCTCACCTTCGGAAATTCCGGAAGCCACGATCCAATTGTCGCCTTGCGTCCCGGCGGTCGTGATCCGCCGTTGCTCGACCTTGCTCTCAGCATTCACGACCTGCACGAAAGGTCCAGTGCCGTCACGCGCGACCGCGATCTGCGGCACCAGGAAGGCGCGATTGAGTTGCCCAACTATCACGCGGACGTTGACGAACATTCCCGGCAGGAGCTGCCGGTCTGGATTGGGAATGAGGCCGCGGTAGGCGAGCGCGCCGGTCGTCGGATCGACGCTGACGTCGGAGAAATCCAGCGTACCGTTCATTCCATACGGCGTGCCGTCGTTCATGATCAGCTGCACCTGGGCCTTGTTGCCTTCCACCAGCGTGACATCGCCCGCCGCCTGGCCGCGGCGCAGCCGCTGGATCTCAGATGCCGGCTGATCGAAATTGACGTAGATCGGATCGACCTGTTCCACGACCGTCAACAGCGTCGACTCCTCATCGCCGACCAATGCGCCTTCAGTGACGTGCTGCTGGCCGGCGCGTCCGGAGATCGGCGCCCTGACCGTCGCGTAACCCAGGTTGATGCGCGCCACCCGTAGGTTGGCCTTCGCCTGCAGCACCTGCGCGGCGCTGGTGCGCTCGTTGGCCTCGGCGGTATCCAGTTCGGATTTCGACACCGCACCTGTCGTTGCGAGCTCGCGGTTGCGCTGCGCGAACACGCGGGCATTGGTGGCGCTCGCTTCTGCCTGTGCCAGAGCGGCCTCCGCTGCTTCAAGCGCGGCCTGCAACGGCGCCGGATCGATCTGAAACAGGACCCGACCCTCACGCACGTCCGTGCCTTCCGAGTACAGGCGCTTGAGCAGCACGCCAGCGACGCGCGCGCGCACGTCGGCGGATCGCGTCGGCGACAGCCGGCCGACCAGATCGCGGGTGATCGGCACGGGCTCGGCATGCGCTTCGACGACTCCGACTTCGGGCAGCGGGGGCGCAGACCCCTCGTTACCCGACCCGCAGCCTGCGAGCACGATGGCGGCGGCAAAGGCGCAGACAAGACAACGCCCCGTACGATTCTTCATGTTGTTTCCAGTGGGCTCCGTCCATGGCGTTCTCGGCGTCTTGGAGCGGGCCGTCGGCCAGGAAGTTTCGGCAGCTTTGCCGGCTATCCTACCGAACCTGCCGGGTGAATTGGCAGCGCGTTAGCGATCGCTCAATTCCAGAGGCGAGGAACCCGGTAGCCGGGACGCAAAGTGGGCGCCCACCACTTGCGAAGGCGTGTGATAGCCGACGGGAGCCGCATTGCCGAGGACCCTCGTGACGATCCCAAGTGCGGCGTGAACCGTCACTGTATAGCCGTTGGCGACGCGCATGCGCCCCACCACGGTGCGCCCGGACGCCGTGCGGGCTTCACCCCACAGGCAAACCGGGGTTTGCTCCCTGAGCGCCGCATCCGGACCCGGCGCTGCCCGATCCACGCGGCGCTTGAGCCACGCTTGTACGGGTTGCCAACCGAGCAACCAGCGCCAGCGATTGAGTTGTTGCATGCGGCGCACGGTCCGAGGTGAGGCGGGTATGTACACCTCGATATTGCCGATGCCGGTGGTGTAGTAGGCGGTGCTGACATCGCCCCAGGGGATCGCAATCGCGGTCTTGCGGCCCTCCCTGAAATCGATTTCCCGCACGCGGCTCGCAAATGGAATCGACACGATGCGCCCCGCTTCGCGCACACGACTGCCAGTGCGCAGCCCCTCGATCATGGTCTTGGAGGTCCCGCGGCTCGTGGGGCTGCGGCTGTCGAATCCGAGCGCGAGATGCGTGGCGTCGGGCATCGCCGCCTTGAGCTGGGCGGCGAGACAATCGGAGGGCACCACGTCGAAGCCCACGCCCGGGCAGAGCAGCACACCCGCGCGGCGAGCTTCGGCGTCGAGACTGTGGGCGAGTTCGAAGACGTCGATCTCGCCAGTGATGTCGAGGTAGTGCGCACCGCGGGTGAGGCACGCGCGCATCATCGGAAGCGCGGTGGCCGAGAATGGCCCGGCGCAATTGAGAACGAGAGTCACGCCGTCAATCTGCTGTGCGACGGATGCGGCGTCGTCGAGTGCGAATGCCCGCGATTCCGCGCGCAGCTCGCGCGCGAGCCGTTCGACGGAGGCGCGATTGCGCCCGGCGAGAATCGGACGCGGGCCGCGCACGGCGGCCTCGCGCGCGATCAGATCGCCCGTGTAGCCGGTGGCACCGTAAAGAAGCCAGCTCATTGCGCTCACCCCGACCCTCACCCCAACCCTCTCCCATGAATGGGAGAGGGGGAAGAGGTCATTTCACGGTGCGCTTGAGGTCCAGGTACACCATCTGCACGACCTGCTCCGGCTTGAGAAAACCGTCGCCCCACACCGCGTCAAGATCCTTGGTCGGCGTGGCCGCAATCGCCTCCTCCAGCGTCTTGCCCTCGCGAATGAGCTTTGCGACATTGTCGCGCAAAGCGATCAGCATGTCGCGGAATGCCTTGAGGTCAGTGGCGGTGCCGAGTGAGCCATGGCCCGGAACGACTTTGGTGTCGGGCTTCAGCATCGGCAGCACCTGGTCGGCCGCGGCGATCATGCCGTCGATCGAGCCGCCGCTGCCCGCATCGATGAATGGGTAAATCCCGTTGAAGAAGATGTCACCCGTGTGCAGCACATTGGCGTTGCGGAACAGGATCAGACTGTCGCCATCGGTGTGCGCATTGGCGATGTGGAAGACGAAGAGCTCGTCGCCATTGAAATGAAACGTCACGTTGTTGTCGAACGTCACGACGGGCAGCGCCACCCTGGGCGATGCCGGTGTTTCGCGATTGAAGAACCGGTTGAAGCTCGCGACGCTCATTCGCCGGCGCACGTTGTCGTGCGCAACGATTATGGAGCCCGCCTTGCCCAGGTTCTCGTTGCCGCCGGTGTGGTCGAAGTGCCAGTGCGTATTGATGACGAAGCGCACGGGCTTCGGGCTCAGCTTCGTCAACGCTTCCTGGATACGTGGCGTGAGCTCTGCGAACTGGTCGTCGATGAGAATGACTCCATCCTCACCGATCGACGCGGCCATGTTGCCGCCCGCGCCGGTGAGCATGTACACGCCCTCGGCCACTTTCTGCGACTCGATCACCACCTTGCTGAAGTCCTGCTGGGCGACAGCCAGCGGCGCAATCAGCAGACCTGCCAGAACGAATGTCCACTTACGCAAACTCATGATCTCTCCTTTATCCCATCTCGCAACCTTCTCTTACCCTTCTGAAGTCCTTCACTTCACCACTTCCCCTCTCATCATCTCCCACAGCGCCTCGACGTGCCTGCGTTCCGTCGCCTCCGCGCCGATCGACACGCGCACCATCCAGCGACCGTCCAGTTGTGCGAGAGTGAGCCACGCGCGGCCCGAGCTGTTGATCCGCCCGCACCAGGCCAGAGTATGCCGGTCGAGCTCGGCCCCTTCGAGCCCCGCCGGTTCGTGGCGCACACATACGGTCTGCAGTGGGACCGGTGCGAGTCGCTTCCAGCCGGGCGCCGCATCGACCTGCTCCTTGAGCCATTGAGCATTGGCGATGTCACGCCTCAGCCGCGCCTGCAAGCCCTCGACGCCCTGCTCGCGGATCAGAAACCACAGCTTGAGCGCGCGCATGCGCCGGCCGAGCGGGATGCCCCAGTCACGGAAGTTTTTTGCCTGCACGTCCATCGAAGTCCGCAGGTAACTCGGATTCGTGGACATCACGCGGATCAGGTGCTCGGGATCGCGCACGTAGTACGCAGTGCAGTCGAATGCCGCGCCCAGCCACTTGTGCGGGTTGATCACGATCGAGTCCGCCCCCTCGATCCCCTCCCACATCCAGCGGCATTCGGGGAGGATCATCGCGGAGCCGGCGAGCGCGCTGTCGACGTGCAACCAGATGCTGTGACGTTGCGCCAACTCGGCCATCGCGCCTACCGGATCGAGAGCGCAGGTGCCGGTGGTGCCAACGGTCGCGATCATCACTGCGGGCACTGCGCCCGCCGCGACGTCCTTCTCGATCGCCTGCTCGAGCGCATCGATGCGCAATGCGTGGTCGCGGTCGGTTGGAATGAGCCGCACGTTTCTGCGTCCGAAACCGGCCAGCAGCACGGCTTTCTCGATCGAGCTGTGATTCTGCTGCGACGAGTACACGATCAGCGGTTCCTGCTCGTCCTGGAGTCCGCCGCGCGTTGCGCCGTAGTCGGTGGCCCGTTCGCGCGCACAGAGAAGCGCCACGAGACTCGTGGTCGACGCAGTGTCCTGGATCACGCCACTCCACTGGGTCGACAACCCGAGCATCTGCCGCAGCCAGTCGGTCGTCACTTCCTCCAGTTCGGTCAGCGCCGGGCTCGAAGCCCAGTTGAGACCGAGCTGGCCGAGCCCGGTGCTCGCGTAGTCGCCGAGAACCGAAGCGAGCAGCGTGTTCGACGGGAAATATGCGAAGAACAACGGGTGCAGAAAATGACTGAGCGCCGGGACGATGTGCTGATCGAGATCGTGCAGGATCTCATCGAACGACTCGGCGGCCGGTGGCGGCGACTGCGGCAGGCGGCGGCGCAGCCACCCGGGACTGACCGTCGAGAGCGCCGGATACTGCCCGTCGTACACGCGCGTGCGAAAGTCGGCGAGCCAGTCGATGAGCTGGTGACCGCGGCGGCGGAATTCTTCCGGAGTCATGTCGGTGCCGGACACGGCTTATTGGTCATTTGCAGTTCAAGCAGGCGCAATTCGGCACCGCGGCCAGCCAAATGACCAATAAGCCGTGTCCGGCACCGTCTTTATCTCTTGACCATCCACGCAGCGAGTGCGGGCAGCAACAGGATCGCTCCCAGCATGTTCACGATGAAGAGAAACGTGAGCAGGATGCCGATATCGGCCTGGAATTTGAGCGGCGAGAACATCCAGGGGATGACGCCGACCGCCAGCGTGATGCCGGTGAATACAACGCTCGCCCCGGTCACACGCAAGGTGTGCAGGAACGACTCGTGCACGCTCTCACCCTTCTCGAGGAATTCCTGCATGCGACTGTACAGGTAGATTCCATAGTCGACGCCGATACCGACGCCCAGCGCCACCATCGGCAGCGTCGAGACTTTCAGCCCGATCCCCACGATGGCCATTACCGCGTAAGCCAGTACCGACACCAGCGCCAGTGGCAGGATCACACACAGCGTTCCGGTGACCGAGCGGAAGGTCAGCAGACACATCAGGATCACGGCGGCGAACACGCCCGCGAGGATCGGAAATTCCTTGGCCTCGACCTCTTCGTTGGTCGCCGCCATGACGCCCACGTTGCCGGTGGCAAGCCGGAACTGCGCCTTCTCGGTTGGATTTTCCGCGCGCCATTTCTTGACTTCGGCGACCACGCGCTCGATCGTTTCGGCGCGGTGATCGGTGGTGAACATCATCACCGGCATCACGCTGCAGTCGCGGTTGAAGAGGCCCGTGCTGGTCTCGAGGTACGCCTGCGACTGAACCAGCTGTTCGCGATTGCGCGGGATGTTGCGCCACCTGAGGCTGCCCTCGTTCCAGCCGGCACTGACGATCTTCATCACGCCGGGCAGTGCCAGGACGCCCTGCACCCCCTCGACGTTCGTCATGTGCCACGCGAAGCGGTCGATCGCCGTCATCACGTCGTAGTCGATGCAGCCGTCGGGCTGGGTCTCGACGATGGCGTTGATGATATCGACGCCGATCGAGAACCTGCTGGTGATGACGTTGCTGTCGATGTTGTAGCGCGAATCGGGCCTGAGCTCCGGCACACCCGCCTGCGTATCGCCAATCGGCGTTTCGCGCCCTTTGTACCAGCCCGCAATGCCGAGCACGATCGAGATGAAGATGATCGCTGCGGCGGGTCCGCGGTGCGCGATGCGGCTGAGCCAGGCCCAGAATCGCGCCAGCAACGCCGCGCGCCGCTCGATGCGGCCACGGTAGCCAGCATCGAAATGCACGTGCGATACCAGCACCGGCAGCAGGATCAGGTCGGTGAGGATGACTACGCCTACGCCCAGGCTCGCGGTGATCGCCATCTCGCGGATGACCTGCACCGGAATGAGCAGGATGGTGATGAAGCCCACCAGGTCCGCGAGCAGGGCGATGATCGCCGGCAGGAACAGCGCGCGAAAGGTCCGCTCGGCGGCGGTGATGCTGTCGGCGCCGACGAGCACGGCGTCGCCCACTGCGCTGATCTTCTGCACGCCGTGGCTCACGCCGATCGCGAAGATGATGAAGGGCACGAGGATACCGAGCGGATCGACCCCATAGCCGATGACAACCAGCAGACCGAGCTGCCAGATCACTGCGACGATCGAACACACCACCGGCACCAGCGCGACCTTGAAGGACTGGATGTAGATCCAGACGAAGAGCAACGTCAGCACAACGGTGACGCCGGCGAACATCGCGACCGACAGCGACCCTTCCGCGATGTCGCCCACGACTTTGGCAAAGCCGATCATGTGCACTTCGACCGGCAAGGCGGAGGTTGCGACCTGCACCTCGATGCCTCCGCCCATGAGGCGCTCGCGGATCTTCTCTTCGAGATCCTGCGCCACGCGGATGTAGTTGAGCGGTGCGCCAGTTTCGGGATCCTCGTCCTGCAGAGTCGCGCTCACGATCGCGCCGGAGAAATCGTTCGCCACCAGGCGCCCGACGATGCCCGCCTTGAGAATGTTCTCGCGCACCTGCGCCAGCCCTTCCGGCGTCGGCTGAAAATCCGCCGGGATCACGTTGCCGGCCTGGATGCCGTCCTCGACGACCTCGGTGTAACGCACGTTCGGGGTGAACAGCGACTGCACCCGCGCGCGATCGACGCCGCGGATGAAGAATATTTCGTCGGTGGCCGTGCGCAGCGCCTGGAAGAACTGCGGCGTGAACATGTTGCCATCGCGCGCCATGACCGCGACCAGCACGCGATTGGCGCCGCCGAACTCCGCCTGGTGCTTGACGAAGGTCTGCATGTACTCGTGCTTGAGCGGCAGCTGCTTGGTGAACTTGGTGTCGATGCGCAGTCCGGTGGCCGCTGCGTAAGCCATCACCGCGGTGACGAGCGCAAAGAGCACGAGGATCAGCGTCCGGCGGCCGAACACGATACGGCCCAGCCACTCGACCATCCGACCTTCGGTGTCCGAGGAAGAGATCTTCATGACGCGCCCGTGCTCATGGCGTGACGACTTTGACTCCGCCCTCGCCGACCGTCACGAGCCGTCCATTGCCCGCCGGCAGCGCAGCGGAAATGCCCTTGCGATCCGGCAGCTGCTGGAGTGCAAACGAACGACCCCCATCGCGACTCACGAGCAGCGTCCCGGCGAGCCCGGTGATCACAACGGTCTGCGCGTCGAGGCGCAGGCCGTTCGTCAGCATCGCCACGGCGCCGGTGGAGATCTCGCGCCAGGTCGTGCCGGCATCGTCCGAGCGAAACAGATGCCCGCGCAGACCAAAGACCAGCAATGACGCGCCGTCGAGCGGTAAAACACCGAAAAATGATCCTTCATAGGGCGACGGCAACTCGAGCCAGGTCTGCCCGTCGTCAGTGGAGCGAAAGATGTTGCCGGATTCCGCCGCGAGATAGAGCTTGCCGTCAGCAGCGCGCGCGATGGCGTTGAGATGCGTGTCGCTGGCCGAGCCCTCGTCGAGGTACTCGTCGTCCTCGGCCTGTGCTGGGCGGGCAGGCTTCGCGACGGGTATGAGCGGCTGTGGCTCGAAGGTCCGCTGTATCCAGATCAAGCCGCCGTCGCTGCTCGCAAGGATCGTGCCGTAGGCCCCGAACGTGAGACCCGCTTGTGCATCCTTGAACCAGACGTCGAGGGGTGGCTGCTCCTTCTCCGGCGCGAAGTGCACCCGGGTCCAGGTTTCACCGCCGTCAACGCTCCGAACGATTACCTCGTCATGCCCGACCGCCCAGCCGGTCTCAGCATCGGCGAAGTAGACTGCGGTGAGCGTGGCGCGCGTGGGCACCCGGGCCTGGCGCCAGCTCGCGCCTTGATCGTCGCTCAGGAGCACGTGACCCCGCTCACCGACCGCGATCATGCGCGTTCCCGCCATCACTGCATCGAGCAACAGAGACTGCGTCGCGAGCGGCGCGATTTCGGAGTATTCCGCTTGCGCATCGGTGGCCGGATCGGCGGCGAGAGCATCGGACAATGCGCCCGCCACGAACAGGCCGGATGCGGCGGCGAAGGCGAGCGCAGTCTTCATTGGCCTGGCACGATTCCCCTCACCCCAATCCTCTCCCCGCGACGGGGAGAGGGGGATGGAGCTTTGCCACTTTCGAGTTGCGAGTTAGTGCCGTTATCGTGTTCCGCGACTGCGCAACGCGTTGGGCTGGTAATCGGCGATCGTACGGCTGACGGTGAAGTCGTAGCTGCGCGGCTCCTCGTTCTGCAACCCCAGTGCGAGATAGCGGCGGTTCTGCAGGTCCATCACCAGTTCGAGCGTCGTCCATACCGTCGGCAGCTCGTAGTACTCGATCGCGTGGCCTTCCTGCACGCGCCAGAGCTGGTCGCGCTTGTCGTAGCAATCGACCGCCAGGATCTGCCAGGAGTCTTCATCGACATACAGCGTGCGGCGCTTGTAAACGTGGTCGGTGCCTGCCTTGAGCGTTGAGTCCACCACCCACACGCGGTGCAACTCGTAGCGCGCGTGTTCCTGATTGATGTGCTGCGCCTTGAGGATGTCCGCGTACTTCAGCTGGTTGCTGTTGAGCTTGTAGGCGTTGTACGGAACGTAGATTTCCTTCTTGCCGACGAGCTTCCAGTCGTAGCGCTCGGGGCTACCGTTGTACATGTCGAACTGATCCGAGGTGCGTTGATTGTCGGCCGCGGTGCCCGGATTGTCGAAGGCGACGTTCGGCGCGCGACGAACGCGTCGCTGGCCGGGGTTGTAGAGCCACGCGCGCCGGTTTTCCTTCGACTGATCGAGGGTCTCGTGTACCAGCAGGATTTCGCCCGCGAGCCGCGCGGGCGCCACGGTTTCCTGGATGAAGTACAGGATCACATTGTCGAGCTCGGCTTCCTTCGCGCCCGCCAGGCTGTACACCACGTAAAACTCGTCGTGGAACTTCACCAGGGTGTAATCACCGCCCGCTGTGACCGCCGCCTGGCCGATGCTGCGGGTCGCGGCGTCGGCTCGATAACGCAGCACGTGGTTCCAGAAGATTTCCACACCCTGCTTCGGAATCGGAAAGGGAATTCCTTCGACCGCCCCGTTGACGCCGTTACCGTCCGCCGCCAGGTTCGCGGTCGTCGCGATGCGCTTGGTCGCATCGTAGATGCGCTGCGGATGCGCCGCCGTGCGATGCGACGGGTACACGTTCATGACGTACGTGTCCTTGTACGCGCGCAGCAGCGCCTTGTGCCCCTCGGTGAGATTGGTCGCGTACTGGTTGGCGTTCTGCGCGTTGATCGTGAACAGCGGCTTCTCGTTCGCGAACGGATCCGGGTGATGGCTGCCGGTCTTGAAGCTGGGAAACCCGGCCTTGGCCGGCGAGCCAAGGCCCCCGTCCCACGCCGGAATCGTCCCCGCGGCATTGCCGGCTTTCTCACCGCCGAGCGGCGTGAGATCGGCGCCCAGCCGCGCCGCCTCCTGCGCGCTGATGGCGGCGGAGGCCGCATTCATGAAGCCGCACAGGGCCAGCACGGTGACCAACGATCCACATGCACTCTTCAGCATTGTCGTCCCCTCTGGTCTGGTCGCGCCTAGAACGCGAATTTCACCGAGGCCGCGATGAAGTCGCGGTCGTTGATGTCGTTGAACCGGCCCGCGCCACCGAAGCGCGTCCAGCTGAAATCGAGATCCCAGGTGTTACGCAGGTTGCCTAAGACACCGAGCGTGAGGCCGTAGCGACCTTCGACGAAGTTGCCGCCGGGACCGGGGCTCGTGCCCTGCACGTCATGCTGCCACGAATACCGCGGAGTGATGGTCCACGGACCCATCAGGTTCGGGTAGTCGAGACGACCGGCAAATCGATAGCCCCATGAGGTCGGATCCGCGAAGCGGTTTTGCGGTTCGACCAGGTTGAGGCCCAGGCACTGCGCCGCCGGCAGATACGGGCAATGACGCCCGCGCAGTTCTTCATTGCCGCTGACCGATGTGCCGGGTCCGTTGTAACGCAAGCCGCGGCCGATCGGCCCGCCACTTAACTTGTCCTCGAGCCCATCGATGTAGGTCACCGCCGCCTCGAACACCATCACCATCTGCGACGCCGCCAGCATGTTGGACCAGACCTTGGTCGCGGTGAACTGCGCCTGGTAGGAGTCGTGGAGTTCCCAACCCTGCACGACCTGGTTGGCCTGAAACTGTCCGAGCTGTCCGCAGCGCGATACGGTCGGGATCGTGGTGTTGCAAGTGGTCGGGAATGGCACGCCCGGTGCGCTCACCGGGAACAGCGCAAATTCGAGCGGCGACAACGCGGCGAACAGGACTTCGACGTCGTCGAACTGCAGCGGCACGTCCTTGCGGTACGACACCTCTCCCTGCAGCGCGATACCGGTCTTCTGGAACTGCGTATTGAAACTCAGGCCGATGAGGTGGATGTCTTCGGGAAACTCGGTGAAATACTGCGCCGTCTGCGCGTATTCATGGGTCGCGATATTGCTGGCGTTACGCGAGATGTCGGAAGGCGCAACACCCTGCACCGCGTAGTTGGCGCCGATGGTCGCGTACTGGGTCGCCGTCGCCAGCGTGAGATTGCCGCCTGCGCCCATGGCCGTCGCCACCGCCGCATTTGCCGCCGTCGCCACCGCGGCCGCGAATGGCAGTCCTGCCGCCAGTCCTTGCGCCGCGCCGCCCACCGCAGTCGCGGCTCCGGCCGCATTGCCGATGCCAGCCACGGTTCCGGTGCGGCCGGAAATCAGCGGCAGTCGGCTGTGATAGTTGACGTAGAAAAGTCCGATCTCGGTGCCGTTGTTGAAGTCCGGGAAAAACGTCCGCAGCGCCACACCATATTGTCCCTGGTCATCGGGCTCGAGCGTCTCGCCGCGCGGCACGGCCTGGAAGTTGGTGATGAAGGGCCCGCCCAGGGGACGGAAGTCGACGCCCTGATCCGAGAATCCGCCGAAACCGAGGAACACCTGGTCGCCCCCGTCCGGCACGAAGTCGTTGTTGCTGAAATAGGAGCCGACGGGTTCCGGCTCGGTGTCGTCCCAGTCGAACAGGTAGAACGCTTCGACACTCGTGTTCTCGGTCAGCCCCAACGAGACGAACGCCATCTCCTGCGGCATGAAGCCTTCCTTGAGTTCCGCGCCCGGGACGCGCAGAGCCGAGACGTCGAAGTGGTTCACGGTGTTGATGCCACCCTGGATGAACGTGCTCTCGCCCCAGCTCACCACCTGACTGCCGAGGCGGATCTCCGCCGGCATGCGGCCAAGGTCGAACTTCAAGTACGCGAACGCATCGAGCAGGCGCACGTAGCTGCCGACGAGGTCTTTCGCGTCGCTTGAAAGCTCGGTGCGTTCGGTCGGTGAGTTCTCCATGACGTCGTCGTACAAGCCCGACCCACGCACGAATACGCCGAAGTTGCCGTAATCCAGCCCGATCTCGCTCACCACCTTGAGCGCGCGACTGTAGGTGCCTGTGCTGAAGTTCAGGTTACCGTCGTCGATGTTCGGCGAGCGACCACAGCCCCCGTCGGCGATTGCGATCAGGTTGCAGTCGGAATCCTGGATGCGCGCCGCCTGACCGTACGTGACGGTCGTGTCCCAGCTGCCCGTAAACGAACCGCTGGAGTTGGAGAAGTCAAAGGCCTGCGCCGAAGGGACGCAGAACGCGAGCGCGCCGAGCGCCATGCCCGCACCGCGCAGCGCAATCGCAGATCCATGGCGCGAGGCTCGAACATCTCGGTTCATCGGAGTGGTTGTCATTTTCTATCCCCAAAAAAGGCTGTTCTGGCGTGACCGATTCTTGGGCTTCAGTCGTTGACGGCTCGGGTAGCGCTCCTGTGGCGACACCGGCCGCGATTCTTGTGTCCCCTCGGTTGTTGGTTTATTACCGAATCAGGGGGTCAAATACAACATTCGATGGCGGGGCAGTATATCAGTCCTCAATCGTATGGTATCCCGCAAGCGAGAGTCGCGATCCGAGGCGCCGTGCTGCCAGCGGGACACCCCGCTAAGCGTGCGTGACCTGCAGGATACTGTGGCGAATCTGCTCACTCAGGACCAGCTGCGCATCGCTGGCCACGCCGAGCAGCACCTCATTGAACAGCAACCGGTTGTCCGGGCCGACCCGCAACACGCCGCGCCTGCGCAACTGATCGATGAAGCTCGAAAACAGCGCCGGGTCAAAGAATTCCGGCGCGTTCAGCTCATAAAGCATCGAGATGCGCTGCGCCAGCAGCTGACAGCGCTTCTCGAGCGCCTCCTGGCTGAGCGCGCCGCTCCCCGACTGCGCGAGCAGGGCGACGACGAGATAATAGCGCTCGACAATGGGAATCGTCGCCTGCGCCAGCACAGAGAGCTGCATCGCTCCGGCCGCGATCGGTGGCCTGCGGCGCCATTCCGACCCATCCGCGCTACGGTCGAGCAAAGCCTGCTGAGAAAAGACCGCGAGGATGCGGTGCACGACGGCCGGCACTTCGTCCTCACGCCAGCGCAGGAAGAGCTCGTCGGCCACGTACGGGTAGATCCGCCAGGCGAGGCGCAGGATGTCCTGCGTGCGCATCACCGGGTTGTTGAGGAAACAGCAGGCGATGAGGGAGGGCATCGCGAACAGATGCAGCACGTTGTTGCGGAAGTAGGTCTGCAGTATCGCGTTCTCTTCGCTCATGTGGATGATGTCACCGAGCTCGTGGGGACGGCGCTCGATCACCTGCATCGCCTCGCCATGTCGAACGATCGCGTCGCCATTGAGATCGGTCACGGTGATGCGCGGCGAATAGCGCTCCGCCATCAGCAATGACTTGTAGAGATCGAGCTGGTGGATGAGGTCGCGCTCGAGCATGGCCTGACGGGGTGTGGCGAGCAGGACCATGGCGAGCAGATTCACGTTGTTGACGGCCGCTGTGGCGTTGATGCCGATCACGATGCGGCGTGCAAGATCATCCACCGCGCTGTTGAGCCACGCCGGGCGGCTGTCATCGGTGACGGCCACACCGTCCCATGACGGGTTGTGCGTCCGCAGGATCTCATCGAGAGCGATCGGATCGCCCAGGCTCACGTGCACCTTGCCGAATTTGCGCTTGAGCTGGGGCAGCGTCTTGAGCAGGCCGAGCACGGACTCCTTCTCTTTTGGCCGTCCGCTGAGCTCGTCGATGTAGGTCTGTCCCTCGACCAGGCGCTCATAACCGAAATATACCGGCAGGAATACCACCGGACGCACCGGGTCGCGCAGGAAACTGCGCACGGTCATCGACAGCATTCCGGTCTTTGGATCGAGCAATCGTCCGGTCCGGCTGCGCCCGCCCTCGACGAAGTACTCGAGCGAGTGACCGCGCGCCATCATTGCGCCCAGGTACTTCATGAACACGACCGGATAGAGGCTGTTGCCCTTGAACGAGCGTCTGATGAAAAACGCCCCACCCTTGCGCAGGAATCGCCCGATCACCGGCATGTTGAGATTGACGCCCGCGGCGATGTGCGGCACCGGAAAGCCCGTGACATAGATAATGTACGACAGGAGCAGGTAGTCCATGTGGCTGCGGTGACAGGGGACGAACACGAGCTCGTTGCCCGGTGCCACGTCGCGCAGAATCTGCTCATGGTGCAGCTCGACGCCGTCATAAAGCCGGTTCCACAGGCGGCTGAGCAATCGAGCCAACACCGTGATGAAGGCGTGCGAGTAGTTGGCCGCGATCTCGTCGGCGTAGCGCATCGCGAGCAGCAACGCCTCGCGCCGGCTGAGATTCTTCTCCTTCATTTCCTGCGCGACCGCCGCGCGCACTGCGCGCGTGGCGAGCACCTGCGCCACGATCCGGCGCCAATGTGATAGATCCGGCCCGATGGTTGCGGTGCGCTGCTCGCGAAAGTGAGCGCGCAGCGTGCGCGAAATGCGCCGCACGGCCCGCGAGCGATCCAGGCCTTCATTGAGAACGGCGCGCAGCGACAATGGCTCGCCGAAGTGAATCAGCGTATTGCGGCCGTTAAAGACCACATTGAGGAACTTGCGGAATCTGCCGGCGAGCACCACGTCCTCGCTCAGCAACAGCCGCCACCACGAGCGCTCCTTCTGCGGCGCGCGTCCCCAGTAGATCGATACCGGGATGAAATCGAGATCGATGCTGGAGTCGAGTGTTGCAGCAGTCACCGCTTGAGTCAGCAGCGCCGGCGTGCGGCGATCGATGCGCGTCGCACAGAATCCCGCGGGGCGTTCGAGCGAACAGACGGAACGCAACTCGATTGCGGAACTGATGCTCAGCCTGTCGCCGGCTCGCGGCAGTCCCAACCGGACGCAGGTGTCCTGGACGACCAGCAGGTCCGACAAGCTTTGCCGTTCGAGCACATAACACAGCGCCAGCCCACGGCTCGTCAGGCGCTGCGCGGCGTCGGGTGGCAGCACAGTCGTGCGCACCCACAGAGAAATGATCTTGCGCAGCACCCAGATCGCGGGGCGCGCGAGAATTTCGCTGATGTTCAAGTTATTGGTCGGGGTCGGGTCGCGATTCGCCCTCGGCGCCCTCGAGCTGTTTGTTCAGGTCCTGCACGCGACCTTCCATTTCCCTGGCGCGATCCTCGGCTCGCTTAATCGTTTCGACCTGATCGCCGAAAACCGTGTCTTCGACGGCCATCGGCTCCTGCTCGCGCGATGAGTTATCCTGCCCGCAACCTGCAATCAACAAGGTCGCCAGCAGGCACCGCAGCAGCTTCTTCATGGCAACGACCCCCCTTCCTCGAGACGCTGAGAGTCTACCGTGAAATCGCCGTTCCACCCCCGTTTCCGGTCGACGCTGTGGCTTGAGTGATGGGCGCACTCACCGACCATGTCGTCGTCATCACCGGCGCTTCCGAGGGCATCGGACGCGCCCTCGCCCTCGCCCTCGCCCCGCAGCGCCTGCCACTGGTGCTGGCCGCGCGTAATGCCGAACGGCTCACTGGCCTGGCGGCGGAATGCGAGCGCGCCGGGAGCCAGGCTTTGGCCGTGCCCACCGATGTGGCCGAAGAAAAACAATGCCGTGCGCTCGTCGATGCGGCGATCGCGCGCTTCGGCCGGCTCGACGTGCTGGTCAACAATGCGGGCAGCACCATGTGGTCGCGCTTCGATGCACTCAACGACTGGTCCGTGTTCGAAGTCCTGATGCGCATCAATTATCTCAGCACTGTCTATCTCACCGGACTTGCACTGCCGTGGCTCAAGGAGACGCAGGGGCGCATAGTCGCCGTGGCGAGCCTCGCCGGGCTGACGGGCGTCCCGGAGCGCACGGCTTATGCGGCGAGCAAGCACGCCATGGTCGGATTCTTCGATTCGCTGCGCATCGAGCTCATGGGCTCAGGAGTCAGCGTGACCGTAATCGCCCCCGACTTCGTGCGCTCGGAGATTCATAAGCGCGCATTGGGGCCCGATGGCCGGCCGCTGGGAGAAAGCCCGCTGCGCCAGGAGGGCCTGATGACCGCCGAGGAGTGCGCGCGGCTCATGGTGCCAGCCATCGAAAGGCGCAAACGACTTCTCATCACTTCGGCGCGTGGGCACTTCGGGCGCTGGCTCCATCTCATCGCTCCGAGCGTGATCGATCGCATCGCGGCGCGCGCCATTCGCGAGCGGCGCTAGCGCGTGCGTCACATCGAAGAAATTCGCTTCGATTCGCCGGCCGTCGGTTGCTGGTCGTTGTTCCTGTGCACGCCGCCAGCGGAGCTCGCGCCGTTCGTCGAGGTATTCTGGGAATCCCACGGGCTTGCGCACTTCGCGCGCGAACGAATCCTGCCGAAGACGACGATCGAGCTGATGTTCAATCTCGGGCCGCCTCATCGCCTGCTCGATCCATCGTGCCCCGCTGGTGCAACGATCTATCGCGACGCATGGGTGTCGGCGCTGCAGCAACGGCCGCTGGTGATCGAGCCCTGCTTCGACGCGACGCGCGTGCCGTCGCATCTCATGGCCGTGCGGCTGCGCCCGGCCGGCGCCTACGCCTTCTTCGGGATGCCGATGGATGAGCTGAGCAACGCGGTGATCGACCTCGATCTGCTCCCGGGTGCGCGCTTCACGGCTTTGCACGCACAGTTGCTCGATACCGAATCCCGCACGGAACGATTCGAGCTGCTCGAAACGCTGGTGTGGGAACGCGTCGGTGCGGACGTTCGCATGCGCCCGTTCGTCCGCTGGGCCGCGGCGCAGATCGAACGCACGCACGGCGCGGTACGCATCCTGGACCTGTGCCACGAGCTGGGCGTGAGCCGCAAGCACCTTGGGCAGTGGTTCAGGCAACAGGTGGGCCTCGCGCCGAAGCAGTACGCTGGCGTCGCGCGCTTCCAGAGGCTCGTGGCCTGTCTCGGCGGATCCCCTGCGGCGAGCTGGTCGGAGCTGGCGCAGAGCTGCGGCTACTACGACCAGGCGCATCTGGTGCACGACGTCCGCACTTTCTCTGGCGTTGCACCAACCAGTCTGCGCGAGACGCTTTCACCCGATGGCATCGCGACGGTCGAGAGTTGATGCGGCGTCCCGCGCGATTGCACGTGGTTACAAACCTACAAGACGCGCGCCGCACGACCGCGCTATTCATCGGGCATCCAACTCTCGAGGTGAGTCATGCGAAACAAGACGGGCCGTGCGCTGGGCCTCGCAATCATCGGTCTGGGCGCCAGCGTCGCGCTCTCCGCACATGCCGACGCCAAGCCCGCAAACGAACAACTGATGCCGCTGGCGTTCCTCGCCGGGTACTGCTGGGCCGGGCCGTTCGCCGATGGCAAGACCACGGACGAGCACTGCTACGAATGGATGTACGGCGGCAGGTTCCTGCGGGACCGCCACATCGTGCGCGGCGGCGAGAAACCCTATCGCGGCGAGACCGTATTCTTCTGGGACGGCGCCGAGAATGCGGTGGGCTACATCTACTTCAATTCCGACGGCGGTGTCAGCCGCGGCATTCTCAAGGTCGAGGGCGACGCGCTGCTGTTTCCCGCGGAGCGCTACACCGAGGGATCGACCACGCGTGAGTTCAGCACGACTCTGGTGCGTGAAAACGCCGACAGCTACTACACAAGCACACGCGAGCTGAAGGACGGAAAATGGCAGGAGGCGTGGCGCGTCGCGTACCGGCGCGGCGGACTCACGAGCGCTGCCGAGTGGTTCGAATGAGCGTGAGCACTACAGGTAGGGCTCGAGGGTCACGAGGAAATATTCGAACAGATAGTTGATCTGCGGAATATTCTCCTCGAGCCGGTGATCGCCGTTGAGGATGTGAAGCGTCGCGCCGTACTGCTTGGCGTAGCGGATGCTGCTCTCCACCGGCACCACGTCGTCGCCCCAGCCGTGCACGATCGTGATCGGGCATTCCGCGGGCTTCGGTGTGTGCTGCTCGTAACCCGGCATGTAGAAGGCCGGCGCCAGGAGGAACAATCCGCGCGCCTGCAACAGGCGCGAGGCTGCGGTCGCCACGTGACCGCCGAGGCTCGAACCCACCAGCACCAGCGAACCGCGCAGGTCCTTGCAGAACGTCAGCAAGCGGTTGACGCGCTCGGCCGGATCTTCGATCCCCTGATAGTCCACCGACTCGACTTCGAATCCCTCGCTGCGGGCCATCTCCGCCATGGCCGTGATCTTGTTGCCCCACGGACCACTGCCCTTGCCGTGGGAGAAAACGACGTACCGGTCGGGCATTCCTGGCGCACCTCAAGCTGTGGTGCGGCCGATGGTAGCAATTGAGACCGTGGTGCGACAGGAGAAAAGGGACAGGTCTATTTTTCCGAGCGGTACTACTTGGGCGGCCTACAATGCGAAACGAAAAAAAATAGATCTGTCCCCTTTTTTCCACTACTTATCCGGTTTCCAGAGCAGCTCATCCAGGGTCAACCGCCAGCCAAACCGCTTCAGATCGACGCGGCCGCCGATGAAGCGCACCCCTTCGGCTTCCAGCCCGCGGCGCTGCTTCGTGTAGGGTGTGCTGCCGCGCGGGAACGAGATTCGCCCCTGGGCGTTGATGACCCGATGCCACGGCACGTCGCGATCATTGCCAAGCAGCTTAAGCGCATGGCCGACGAGCCGTGCATGGCGCGGAAACCCGGCGCGTTCGGCGACCCAGCCGTAGGTGGATACCGAACCGCGCGGGATGGCGGCGACGATCGCGTAGATGCGTTCCGCGATGTCGGCCGGCACGGCTCTGCGCGTCATTCCTGTGGCACGGCTTTCAGGTAGGCGACCTGCTCCGCGTCGAGCGCGTTCTTGATCGCGATCAGCATCTCAAGGTGCAGCAGCTTGACGCGGTTCTCGGCAAGCAGCACCCGTTCGACCTGCTGCATCACCGCTTCGCGATTCACAGGCAACACGTCAATCGCCGTATCAAGACCGGTGCTGGCCTCGAGCATATCCCATTGGACTTCGGCGAGGCGCGACTGAAAATTCTTGAGCTCATTCTTGATCGATGAGCGCTGCTTCTCGGTCAGACTGAGCCTGGCCTGGTGACGCATGATCAACTCAGGCGGAAAGAGCTTGCCCTTGATGAACTCCGCACCGCCGTCCTTCCTGGCAGGATCATCCACCGCATGCGCGGGCAGCAGAGTGGCAGTCAGCAATAACATGAGACAGGCGAGCAGGGATTTCATAGCAGGGACTCCAGCGAAGGATTCGTGTTGACGGCCGGGAGCGCGGGCAGCCCGGCCAGGGGAAAACGTGCGGGTGAATCGAGCAACGCATCCGTCGGCGATGCCCAGGTCGTCTGCGCAATGAGCTGCGAGTAGAGCGCCGTGTCGGGCCCTTCACCGCTGCCGCCCTCGCGGATGTTGGCGGCGATGAGAAATCCCATCGCGATCACCGAAGCCACCGCGACACCCGCGGTCAGCGTCTCGGCCCAACTGCTGAGCATTCCCGGTAGCTGCTCGCGCTGCTCGTGCGCAGTCGCCCAGAGTCGGGCAAAAGAGGGGGTCGACGCGGGTTCGGCCGATCGCATCGCATCGGTCAATACGTGTCGCAGCGTTTGCTCTTGTTCACTCATCGAGAAGGTCCCGGTCGAGTCGCGTGGCCAATGCCCGTTTGCCGCGTTCGTAATGCACGCGAGCCGAACCAATCGAGATGCCCATGACTCGGGCGGCCTGCTCGATGGTCAATTCACGATAGAAAGTCAGCTCCAGCGTCTCGCGTTGCCGTGCGGGCAGTTGCCGCAGCGCCTCGAGAACGCGCCGGCGGCGTTCGCCCAGCTGCGCATCCGCGGCGGCTGTCGCATCGTGTCCCCCCTCCGCATCCGCCGCGATCGCAGACAAGCGCAGCGAAAGTAGGTGTCGGCGTGCACGCTGGCGAGCGACATTGCGGATGACGGCGAATAACCAGGTCTTGAGCGACGAGGCGCCCTCGAAACGGGCGCTGCCCTCGATCAAGTGCGTGTAGGTCTGTTGCAGCACGTCAGCAGCTTCTCCGCGATCGTATCGGCAGCAGCTCACGGCCCAGGAGTAGGACTGGTCGTGCAACGCCTGCAGGGCCTGCACCGTGATCAGTGGATTGTGCTCGAGCCCCGGGTCGGCCGTCATGAGCTTCCCGCAGTGTTCGTCACTTCGTGTCGCCGTCGCGCCGACTATATGACAGAGAAGTGCACACCGAGCCGACGGCCGTGGAGAAGATGCTGCAGCCCCGATCGGGTAGGTCCGTCACGGCACTTCCCAGCTACGGCATCGTGACATCCGAAGCCGACCCACGTCAGAGCTATGTTGGCCGCGATAGTCGAACCGATCTGCCCTCGATACGGGTCCATCCGCAGGTCGGCTCCGTGCCATAGCCGGGTAACCGTAGAGAACGCATGCGGCTTCGCGCCAGACCTACGCCGACCGTGTCTGCAGCAGGATCAAGAGCGGCCTCCGGCTCCGAGTGCTCATGCGGTCGTGCTCAGTAAGGCGAACGTGCCTTCGAAGCGGACTGCTTCGCGGCCGCCTTGCTCGATCGAGACGTTGAGGCGGATGCGACCTTTGCGGTAGCGATCCACCGCGGTGAGGAATCGATTGAGCGCCTGGTCATCCGGCAGAGACGCGCGCGCTACCAGCTCACCAGTCACGGGCAACAGGTAGCTCACGCGGCTTTCCTGGATCACGAGCTCACCCTCGACGCCGCGCTCGGCCAGCTTGAGCGTGATCAATCCCCACCCGGCGAGCACCGCCAGAGAAAAGAGACTGCCCCCAAACGCCGTTCCCTTGTGATTCGAGTTGACCGCGAGCGGCGCGCTCAGAACCAGGGCATGGCCATCGAACTGCACCACCCGCACGCCGATGTGCCGCGCCAGCGGGATGTCGCTGAGGATGCGGTTTTCGAGCTGAGTGGCGGACAGGTTCATTTCGGTTCATGGTACCGCAGCGCCACAAGCCCTGATTTGCAGCCGAACTGTGAACCGCGCCCGTCCCGGCATGAGCGAGCCTTCGACAATAGGCGGACCGCATTGGACGCGACCTCCGGCATGAGCCTGGAACACGACACCATCATCGAAACCGCGATCGAACGGCGCAGCATGCTGTCGCTGCTCGGCACGATTCAGCTCTTCCGCGGGCTCGATGGCGCCACGCTGGTGGCGATGGCAAACGAGATCGAATGGTTCTCGTTGCCCGGTGGCGCCTGCCTGTTCGAGGCCGGCGAAGAACCGGACGCGCTCTTCATAGTCATCAGCGGTTGCTTGGGGGCGTTCGCGCGCACGCCCGATGGCCACACGCGGCTCATTGGGCGCGTGATGGCGGGCGAAACGGTGGGCGAGATGGCGCTCATTTCGGGCAAGCCCCGCACGGCCACGGTGCTCGCATTGCGCGATACGGAGCTCGGTCGATTCTCCAAGCGCGCCTTTGAGACGCTGCTTCTCGATCACCCGCAGGCAATGTTGCGCATAGCGCAGCTGACCGTGCAGCGTCTCGAAAACTCACAACGCCAGCAGCGCGGCAAGCGCTCGGTGCCCAAGACCTTTACCATCATCCCGCACGGCGCGGACGTCGACGTGCACAGTTTCGCGGAACAGCTCGTCGCCGCGCTCAATCACGGCTCGCGCACGGAGCTCGTCTGGGGTGTGAAGGGCTCCACGCACACCAGTCACTGGTTTGCCAACGTCGAGGCCGCAAACGATTTCGTGATCTACGTCGCCGATCCCGCGGTGACATCGTGGAGCCGCCTCTGCCTGCGCCAGGCCGATTCGTTGCTGCTCGTGGCACGCGCGGATACGAAGCCAAGCCCCTGGGCACTGTTGCAGGCACGCCGTGAGTCGCGAACCGCGTTGCAGCGAGGTGAGCTCGTGCTGCTGCACGGCGAGGGGTTCGTCACGGGCGCGGCAAGCTACTGGCTGGAACAGAATCCGGGAATGGCTCATCACCACGTGCGGCACAAGCGCGACGTCGCACGCCTCGCAAGGTTGCTCACCGGCCGCGGTATCGGACTCACGCTCTCGGGCGGCGGCGCGCGCGGCCTGGCGCACATCGGTGTCGTCAAGGCCCTGCGCCAGGCCAACATTCCGATCGACGCGGTGGGCGGAACAAGCCTGGGCGCGATTCTCGGCGCCGGCGTGGCAATGGAATGGACGCACGACGAGCTGGTGGATCGATTCCGCCGCACGTTCGTCGATACCAATCCGCTCAACGACTACACGCTGCCTCTGGTCTCGCTCGTATCGGGCCGCAAGGTGACCCGCCTGCTGCGGGGGGAATTCGGCGAGCTCAAGATCGAGGACCTGCCGCTGCCCTTCTTTTGCGTCTCGTCGAATCTCACCACGGGACGTCTAGCCGTCCACCGCTCGGGACTCCTGTGGCGCTGGCTGCGTGCGTCGGTGGCGATTCCCGGCGTGCTGCCACCGATCTTTCACCAGGGCGACGTGCACGTGGACGGCGGTGCGATGAACAACCTGCCGGTGGACATCATGCGTGAAGTTGGACGCGGTCCCGTGATCGGCGTCGATGTCGGTGCTGACCGCGCGTTCACCGCGGACTTCGACGACGTCGACGTGCCGGGCCTGTGGAAAGCGATGGCGTGGTTCCGCTCGAAGAAGAAGCGCGTCAATATCTTCCAGATCCTGTGGCGCGCCGGGATGGTCAACAGCGCTGCGGCCACCATGGCACACCGCGAGCAGACCGATCTGTTGCTGCAGCCGCCGCTCGAGACGATCGACATGCTCAACTGGCAGGCATTCGATCGCGCGATCGAGGCTGGCTATCGCTACACCACAGAAAGGTTGCGGAATCTGCCGGAAGGACTGCTGAGCGGCGGGGTGCCGGACTCCGAGGGCTGGGGTCGGATCCCTTGAAAAAAAAGGGGCGCCACAGGCGCCCCTTGATCAAGTCGACCATCAGGATCTAGAAGTTGAAGATCGCCTTGGCGCTCCAGAAACGACCGCGCGGGTTGTGCTGGCTTTGCACATAGCCGTAGACATCCGTGTCTCCATCGCCAGCCGCAAACGGCACTTCTTCGTCGAGCGCGTTTTCGAGATTGAGCATCAACCTCACGTTCTCGATACCCGTGTAGCGGAACTGGAGATTCAGCGTCAGGAAGGCGTCGACGCTGGGCGTATCGTTGGTGTCGTAGTCCAGGACGCCATCAAGATCGACATCGGGCGTATCCTGGAACTCGCCGACGTAGTTAAGCGCCGCATAGACGCCCCAGCCGCCGCCGTCCCAATCCCCCGTGAGCTGCGCGCGATCCTCGGGATACTCGTATTCGCCCGTCACTTCCCGCGTCACAAAGGCAGTGCCGGCGGAATTCAGCTCGATCCGCTCGTAGTCCAGCAGATGGGTGTAAGTGATACCCAGGCTCAGTGTCCCGCCGCCCAGACTGGCGCGGTAATTCGCCTCCAGGTCGAGGCCCGTGGTCGACTGCTCTGCAATGTTCTCGAAGGTGCTCGCGAGGGACAGCAACGGTCCCAGGGTGTCGCCTGCCAGAGGCGTACCACGCACGCACACCGTGCTGGCTTGATTGCTGCAGTTCGCGCCGTAGATGAAGCCGAACGGCACTTCGTCGACCTTCTTTTCCTGCGTAATGTCCCAGTAGTCCAGCGAGATCTCAAATCCATCGGTCGGCTGCCAGGACACGCCTACGTTGAGAGTCTCTGACTCCTCAGCCTCCAAGTCGGGGTTGCCGGAAAAGAGGATGAGGTAGTCAAGGGGGTTGCAGTAAGCAACGTTGTCAGCACACCCGAAGGTGTCGACGAAGAACTGCGATTCCTGCGAAGGACCGAGGCCGATCTGTGCCAATGACGGCGCGCGGAAGCCGGTGCCCCATGAGGCGCGCAACGCCAGGGCGTCGATGGGTGCCCAACGCACAGCGATCTTCGGGTTGGTGGTATCGCCGAAATCGCTGTAGTCATCGTAGCGAGCGGCCAGCGACAACTCCAGGCTGTCGAGCAGCGGCACGGCGAATTCGACGAAGGCCGACCAGTTGTCGCGCGAGGCGGCGGCGGACACCGCTTCCGTTCCAAAAATCAGGCCGCGCTGGAATTGATCATCCGGCACGTCCGAGACGCTCTCCTCCCGGTATTCGAGGCCGGCGGCCATGCGGACCGCATCATTTCCGAAATCGAACAACGCACCGGAAATCTGCGCGTCGTACATCGTCAGGTCGGACGTGCCTCGCCGCACCAGGCTGGTGGTGATCGCATCGATCACCGATTGCGGGTTCTGGACACCGCCAAACGGGTTGTAGCGCCCGGCGTTGATTTCCGTTTGCAGGAAATCGATGCGCACCCAGCCCTGCGAGCGATCGCCGCTTTGCTCGGATTCGCTGCGCGCACGCTGTGCGGCCACTTCCCATTCCCAATCGCTGATCGAGCCCCTCAGGCCCAGCACACCGCGCAGGTTATCGGTTGAGATTTCCCATTGACGCGGACCGGCATCCACCGTGCGGTAACGACCAATATTGATTGCGGTCGCAGCGGGGAACGGATTGCCGGGATGGGTGATGGGCACGGTCAGGGCCGCGGATTCATCGAGTGGAGTTGGGGCACCCTGAGCAATCGAGTTGTTGTGCTGCACGGCGATTTCGGTGAAGACCTCGACGCCGGCGCCGAGCCCCTGATGCCCCATCAGCATCAAGCCCGTGCGCTCGGCTTCGGGAACCAGAACGTTCCAGGGGCCATAGTCGTAAAGGCAGGTTTGGCCCGCGATACTTCCCGCTGGGCAGGCCGGATCGATGGTTGTCGCGCCGGCCGCAGGCGGGAAGACGACGAAGCGACCCGGATAACCACGCGACGAACGTAGGTCGAATCCGCCTTCCGCCTCGTGGTTAGCGGATCCCAGTGAGCCACGATCCGTGTTGTACAAGGTATCGTTCTTGAAGTAATCGAAGATCAGCGTCACGTTCGAGTCATCGTCCCCTAAGCCCCACATGGCGGAGATGTTTGACTCTCCATAGCCGCCTTCCGTGGTACTGCCGTAGCTGCCGGCGAGTTCGATGCCTTCATAGTCTTGTCGCAGGACGATGTTCACGACGCCGGCCACCGCGTCAGAGCCATAGATCGCGGAAGCGCCGTCTTTCAACACTTCCACGCGCTCGATCGCCGACACCGGAATGGAGTTGATGTCGACGAAGTTGGTGGTGATGCCTTCGGCGAAAGCACTGATGGCGACGCGCCGGCCGTTGACGAGCACCAGCGTCGCGTCGGCACCGAGGCCACGCAAGCTGATCGACGACGCGCCGTTGGCGGTCGAGTCCTGGTTATTGCCGCGGGTCGAGAAAGCGCCGTTGCCGTTGGCGGGGATTTTCTCCAGCAGCTGCTGCAGGTTGGCGTAACCGGATCTCTCGATGGTCTCCCGGTTGACGGTGTCGACCGGGGAAGGGTTTTCGAAGTCGGACGGGCGTGCGATGCGAGATCCGGTCACGTACACGGTCTCGCGCACACCGGCATCCTGTGAATAGGCGGGCAAGCTCCCCGCCGCCAGCGTTGTAACGAAACTACAGATCAGCGTATGGCGCGTGCGCCAGTGGAGTAATACTCGGCTCATTGCCTACCTCCTCTACCAGATGAATCGGTTGTTTTTAGTCCACTTGTGGCGGGCGATTATCCGCCCGTCGGGAGGGTTTGCGAAGCTTTTTGTGGGGCGGCGTCCAAACAGGTGAGTGGCGCCGTCTCGGGACCGCGGCTCGAGCCGACTAGTTGCGTTCCCGGCCGAGGACTGCTACCGCGAGCGCAGCCGTGAATGGCAGCACGGCGGCAAGCCATTCGGTGCGCTCACGCCGCAGAACGAACAACAGGAGCGTCAGCACGATTCCGATGCGCATCGCCGCTGCGGCGTAACCCGGACGAACCTGCACGCCCGACGCCCGAACGAGGAACAGTGGGCCGAGCACCGCGGCGGTCGCGAGCCAGCACAGCAATGCGACGCGTGCGCTGTCGAGATGCGCGAGCGCTGCAATGGCCGCCGCGGCGCCGCCCGCGAGCAGTACTGCCGTGCGCAGTCTCAAGACCGTAGGTTGTCCCGCATCGTCTCGCGACGTCAGCAGCACCAACGCGCCCGACACAACCACGAGCTGCGCGCCGAGGCACGCGATGACCGCTGCGACGATCGCGATCACCGGCAGTGCCAGCAGGGCCGGCGGCAGGATGCGTTGCGCGAGTTCGAAGATGACGACGTCGCCGCTGCCGATACTCTCGTAGAGCGCGCGCGCGGACCAGCCGAGGAGCAACATGCCGAGCAACACGAGGGCGAACCAGGCGATCGCGATCACGCCCGCCCAGCGCACGTTCTGCTCGCTCCGCGTGGCGATGAACTGATCGATCAGTTGCGGCTGTCCACAGAGGCCCAGGCCGATTCCGAACGCACCGAGCACGAACAGAACCGCTTGCGAGCCGGAGTATCCACCCAACGGTTCGAGCGCGAACGCACCAGTGCTCGCGAGCGCCGACCACAATCCTGACATACCTTCGAGAAAGAGCAACGGCGGCACCGCCAGGAACAGCGCGATGGCGGCGACCAACAGCGCGCAGAGCGCGGCGATCGCCGAGATCGCCCGCAACCCGCCGAGCAATGCGCCAAGCAGGGTCGCACTGGCGACGATCAGAACAGCGGCTCCATGCTGAATCGCGAGCACGCGCGCCACGGCACCGCCGGCGATGCTGAGCTGCGCGCAAACCCCGAAGAAAACTGCGACTGCGGCGATACCGGCGGCCGACTGCGGGATGCTGCGCGATGAATCCGTGCGTCCGGGACGGCTGAGCAGCTCGAATGCGGTCGTCGCGCCCGCTGCTCGTGCGTGGCGATGAATGGCCGGGCCGACATAGAACCAGGTCAGCGACGCGCCGGCGAGCACACCCGCGCATATCCAAACCGCGGCCAGGCCGAGCGTGTAGGCGGCGCCGCTCACGCCGATCAGGATCCACAACCCATAGGCGCCGGCCGCCTGGCTCAATGCCGCCCGGAATGCGCCGAGCGTGCCGCCCGCCAGATGGAAATCACTGACGCTGCGCGCGCGACGCGCATTCCAGAGTCCGATAAGGAGTACGACGACGAACAATGCGCTCAGTGCGATGGACAGGGCTGCCCGGCTGGTCATTGCAGTTGAATCGATGCTGAGTTGTCAGGTGATGGACCGCAGTGTATCTCCTCAGGCGTGGATCTTCCCTCTGCAGGCGGCTGGGAATTCTGGATTGACCGCGGCGGCACGTTCACCGATGTCGTCGCGCGCTCGCCCGCGGGAACGCTGCTCACCCTCAAGATTCTGTCCGAGGATCCTGCTCATTATCGCGACGCGGGGATCGAGGGTATCCGGCGCATTCTCCGGCAGCACGGCGGCGGCACACGCCCCGTCATCGGCAGCGTTCGCATGGGCACGACTCTGGCGACGAACGCGTTGCTCGAACGCAAGGGCGAACCCACGGGGCTCGTCATTACGGCGGGATTCGGCGAGGCGCTGCGCATCGGCTACCAGAATCGCCCGCAGCTGTTCGCGCGCCACATTCGTCTTCCCGAGTTGCTCTACGCGGACGTGATCGAGGCACGTGAACGCGTCGATGCGCAGGGTGCCGTGCTCGTCCCGCTCGACGAAGAATTCTTGCGCAGACAATTGCAGGCCCTGCGCGCCGCCGGATTGTGGAGCCTCGCGATCGTTTTCATGCATGGTTACGCCTTCCCTGCGCACGAGAAACGTGCCGCGTCGATCGCGCGCGAGCTCGGCTACCAACAGGTGTCAGTCTCACACGAGGTTGCACCACTGATCCGTCTGGTGACGCGCGGTGACACGACGGTCGTCGACGGCTATCTCTCACCGCTGCTCGCGCGCTACGTGCGCGAACTGCGCGCCGAACTCGGCCGCGACCTGGGCCAGCCGCGTCTCTATTTCATGCAGAGCAACGGCGGTCTCACGGATGCAAGTGCCTTTCGCGGCATGAACAGCATCGTGTCGGGTCCCGCCGGCGGACTGGTCGGAATGGTGAAGGCAGCCGGCGCAGTGGGTTATCGCCGGCTGATCGGATTCGACATGGGGGGCACTTCGACCGACGTATCACTCTACGACGGCGAGTATCCACGACGCTTCGACAGCACCGTCGCGGGCGTCAGGCTCAACGTACCGATGATGAGCGTGCACACCGTCGCGGCCGGCGGCGGCTCAATCCTGCATTTCTCTTCGGGACGCTTCCAGGTCGGGCCGCGGTCGGCGGGCGCAAATCCCGGACCCGCATCGTATCGTCGCGGCGGACCGCTCACCGTTACCGACATCAACGTGCTGCTCGGGCGCCTGCAGCCGGAGTTCTTTCCCGCCGTGCTCGGCCCGGGTGCCGACGCGACGCTCGACGTCGCCGCGGTGAAAACGCGATTCGCGCAGCTCTCTCGAGCGGTAGAGCGCGAGAGCGGACTGTCGCGCACACCTGAAGAGATCGCCGCCGGATTTCTTCGCGTGGCGGTCGAGACCATGGCCAATGCCATCAAGCACGTCTCGGTGCGACAGGGTCACGATGCCGCGGATTTCGTGCTCTTCTGCTTCGGTGGCGCCGCGGCTCAGCATGCGTGCCTGGTGGCGGAATCGCTCGGCATCCGCACCATCCTCATCCATCCGCTTGCGAGCCTCATGTCCGCTTATGGCATCGGGCTCGCCGACGTGCGCGAGATCCGCCGCGAGTCCGTCGAACGCGCCCTCGATGAGTCGTTGATCGGCGCGCTGCGACGCGAACTCCAGCGGCTCGAGCAGTCCGCGCGGGCGTCGCTCGAGCAACAGGGATTCGACGCAGCCGCGGTCAAGATCGAGAAAAAACTCGACCTGCGAATCACGGGCACTGATGCCGCGTTGACGGTCGAATTCGCCGACCTCGAGGCAATGCGCGCAGCCTTCGATCGACTGCACCGGAGGCAGTTCGGCTTCGGAGCACGCGACGCGGTCTTGAGCGTGAGCTCGAGCAGCGTCGAAGCGATAGTCGCGACCCCGATGCCACAGCCCGAAATCGGGCTTGCGTTGCCACACACGGAGCATGCAAGCGACGCGAAGGCGCGGGTCTACATGCAGGGCGAATGGCGCAAGATCCCGGTGTGCGAGCGCGACGCAATCGAACCGGGGCTGCCGCGCCCGGGACCGGCATTGATCATCGAACCTCACACGACGGTCGTGCTTGAGGTGGGTTGGACGTGCGAACGATTGCAGACTGGCGAGTTGCTACTCAGACAGGACCCTCACCCCAACCCTCTCCCGCAAGCGGGAGAAGGGGCAAGAAAAACTCCCTCTCCCCCGCTCTCGGGGGAGAGGGACGGGGTGAGGGAGCCCGAGCATTGCGCGCCGGACCCCGTGCTGCTGGAAGTCTTCAACAATCTCTTCATGCACATCGCCGAGCAGATGGGTGCGGTGCTCGAGCACACGGCCGCCTCAGTCAACATCAAGGAGCGCCTCGATTTCTCCTGCGCGCTCTTCGACGCACGAGGCGGTCTGATCGCCAACGCGCCCCACATGCCCGTGCACTTGGGCTCGATGGGCGCAAGTGTCGAACGCGTTCTGCGTGCCAACGCCGGACGCCTGCGCGCGGGAGACGTTTACATGCTCAACGCGCCCTACCAGGGCGGCACTCATCTCCCCGACATCACGGTGATCACGCCCGTCTTTCTCCAGAACGAGCGGGAACCCGACTTCTTCGTCGCGTCCCGCGCGCATCACGCCGACATCGGTGGCATCACGCCCGGGTCGATGCCGCCCGATAGCCGCTCGGTGCATGAAGAGGGCGTGATGTTCGACAACTTCAGGTTGGTCAGTGTTGGGCGGTTCGAAGAACAGGCGCTGCGCGATGAGCTGCTCGGCGGGCCGCATCCAGCGCGCAATCCCGATCAGAACGTCGCCGATCTCAAGGCGCAGATCGCAGCCAACGAGAAAGGAGTCGCGGAACTCCAGCGGGTGATCGATCGCTATGGCACCGCCACCGTTCGTGCCTATATGCAACACGTGCAGGACAACGCCGAGGAGAGCGTTCGTCGCGTCATCGCCCGGCTGGGAAACGGCAGTTTCCGCTACGAGATGGACAACGGCCAGGTGATCGCGGTGTCCGTCGCGGTCGATCACGCGACGCGCAGCGCCGTGATCGACTTCACCGGCACGTCACCGCAATCCGAAAACAACTTCAACGCGCCGGTGTCGGTGTGCGCCGCTGCAGTCCTGTATGTCTTTCGAACACTCATCGACGAGGACATTCCCCTCAACGCGGGGTGCTTCAAGCCACTGCATCTCGTCATTCCCGAGGGGTGTATGCTCAGTCCGCGCTACCCTGCGGCCGTGGTTGCGGGAAACGTCGAGACCTCGCAGTGCATCGTGGATGCGCTCTACGGAGCGCTCGGCGTCCTCGCGGCGGCGCAGGGAACGATGAACAACTTCACGTTTGGCGACGAGCGACACCAGTACTACGAAACCATCGCGGGTGGATCCGGCGCTGGTCCGGATTTCGACGGCACCGCGGCCGTGCAGACCCACATGACGAACTCGCGTCTGACCGACCCCGAGATTCTCGAGCTGCGCTATCCGGTGCTGCTCAGGGAATTTCGCATCCGCCCGGGGTCCGGCGGCGCCGGACGGCACTGCGGTGGTGATGGCGCGATCCGTCGGATCGAGTTCCGGCAGCCGATGACGGCGTCGATCCTGTCGAATCACCGGCGCATCGCGCCATTCGGCCTCGCGGGCGGACAACCGGGCCGGACCGGAATCAATCGCGTGATACGGCGCGACGGCTCGATCGAGGAACTGTCGGCGACAGCCAGCGTGAGCGTTGCGGCCGGCGATCAGTTCCTCATCGAGACACCCGGCGGCGGTGGTTTTGGCGCGCCCAAGGGAAAGCGCGAGTGAATTTCGCGAGCGCTGTTCCACCGGTCCTGCGCCACTATCAGCGCTTGTCGCGCTGGCCGCTCGGACGGCGGCTATTCGCGCGCATCGTGTGCTTCAACGCGCCCTACTTCGCCACCATCAAGCCGCGCTTCAGCGAGCTCAGACCGGGGCTGTGCCAGGTCTCATTGCGCAAGCGCCGCTCGGTACAGAATCACATCGGCACCGTGCATGCGATCGCGATGGCCAACCTGTGCGAGCTGGCCGCGGGCATGCTGATGGAAGTCACGATCCCGACCACGATGCGCTGGATCCCGCGCGGCATGACCATCGAGTACCTGCGCAAGGCCCAGAGCAGCGTCACCGCGATGGCGCGTCTCGACAAATCGGAATGGCCGCAGGCCGAGGACGTCGCCGTGCCGGTCAGCGTGACCGACACCCAGGGCACGGAAGTCGTGCGCGCGGTGATCGCGATGTACGTGTCAGAACGAAAGAAATCTTGAGTGACTCGCGTGGTGCCCGGAACGCGAGCTCGTAGTCTTCGGCGCCGGGTCCGGGAGGTCCTTTCAAAACCGTCGAAAACAGGACGATTTCGTCGGAGCTTACAGGAATGTATTTTCGGCGTTCTTGAAAGGACCTCCCGGACCCGGCGCTTCGCCCGATGACAACTCACCTTCCATCTCTTCTATGAGCCGTCGTCCTCCCGTCTCGAATCGATTGACGCTCACCGGCCGCACGCGGCTGCTGGCAGGATCGTGCGAGATAACATAGGCATGATACTCGCCCTCGCGCAATGCGCCGAAGCCGAGCAGGATGTTCACCACGCCGGTACGCATGTCCAACTGGCTGTTGATCCGTTCGTCACAGAACACGAAGTAGGCCTCATCGTGCGCGCGGCCGAGGAAGGCCCCTGCGGTGTCGAGCGACTCGAGAAAAGTCTCGACCTGGTGCAGCACGCGTCGCCACAGTTCCGGCCCGTTGGTCTCGAACACAACCCAGCGGGTGCCGCGCTCGACGCTGGTGACGATGAACAGCGCCAGGCGCCGCGCCTCGAGATACTTCCAGTCGGATGAGCCACTGTTGCCGCCCGCAAGCGTGCGTGCACTCAGATTGAGACGCACTACCGACCGCACCGACTGCAGGGTGTTAACTCCCGCGTTGGCCAGCCGCGTCCGTTCGGCGTCGGTGGCGATGCACACGGGGCGGTAGCCGGGACGCAGAATCGCTTCTTCCCCCTCGGCGGCGGTCCACAACGGATAGGACTCGTCGCTACGAGCCAGCATTCCCGCGATCGCGCCGCTCGGGACGAACTGCTCGAAGCGGCCGCGCAACCGGTCATAAGCGAGCAGGCGCGGGAAGTACATCAACGCGTTCTCATGGTGAAACTGCCAGTCGCGCATGCCGCGCAACGCCAGCTCAGCCGTGGTCCAGCTGGCTGGCGGATCGACGATGAGCATCGCATTGCGCTCGCGGCAGAAGCGCGCGGCCACCAGCAACACGCTCATGCCGAGGTCAGAATCGCGCGTGAGCGGCGGGATGCACAAAAAATTGAATTGCTCGACCGCCTTGAGCGCGAACAGCCCGGTCCATCTCGCCGCCGAGCCGATGACGTCGTAGTCGGTCAGCGCCGCACCGTCGTCGCCATCGGGATTCGAGTGCGCGTAACCGATGGTGCCGCGGCCATCGCGCCGCAAAGTGAGATCGGGTCGCGTCACCGGGACTTCGCCGACGACGCGCGCGAGCGACGATTCGGCAAGCGCAGCGGCAACAAAGCGCGCGGCGTCACCGCGAATCGACAACCGCCGGAATATTTCCTGGTCTTCGACGCGCTCCGAACCTGCGGCGCGCACGCGCTGGATCACGAGGTTGAAAGAGTCCTCCTCGTTGTCACCAATGCCGTCGTAGTCGACCGAGGCGCGCAGGAACTCGCGCGTGCCGCAAGCCAACGCCTCGAGCCGCAGCGTCTCGCGTGCAGCGGGGAGTTCGAGCGTCGGTGGGCGCGCGCCGTTGACGACGCGCACGACCAGCGCGTGCCGGCCGCCGTTCTCGAAGAATTGCTCGATTGAATAGCCGAGCGTGCTCGGTTGCCACAGGCCACCGAAGATCGTCTGGTAATCAGCGAAGCTCGAGATCGCAACGGGGCGGTTGATCGGACCGCGGAGCGTGCGCCCGACGAAGGCCGTGACGGCAGTCGGCGCGCGCGTAATTGCTTGTTCTGGACCTGATTCTTCGGCGACTTGAATCCCTGTGGTGAGGCTCTCAGCCACGGGTATCCCCATGTTGTTTCGCGCCGGACTCTATCACAATTGAGTCCCCATGCATCGCACCTCCGGCCGCTGGAAACTCGGTCTCGTTCTTGCGCTCATCACAGCCGCGTTCTGGGGCATCTTGCCGATCGGGCTCAAGCTGTTGTTGACCGGCATGGATGCCTTCACGATCACGTGGTATCGCCTCGCGGTGTCGGCGGTCATCATCGCCGTCGTTCTGGCCGTGTCACGGCGGATGCCCGCCGTCTCAGCACTGACACGGCGCGACTGGCTCCTGCTCGGCATCGCGCTGCTCGGCCTGGTCGCGAACTACATCTTCTATCTCCTCGCGCTGCACCACGTGACACCCACGGTGAACCAGACCGTGATCCAATTGTCGCCGATGTTCCTGCTCATCGGTGGGCTAATCTTCTTCCGCGAGCACTACTCGCGCTGGCAGTGGCTGGGCTTTATCGCACTGATCATCGGGCTGCTGCTGTTCTTCAATCGGCGTCTTCCCGAGCTCACGACCTTGAGCGAAGGACTCGGCCTCGGTGTCGCGTTGCTGATCGCGGCTGCGGTGGTGTGGGCGGCCTATGGTCTGCTGCAGAAGCAGCTTCTCAAGCGGATGAGCTCGCAACAGATCCTGCTGGTCCTCTACCTCGGCGCCGTGTTGCTGCTGCTGCCGCTCTCCAGCCTCGGGGACATCCGCAATCTCAGTGCGCTCGAGTCGTGGATGCTGGCCTTCTGCTGCGCCAACACCCTCATCGGCTACGGCGCGTTCGCGGAAGCGCTCGAGCATTGGGAGATTTCGCGGGTGAGCGCGGTGCTTGCTCTTGCGCCGCTCTTCACGCTGACCGGAATGTGGCTGGTCGAGCACCTCTTCCCCGGCTTGCTCGAACCGGAGGCTCTCAACGCGCTCAGCATCTTCGGGGCTCTGCTCGTGGTCGGCGGTTCGGCGTTGTGCGCGCTGGGCGCGCGCGATGGCGTTGAGCCGGCCCCCTGAAATCAGCCATTGAACGGCCCGGTGACCTCGAACGTCACGCCATGAGCATCGCTGCCTTCGGCACCGCGCTGGGAGCTGAAGTAAAGCCGGGTCCCGGACGGATCGAATGCGGGGCCAGCAACTTCCGAATTCGGATGGCCAGCAACCTGAACCACCGGAACAATGTGGCGCTCGGGCGTTATGGCGACGATCTGCATGTCGCCGTTATCTTCAGCCACGAGCACATCGGCGCCGGCCGTCGCCGTCACATTGTCGACGCCGGTGAGCACCGGATCCTCGAACGAGCCTGCGTCGTAGATCACTGACAGCCGCCCGCGCGCAGTGTCGAACGACCAGACCCGGTCATCGCCCTTGGTCGAAAAGTAGATCTTCCCGGCGGCGTACCAGCAACCCTCGCCGCCGTTGAAGCCGCTGCTTGCAACGGCCTGCCAGCGCGTTGGTCGATGTTTTGCCGCTGGATCCTCGATGACGTGCCAGCGCACGCGTCCACCGCTCCCGGGCAGGTACTCGGCGGCCTCGAGCCTGCCGGCACTCAGATCAGCACTACGACCCGTTCTGGCACGCGCGGGCGTGAAGCGGTACCAGCGACCGTCGGGCATGTCCTCGGTGAGGTAGAGCTGCATGCGAACCGGATCGACCGCGACGGCCTCGTGCGTAAACGTTCCAAGTGCCGGCCACGGGCGCGCCTGCCTGCGGCCGAGCGGATCGCATTCCCACACGAGTCCCTGCGCATGCTCCTCGCATGAGAGCCATGTCCCCCACGGCGTGGGTCCGCCGGCGCAATTGATGTTCGTGCCCGTGAGAATCGGGTATGCGTCGATCCGAGCGCCAGATGCGGAGAATCGCAGCGCACTGGCACCGCCCAGGTTGCCGGCAATTTCGGAGTTGGAGACGTAGATCCAGCCGCCACCGGGCGCAGCGAATACCGCGCCGCCGTCCGGCGAATCGTGCCAGACGAACGGCCGGCCTGCGATCGGCGCCACGCGCGATCGCGCCACGATGCGCGAAGTGAATCCATGCGGCAGGCGCAGCCCGTTGGCATCGGGAGCGAGCAGTGGCCCGACCCGAGCCAGACCCGCACGCCCGCCCGTTGCATTCATCGAGCGTCGAGCGCGCGTTGCCCATGCGCGCGACACCTGCAACGCGCAGGCAGCCGCGACTCCCAGACCCAGAACTTGCCGGCGATTCATTCTCACGCGCGCTTCGACCGTCGATACAGGATGCGTTTCAACGCAGTGGATTGAACAAACGCACGTTGCGGTGCTTGAACAGCGCGATCAGCCCGACGCCGGCGATGAATCCGCCGATGTGAGCGCGAAACGCCACGCCGCCGCCACCCGCACCCTGCATCAGGTTGCTCAGGAACTGCAGCGCGAACCACAACAACAGCACCCACATCGCCGGCAGGCGTGTGCTGTGCATGACGAAGCCCATGGGGATCAGCACCAGGATGCGTGCGTGCGGAAACAGCATCAGGTAGGCGCCCAGCACGCCGGAGATCGCGCCGCTGGCGCCGATCATCGGCACCTGTGAGGAAGGCTCCGGAAGCGCCTGGGCGAACACGGCCGCGACGCCGCACAGCAGGTAGAACACGATGAAGCGCACGTGCCCCATGCTGTCCTCGACGTTATCGCCGAAGATCCACAGGTACAGCATGTTGCCGAGCAGGTGCAGGATGCCACCGTGAAGGAACATCGACGTGACCACGGTCGCCCACGGTCCGACGACTTCGATCTCGGGCGGCAGATGCGCATCTCCCAACAGCACCGCCGGAATCACGCCGAGCGCGTACACCGCGGCCTTGCCGCCCTCGGGGCCGAGAGTCATTTGCCACAGAAACACCAGCACGCAAGCCGCGAGCAACGCATAGCTCACGACCGGCGTGATCTGCGAAGGGTTGTCGTCCTTCAATGGAATCATCGCGAGTCTCGCGACGGCACCGCAGGTTCGCGAAGTTCAGGCGGCGATCGAGGGTCGCGGGCCGACCTGCGCTCTTGCGCACGCAGCGCCTCTTCGGCGCAAGCGCTTTCCTGCTCCGCCTGCTTGCGCGCGATCTCTTCCAGCATGAGCTTGAGCCATTCCGTCATGGCCAAACGTCCTTCGGACCCGGGGGACGCGAACTATACCGGGAATGCGGTCGGTCCTCATGACCGGCAATCCCACGGTCAGCGCGACTGAATGGCGGGAGCCGATGCGTGGGGTGAAACGTGCGCCACACGCCCGATCATTTCGCGATAGAGATCGACCAACCGGATCGCGAGCTCGTGTGCCGACCACGTGGCCGCGTAGATTTGAGCGTCGCGGCCGAGGCGCCGGCGTGCAACGGAATCGTTCATCAGGCTCACCACTTCGACGGCGAAGAGGTGCTCCTGCTCCTCCACGACTGCGCAGCCGCGTCCGGACCCCAGAACGTCGATCGTGCCCATATGGGCCGTCGAGACTGCGGGTACTCCCTGCGCCATCGCTTCGAGCAGGACGAGGCCTTGCGTTTCCGTGCGCGAGGCGAACACGAACAGATCACCGGCCCGGTAGCAATCGAGGAGCTCGCGCCGGCGATCGAGATAGCCGGTGAACAGCACGTTGCCGTCGAGGCCGAGATTCGCGGCGAGCCGCCGGCAATGGGGCAGTGCCGGACCCTCGCCTGCGATCAACAGCAGGATGTCCGGAATCTGCGCGCGCACTGTGACCAGCATGCGGAGCAGGAAGTCGATGTTCTTCTCGTGCGCGATACGCCCGACGTGCACGAGCACCGGCCGGTCGGCGGGTATGGCGAAACGCGCACGGAAACGTGCGCCGTCACCTGGCTCGAACCGATCGGACTCCAGTCCCGTCGGAATCACCGCGATCGGCGTGCGCACGCCGTAATCGACGAGTGCGTCATGCATCGCTCGCGAGGGCGCGATCAGGCGATCGACGCTGTTGGCCTGGGAGCACGTGAGGCGTCGCGCCAGCAGGCGCGTCAGTGCGGCCGGAAGCAGGGGCACGTAGTGATGAAGGTACTCTTCGAAGTACGTGTGGTAAGTCTCGACGGTCGGGACGCCCAGCCGGCGCGCGAGCTCCAGGCCCGCGTAGTGGGCAATGAATGGCGTCTGGATGTGAACGAGGTCGAAGCGCTTCGCAGCCAGCTCCGGGAGCAAGCGCCGGATCTCGCCCCGGCGCATCATGCGATCTTCGGGATCGCGCGGCACGTAGCGCGAACGGACGCGGCGAATCGTCGCGTCCTGCGACTGCGATCGTTGCGGGTAGTCGGGCGTGATCAGCAGCGATTCGTGACCGAGACGGTTGAGATCGCGCCTAAAGGTCTCAATCGACGTCGACACCCCGTTGATGCGCGGGAAATAGACGTCCGAGATCATCAGCACCCGCACGATTGCGTCCCTCACGTCGACAAAAATCCGGCGGAGACTACCGATGCCGTATGACAAACGTGTGATAGCTCGCCGGCGCGTATCATGCCAGCCTTCAGCGTGCCCCCGGAGACCGGAGAGACTCCATGGAATTCAGTGATCCCCAGCTCGAGGGTCTGCGGCTGCGCGCCCGGCCCATCGGGCTCGGCGAATCCGAGCGCTTGGCGTGGGCCGAGCAATTCAACCGTTTGCCAGCCGTCCGCCGGTTCGATACCGCCGTCGATCTGCGCGATGGCGCGATCGTGCGCGTCTTGCTCGATTCGATTCGCGACTACCATCTCGGTGGTTTGCGGTTGCGTGCCGTGAACGGCGCGATGCTGGCCGGGCTCTTCGACTGCGGTTTGGGCGTCGCGGGCTCGCTGCAGTTCTCAACCAGCGCTCCGGCACGTGCGAGCTGTCGATGAAGTTCATGCGCGCGGTGTTTGCAGCGCCCATCGAGGTATTCGCGGCCTGCGTGAAACGCACCGACACGCTGGCGTTCACCGAGAGCGCGCTTTACTCGAATGGGCGCCTGTGTGCGACGGCTACCGGGCTGGTTGCGGTCGCCGCCGAGCGGGGCGGTGAAGAATCATTCTGGTGAGCCGTGGCTCAGGGCGCAGCGCCGGTCGCGTCGGCGGTCGTCTCGCGATCGGAAAGCAGCTCCTGGAACTTGGCCTCATCCAGTTCGACCACTCCGTTCCAGTTGGCGCCTACGGGCACTGTGTTCTGCACGAAGCGCGCCGCGTGCAGCTCGCTTTCAAGACTGGCATCGCTCGCAAGCACCGAAACGGGTACGCCGTGCGCTGCGATCGCAAGCGCTTCGGCTCTTTCCCAATCGATCGTGATCGCCTTTTCCTTGAGCCCGCGATGGACAGTTTCCGGCAGTGCTTTCTCCATGAGCTTGCGCCCGTTCTTTTGCCAGTCGCGCGTGTCGTCCTCCAATGCCCCGAGCGCCTGAACCAGCACGTCCTCGCCATAGCGGCCGAAGAGCAGCGGCTGGTTGACGACGCGGACCTTGGTGCCCATGGGTACCGTGTCGAAAAGCTGCACGATGTCCTCAGGGTAGAGGCGAATGCAGCCATGGCTCGAGCGCATGCCGACACCGTAAGCCTTGTTCGTCCCGTGGATCAGGTAGCCCGGCCAGCCGAGAGTGAATGATTGGCGGCCGAGGGGATTGTCGGGCCCGGGCGGAACCACCGCGGGTAATTCGTCGCCCATCTCGAGATGTTCCTGCCGGATCGACGGCGGCACGCGCCACGTCGGATCGAGCGTGCGCTTGATGATCCTCGTTGTGCCCTCGGGCGTCGCCCAGCCGACGCGTCCGACGCCAATCGGATAGGTGATCACCGTCAATGGCTCGCCCTTCTTGCGCGCTGGGTAATAAAAGAGCCGCATGGCCGGCACGTTGAGGACGATACCCTCACGTGGAGCATTCGGCAGGATGAAACGCGTCGGCAGCACGATCTCGCGACCTGTACCGGGGAGCCACGGGTCCACGCCGGGGTTGGCACGCACGATCTCTTCGTAGCCGAGATTGAATCGCCGCGCGATGTCCGGCAGTGTGTCCTCGGCCGAAGCGACCGTCAGCTGAATGAGCCCAACGACGTCATCGCCGGCCGGATCGAGTGTGAAGCGGTGGGTCGCCACCGGCGCCAACCCGATGGGCTCGACCGCTTCCGGGAGCGCAGGTGCTCTCGGCTTGATCAGCTTATGGATCGGCTCCGAGAGCAGCGAACACGCCGACAGCAGGACTATCGGCGCCAGGAGCCCGATGAACCGCGCCATGCGGGCCTCGCCCGCCTGATTCGTATGTCGATTGCCCGTCATGTTCTCTATGACCCGCCGCGGATTATCGCACTGCCCAAGGTCTCTCCGACACGAGTTCACAATATGACCGGGCGATTGGGCAGTTCGTTCACGTCCCGCGGCTCAGGCGGGAAGTGGCGCTCGATCAGCGCGCTGACCGCCCTGACGCCCACCAGTGCGCCGTCCTTGTAGCATCTTTCATGGAATTCCCGCTCCATCGCGCGGCAGGCGGCTTCCCACTCCGCCGGTTGGACCCGGCCGTCGAAACCGCGATCGGCGACGATCTCGACGTCGCGGTCGGCCAGCAACACGTAGATCAATACGCCGTTGTTGCGGGCCGTATCCCATACTCGCAGGTGCGCGAACACTTCGAGGCCGCGCTGCCTCGGTGTGACGCCGCGCCACAATGCTTGCGGCTCGAGCGCGGTCTCGATAGCAAAGCGCAATTCACCGCTGTGGCGCGATTCGGCGGCGCGGATTTCGTGCTCGATAGCGGCCAGCGCATGCGTGGGGAAACAGCGATGGGTCTGCACGCTGGTCGCAAACAAGTGCCGCAGGAAACGCATCAGGCTCATCTACCAGCTCCCTGACGCCCCACCGCCGCCAAAACCGCCGCCTCCACCACTGAAGCCGCCACCCCCGGATCCGCCGCCACCGAATCCGCCTCCGCCCCAACCGCTGCTCCATCCACCACCGCCGCGCCGTCCATGGCTCGTCCAGCCGCGCGGCCCGCCAAAACCTCCGAAAACGAGGGCGAGAATGAATCCAGCCAAGGCAACGCTCGCGGCGACGGGTAACAGGCGCGTAATGACATAGGCGATGGCCCCGGTAATTCCGCCGGTGGCAAGCGCGCCGCCCATGCGTCCCAACAGGACCCGGAGGATACTGCCACCAATCACCACCAGGACCAGAGCGACCGTGGCCCAGTCCCTGGCGCCCGGTGGCGGCGACCAGCCGCGGTCCGGTTCCGGCAGAGGCTCGCCGTCAATCACCTTGATCATCTGCTCGAGGCCCGCGTCGATGCCGCTGTAGAAATCGCCCTGCTTGAATCGCGGCGAGATCGTCTCTTCGATGATGCGCTTCGCGATGGCGTCGGGCAGTACGCCTTCGAGCCCGTAGCCCACCTCGATGCGCATCCGCCGGTCGTCCTTGGCCACCAGCAGAATCGCGCCGTCATCGATACCCTTGCGGCCAAGCTTCCAGGCTTCCGCGACGCGGATTCCGAACTCCGCAATTTCCTCGGGTTGCGTCGTGGGGACGATCAGCAAAGCGAGCTGGCTGCCCTTTCTCTCCTCGAAGGCCTTGAGCTTCTGTTCGAGCGCGCCACGCTGCGCGGCGGTCAGTGTGCCGGTAAGATCCGTAACGCGCGTGCCGAGCGGCGGAATGTCGACTTGCGCCAAGCTCGCGGCGATCCCGCCGCACAGGAGTGCGGCCGCGAGCGCGAGGCATGGCGTAAAACGCATTGCAGCGCCCGATGCGGCGCAAAAGGTCCTAAGGTTGCGCGGCAGGCGCTTGCGTGCCGAAGTCGACGGTCGGCGGCTTTGAAATCGCCGCTTCGTTCTCGACGCTGAAATTCGGCTTGACCTTGAAGCCGAACAGCATCGCAGTGAGGTTGCTTGGGAACGAGCGCACGGTCGTGTTGTACGCCTGCACGGACTCGATGTAGCGCTTGCGTGCGACCGCGATGCGATTCTCGATGCCTTCGAGCTGCGCCTGCAGGTCGCGGTAGGCGGCGATCGACTTGAGCTCCGGATAGCGCTCCACGACCACGAGTAACCGCGCCAACGCACTGGTGAGCTCGCCCTGCGCATCCTGGAAGCGCTTGAACGCTGCCTCGTCGTTGATCAGCTCGGGCGTGGCCTGGATGGCGCCAACGCGCGAGCGCGCCTCTACGACGGCATCCAGCACATCGCGTTCCTGCGCAGCAGCGCCCTTGACCACGTTGACCAGGTTTGGAACGAGGTCGGCGCGGCGCTGGTATTGATTCAGCACTTCAGACCAGCTCCCCTTGATCTGCTCGTCCGCGGACTGCAGCGTGTTGTAGCCGCAGCCGGAAAGCAGTAGTGATGTCAGCACGATGAATGCAGTGATCGGGCGCATGGAGTGCTCCACGAGAAAGTTGACGGTTAGCGGTTAGCGGTTAGCGGTTAGCGGTTAGCGGTTACTACGAAGTTGGATTCCCTGTCTTGCTGTCAACTGTCAACCGCCAACTGTCCGCCCACGCCACTCACTACTCACTACTCACTA